>Ga0308157_10001572_pt1 | contig 45094 bp, 43 predicted proteins | sample PhyBR1_FD_201035 | JGI IMG/M metagenome (GOLD analysis project Ga0308157, IMG submission 201035) | Phyllosphere microbial communities from UC Gill Tract Community Farm, Albany, California, United States - DLSLB.R1 | ecosystem: Host-associated > Plants > Phyllosphere > Unclassified | place: USA... | reverse complement strand
TTCGGATAAGAGCTTCGTTGGCGCATGGAAATCCTGGCGATAAGGGTGATCGCGTCCGCTTAAAAATACGCGGACACCATCGCCCTTAATGCTGGAGTTCGGAAGGTGAGTTCGCCGGACGCTTACTGACCTTGAAGGTTCGGGTCACCTGGGTGCTGCCAGCGGCAGCGCTTCGAGGCTTCTTTCTAGCGCCGGTGGGATGGCTGGGTCAATCAAGTTAGGCACTGCTCATTGCGCCAAAATTCGATAGCGGAAAGAGGTAGCCGTGAGTGGTGGTGAGTGGACGATGGGCCGTTTGTCGCCTTCTTGATGCGAGCCCCTGTGCATGGGAATGCGGAGCCTTCCCATGCGCAGGGACTTTGACTGAAAAGCCGTCGTTCACGTCGTACCACGGCGACAGTCGCCACCGATGTCGCCTGCTGCCGGCCAAGTCGCACGTGGGATGTCGCCAGTGTCGCCGCTGTCGCCACACCGTGGACGCGTCATTATCGGGCCATGCTCTTGGTGATCGGCGTAATATTCGTTTCCCCGCGCATCCATGCGTCGAGCATATCTGCCCACTGCTGCATCATGACTGTGCGATCTGCCAAGTATTCCGCCTGATTGTAGGTGCGTCGCACCGCGTTCGGTTCAGCCTGGGCAAGTTGACGCTCAATCCAATCTCCCGGATAGCCCAATTCATTGAGGCGGGTGCTCCCCGTGGTCCTGGTGGCATGAGGGCTGTACTTCCCACTCCAGCCCAGGGATTTCAGCATCTGGCGAAACGACGCCGCGACCATGGGTTTCGAGCGTTCATCTCGATGGGGGAAGAGGTGCTCGTATTTGCCAGTGACGGTTTGCAAGCCTCGTAACATTGCGACAGTCTGAGTTGGCAGGGGCACGTTGTGCTCTTTACGCTTCTTCATTCGCTCGGCCGGGATACGCCAGCGAGCTGCACCCAGGTCGAACTCTGCCCAGCGGGCTTCGACTGCTTCATTGGGTCTGCATAGCGTCAGCCACATCAGGCGAAAGGCAATTTCTGTTTCATGACGCCCGCAGTGGCCTTCCACGTCGCGTAAAAGCTGGCCAATTTCATCGGTTGTTAGCGGACGTTTGTGCTGAGTTTTGTTAGCGGGCAGGGCGCGGCGGACTGGATAGACCGGGTCTGTATCTGCTCGCAGCCTCGAGACGGCGAGTTCGAAAATACCGGACATGCTCCGTTTAGCCGCCGCAGCGACCGTCAGGCCGTTTTTCTTGGCGGAAGTAGTGAGCACATCAAGGATGTGGGCGGGGGTAATGCTCTTGATCGGCCACGGACCAATCTTCGGGAACACTACGCGTTCGAGCATTTCCAGACGCTTGACCTTGGTGATGTCTTCCCAGTCTTTGAGTGCCAGCCACTCCCGCGCGACCGCCTCGAATGTAGTGGCGTTGTCTTGCTGCTGCTTGATGCGTAGCAGTTGTCGATGTCTGGCGGGATTGATGCCTTGTTTCACCAGGCCTCGGGCCTTGAGACGTTCTTCGCGTGCTTCTGCCAGGGTAAAGCGTCGACCTTTACGACGTGCCAGGGCGTCTTCATCACTCTCGCCACGGGACGCAATGGCATAGTCACCCACCCGCGAAGGTGCTTTCCTTGGTGGTGTCTGTGATACGGATACTGAATCGGTAGCGCCACGCTTTGGTGCCGTTGGGTTTGACCTCGAGATACGGCCTTTTCCATCCGTGAGTTTATAAGGTTTGTCCTTGGGCTTCGCGGTGCGGCATTGGGTATCAGTAAGCATCGTCTGATCTCCGGTTTTCGCCATACCCGGTTTTTGAAATCGGGTTATGGGCGTCGTACCCGGAAGAGTAGTCAACGAACGCTCGGATCTCAATGGATGAAAATGGTGGCCCAAAAACACAAAACCCCCGTATCGCCTGGCGATCAGGGGGGTTTTGAAGTCTTTCAAGTACCGTGGAATTCCACGGCATCCATCAGACGTTGAAGCGGAAGTGCATCACGTCGCCATCTTTGACGATGTAATCCTTGCCTTCCAGGCGCCACTTACCGGCTTCCTTGGCGCCGCTTTCCCCCTTGAACTGGATGAAGTCGTCATAGGCCACGACTTCAGCACGGATGAAGCCTTTCTCGAAGTCGGTGTGGATTACGCCGGCCGCTTGTGGTGCGGTGGCGCCCACGCGTACGGTCCAGGCGCGAACTTCCTGCACGCCAGCGGTGAAGTAGGTCTGCAGGTTGAGCAGTTCGTAACCAGCGCGGATCACGCGGTTCAGGCCTGGCTCTTCCAGGCCCAGGGCCTCGAGGAACATGTCTTTCTCTTCGCCATCGTCGAGCTCGGCGATTTCTGCTTCGATCTTGTTGCACACCGGCACCACGACCGCGCCTTCTTCCTCGGCAATGGCCTTGACCACGTCCAGGTGCGGGTTGTTGTCGAAGCCGTCTTCGGCGACGTTGGCGATGTACATCACCGGCTTGCTGGTCAGCAGGTGGAAGCCGCGGATGACCGCCTTGTCTTCGGCGCTCATGTTCTTCATCAGGCTGCGTGCCGGCTTGCCTTCGGTGAAGTGCGGGATCAGCTGCTCGAGGATGGCCTTCTGTGCCAGCGCCTCTTTGTCACCGCCCTTGGCATTGCGCGCGACCTTCTGCAGTTGCTTCTCGCAGCTGTCCAGGTCAGCGAAGATCAGTTCGAGGTCGATGATCTCGATGTCACGCTTGGGGTCCACACTGTTGGAAACGTGGATCACGTTCTCGTCTTCGAAGCAGCGGACTACATGGGCAATGGCGTCGGTCTCGCGGATGTTGGCGAGGAACTTGTTGCCCAGGCCTTCGCCTTTCGATGCACCGGCCACCAGGCCGGCAATGTCGACGAACTCCATGGTGGTCGGCAGGATGCGGTTCGGCTTGACGATTTCAGCCAGCGCAGCCAGGCGCGCGTCGGGCATCGGCACGATGCCGCTGTTCGGCTCGATAGTGCAGAAAGGGAAGTTCTCCGCCGCGATGCCAGATTTGGTCAAGGCGTTGAACAGGGTGGACTTGCCGACGTTGGGCAGGCCGACGATGCCGCAATTGAAACCCATGGGTATTCCCCTCTCTAAAGGAAATCAGGCCTTCTGGCTGTGCAGTTCGCGCATCGCCTTGGCGAAATCGCCGGCAAGCACGTCCGGCAGCACGCCGAGGGCAAAATCGATGCTGGCGTCGAGCTTCTCCTGCTCGGCGCGCGGCGCGCGGCCCAGGACGAAGTTGGAGACCAGTTTGGCGTCGCCCGGGTGGCCGATGCCAAGCCGCAGGCGGTGGAAGTCGTTCTGGTTGCCGAGCTGCGCGATGATGTCGCGCAGGCCGTTGTGCCCCCCATGACCGCCGCCGCGCTTGAGCTTGGCAACGCCCGGGGGCAGGTCGAGTTCGTCGTGCGCCACCAGGATCGCTTCCGGCTTGATGCGGAAGAAATTGGCCAAGGCCGCCACGGCCTGGCCGCTACGGTTCATGTAGGTGGTGGGGATCAACAAACGAACGTCGTTGCCCTGATGGCTGAACTTAGCCGTCAGGCCGAAATATTTTTTGTCAGCGGTCAGCGAAACACGCTGTGCGCTGGCAATGCGTTCAACGAAAAGAGCCCCTGCGTTATGCCGGGTCTGTTCGTATTCGGGGCCGGGGTTACCCAGGCCGACGATCAACTGGATGGCGGTCACGTCAGGGGCTCTTCCTTGGAGTTGGTGGGCTACAGTGCGCGCGGCACTGTAACCCGATCAACGCCGGCGTGCGAGTGGATTACTCGGCAGCGCCTTCTTCAGCAGCTTCGGCGGAAACGCGCGGAGCGTGAACGTTGGCAACAGCTTTGTCATCACCGTGGGCCAGAGCGACGAACTCTACGCCTTTCGGAGCTTTCAGGTCCGACAGGTGGATGATGGTGCCGATTTCAGCGTTGGCCAGGTCGACTTCGATGAACTCTGGCAGGTCTTTGGCTTCGCAGGAAACTTCGATCTGCGATTCAACGTGCGAAACTTCGCCGCCTTTCTTGACCGGTGCTTCTTCGTTGATGAAGTGCACTGGAACAACAGCGGTCAGCTTCTGGCCAGCTACGACGCGAACGAAGTCGGCGTGCATGATGAAGCCTTTGGCTGGATGACGCTGCATGGCCTTGACCACGACGTTCTGCTTGGCGCCGTCGACGTTCAGTTCGATAACGTGGCTGAAGGCAGCTTCGTTTTCGAACAGTTTGGCGATTTCCTTGGCCACGATGGTCAGGGATTGGGCTTCTTTATCGCCACCGTAAACTACGGCAGGGATGCTGGCGGAGTGACGCAGGCGGCGGCTCGCACCTTTCCCCAGGTCAGTACGCGCTTGGGCGTTCAGGATGAAATCGGTCATTTTACTTCTCCAAAATAGCCTCCCGAATGGCGTTTGCGACCAGCGCCAGACGGGGATGGCAAAAAAGCCCCGCCCCAACACAGGTTGGGGCGGGGCGCTTCATATCAACACGGGTTCCGCTTAGCGGAACATCGCGCTGATCGATTCTTCGTTGCTGATACGGCGTACCGCTTCAGCGACAACCGGTGCGATATCCAGCTGGCGGATACGGTCACAGGCTTGAGCAGCGGCGGACAGCGGTACGGTGTTGGTCACCACCAGCTCGTCCAGTACCGACTTCTCGATGTTCTCGATCGCGCGGCCCGACAGGACAGGGTGCGTGCAATAGGCATAAACCTTGGCAGCGCCGTGTTCTTTCAGGGCTTTGGCCGCGTGGCACAGGGTGCCGGCGGTGTCGACCATGTCGTCTACCAGGATGCAGGTGCGCCCTTCGACGTCGCCGATGATGTGCATGACCTCGGAGTGGTTAGCCTTTTCACGGCGTTTGTCGATGATACCCAGGTCGACACCCAGGGACTTGGCGACGGCGCGTGCGCGCACAACACCACCGATGTCCGGGGATACGATCATGAGGTTCTCGAAACGCTGGTCTTCGATGTCGTCTACCAGTACGGGCGAGCCGTAGATGTTGTCGACGGGAATATCGAAGAAGCCTTGGATCTGGTCAGCGTGCAGGTCGACAGTGAGTACACGGTCGATACCGACGACAGTGAGCATGTCAGCGACGACTTTGGCGCTGATGGCTACACGTGCCGAACGCGGACGGCGGTCCTGGCGGGCATATCCGAAGTAAGGAATCACGGCGGTGATTCGGGATGCTGAGGAGCGGCGGAAGGCGTCGGCCATCACTACCAGTTCCATCAGGTTATCGTTGGTCGGGGCACAGGTCGGCTGAATAATGAAAACGTCTTTACCACGAACATTTTCATTGATCTCAGTGCTGATCTCGCCGTCGGAGAATTTACCGACAGAGACGTCACCGAGAGGGATATGCAGCTGACGTACTACACGCCGAGCCAGATCGGGGTTAGCGTTCCCCGTAAAGACCATCATCTTGGACACGCGCAGTACCTGGAGGCTGAGGGTATACCTGGATGAGTATAAGGAAAATGGCAGGGGCGGCTGGATTCGAACCAACGCATGGCAGGATCAAAACCTGCTGCCTTACCGCTTGGCGACGCCCCTGTATCTGTTGCTTGCGAACGCTTATGCGCCCGACTTCTTGACCAGACTTTGCAGCTTGCGATGCAACATCGAAACATTGCTTCCTTTCGCCACAAACCCTGTTTGGGTCGCTGAAAGAAGGGCCAGAACTTTATCAGCTTCGGCTTTGCTTGGGAAGGCCCCAAACACACAGCTTCCAGTGCCGGTTAATCGAGCTTCGGTGAATTTCCCCAGTGAATTTAATGCATTTCGAACTTCTGGGTAATTCTGCTCTACCACCGGTTGGCAGTCATTTCGACTGTTTCCCTTGGGAACGGGGCGCATCTTAAGGGGCAGTGAATCACGTGTCAACTGCGGATGTGAAAAAATTTCTGCTGTGCTGACAGACACTTGCGGCACCAGCACGACATACCAGGGTTCTTCCGGGTCGACCGGGGTCAGCTGTTCGCCCACGCCCTGGGCGAAGGCTGCATGGCCGCGCACGAATACCGGTACATCCGCCCCCAGGCTCAGGCCCAGGGCGGCCAGGCGGTCTTCGTCCCAATCCAGCTGCCACAGGTGGGCGAGGGCCAGCAGGGTGGTGGCAGCATCCGAACTGCCGCCACCGATGCCGCCACCCATGGGCAGGACCTTGGTCAGCCAGATGTCCGCACCCAATGGGGTACCTGATTGCGCTTGTAGCTTGCGCGCAGCACGCACGATCAGGTTGCTGTCGTGCGGTACTGCCTCGACAGGGGTATGCAACTGAATCACGCCGTCATCGCGCAGGGCGAAGCGCAGTTCGTCGCCGTGGTCGAGAAACTGAAACACCGTTTCCAGCTCATGGTAGCCGTCGGCGCGGCGGCCAACGATGTGCAGCCACAGGTTGAGCTTGGCCGGTGCCGGCAGGGTCAGCGTGTGCATGGGCTCACTGCCCCAGCTGGCGCGGCTGCCAGTCCTTGATCACCAGGGTCACGTCCAGGTCCTGGCCGTGCAGCTTCAGGCGCTCGGGCAACCAGTAGCCGTTCTGCTCGGTGTAGCTCAGGTACTGCACCTGCCAGCCATCCTGGTCGAGGGTAGCCAGGCGGCTGTCGCCGTCAAGGCTCAGTGTGCTCTTGCTGTCAGGGGCGGGCAGGCCGCGTACCCACCAGACCAGGTGCGAGACCGGCAATCGCCAGCCCAGTTGCTCTTCCAGCAGGGCTTCGGGGCTGGGGGCTTCGTAGCGGCCCTGGTTGGCCACTTCCAGCACCACGCCGCCGGGGCGACCGGTGAGGCGGGCGGCACCTCGGCCCAGCGGGCCGGCCAGGCGAATGTCGTAGTAATCCTGGCGTTGCAGCCAGAACAGCGTGCCGCTGCCCGAATCGCGCGGTGCGCGGATGCCGACCTTGCCGTTGATCTGCCAGCCATCGAGGCTGCTCAGTTGCTCTTTATGGGCGCGCCACTGCTGTGGGTCGGCATGGCCTTGCAGGGCCTCGCGGCTTCCAAAGCCGGCGCAGCCGGCGAGCAGGGCGATCAGGGTGAAGGTAATGCAATGGCGCAGAAACATGGCGTTAAAGGGTCTCGGATCCGGTCAGGCGCAGGAGGGTCTTGCGCAGGAGGGGGCTGTCGGGCTGGGCATCGAAGCCCTTGGCCCAGACCTGGCGGGCTTCGCGGCGTTTGCCGTTGGCCCACAGCACTTCGCCCAGGTGGGCAGCCACTTCGTGGTCGGGGAAGTTGGCAAACGCCTGGCGCAGGTAGGTTTCAGCCGCGTCGAGGTTGCCCAGGCGGTAATTCACCCAGCCCAGGCTGTCGAGCACTGCCGGGTCGTCGGGGGTCAGCTGGTGGGCCTTTTCGATCAGCGTCCGGGCCTCGGCGTAGCGGGTCGTGCGGTCGGCCAGGGTGTAGCCCAGGGCGTTCAGGGCCATGGCGTTTTCCGGCTCGCGGGCGATGATCGCGCGCAGGTCTTGTTCCATCTGCGCCAGGTCGTCGCGTTTTTCGGCCAGCATGGCGCGTGTGTAAAGCAGGTTGAGGTCGTCCGGGTAGCGCTGGATGGCCTGCTGCAGCACCTGGTTGGCCTGGGCGTCCTTGTTGTTGTTGCTGTAGCTTTCCGATTCGATCAGGTACAGCTGGATGGCGTAGTCCGGCTGCGCTTCGCGGGCCTCGGCAAGCAGGCGCGAGGCCTCGCTGCCACGGCCGTTGGCGATCAGAATGTCGGCCTGGCGCAGTTGCGCCGGCAGGTAGTCGGCGCCCGGGCCGACCAGGGCGTATTCACGCAGGGCACCTGCGGGGTCGTGGCGCTCTTCGCGGATACGGCCCAGGTTGAGGTGCGCGGCGTCGACATTGCTGTCGCGCTCGATCAGTTCCTGCAGGTAGCCCTCGGCCTCGTCCCAGTCCTTGTTCTCCAGGCACACCAGGGCCAGGGAGTAGCGCAGTTCGTCGTCGTCGGGGTACTGCTGGACCAGGCTGAGGAATTCGCCCTTGGCATCGGCGATACGGTCCTGCTCGACCAAGGTGCGGGCGTAGGTCAGGCGCAGGCGTTTGTCGTCCGGGTTGTCGCGAATGGCGCCGCGCAGCAGGGGCAGGGCCTCGGGGCCGCGGTCCAGCGCCTGAAGCAGGCGGGCGCGCAGCAGGATCGGGGCGATTTCACCATTTTGCGGGGGGTGTGACTCGAGCAGTTCCAGGGCTTCTTCGGTCTTGCCGTCCTGGTTCAGCAGCAGTGCCTTGCCGAATACCAGCTGGCCGTTGTCGGGGTATTTCGCCAACAGCCGCTCGAAGCTCTGCAGCAAGCCGTCACGTGTGCTCTGGTCGGTTTCGGCAGCTGACAGGGCCAGGAAATCGAAATGGGTGTCGCCCTGACCCTGCAGTACCTTTTCCATGTAGGCCATGGAGTCGTCATAACGGCCGGCGCGCGCCAGTTGAATGGCAGCGGCGCGTTGGGCGTCGAGGTTCTGTGGGTCGTTGCGGGCCCAGACCAAAGCGTTTTCCAGGGCGGGTTCGTCGGCGCCCAAGTATTCGGCGATGCGGTAGGCGCGCTCGGATACGCCGGGATCCTGGGTCTTGGCGGCCTGGTCGGTGTAGTTGGCAAGGGCGATATCGAAGCGGTTGCGCTGCCCGGCCAGTTCCGCCACCAGCAGGCTGTAAAGGGTGTCTTGCTTGAAGGATCCATACACCACGGGCTTCTCGGCCTCCGCCTTGGCGGCATCGGCAACGGGAGGCTCGGCCTTTTGCGGGGCCAGGCTCTGGCAGCCCTGGAGCAGGGCGAAGGCAAGCAGCAATGCGTATGGTTTGTTCATAGAAGGCTTAATAGGAGGACTCACCGGCGGTCGCAGCATGATGACACAAGCGCGGGGGCAAACCCACCTGTGGGCGTATATGGTTAGGTACGACCTTCGAGGGGCTGAAGGGTTCCTCAGAGCGTAGATGCTGGGGTGCCTGGCTTGATGTTTTTTGGTCTGTGTGATCGAGCGCCGCCTGCGCGGCTCTCGATTCTCACACCCACACAGCTCCAAACCATACTACTTTGTAAGTCGTATCGGCATGAAGTCATAGATAATGCGACAGCATCAGTGCAATGAACAAGGTGATGTGAATAATCCATAGGGTTAACAAAATGCGCTTTTCGCGGAGGGGGAAGTTTTTTACTTCCTCAATTTCAGCGTAACCCCTGTAAATGAATATTTTGGGTATAGCCAACAGTGTTGCAATCTGACCGGTTCTTATTGTTTTGCCCAAGAGTCCGGCGTGCTGGTAATTCTTGATGTTGTCAGATACGAGGCGAGAGGTGGGCAGGAAAGATTCAAAATGCTCGGTGTATTTGTGTGAAGCAATAATTTGCGCGCTAGCGGCAATTAACATTGATGTAATTAGGATCAGCGCGATCAGTCCTGGCTCTATGTTAGTCATTTTGAGAGCTCGTGATACAAAAAGTCACCTAATACCTTAATGCCAGTCAGTTAAGCCTTAGTGGCAGCCATTGGGGCTGCTTTGCAGCCCATCGCCGGCAAGCCAGCTCCCACAGGGACCGCGCAAAGCTTGAGGTCTGCACTGCTCCTGTGGGAGCCCGGCTTGCCGGCGATGGGCCGCAAAGCGGCCCCAATCGCTTAACTGACCGACATTAACCTAATACCTCGCCTTTTTCTCCTGCGAAATCACCGGCTCACTTCGCCTCGGCAGCGCCACCGATGACCGCGCAGGTGAGTGCCCCTAGTCCGGCAGTCCCTACTCCTAGTGCTGCACATACTGCGGGTGCAACAATATTTCCTCCTAGATAACCGCCTACAGCTCTACCAGCCAGACCTCCAGCTAATGATGCAGAGTTTACATATGCAGCTCGCTTCAAGCATGGCGAACTTCTAGACCGGTTACTGCTACGTTAAGCATTAAGCCAATATAGGTCCACGCATATGCTATTGGCGCTGTTAGTAGCAATAACAACGGGAGCGTTTGATCGAGATTCAGTACTGGTTTTCAAAGGGTTTGGTAGTGATCAGCAGCATATAGGCATGCCCTAAATAATAGCAGTGTGAGAAAAAGTGCTAAGCACACAATGACGAGTCTGCTAAGTAATTTTTTTATGCGGGCCGGTAGTTGGTTTACTTCGTTAATGTCTATCAGGCCTTTACGTGCATAGGCTTTTGGGGAGGCTAACATTAAAGATATTGTCCCGAATCGAAAAACTTTTCCGATAAAGCCAAGTTCAGCGTATGTTTTTCTGTTCTCACTGATCAGCTTGCAGTTGGGTAGCAGCGATTCAATGTGTTCAGTCAGGCGATGGGACAAATATAGCGTTATCGACATGGATATGAAGATCGCGGTGATAAGGAGGGCGAACACCGCTCCCAAAATTTCATGAGCTGTGGTCACTTTATCACCCGTTCGTAGAATAAATCTCCCATGAATTCTCCACCATCGCTTCCGAACTTCCCGCCTAGCATCCCCCCAAAGGCTCCGCCCGCTACACCGCAAGCGATTCGCTCCAGGCCCGCCCGATACGGTTCCGAGAACCACGCCGCAAGCTGCTACGCCAACTATGTTGCCTGCATATGCGCCAACTACGCCTCCACCTACGCCACCTGCCAATGAGCTACTCTCGACTATTTTAGAACTTCTGCAATCTTCCTAGGCATTCGTTATCCTCACGCTACTAACTGCGGCTTGGGTCCAGGGTATGCAACCAAATGCGAAATAGAATAAGTGCTCCGATAAGTGTTGGGTGCATAGCCCCTAAGATGATCAGGGTGCGCTTCATGCGTATAGGGAAGCTCGTGACCTCATCAAGGTCAACTAAGCCTTTTCGTGCATATATCTTTGGTACTGTTAGTAGTATTGATATTGAGAGTGTGCGCATTACCTTGCCAATAAGGCCTGCTTGTGAAAAGGTTTTTTTATTTCCGCTCACGAATGCGCTATTCGGTAGTAGTGATTCGATCCTGCCAAGATGATAGATTGATATGTAGAGCGATGCGCAAAGCGTGATGGTCATAGCGGCAAAAATTATAAATGCAACAATGCCCACAGCAGTACTCATTGGCTGCCTACCTTTTCATACAGTACTTCGCCGAGCGCTTCCCCTACAGCACCGCCAAGCATGCTTCCTCCCGTGGCTCCCGCAGCCCCACCAATAACAGCGCAGAGGAGTGCGCCTGTACCGGCTATTGGCACGCCAAGAGCGAGACATATACTAGTGGCAATAGCACCGCCGTAGCTTGCTGCTATCCCTCCCGCGGCGACACTGCCTGTCAAGGAAGATCCATGGACGTATTTAGCTCTTCTACACTCATTATCGCGGCCATCGGTACAGGCTTTATGGATCTCAAGACCCGTCGCGGCGACCTCCAGTGCAATGCCTATATAGGTGCCTTTTTTGATCAGGTTGGCAGCCTTGCCCACCCCGGCGACCTTATCTGCATACCCCGCAATTTCACCCGTGTGCAAATAGCTTTTCGTGGAAATGGCCAGTGTCCTCTTGATCGATCCCTTGTTGCGCAATCCAGCGCCGAGCGCCGCCAGCTTGCCCAACTGTTCGTCAAGTTTCGAGAACAGTGCCGCACGCTTGGCATAAAACTGGTCGCGGGCATTGAGCGTCCCTGAGCCCAGATGCTCCCTGTGCAATTTCTCGATTTCCAGCAACGTGTCCTGAATCGCCTTAAGGTGCCTGCTCCAGCCATCGCTTACCACGCCTGCGCCCAGTGATGCGTGGGCGAGCAGGCTCTTCAGCAGCTCGAAATTATCCAGGAAAAACTCGTCGGCACCTTGCCCGCTACGCATCAGTCCCATATGCGCCTTTGCAGCCTTTGCCATCAGATACGCCTCTTGGCTGGTACAGGAAGGCGTTGACCAGTTGCCGACAACGACCAGTTCGCCGCTTCTGACCACACGATTGTAAATGTGTGAATTCAGGACATCGAACTTGCTGGCCGAATGCCCGCTAAGCGCAAGGCCAGCCTTGAGTGTGTGGTAGTTCTGCATCTTGGGGTTGATGAACGCGCGGGCTTCGGTCATGGCGATTTCCTCACGCGTATTTCTTGTTACCGATCCGGTCCCATCCGCCAGCGATGTTGCCGCCACCGGAACCGTCGATGCGTTTTTGCTGGGTATAGGTGGTCTTGATTCGTCCGTAATCGAGTTGCACCACCTCTATCGGTACTCCATCGGCGGCGCTTTGGGTGTAGTCGGCAATGATCACTTCTTCGAGAATGATTTCGTAATATTTGAGCTTGTCGCCGCCCGCGCGGCAGAGTGCGAGTTTAACTTCCTTGAGATGTTGGCCTGCGCAGCTGGCTTCCATCAATTTGCAACTGGCACTGTCGAGAAACTTGGTGAAGGTGAAATGGCTGACGGCCGTGCGGCCTGATGTGGCGCCACCGGCAGAGCTTGCGGTGGCTGAAGTGCTTTGGCTTACACCGAATTGGTAACCCGTGACTTCGATCCATCTGTTGTATTTTTCGTCCAGGGCCTCGCCTGGGATATCATCAATTTTTATATAAGCGTCAAAAGCCATGCTTACCTCTGTTTGGTAATAATTGTCAGGTTTTAATTTTCTGGCGAGGAACGAAATTCAGATCAGTGATTGGAAAGGCTAGGCATTGAAATTGGGTGAGGCAATAGCTGGAGCTGCAATTCAGAAATGGACTACAAGTCGATGGAAAAAATCGATACAGATATATCGAAAAAAGTAATTCACATGAGCTTTTGCAGGAAAGATCCCCTCGTTACGTTGTCACGTCGGGTTTCCATTCGGTCAAGTCAGTGGGGCTCTTATTTGCCGCTGCTTCAGTGGCCTAGCGTGCCTCGGTTTTTGCTTCTAAGCACGCGGTAGTTCAGGCGCCGCGCATTGCGATTCAGGAGGCCGAGCGAAGGGTATGCGGAGGGAGGTGAGGGGCATGGATGCCCGTCAAGCGCTGAGGTCCATGGTGATAATCCTTGCAAGGGGGCTGCAGGATCCGGCGCTGGAATCACAGGTCAGGCGGGCGTGCAGCCGGCGATAGCCGCCGCGCTATCAGCGCAGTAGCGAACGGTGGTTGTCCTGAAACCTGCGAAAGAGGACAATTATCGGCTTCCCGTCACAACCAGCGACCTCGCATGGCCTTTCTTGCACTCGGTATCAACCATAAGACTGCCTCGGTAGACGTACGCGAGCGCGTGGCGTTTACCCCAGAGCAGCTGGTAGACGCCCTGCAGCAGCTCTGCCGACTGACGTCCAGCCGCGAAGCGGCGATTCTGTCGACGTGCAACCGCAGTGAGCTCTATATAGAGCAGGACCACCTGTCCGCCGACGCCGTACTCAAATGGCTGGCCGACTACCACCGCCTCAGCCTCGACGAACTGCGCGCCAGTGCTTACGTGCACGAAGAGCACGACGCCGTGAAGCACATGATGCGCGTGGCCTCGGGCCTCGACTCGCTGGTGCTCGGCGAGCCCCAGATCCTCGGCCAGATGAAGTCCGCCTACGCCGTGGCCCGCGAAGCCGGCACCGTCGGGCCGTTGCTCGGGCGCCTGTTCCAGGCAACCTTCAGCGCCGCCAAACAGGTGCGTACCGACACCGCCATTGGCGAGAACCCGGTGTCGGTGGCATTCGCCGCCGTCAGCCTGGCCAAGCAGATCTTCGCCGACCTGGGGCGTAGCCAGGCCCTGCTGATCGGCGCCGGCGAAACCATCACCCTGGTCGCCCGCCACCTGCATGAGCAGGGCGTGCGCCGCATCGTGGTGGCCAACCGCACCCTGGAGCGCGCCAGCATCCTGGCCGAACAGTTCGGTGCGCATGCCGTTCTGCTGGCCGACATCCCCCAGGAGCTGGCCAACAGCGACATCGTCATCAGCTCCACTGCCAGCCAGTTGCCGATCCTTGGCAAAGGCGCGGTCGAGAGTGCGCTGAAGCAGCGCCGGCACAAACCGATCTTCATGGTCGACATCGCCGTACCCCGCGATATCGAAACCGAGGTCGGTGAGCTCGATGACGTCTACCTCTACACCGTCGATGACCTGCACGATGTCGTGGCGGAAAACCTCAAGAGCCGCCAAGGCGCGGCCCAGGCTGCCGAAGAACTGGTGACAGTCGGCGCCGAAGACTTCATGCTGCGCCTGCGTGAACTGGCCGCCGTGGATGTGCTCAAGGCCTATCGCCAGCAAAGCGAGCGCCTGCGCGACGAAGAACTGCAAAAGGCCCTGCGCCTGCTGGCCAACGGCGGCAACCCCGAGGACGTACTGGCCCAATTGGCCCGTGGCCTGACCAACAAACTCCTGCATGCGCCCAGCGTGCAGTTGAAAAAGCTCTCGGCCGAGGGGCGCGTCGATGCGCTGGCCATGGCCCAGGAACTCTTTGCCCTCAACGAGGGCTCGACGGACAAAACCCCGCAATGAAAGCGTCGCTGCTGAACAAACTGGAAATTCTCCAGGACCGCTTCGAAGAACTCACCGCCTTGCTCGGCGATGCCGAGGTCATTTCCGACCAGACGCGCTTTCGCGCGTATTCCCGCGAGTACGCCGAGGTCGAGCCAGTCTATGCTGCCTATAAAGAGTGGCGCAAAGTCCAGGGCGACCTTGAAGGTGCCCAGGCGCTGCTCAAGGACAGTGACCCGGACATGCGCGAAATGGCCGTGGAAGAAGTGCGTGAAGCCAAGGAGCAGTTGCTGACGCTCGAGGCGCAGCTGCAGCGCATGCTGCTGCCCAAGGACCCGAATGATGGCCGCAACGTGTTCCTCGAAATCCGCGCCGGTACCGGTGGCGATGAGGCCGCGATCTTCTCGGGTGACCTGTTCCGCATGTATTCGCGTTACGCCGAAAAGCGTGGCTGGCGCCTGGAGATTCTGTCCGAGAACGAGGGCGAACACGGCGGCTACAAAGAAATCATTGCCCGTGTCGAAGGGGAAAACGTCTACGGCAAGCTCAAGTTCGAGTCCGGCGCCCACCGCGTGCAGCGCGTGCCGGAGACCGAGTCCCAAGGCCGTGTGCACACCTCCGCCTGCACCGTGGCGGTCCTGCCCGAGCCAGACGAACAAGCGGCCATCGAAATCAACCCGGCTGACCTGCGCGTGGACACCTACCGCGCCTCCGGTGCCGGCGGCCAGCACGTCAACAAGACCGACTCGGCGATCCGCATCACCCACTTGCCCACCGGTATCGTGGTGGAGTGCCAGGAAGAGCGCTCGCAGCACAAGAACCGCGCTCGCGCCATGTCCTGGCTGTCGGCGAAGCTCAACGACATGCAGACCAGCGCCGCCCAGAACGCCATTGCCAGCGAGCGCAAACTGCTGGTCGGGTCGGGTGACCGCTCGGAACGCATTCGTACCTACAATTACCCACAGGGGCGGGTGACCGATCACCGTATCAACCTGACCTTGTATTCGCTGGACGACATCCTCAGTGGTGGCGTAGACGCGGTGATCGAGCCGTTGCTGGCCGAATACCAGGCCGATCAACTGGCTGCCCTGGGGGACTGATGACCATCATCGCCAGCCTGCTGCGCAACGCACAGTTGCCAGAATCGCCTACCGAACGCCTGGATGCCGAACTGCTGCTGGCAGCGGCCATCGGCAAGTCGCGCAGTTATCTGCACACCTGGCCCGAGCGGATCGTCAGCAGCGAAGACGCCCAGACCTACGCCGGGTACCTGCAGCGCCGCCGCGGCGGTGAGCCGGTGGCGTATATCCTTGGCCAGCAAGGTTTCTGGAAAATCGACCTGGAAGTCGCGCCGCACACGCTCATCCCGCGGCCGGATACCGAGCTGCTGGTCGAAACCGCCCTCGAACTGCAGCCCGCAGCCCCAGCCAGGGTTCTCGACCTGGGCACTGGCACGGGCGCCATCGCATTGGCCCTGGCCAGTGAGCGCCCAGCCTGGCAGGTCACGGCCGTCGACCGGGTAGCAGAGGCCGCTGCGCTTGCCGAGCGCAACCGGCAGCGACTGGGCCTGAGCAATGCCCAGGTGCGCCTCAGCCATTGGTTTGACAGCCTGGCGGGTGAGCGTTTCGACCTGATCGTCAGCAACCCCCCTTACATCGCCGCAGCAGACCCACACCTGGTGGCTGGCGACGTGCGTTTCGAACCCAGCAGTGCGTTGGTGGCTGGCCCCGATGGCCTGGACGACCTGCGCGTGATCGTTACCCAGGCCCCAGGGCACTTGCTGCCCGGTGGCTGGTTGCTGCTGGAGCACGGCTATGATCAGGCCGCGGCGGTACGGGCCTTGCTGGTCGGGCAGGGGTTCAACGAGGTGGCCAGCCGAACCGATCTGGGTGGCCATGAACGCATCAGCCTGGGGCGCCTGCCATGCTGAGTGATCAGGAACTGCTGCGTTACAGCCGCCAGGTGCTGCTGGCGCAGATCGACATCGACGGCCAGCTACGCCTCAAGCACAGCAAGGCATTGATTGTCGGGCTGGGTGGCCTGGGTTCGCCGGTCGCCCTGTACCTGGCAGCTGCCGGGGTTGGCGAACTGCACTTGGCGGACTTCGATACGGTCGACCTGACCAACCTGCAGCGCCAGGTGCTTCACGACAGCGACAGTGTCGGCATGAGCAAGGTCGACTCGGCGCTGCAGCGCCTGCAGGCCATCAACCCGGAAGTCACCCTGGTTGCCCACCGCCAGGCGCTGGACGACGACTCCCTGGCAGCCGCGGTAGCCGCCGTCGACCTGGTGCTGGACTGCTCCGATAATTTCTCCACGCGCGAGGCGGTCAACGTCGCCTGTTTCACTGCCGGCAAACCCTTGGTCAGCGGTGCGGCAATCCGTTTGGAGGGGCAGCTGTCGGTGTTTGACCCGCGTCGCGATTACAGCCCTTGCTACCACTGCCTGTATGGGCATGGCAGTGAAACCGAGCTGACCTGTAGCGAAGCCGGTGTGATCGGCCCGCTGGTGGGCCTGGTCGGCAGCCTGCAGGCGCTGGAGGCGATGAAGCTGCTGGCAGGCTTTGGCGAGCCGCTGGTCGGCCGGCTGCTGTTGATCGACGCCCTCGGCACCCGTATTCGCGAACTGCGCGTCAAGCGCGACCCGGCGTGTGCCGTGTGCGGCAAGCGCGATGGCTGAGCGCTCGGCGCCGGTCGGCGTGATGGACTCTGGTGTTGGCGGCTTGTCGGTGCTCGCCGAGATCCAGCGGCTGTTGCCCAATGAGACACTGTTGTACGTGGCCGACTGCGGCCATGTGCCTTATGGCGAAAAGTCCCCGGACTACATCCGTGAGCGCTGCCGGCGCATTGCCGGGTTCTTCCGCGAGCAAGGCGCCAAGGCCCTGGTGCTGGCCTGCAACACCGCCACGGTGGCGGCCGCAGCGGATTTGCGCGAACTGTACCCGAACTGGCCATTGGTGGGGATGGAGCCCGCAGTCAAGCCTGCCGCGGCTGCCACACGCTCAGGCGTGGTTGGGGTGCTGGCCACTACCGGCACGTTGCAAAGCGCCAAGTTCGCGGCTTTGCTCGACCGCTTCGCCAGCGACGTGCTGGTGATCACCCAGCCTTGCCCGGGGTTGGTCGAGCTGATCGAGACCGGCGACCTGTGCAGCCCCACGCTGCGCCAGATGCTGTGGGGCTATGTCGAGCCGCTGCTGGCCGCTGGCTGTGACACCTTGATCCTGGGCTGTACCCATTACCCCTTCCTGCGGCCGCTGCTGGCCGGCATGGTGCCGCCAGATGTGGCCATCATCGATACCGGTGCCGCCGTAGCGCGCCAGTTGCAGCGGCTGCTAGGCAACAATGACCTGCTGGCCGCCGGACCGGCGCAGGCTACCCGCTTCTGGACCAGCGCCGATCCCTCTTCACTGAAAAAAATCCTGCCTGTGTTGTGGCATAAGTCTGACGATGTGCAAAGCTTTGCCATGTGAAAAAAACGTGAAGAAAAGCTGAACTATCGTACCACTGCCGCTTTCTATCCCTTGCCTGAGATGAGGCGACACTAAAACAGCACTAGGATGAAGGATGTTTCTCATGAAGAAACTGCTGGGCTTGGCGGCGGCTGCCGTTTTCACCATGGGGCAGGCAATATCGGCGCAGGCTGCTGATGTATCGGTTTCGATGGGGCAGACCGGCGACTCGACGATGGTCTATCGGCTGGGGCTGCAGTCGAACTGGGATGCCAGCTGGTGGCAGACCAGTGTCGGCCGCGTGACCGGCTATTGGGACGGCGCCTACACCTATTGGGACGGCGACGACACGGCTAGCAACCACAGCCTGTCGTTCGCACCCGTGTTCGTGTACGAGTTTGCCGGCCAGTCGGTCAAGCCCTATATCGAGGCGGGCATCGGCGTGGCAGCTTTCTCCAGCACCGAGCTGGAAAGCAACGAACTGGGTTCGTCGTTCCAGTTCGAAGACCGCATCGGCTTCGGCCTGCGCTTCGCCGGTGGGCATGAAATTGGTGTGCGTGCGATCCACTACTCGAACGCCGGCATCAAAGAACCCAACGACGGGGTCGAAAGCTACAGCTTGCATTACCGCATGGCGCTCTGACCCGATCGGGTCATCATCAACCGCCAAGCGCGACCCAGGTTCGCGCTTGGCGGGGAGCTTGGCCGTCACCTCTGCGGCAGCGGCCATAGCCCACTGAGGTCAAGCGTCTCCAGCACCAACTCGGGCTCGGCCGCGGGCCAGCGCCGCAACAACTCCTGTGCGGCGCTTTGCGGCGTCCACTGCTCCGGAAAGGCCTGCGCAGGCGTAACTGGCGTTTTCAGCGACTGCGGTCCTACCACGGTCAGCGATATCCCCACCGCCTTGAGCGCATCACGCTGCTCACGTACCCACTGCGGCAGCTGGTTCCAACCGGCGGTTACCTGGCTTGGCGCGTACAACTGCAGGGCCGAATAACGGTTGAAAACAGCCATCACCTGGGGTGAATCACCCTTGGCCAGCAAGGGCGTCACCGCTGTCAGGCAGTGTTTGCCCGCCAGCTGGTTGCTGGTGACGATGGCCTCGATCAATTCGCTGTCAGCCACATCGCCCGGTAGATAATCGCTGGTACCGGCGTTGATGATCAAGCCGTCCAGTGATTGCCAGTGACGGGCGATCAACTGACAAGCGTCAGCGGCTTGCTGTGCGTCGTGCAACTGCCAGGGCACTTGCATGAATTGCTGGCCATAGCGTTCGCCCAGCGCTTCGAACACAGCCGCATCCTTGCCACTCGCGGCCACCCGATGGCCTTGTTCGAGCAGCCCTTGCAACAACGCCAAGCCAAGTCCATTGCTTGCGCCTGTAACCCAAAAACTGCGTGAGTTATTCAAGACGTTCTGCCCTCTGATGTTACCGCGGCAGGCCTTTGAAGGCCTCCAATGCACGTTGGCGACTACTGCCCAGATCAACTATTGGATTGTGATACGAATTACTAGCGAAAAGATCCGTAGATTTCATCGGACCATGAATTGTTTCTTCATCAATGTCGCGAAGCTCCGGCAGCCAGTGGCGAATGAAACGCCCCTCAGGGTCGAAACGCTGGGATTGTGAGACCGGGTTGAAAATACGGAAATAGGGCACCGAATCGGTGCCGGTGGAGGCGCTCCACTGCCAGCCGCCATTGTTGGCAGCCAGGTCACCGTCAATGAGGTGGCGCATGAAGTGCCGCTCGCCCTTGCGCCAGTCGATCAACAGGTTTTTGCTGAGGAACATGGCGACGATCATGCGCAGCCGATTGTGCATCCAGCCCGTGTGCAGCAGCTGGCGCATGGCCGCGTCGATGATCGGGAAGCCGGTACGGCCCTGCTCCCAAGCCTCGAGATCGTCCGGCGCATCGCGCCAGGGCAGGGCTTCGGTATGGCTACGGAAGGCGCGGTGCCGCGATACCTGTGGGTAGCCGGTAAGGATATGCTTGTAGAACTCGCGCCACAGTAGCTCGTTGACCCAGGTCTGCACACCCGTGCTACCGCTGTCGAACTCGCCCTTGTTAGCCGCCAGGGCCCCATGCAAGCACTGGCGGGGTGAAATCACCCCGGCGGCCAGGTATGGCGAAAGCTGGCTGGTCCCTGGCATGGCCGGCAGGTCCCGGGTTTTATGGTAGTCGTCGATGGTTTCGTCCAGAAACTGCGACAGGCGCTGCTGCGCGTGGGCCTCACCCGCCGGCCAATGCTCACGCAAGGTGGGCGTGGTTTTTTCGAAGCCGTCGATGTGTTGCGGGATCGGGTCACTGTCGATATTCAGCGCAGCCTGGCGTTTTACTCGCTGCGCCAGCGCAGGTAGGCTGCGGTGCAGGTGTTCAAGGCAGGTTTTCTTGAACTGGCTGAATACCTGAAAGTAATCGCCACTGCGGGTCAGGATGGTACCTGGGCGAAACAGCAGTTGGTCAAGATAGCTGTGCGCCTGGACGCACGCTTTGTCCAGCAGTTCGCGCGTAGCAGCGTCACGGCGCTGCTCGTTGATGCCGTATTCCTCGTTCCAGTGCACGCTTTGCACCTGGTGCTGATGGCAAATATCGAGCACGGCCTGGGGCGCCTGGTCCCAGGTGTCGATCTTGCGGATCAGCAGCGGGATGTTCAGCTTTTCCAGCGCTTGGCGCAGGTCGCGCACGTTGCGTAGCCAGAAATCGACTTTGCAGTCGGCATCGTCGTGCGCACGCCATTGCCCGGGGCTGACCAGCCACAAGGCGATGGTCGGCCCGCGCTCGGTTGCAGCGCTCAGTGCGGTGTTGTCATCAATGCGCAGGTCACTACGCAGCCAGGTCAGGTGCATGGGTCACTCATCTCTACGGGCTGGCGGTCATGGGCTTGAAGCAGGCGCAAGGCCGCTTGCGGGGTATCGAACAGGAAAAGGTCAGGCAATTCGCTGTCTTTCAGGCGGGTTTCATGCAGCGTAACCATGCTGCCACCGAGTAACTTCGGCCCCGGCACCCCCTGCAGGGCACGCAGCAACGCCTTGTCGTCTATGCGCGGGCCCAGGTGCAGCAGCATGGCGCGGGGTTGGAAGATGCTGACTGCGCTTTGCAGTTGCGCCGCGCTGACAGGCTGTTCAAGCACCTCAACGGGGATGCCATTGCTGGTGAACAACCAGGCGCACAGCCACAGCCCAGGGCTGAAGGCCCGCTCGCTGTCCTCGGCCAACAGCACGGCGGGGCCGTGCAGCAACTGGTTGTCGTGGTAAACGCGGGCGCCCAGCTTGCTGCGCAGCCAGCCATAGAAGAAAACCTGCTCCAGCCGCGCGTTGAAGTAGTTGCCCCAGCGCAGGTCGAGCAGGTCGAGCAAGGGCAGCAGCAATTGCTCGCACAGGGTCAGAGCCGGATATAGCGCCATGGCCTGGTTGAGCTGCTGGTCCAGGTTGCGTTGCGACAGGCTGGCGATGGCTTCGACCAGCTCGAACTGACGGGCTTGCCAGTCGCCTTTGGGCGCGGTGCTGGTCGGCTTGTCGAGCAACTCGCGCACTTGGCCAACAGAGGCGCCACGCTGCAACCACGCCAGGATCGTTTCGACCCGTTCCACCTGATTTTGTGGGTACAAACGGTGACCCTTCGCCGTTCGTTGCGGTTTGAGCAGGCCGTAACGACGCTCCCAGGCGCGCAAGGTGACCGGGTTCACGCCGGTGCGGCGGGCCAGCTCACCGATTGGCAACAGCACTTCAGACCGCATTGCGTAAACCTAGGCTTTCAGGGTGGGGTTGCAGGTAGGCTTGCTGAAGCAGGTACGGGTCCGGGTGCTTGCGCAAGTGGTGTTTGAGCAGGGTCAGTGGCACCACCAGCGGCACTACACCCTGCTGGTACTGGCCGATGAGCGTCTGCAGCTCGGCTTTGTCCTGCTGTGTAAGGGCGTCCTTGAAATAGCCGCTGAGGTGCTGCAGCACGTTGCAATGGGTGCCGCGGCTGGCACAGCGGCGCAACGCCTGCATCAGCTGGCTGAAATACTGCTGGCCGACCTGTTGCGGGTCATCGTCCTTGCTCATGCTGCCGAGCAGGCGCCCCAGGGTGCGGTACGCCTGAGGGTTGTTGGCCATCAACAGGTACTTGTAGCGCGAGTGGAAGCTCACCAAGGCACCCCGGCTGAGACCGTCGGCCAGCAGGCGTTGCCAGTCGGCGTAGGCATACACACGGCTGATGAAATTCTCCCGCAGTACCGGGTCATGCAACCGGCCTTCCTCTTCCACCGGCAGGTCGGGGCGTAACGCGCAGAATGCCTGGGCGAAGGCGCCGCGACCACTCTGCACCGCAGGGTGACCATTTGGCTGATACACCTTGACCCGCTCCAACCCGCAAGACGGCGATTTCTGCATGAAGATGTAGCCGCAGATGTCTTGCAACTCAGCGGCCATCTGCTCGCCATAGCTGCGTAGCGGCCCGGTCAGGTCCATGCCAGGGTTGCGAGTGCCAACCACTTCGGGCTTGTCAGGGTCGCCAACCAGGCGGATCGGATCGCGTGGTACGCCTAGACCGATGGCCACCTCTGGGCACACAGGTAACCATTCGAAGTGTTCTTCCAGTTGCTTGCGACACAGGTCGGAGGCCTTGTGGCCGCCGTTGTAGCGCACGCTGTGCCCGGTGAGGCAGGCGCTGATGGCAATGCGCGGCTTGCTAGGGGTGGGCGGGTTTTGCATGACTGCCTCCGAAAACCTGTACGTATGTAAAAACTTGTACAGGTTTATTCCAGCACAGTGCGGAAGTTATGCAAACCAGTTTTTTTGTATAAGGTGAAATCAGTCCAAATGTTCGAGCAATCGCCGTGCTGCTTCCTGGCCGCTAAGCCAGGCGCCTTCGACACGCCCCGACAAGCACCAGTCACCGCATGCATACAACCCCTGATCGGCGTCCGCCAGGGCACCCCACTCATGATTGCTGCTGGGGCGGGCATACAGCCAACGGTGGGCCACAGAGAAAGCGGGCGCGGGCACCACGCAGCCAACCAGTTCGGCGAATTCGCCGTACAGTTGCTCGATCACTGCTTCTTTGGGCAGGTCGATATGTTGCCGGCTCCAATCTGCCGTGGCGTGCAATATCCAGGTATCGGGCTGTTCGGCGCGGCCAGGCTTGCTGCGGTTGCGTGCCAGCCAATCAAGGGCACTGTCCTGCACGAAGCAGCCTTGCATCGGCGTTTCCAGCGGGGCTGGGAATGCCAGGGCCACGGCCCACGTGGGTTCCATCTGCACGCCGGCGGCCACGGCGGCCAACTTGGGCGTGGCGGCCAGCAGCGGTGTCGCCTGGGGCGCCGGCACGGCGATCACTACCCGGCTGTAGGGCCCGTGGCTGCAGCCGTCGGTATCCTGCAGGTGCCAGTACTGCTTGCCGCGAAACACCTCGGCAATGCGGCACTCGAAATTCACCGTCACATCTTTGAGCAGGCCGCGGGTGATCGCGCTCATGCGCGGCACGCCTACCCAGCGTGTCTGCTCGTCGGGGGAGGGGCTGAGGCTGCCGTCGCGGTAGTTGTACAGCTGGGGTTTCCACTGTTCAGCCCAGCCTGCGGCCACCCATTGCTGGACCTGTTCGACAAAGCGCCGGTCGCGGGCAGTGAAATACTGCGCGCCAAGGTCGAGCGCGCCGGCCTCGCTGAGCTTGCTGGCCATGCGCCCGCCGCTGCCCTTGCCTTTATCGAACAAATGCACCGACTGCCCGGCCTTCTGCAAAGCCTGGGCGGCAGACAAGCCGGCGATACCGGCACCAATGATGGCAATAGGTACTGTCATGATGGCCTCTTCAAACCTTGCTATGAGCAGACTACGCTGTCAGGAAAACCTGTACAAAGCAAAAATATTGTATAAGGTAATTCCGCTTTGCCGCACAGGTTGGCCTATGTTTATCCGAGAGCGTCGGGTCAAAAAAGTGCCTTGATGTTAAAAATAGACCACCGCTGCAATCTGCGAGGACACAGGCATGCATATATTGCTGACAGGCGGTACCGGGTTGATTGGCAAGCACCTGTGCCAGTACTGGCTCAGCCAGGGCCACCGGCTGACAGTGTGGAGCCGGCGGCCGCAGGAGGTGGCGAAGCTCTGCGGCGCCGGGGTGCGGGGCATCGCCCGGCTTGAGCAACTGGAAGCAGACGATCAGCTCGATGCAGTGGTCAACCTGGCGGGGGCACCGATTGCCGACCGGCCCTGGACGGCCGCCCGGCGCAACCTGCTGTGGGCTAGCCGCATCGCCCTGACCGAGCAGTTGCTGGCGTGGCTAGGTAGCCGCGAACAGCGCCCTGAGGTGTTGATATCCGGGTCAGCGGTGGGCTGGTACGGTGACGGTGGTGAGCGCGAGCTGACCGAGACCTCGCCCCCGGTGCGGGAAGATTTCGCCAGCCAGTTGTGTATTGCCTGGGAAGAAACAGCCCAGCGCTCGCAGGCCCAGGGCATTCGTGTGGTCCTGGTGCGTACCGGGCTGGTGCTGGCCAGCGATGGCGGCTTTTTGTCGCGTTTGCGTATCCCCTTCAAGCTGGGGCTGGGCGGGCCGTTGGGCAATGGTCGGCAGTGGATGCCGTGGATCCATATAGACGACCAGGTCGCCCTGATTGATTTTCTCTTGCAGCATAAGGACGCCAGCGGTCCTTATAATGCCTGCGCTCCGACGCCCGTGCGCAACCGCGAGTTCGCCAGGCGGCTGGGCCGTGCGCTGCATCGCCCGGCGCTATTGCCGGTGCCGGCACTGCTGCTCAAGGCCGGCTTGGGCGAGCTGTCGACTTTGCTGTTGGGCGGCCAGCGTGCGCGCCCGGTACGTTTGCTGGAGGCGGGCTTCGCCTTCCGTTTCAATGATCTGCAATCGGCCCTGGACGACCTGTCCAGCCGCCTCTGACATAGGACGCTGCATGACTGATCACGCCCTGCTGCTGGTCAACCTGGGTTCCCCGGCCTCCACTTCGGTGGCCGATGTACGCCGCTACCTCAACCAGTTTCTGATGGACCCGTACGTGGTGGACCTGCCGTGGCCGCTGCGGCGGCTGCTGGTGTCGTTGATCCTGATCAAGCGACCGGAGCAGTCGGCCCATGCCTACGCGTCCATCTGGTGGGAGGAGGGCTCGCCGTTGGTGGTGCTGACCCGCCGCCTGCAGGCCGCCATGGTCGAGCACTGGCCGCATGGGCCGGTTGAAATAGCCATGCGTTACGGCCAGCCGGCGCTGGAGGATGTGTTGGCGCGTCTGGCAGCGCAGGGCGTGCGCAGGGTTACCCTGGCGCCGTTGTATCCACAGTTCGCGGACAGTACGGTGACCACGGTCGTGGAGTTGGCGAAACAGACCATCCAAGAGCGCCAGTTGCCGTTGCAAATGCGGGTGCTGCAGCCGTTCTACGAGCACCCCGCCTATATCCAGGCACTGGCGGCCAGCGCCGAACCTTACCTGGCGCAGGATTACGACCACCTGTTGCTGAGTTTTCATGGGCTGCCGGAGCGGCACCTGAAAAAGCTGTACCCGCGCGGCACGCCCGGCAAGCATGATCTGCGTGCAGCCGACTGCTGCAAAGACGCCAGCGCCGAGGTGCGCGCGGTGTGTTACCGGGGTCAGTGCCTGGCCACCGCCAAAGCGTTTGCGGCGCAGTTGGGTATACCCGACGGCAAGTGGTCGGTGAGTTTCCAGTCGCGGCTGGGGCGTGACAAGTGGATCGAGCCGTATACCGAAACACGCCTGGACGAGCTGGCCAAGGCGGGGGTCAAGAAGTTGCTGGTGATGTGCCCGGCATTCGTGGCCGACTGCATCGAAACGCTGGAAGAAATCGGCATGCGCGGCAGTGAGCAGTTTGTCGAGGCCGGCGGGCGGGAGCTGGTGCTGGTGCCGTGTTTGAACGACCACCCGCAGTGGGTGGGGGTGTTGGCGGACATGTGTGAAAAGGCCTGAGTGAACCGGCCTTTTCGCGGGTGAACCCGCTCCCACAGGGTGTTTTGCTGCCCTGTGGGCGCTCAGGTCAAAGGTGGCTCAAGGCTGCTGATCCTCGAGCTTCTTGTGCTTCCAGCCGTCATTGCCAGGCAAGATCAGGTTCAGGGCAATCGCCACGATGGCACACAGGGCAATCCCCTTCAGGCCCCAATCATCCGGGCCATCACCGCTGCCGATCAGTACCCCGCCAATACCGAACACCAGGGTCACCGACACGATCACCAGGTTGCGCGCTTCGGCCAGGTCGACCTTGTGGCGGATCATGGTGTTCAAGCCTACCGCGGCGATCGAGCCGAACAGCAGGCACAGGATGCCGCCCATCACCGGCACCGGAATACTCTGCAGCAGCGCGCCGAACTTGCCGATGAACGCCAGGGTAATGGCGAATACCGCCGCCCAGGTCATGATCTTGGGGTTGTAGTTCTTGGTCAGCATCACCGCACCGGTCACTTCGGCGTAGGTGGTGTTCGGCGGGCCGCCAAACAGGCCGGCGGCGGTAGTGGCCAGGCCGTCACCCAGCAGGGTGCGGTGCAGGCCGGGCTTCTTCAGGTAGTCACGGCCGGTTACGCTGCCAACCGCGATTACCCCGCCAATGTGCTCGATCGCAGGTGCCAGGGCTACCGGAACGATGAACAGAATGGCCTGCCAGTTGAACGCTGGCGCCGTGAAATTGGGCATTTCCAGCCAGGGTGCAGCGGCGATTCTGGCCGTGTCGACCACGCCAAAGGCAAACGACAGGGCAAAACCCACCAGCACGCCGGCGATGATCGGCACCAGGCGGAAGATGCCTTTGCCGAACACAGCCACGATCAGTGTGGTCAGCAGCGCCGGCATGGAGATCAGCATGGCTGTCTTGTACGGCAGCAGCACGCTGCCGTCGCCAGCCTTGCCCATCGCCATGTTGGCGGCAATCGGCGCCATGGCCAGGCCGATGGAGATGATCACCGGCCCGATCACCACGGGCGGCAGCATGCGGTCGATGAAACCGGTGCCTTTGACTTTCACCATCAGGCCCATGAAGGTATACACGAAACCTGCGGCCATCACGCCGCCCATGGTCTCGGCCAGGCCGAACTGGCCCTTGGCGAGAATGATCGGGGTGATGAAGGCGAAGCTCGAGGCCAGGAACACCGGGACCTGACGGCCGGTGACCAACTGGAACAGCAAGGTACCGATACCTGCGGTGAACAGCGCGACGTTCGGGTCCAGGCCGGTGATCAGTGGCATCAGTACCAGCGCACCGAATGCCACGAAGAGCATCTGCGCGCCCGAAACGACCTGGCGCCAGAGCGGGTCGTTGAAGCCGTCCTGCATGATCAGGCGTCCTTTTGCTTGGTGCCGAAGATCTTGTCACCGGCATCGCCGAGGCCCGGCACGATATAGCCGTGCTCGTTCAGGCGCTGGTCGATCGAAGCGGTGTAGATCTGTACATCGGGGTGAGCTTTCTCCACCACGTCGATGCCTTCTGGTGCCGCGACCAGGACCATGGCGCGAATCTCTTTGCAGCCAGCCTTCTTCAGCAGGTCGATGGTGGCAACCATCGAGCCGCCGGTTGCCAGCATGGGGTCGATGATCAATGCCAGGCGCTGGTTGATGTCCGGGGCGAGCTTTTCCAGGTAGGTGTGGGCTTCGAGGGTTTCTTCGTTGCGGGCAACACCGACCGCGCTCACCTTGGCACCCGGGATCAGGCTGAGTACGCCGTCGAGCATGCCGATGCCGGCACGCAGGATCGGCACTACGGTGATCTTCTTGCCGGCGATTTTCTCTACCGAGACCTTGCCACACCAGCCGTCGATCTCGTAGGTTTCGAGCGGCAGGTCCTGGGTGGCTTCATAAGTCAGAAGAGCGCCGACTTCCTGGGCGAGTTCGCGAAAATTCTTGGTGCTGATATCGGCACGGCGCATCAGGCCGAGCTTGTGGCGGATCAGCGGGTGGCGGATCTCACGAGTGGGCATAGGGGGGGGGCTCCGAAAGGCGGGCAAAAAAACCGCGCTAGATTAATCTATTCAGCCTGCGCTGTCGTCTGATCATTCTGCACGTTAGTCCATAAACGCTTGATCTGTGACGAGCGGATGCGTACCTTTGCCCGCTTTTCCAAAATCCCCCGGAGCGCGCCATGTCCGCCGATCTCGAGCATATCCGTCAAGTCATGCGTGAAGCTGACTGCCTGTACACCGAAGCCGAGGTCGAAGCGGCCATCGCCAACGTTGGCGAGCAGATCTGCAAGGACCTGCACGACAAGAACCCTGTGGTGTTCTGCGTGATGAACGGTGGCCTGATTTTCTCCGGCAAACTGCTGACCCACCTGCAGTTCCCGCTGGAAGCTTCCTACCTGCACGCCACGCGCTACCGCAACCAGACCAGTGGCGGCGAGCTGTTCTGGAAGGCCAAGCCCGAAGTGTCGTTCATCGACCGCGACGTGCTGATCGTTGACGACATCCTCGATGAAGGCCATACCCTCAGCGCCATCATCGAGTTCTGCAAGCACGCCGGCGCGCGCTCGGTGTACACCGCCGTGCTGATCGACAAGGACCACGACCGCAAAGCCAGCCCGGACCTGAAGGCCAACTACGTGGGCCTGCCGTGCATTGACCGCTACATCTTCGGCTATGGCATGGACTACAAAGGCTACTGGCGCAACGCCAACGGCATCTTCGCCGTCAAGGGCCTGTAAAAACGTCCACGTGCTAGAGTGCGGCTTCATACAAGGAGCCTCACATGCGTGCGTTTCTCCCCCTTCTGGTGGCCATCAGCCTGCCGCTGGCCGCTGCACCGCTGCACAGCCAGTTCCTGCCCCCGGACGACATGGCCCTGCGTCAGGAAGCACCCACCAGCCAGCAGTTGCTGCAAGTGACCGACTACTCGGTGGTAGTCGGTGCCCAGCGGCAGTCCGACCAGCAGCCGATCCCGATCACCTCGTCGCTGCAAGTGCGCCTGAAGGGCAAGCCGCTGAGCAAGGGGGCGACCATTGCCCAGGTGCTGCTGACATTTGACGGTGAGGCCGCCAAAAGCCTCAAGAAACCGGTGTACGACGACAAGACCCGCACCTTGAGTCTGAATTACCCCCTCAGTGACTACCGGGTGATCATGGACCTGCTGCGCAACGAAACGCTGTATGTGCAGTTCCTCACCTATGGCAACGGCCATATCTGGGCCGACCTGCACACAGGCACCGTACGTACGCGTTGAGGCCTGCGGCCTGCGGGGGGTAAACTGCCGGCCTTCGAAATTCCGTGATGGTCCAGATGGAGCCGGCAATGCGTAAAGACAAGAAACAGGTAATCGGTGACGAAATCAGCGACGACTACATCAAGTCGTTCCTTCAGTTCGAGCCGGCCGATGGCGTCACCTCACCCTCGCTGCACAAACTGGTGAAAGCCTACCGCGGCCTGCGTGTGGACGACTTCCAGCGTTTTGTCGGGTTCTTCGTCGAGGCCGGCCTGGACCTGGATGGCAAGGACGAACACGGCAAAACCTTCGTCGAGCAGATCGCCGACCAGCGCAATGCGCAGGAGTACATCGAGATCATCGCCCAGGCCCGTGCTTGATCGTTAGCCTGTTCCGCCTCTTCGCGGCGCAAGCTGACCGACACGCAGGCAGAAAAAAACGCCTCGAAGGGTAATGCCAGTCAGTTAAGTAATTTGGGGCCGCTTTGCGACCCTTCGCGGGCACGCCCGCTCCCACAAAGGATTGCGCATTTCTTGCATTCAGCGCCAAACGTGTGGGAGCGGGCGTGCCCGCGAAGGGCTGCAAAGCAGCCCCAGTAACACTTAATTGACAGGCATTACCCCGAAGGGCGTTTTTTCGTTACCGGGCCAGTCAGGCGTAATGCTTGGCTGCCGGGCTGCTTTCCACCAGGTCCAGTGCCGCGTCGTTATCTGCACTGATCTCGCGGTACAGGGCAGCATCGGTCGCCAGGGTCTTCTCGCGTGCGGGGAAGATTTCCTTGAGTTTGTCAGCCCAGGCCCCTTTGGCTTGCTCAGGGAAGCAACGCTCGATCAGTTCCAGCATGATCGAAACGGTCACCGAGGCACCTGGCGAGGCGCCGAGCAGTGCAGCCAGGCTGCCGTCCTGCGCCGAGACCAGCTCGGTGCCGAATTGCAGCACGCCGCCTTTCTTCGGGTCTTTCTTGATGATTTGCACGCGCTGGCCTGCGACTTCCAGGCGCCAGTCTTCGGCCTTGGCCTGCGGGTAGAAGCGGCGCAGGGCTTCAAGGCGCTGTTCCATCGACTGCATCACTTCGCTGACCAGGTATTTGGTCAGGTCCATGTTGTCGCGGGCCACGGCCAGCATCGGGCCGATATTGCCCATGCGCACCGACAGCGGCAGGTCCATCAGCGAGCCGTGCTTCAGGAACTTGGTGGTAAAGCCGGCATAAGGGCCGAACAGCAGCGAAGTCTTGCCGTCTACAACCCGGGTGTCCAGGTGCGGTACCGACATCGGTGGCGCACCTACGGCGGCCTGGCTGTAAACCTTGGCCTGGTGCTGCTTGACGATTTCCGGGTTGTCGCAGCGCAGCCACTGGCCGCTGACCGGGAAGCCACCAAAACCTTTGCTCTCCGGGATGCCGGACATCTGCAGCAGCGGCAGGGCCGCGCCGCCGGCGCCCAGGAACACGAAGCGGGCGTCCACTTCACGGCTGCCGCCGCTGTTGACGTCCTTGATGCTGACGGTCCAGCCGCTGCCGTTACGGCGCAGGCCGACGACCTTCTTGCTGTATTTGACCTGCGCGTCCGGCGCGTCACCCAGCAGCTTCAGCAGCTTCAGGGTCAGGGCGCCGAAGTTGACGTCGGTCCCTTTGGCCACGCGGGTCGCGGCGATGTGCTGGTCGGCAGGGCGGCCAGGCATCATCAGCGGCATCCAGTCGTTCATCACGGCCTTGTCTTCGGTGTACTCCATCTCGGAGAACGCATGGTGCTGCTTGAGCAGCTCGAAGCGCTTCTTGAGGAAGGCAACACCCTTGTCACCCTCGACGTAGCTCAGGTGCGGGACAGGGTTGATGAACGCACGCGCCGAGCCGAAGTTGTCCTTCTTGCTCAGGTAGGCCCAGAACTGGCGCGAAACCTCGAACTGGGTGTTGATGTGCACGGCCTTCTTGATGTCGATGCTGCCATCGGCGGCCTGCGGCGTGTAGTTCAGCTCGCACAGGCCGGCGTGGCCGGTGCCTGCGTTGTTCCAGGGGTTGGAGCTTTCCGCGGCTCCGGAGTCCATCGCCTCGACGACCTCAAGCTTCAGGGTCGGGTCTAGCTCCTTGAGCAGTACGGCCAGGGTGGCACTCATGATGCCCGCGCCTACCAGTACCACATCAACCGATTCGTTCTGCGCCATTTAACGCGTCTCCACAATCTACAGCTACCTAATTGACAGCATAGGACCTGGGGTTGCCAGGGTCGCCATGTCCGGCTTTTCGCAGTTCTTGCAACTTCCGCGGACACCGCCAACCAGTCTTCGGGTTCAGGTATTGAACGCCGTTTGCCAGGGCTGCGGCAATTCGACTTATGGTCAAGGTGTCGTGCGTGCGTTATGGAGCGGGTCAGGCACTCATGCAGGATGAGCGCATTTGCCGCCTGTTCAGGGCTGTTCGGGACACATCTGCCGCTTTTACACATGCCAGACTGTTCATTTGCTCGCCACACTCTTGTGAAGTTGTGAAAACCGTTTTTTCACGCTCTTTTGGAGACGTGAACCTCAAAAAGGGACTGCGCGATGGCAACCCGCAGGTTCATGCAGCGTGAAGGGCCGGAAAAGCAGGCACGACAGCCGATGCAAGACCTGAGTGGAAGGCTCTCTGTGGGCGAAGCGTTGAAGTTGCCGGGGTCAATCGGCGAGTGCGGGGCCCGATCAGGAGACGTCCTTATAATCGGGGGGAGATTATAACGATGTCGCGGGCAGAAATGTCGCCATTCGTGGTTTTTATTGCAGCGTTTGTCAGGCCAGGCGCATGCGCGGCTGCCAATGCCGGCTTGCACAGGCGCAAAGTACAGGCCCGGGCAGTGCATGAAAGCATTGTCACAAGCGGGCTGGGACCGATGACTGGCCGATGCGGGGCTGGGTATACTGTGCGCCTTAGCCGCATTTTCTGGAGAAACGCGCATGTTGCAACGTCTGTTGTTCGGTTTGCTTGCCGTGGCCAGCCTCAGCCTGGTCGGTTGTGCCCACAGCCCGCAACAACTCAACCCGCAACCCACGCTCAAGGCCCAACTCGCGCCGGTCGGTCATGGCCAGCCGGTTGTGGTCCGGGTGGTTGACGGTCGCCCATCGCAGTCGCTGGGTACCCGTGGTGGCATGTACCCTGAAACCAGCACCATCAGCGTCAGTGGCAACGACGTGGTGCCCAAGCTGCAGGCCCAGGCTGAAGCGGCTGTGCGCCTGCTCGGCTTCACGCCTACGGCCAACGCCTACAACGCGCCGCAGTTGACCGTGACCCTGGCCGAGCTGAAGTACCAGTCGCCCAAAGACAACCTGTACGTGACCGAAGCCACGATCGGTGCCACCTTCCGTGCCGACGTGAAGAATGGCGGCCGCAGCTACAGCGGCCGTTACGGTGCGTCGCTCGACCAGCGCTTCGGCATGGCACCGAACCAGGACACCAACACCCAGTTGGTAGGCGACGTTCTGAGCGATGCGCTGACCCGCATGTTCAAAGACCCGAGCATTGGCCAGTTCTTGGCCCAGTAAGCCCTCGCGCTGCTGAAAACCCGCTGCCTGGTCGTCAGGCAGCGGGTTTTTTTGTGCTTCGCCAGCGCTTGCGGGTGGGTTGGCCGGCGGCGGTTCACGCCGCCTCTATGTGGAAATCCAGCAGGCTGAAGCCAGTGCCTGCATCCACCTCCGGCAGGTCTTCATGCACATGCCCGCCCAGCGCGCAGTAGACCAGCCACTGGCGGTCTTGCACATTGATGGCAAAACCATCGATCAGCGCCTGTTGCTCCTCGCTTTGGGCAACGAGGTAAAGGCGGTCCTGGTTTTCGGCGTGCAGCATGAAGTAGCTCCGGCTCATGGGAAGGTCGACAGGGTGGCCTGCCCAGATGACGAGCCGATGACAGATGAAATTAAATGACAGTTTGTCGCCAATGCCGGGCAGCGGAGGGCGATTTGCGTAGAATGCGGGCCTTTGCCGTCGCTTACACCGAGGTTGCGTGATGTCCTTGCAAGTGCTTTGGGGTTTTCTGGCCGCCCATCCCACCAAGTTGATCAATGTGCTGGCGCTGCTGCTGACCTGCCCGGGCGGGTTGCTGCTGCAAAGCGCCCGGCGGCGCGCGGCCGAAACCCGCGAGAGCCTGGCGCTTGAGGAGGGGGTAGTGGATGCCTTCGACCTGCGGGTGCCCAAGTACTTCTACATTCTGGGCTTCGCTTGCCTGGCCATGGCGCTGCTGCTGTCCTGGTTCAGCACCTGGGTTTGAGATTGCGGGCCTGCAAGGCAGCCCCGCAATCGGTCAGGCAACCGGCGTCTGTTGCCTGACCTGGTATTGGTTGCGCACCGGTGTCGCATACTGCAACACCAAGTACGGCCGCTGCTCTTCAGGGCACGCCGCCAGCCGACGTTGCCATTCTTCCTTGGCCTTGGCCAGTTCGTCGGCCGGGAACACCTGTTCGGCGCCAGGTACCTGCAGGGCTTCGTCCTTACCCTCCCACATTGCGTAGGCCAGGTAATGCACCGGGAACAACCGGTAGCCAGCCAGGATCTGGCGGTCGATCTCCGCGGCCAGCTGCTTGGTATCCTCGTAGTACTCGGTCACCGGTGGCGCGAAGTTGATGTGCACCCGGCCCTTGTAGCCGGTAATCCCCTTGGCGATGCTGTTGTCGTCCTCACCTGGGGCCTTCTGGTAGCTGCCAGTGGTGGCGCGGATATACAGCTCGCGGGCTTTGGCCTGGTCGCACGGGTCGTACTCGTAGCTGATCGACACCGGCGTCAGGTTCAGGCTCTGGATGACGGCGCCAAACGCCTCGTCCTTGCGGCTCATGTGGAACATCTTGAGGATCGCCGAGTCGGTGCGGTCGTCACCGTCCTTGGCGCGGCCCTCGGCCTGGGCGATCCAGATCGAGGTGGCGTCGTTGCGGATCGAGTGGTTGATGTAGGCCGAGAGCAGTTGATAGGCCGCCAGCTTTTCACGGCGCCCGCTGATCGAACGGTGCACGATGAAGCTCTTGTTCAGGCGCATCATGTCGCTGACGAACGGCTTTTGCAGCAGGTTGTCGCCAATGGCGATGCGCGGCGTGGGCAGGCCGGCGTGGTACACCGCGTAGTTGACGAAGGCCGGGTCCATCACGATGTCGCGGTGGTTGGCCAGGAACAGGTAGGCCGTACCAGCCTTCAGCTGCTCCACACCGGAATAGGTGACGCCGTCGGTGGCGCGGTCGATGGTCTGGTCAACGTAGTACTCGACCTTGTCCTGCAGGGTGGAAACGCAGGTCACACCGGCGAATTCCTTGCGCAGGCGGCGGGCGATCAGCGGTTTGAGCAGCCAGCCGAAAGCCCCGGCTGCGCGCGGGAAGCGGAAGTGGGTGAGGATATCGAGGAATGCCGGGTCGCTGAGCAGGCGGGCCAGAACCGCAGGTACCTCAGCGTCGTCGTAGGGTCGGATGGCATCGAATTCGCCCATCATGCTCTCTTGTTGGAAACGGCTAGGGTAATAAACAGGGGCAGGCTCCGAAAAACGGCTCGGACGCACACGGGCCCCGTAAACAGACCGACAATTATACGCATAAGTCACCCCGGAGGCCGCGATGCTCGAAACTGCGTTCTACGATGGCCCTTATTGCGGCGAAGAGGTCGAAACTACGGTGGACCTGTCCGGTGGCGATCAGGAGTACCTCGAGGACTGCCAGGTGTGCTGCAGGCCGATTCGTTTCGTGCTGCAGGTGCATGGCGAGGAATGGATGCTGGATGTCTACGGCGAGAACGAATGATGCGGCGGATCTACGAACCGGAAAACCTGCTTGAAGCCGAAATGCTGGCCGGGATGCTCGCCAGTGAAGGCATCGCGGTGCAGGTGGTGGGCCGTGACCTGATCGGTGCAGTCGGCGAGCTGCCCATGCAAGGGTTGCTAGGGCTTGCGGTCGCCGATGAGCAGGCCGAGTACGCACGGCAGCTGATCGATGCGTACAATGAAGCCCAGCCATTGGTTGGCGACGAACCGGAGAGTATCCCCGGTACCTTGATCTGCTAGGTTCTGAATTCGCTCATGTGTGGACGTTACGCCCTGTTTCGCTGGCCCCAGGCCCTTGCCAGTCTGCCGGGGTTCCCCGCGGGCCAGCCGGCCCAATGGAATATCGCGCCTGGGGCGTCGGTGCTGATCCAGCGCCTGCTTGACGGCCAGCAGCAGCTGGCCATGGCGCGTTGGGGGCTGACCCCGGCGTGGCTCACCGACCTGTCCCGCACCCCCGCCCATGCCCGCGCCGAAACCCTGGCCGAGCAACCGATGTTCCGTGAGGCGTTTCGCCAGCGCCGCTGCCTGATGCCGGCCAACGGCTTTTACGAGTGGCGGGGCACGGTACGCAAGCGTCCTTATTGGCTGACGCCGGGGGAGGGCGCCTCGCTGTACTTTGCGGCCATATGGGAAGCCTACCCCGTGCAGGACCAGGTGTGGCTGAGTTGCGCGGTGGTGACCCAGGCGGCCATGAACCAGCGCCGGCCGCTGATCCTCGACGAGGCGGGCCAGGCTGCCTGGCTCGATCCGGATACGCCGGTTACCCGCTTGCACGAATTGCTGGCCAGTCCGCCTGCGCCATTGCGCGAAAGGGCCTTGGCGAATTTCGTCAATGACCCGAAGCTGGATGCGCCGGAGTGTCTTACCCCGCTTTGAGGGGTGGCCGGTGCTGGTGATGAAAATCTTCCCTGCGGCTATAGCGGCTACTGGCGAGTCGGCCTAGGATACGGCGCATGCAAAAAAGGGAGTGTTTTCATGCGTAAGTCTTTTGTCGCCAGCCTGTTGAGTGCTGGCATCGTGCTGGGCGGCTGCCAGGCGGTTAATACTACCAGTGGCGGTGCTGTCGGCGTCGAGCGCCAGCAGTACATGTTCAGCATGCTCTCCGCCGATGAAGTCAACCAGATGTACGCCCAGTCGTACCAGCAGACACTCGGTGAAGCCTCCAGCAAGGGTGTGCTCGACAAGTCCAGTGCCGATGCCAAGCGGGTGCAGGCAATCGCCAACCGGCTGATTGCCCAGGCCCCCAAGTTCCGCCCGGATGCCGCGCAGTGGGACTGGCAAGTCAATGTGATCAAGAGCGACGAACTGAACGCCAACTGCGGCCCTGGCGGCAAGATCATCGTGTACACCGGCCTGATCGATCAGCTCAAGCTCACCGATGCGGAAATTGCCGCCGTTGTCGGTCACGAAATCGCCCACGCCCTGCGTGAACACAGCCGCGAGGCGATGTCCAAGGCCTATGGTGTGGAAATGGCGCGCCAGGGGGCAGGTGCCATCTTTGGCCTGGGCCAGAACAGCATGGCCATGGCCGACACCGTGGTGAACTACGCCATGACCCTGCCCAACAGCCGGGCCAACGAAAACGAAGCAGACCTGATCGGCCTGGAGTTGTCGGCCCGTGCCGGCTACGACCCGAACGCCGCGATCACCTTGTGGAACAAGATGAGCAAGGCGTCCGAAGGCGCCCCGCCCGAGTTCATGAGCACTCACCCGGCATCTTCCAGCCGCATTGCATCGCTGCAGGCGGCCATTCCCAAGGTGATGCCGCTGTATCAGGCTGCGGCCAAACCATGATCGCTTGAATCGTGGGGGCGCGCGGCGCCCCCGTGTTTTCCGCTTACCCTACCCAGCCACTGGCCTTCATCGCCGAATACACGGCCACGATCGCCAGCACGAAGAACGCCGCGGCCGCCAGGCGACGGATCAGTGTCAGCGGCAGCTTGTCGGCTGCAAAGTTGCCCGCCAGCACCACGGGTACGTTGGCAATCAGCATGCCCAGGGTGGTGCCGATAATGACCATGATCAGGTGCGGGTATTGGGCTGCCAGCATGACGGTCGCGACCTGGGTCTTGTCACCGATTTCGGCGAGGAAGAACGCAATCAGCGTGGTCAGGAATGGGCCGAAGCGGCGCGCCGGGTTCTCGTCATCGTCCATCTTGTCTGGTACCAGGGTCCAGAGCGCCGTGGCGGTGAAGCTCGCGGCCAGGATCCAGTGCAGGGCCGAATCGCTGAAGAAACTACCGACCCACGCCCCTACGGCACCGGCTGCGGCATGGTTGGCCAGGGTGGCGGCGATGATGCCGGCAATGATCGGCCATGGCTTGCGGAAGCGTGCGGCGAGAATGAGTGCGAGCAGCTGCGTCTTGTCGCCGATTTCGGCGAGCGCAACGATGGCGGTGGGGACCAACAGAGATTCCAGCATCAGGATTCCTACGGGGGCGGGTCGACACGGCTATGACACGTACAGCCTCCCCGCCCCGGGTAAGGTGTGCGTGTCATAGGTCTTGTCAAACCCCGGATCCGTCTACGCGGATCTCTCCATGCACGTGGGCATGGGGGTCGCACGCGCCATGGTCTGAGGACCAAGTATGTTGACGCGTACCGGGCGAGCGGTGGGCTCGCGGGAGACTACTCCCCTAGGACGGAGCGGATTCTGCCTTGGCAAAACGCTTTCGGCAAGCGCTGTTTTCAGCCATGCACGGCCTGGTAGATACGGAAGCCTTCCGCCTCGTCGCGTATCTGGCAGTTGCCCAGCGCCCCTTCGATCAGCGGCTGGTAGCGCAGGAAGCTATTGGCAACCAAGCGCATTTCGCCACCTTTACGCAGATGAACCGCCAATTTTCTCAACAAGTTTTCCGAGGCCTGGTAATTGGTGTGCACCCCGGTATGGAACGGCGGGTTGCTAAGAATCAGGCTCAGGTCGAGCGGTGCTGCATCAATGCCATCACCGCTGATCACCTCACCTTCCAGGCCGTTTGCAGCCAGGGTCAGACGGCTGGCCGCCACGGCGAAGGCATCCACGTCCAGCAACGTCACCCGGTTGTGCGGGTAACGGCGCTTGACCGTGGCACCCAGCACCCCGGCACCGCAACCGAAGTCCAGCATGTGGCCGCTGGGCAGATTGTCCAGGTGCTTGAGTAGCAGCGCAGTGCCGCGGTCCAGGCGGCCGTGGCTGAACACACCGGGCAGGCTGACCACTTGCAGCGGGCCGTCTTCCAGGGCCAGTTCGAAGCGCTGGGCCAGGCTCTGCAGCGGTGTCGCCAGCGGGGCCTGGTCGACCGTCACCTGCCACAACTGGCAATGCCGCGCGCTGTCGAGCTTGCGCGGCTTGCCGAACGCCTGCAACTGCTTGGCCGCGCCCTCGATGCCACCGCGTTTTTCACCGACCAGGTACAGCGCGCGACCCGCCAGGCGGGAAGCCAGGGCGTTGAGCAGGTAGGCGGCCAATTCGCGGGATTTGGGCAGGAACAGCACGGCGCTGTCGAACTCGCCCGCCGGGGGCTCTACGCCATACTGGCTGCGGCCCGCAAAGCGGCCTTCGAGCGTGGCCTGGTCGCCGGCATGCCACGTCCAGGCACGGGCCTCGGGCAACTGCCCGAGCAAGCCGTCGGCGGGGGCGCCGGCGAGCAGCAGCGGGCCCCGGAACAGCTCCGCCTGGCGGAGCAATACTTCACTGCGCGGGTCCATGAACGACGCCTCCTGGAAAAAAGTGGCGCAGTGTAGCAGAGCCCGGCGCCCGGCTCAGCTGACCACGCGGCGCGGCTGCCCAGCGAAAAAGGCCTGGGCGTTCTCGCTGAGCTGGCCGACGATGCGCTGGCGCGACTCCACCGCGCCCCAGGCGCTGTGTGGGGTGATGATCAGGCGCGGGATACCGGCTTCGAGCAGCGGGTTGCCGCTGACCGGTGGCTCCACGCTCAATACGTCGGTGGCTGCGCCGCCCAGGTGGCCACTTCGCAGCGCGTCGGCCAGGGCTTGCTCATCGATCAGGCCGCCGCGCGCGGTGTTCACCACCAGCGCCCCGGGCTTGAGCAGGGCCAGTTCGCGCGCCCCCAGCATGTGCCGGGTGTGCTCGTTCAAGGGGCAGTGCAAGGTCAGCGCGTCCACCTGCGGCAACAACACGTCCAGCGGCAGCCGGTCGGCGCGCTGCGGGCGGCCGGGGATCAGCCCGCTCAGTACGCGCATCCCGAACGCTTCGGCCAGCCGCGCCACCGCGCCGCCCAGCTCACCATGGCCAAGCAGGCCAAGGGTTTTGCCCTGCAGTTCGACAATCGGGAAATCCAGCAGGCAGAACTGGCTGGCCTTGGCCCATTGCCCCTCTGCCACGGCCTGGTGGTAGTCGCACAGCCGCGTGGCCAGCGCCAGCAGCAGTGCCAGGGTGTGCTGGGCGACAGACGGCGTGCCGTAGCCCTGGCAGTTGCACACCGTGATGCCCTGGGCGCGGGCGGCGGCCAGGTCGACATTGTTGGTGCCGGTGGCGGCCACCAGAATCAGCTTCAGTTGTGGGTTGGCGGCCAGCACCGCCGCGTCGAGCACAACCTTGTTGCTTACCACTGCGACCGCGCCCTGCAGGCGCTCGGCGACCTGTTCCGGTGCGGTGGCGGCGAACAGCTCGAATTGGTCGAATTGCCGCTGCAGGGGCGACAGATCCAGGTCGCCGAGGTCCAGGGACTGGTGATCGAGAAACACGGCGCGACGCGGGCTGGGCATGAACATCTCCTGGGCAGGGGCGGGTTTGTGGTGGGCTCCCGGCGCAGTGTCTAGCTCAACCTCGCCGCCCGTCAACGCCTTGCGGCTCATACCTTGGCCAGGCAAATCATTCCTTCGGCTGATTTGGCCGTCACATTGGCGAACTACAGTAACCCCCCAGAGACTTGTCCGGCCCGCTTCCAAGAAAAGGGATACTCATGTTGCAGACCCGCATCATCAAGCCCGCCGAGGGCGCCTATGCCTATCCATTACTGATCAAGCGCCTGCTGATGTCTGGCAGTCGCTACGAAAAGACCCGCGAAATCGTCTACCGCGACCAGATGCGGCTGACTTATCCACAGCTCAACGAGCGTATCGCCCGGCTGGCCAACGTGCTGACCGAGGCCGGTGTGAAGGCCGGTGACACCGTGGCGGTCATGGACTGGGACAGCCACCGCTACCTGGAATGCATGTTTGCCATCCCGATGATCGGCGCCGTGGTGCATACCATCAACGTGCGCCTGTCACCCGAGCAGATCCTCTACACCATGAACCACGCCGAAGACCGTGTGGTGCTGGTCAACAGTGACTTCGTCGGCCTGTACCAGGCCATCGCCGGGCAGTTGACCACTGTCGACAAAACCGTGCTGCTGACCGACGGCCCGGCCCAGGCCGCCGACCTGCCCGGGCTGGTGGGCGAGTACGAGCAACTGCTTGCCGCCGCCAGCCCGTGCTACGACTTCCCCGACTTCGACGAGAACTCGGTGGCGACCACGTTCTACACCACCGGCACCACCGGCAACCCCAAGGGCGTTTACTTCACCCATCGGCAGCTGGTGCTGCACACCCTGGCCGAGGCTTCGGTCACCGGCAGTATCGACAGCGTGCGCCTGCTGGGCAGTGATGACGTCTACATGCCGATCACGCCGATGTTCCACGTGCATGCCTGGGGCATTCCGTACGCCGCTACCATGCTCGGCATGAAGCAGGTGTATCCCGGTCGCTACGAGCCCGAGATGCTGATCAGGCTGTGGCGTGAAGAGAACGTCACCTTTTCCCACTGTGTGCCGACCATCCTGCAGATGCTGCTCAACTGCCCGACTGCCCAAGGCCAGGACTTCGGCGGCTGGAAGGTCATCATCGGCGGCAGCTCCCTGAACCGTACGCTGTACCAGGCGGCACTGGCCCGCGGCATCCAGCTGACCGCAGCGTACGGCATGTCCGAGACCTGCCCGCTGATATCCGCCGCGCACCTGAACGACGAGTTGCAGGCCGGCAGTGAGGATGAGCGCGTCACCTACCGTATCAAGGCCGGGGTGCCGGTGCCGTTGGTGGAGGCGGCCATTGTCGACGGCGACGGCAACTTCCTGCCCGCCGATGGCGAAACCCAGGGCGAGCTGGTGCTGCGTGCACCGTGGCTGACCCAGGGTTACTTCAAGGAGCCGGAAAAGAGCGAAGCGCTGTGGCAGGGCGGCTGGCTGCACACCGGCGACGTCGCCACCCTCGACAACATGGGTTACATCGACATACGCGACCGTATCAAGGATGTGATCAAGACTGGGGGCGAGTGGGTGTCGTCACTCGACCTGGAAGACCTGGTCAGCCGCCACCCGGCCGTGCGTGAAGTCGCGGTGGTGGGGGTGGCCGACCCGCAGTGGGGCGAGCGCCCGTTTGCCCTGCTGGTGGTGCGCGAGGGCATGGCGATCGATGCGAAAGCGCTGAAGGACCACCTCAAGCCGTTCGTCGAGCAAGGCCATATCAACAAATGGGCGATTCCCAGCCAGATCGCCGTTGTTACTGAAATTCCCAAGACCAGTGTCGGCAAACTGGACAAGAAGCGCATTCGCCAGGACATCGTGCAGTGGCAGGCCAGCAACAGCGCCTTCCTGTCCACCCTGTGAACCCGGGGGCGGGCCGCGTGCGACAAAACGCGACCCGCGTCCTAGAGCGGCTGGCGCCTTGCCAAATGGTAAAAATGCGCCATCCTTGAGCACTGCCAGCGCGCGATCAAGGAAAAAACCCAACGAATGGGTGGCACGGAGCGCAAATCACACTTTAGAGGGATCATGCGCCTGTGCCTTGCTGGCTATAGTCGGGGCCAGGGGATTTTCAGGAATGGGGGAGGGCGCCACGCGCAAGCCGTGCCGCCGCAGGCGCAAGCCTGCAAACCGGTCACTCGGGCCGTTCTTGAAAGGACTCACTGCCATAACAATAAAGTACATGGAGTAGCGTCGATGAAATCTGCAAATCCGTTCTGGCGCCGGGCCAAGCTGCCCTTGGCCGTCAGCATTGCTTCCACGCTCGCAAGTCCTGCTTTCGCGGTCAGTTTCAACATCGGTGAAATCGAAGGCCAGTTCGACTCGTCGCTCTCCATTGGCGCCAGCTGGTCGACCGCCAACCCCAACAGGAACCTGATCGGGGTGAACAACGGCGGCAAGGGTCTGTCGCAGACCTCCGACGACGGCCACCTGAACTTCAAGAAGGGTGAAACCTTCTCCAAGATCTTCAAGGGTATCCACGACCTGGAGCTCAAGTACGGTGATACCGGCGTTTTCGTGCGCGGCAAGTACTGGTATGACTTCGAGCTCAAGGACGAAGGTCGCGAGTTCAAGGACATCAGCGATTCCAACCGCAAGGAGGGGGCCAAATCGTCCGGCGCCGAACTGCTCGACGCCTTCGTCTACCATAACTACTCGATCGGTGATCAGCCGGGCTCGGTACGCCTCGGCAAGCAGGTGGTCAGCTGGGGCGAAAGTACCTTCATCGGTGGCGGCATCAACGCGATCAACCCCATCGACGTGTCGGCGTTCCGCCGCCCGGGTGCCGAGATCAAGGAAGGCTTGATTCCGGTCAACATGTTCTACATCTCGCAGAGCCTGACCGACAACCTGTCGGCCGAGGCCTTCTATCAGCTGGAGTGGGACCAGACGGTCGTCGACAACTGCGGCACGTTCTTCTCGCAACCCGACATCATCGCCGATGGCTGTACCGACAACCTGCGTGTGCTCAACAGTAGCCGCACGGTACCGGGCGCCGCCCAGCAGTTTCTTGCCACGCGCGGCGTGAACATCAACGAAGAGGGCGTGATGGTGCGCCGTGGTGCCGACCGCGATGCGCGTGACAGCGGGCAGTTCGGTGTGGCCATGCGCTACATGTTCGAGCCGCTGGACACCGAGTTCGGTGCCTACTTCATGAACTACCACAGCCGTGCGCCAATTTTCAGCGCCACAGGGGCCGCACCTTCGGTATTTGCAGGGCTCAGCGCGCTGCCTGCGCAGCTGCGGGCGCTGGCGCCGCTGATCGTGGCCGGCAATTCCGAGTACTTCGTCGAATACCCGGAAGACATTCGCCTGTATGGTTTGAGCTTCTCCACCACATTGCCCACTGGCACCGCCTGGAGCGGCGAAATCAGCTACCGGCCCAATGCACCGGTGCAGCTCAATACCACGGACATCCTGTTTGCCGGGGTTCGCCCGATTGGTGGCGCGTTGAGCAACGCCTCGCTGCTGACAGGCACCCCTGGCCAGGACCTGCATGGCTACCGTCGCAAGGAGATCACTCAGTTCCAGACGACCCTCACGCACTTCTTCGACCAGGTGATGGGCGCCAGCCGCATGACCGTGGTCGGCGAGCTGGGTGTGACCCACGTCGGTGGCCTGGAGAACGCGCACGATACCCGTTACGGCCGTGACCCGGTATTCGGCCCAGGCCCGCTGCCCGCCACCGGCGGCGCAGATACCTGCCAGGCACTCAACAGCAGCACCATCGCCGGCGCGGGTGCGGGTGCCTCCACCGCCAACCTGAACCGCAAGTGCGAGAACGACGGCTACACCACCAGCACCTCGTGGGGCTACCGCGCCCGCGTGATCTGGGATTACAACGACGTGTTCGCCGGGGTCAACCTGAAACCGAGCGTGGCCTGGTCGCACGACGTGTCCGGCTACTCGCCAGGCCCTGGCGCCAACTTCGAGGAAGGCCGCAAGGCAGTCAGCCTGGGCCTGGACGCCGAGTACCAGAACACCTACACGGCGAGCCTGTCGTACACCAACTTCTTCGACGGCAAGTACAGCACCGTGGATGACCGCGACTTCGTCGCCCTCAGCTTCGGCGTGAACTTCTAAGCCCACAGATCCAGGACAACACGACATGAACAAGACCAGAAGTCTGCTGCAAGCCGGTGTGCTGGGCCTGTCCCTGCTGGCGACCAGCGTCATGGCTGCGGTATCCGCCGACGAGGCGGCCAAGCTGGGTAGCACGCTGACCCCGATGGGCGCCGAAAAGGCCGGTAACGCGGATGGTTCGATCGGCCCATGGCAGCCCCTGTCGAAAACCGCAGGCAGCGTAGATGGCAAAGGCTTCCTGTCCGACCCGTACGGCAGTGAGAAGCCGCTGTTCACCATCACCGCGCAAAACGCCGAGCAGTACAAGGACAAGCTCTCGCCAGGCCAGATGGCCATGCTCAAGCGTTACCAGGACACCTACAAGATCCCGGTATTCAAGACCCACCGCGGTTCCACCGTGCCTGCCGACGTGTTCGCCGCCATCAAGGAGAACGCCACCAAGACCACCCTGGTGGAAGGCGGCAACGGCCTGAGCAACTTCCGCACCGCGATACCGTTCCCCATTCCGAAAAGCGGCCTGGAGGTGATCTGGAACCATATCACCCGCTACCGGGGTGGCAGCGTCAGCCGCCTGGTTACCCAGGCCACGCCGCAACAGAACGGCTCCTTCAACCCTGTGTACTTTTCCGACCAGTTCGTTTTCCGCGACAAGATGAAGGATTACGACCCGAACAACCCGGGCAACATCCTGTTCTACTTCAAGCAGAAAGTAACCGCCCCAGCGCGCCTGGCCGGTACCGTACTGCTGGTGCACGAAACCCTCGACCAGGTCAAGGATCCGCGCAAGGCCTGGATCTACAACGCCGGCCAGCGCCGGGTGCGCCAGGCGCCACAGGTGTCGTATGACGGCCCGGGTACCGCCGCCGATGGCCTGCGCACGTCGGACAACCTGGACATGTACAACGGCGCACCAGACCGCTATGACTGGAAACTGGAGGGCAAGAAGGAACTGTACATCGCCTCCAACGCCTTCAAGCTCGATGACCCCAAGCTCAAGTACACCGACATCATCAAGGCCGGGCACATCAACCAGGACCTGACCCGTTATGAGCTGCGCCGTGTCTGGCATGTGGTCGCCACGCTGAAACCGGGGCAGCGGCACATCTACGCCAAGCGTGACTTCTACATCGACGAAGACACCTGGCAGGCCGCAGTGATCGACCAGTACGATGGCCGTGGCCAGCTGTGGCGGGTGTCCGAGGCGCATGCCCAGCCTTACTACAATGTCGAGGTACCGTGGTACACCCTGGAGGCCATCTACGACCTGCAGTCTGGTCGTTACCTGGCGCTAGGGATGAAGAACGAAGAGGAGCGTGCTTATGACTTTGGCTTCAGTGCCAGCAAAGCCGACTTCCAGCCGGCGGCGCTGCGCCAGTCCGGTATTCGTTAAGCAGAACGCATTCGAGGCTGTTTGAGCGCAACACGCGCCGGTTTACCGTGATGTTGTTTACTTGCGTGTGATTTCACACTGCTGGGGCTGCTGCGCAGCCCATCGCGACACAAGGCCGCTCCTACAAGGACCGTGCTGTACCTGTGGGAAATTCTGTGGTTTCTGGCAAGGGTAGCCGCAGCATCTTCAGCGCCTGTGAGATCGAGCGCCGCCCGCGCGGCGCTTCGCGGGTAAACCCGCTCCTACGTTTGTTTCGGGCCAATTATGCCT
>Ga0308157_10001571_pt1 | contig 45149 bp, 31 predicted proteins | sample PhyBR1_FD_201035 | JGI IMG/M metagenome (GOLD analysis project Ga0308157, IMG submission 201035) | Phyllosphere microbial communities from UC Gill Tract Community Farm, Albany, California, United States - DLSLB.R1 | ecosystem: Host-associated > Plants > Phyllosphere > Unclassified | place: USA... | reverse complement strand
GAAGCGGATTGTAGAAGCGCCTGAAATGGCGAGACCCACAAAATGACCAAGACCCTGGTAATTGCAGAAAAACCCTCGGTGGCGCAGGACATCGTGCGCGCACTGACGCCCGTGGCGGGCAAGTTCGAAAAGCACGACGACCACTTCGAGAACGACCGCTACGTGGTCACCAGCGCCGTGGGCCACCTGGTGGAGATCCAGGCACCCGAGGAATTCGACGTGAAACGCGGCAAGTGGAGCTTTGCCCACCTGCCGGTGATCCCCCCGTACTTCGACCTCAAGCCCGTGGACAAGACCAAGACGCGCCTGAACGCGGTGGTCAAGCAGGCCAAGCGCAAGGACGTGACGCAACTCATCAACGCCTGTGACGCGGGTCGCGAGGGGGAGCTGATCTTTCGCCTGATCGAGCAGTACGCCGGCGGCGCCAAGCCCCTGGGCAAGCCGGTCAAGCGGCTGTGGCTGCAGTCCATGACGCCCCAGGCGATCCGCGATGGCTTCGACGCCCTGCGCAGCGAGCAGCAGATGGCGGGCCTGGCGCATGCGGCGCGCAGCCGCAGCGAGGCCGACTGGCTGGTGGGCATCAACGGCACGCGGGCCATGACGGCCTTCAACTCGCGCGATGGCGGCTTCTTCCTGACCACCGTGGGCCGGGTGCAGACGCCCACGCTGTCGCTGGTGGTGGAGCGCGAGGAAAAGATCCGCAAGTTCGTGAGCCGCGACTACTGGGAAATCCATGCCGCCTTCCAGGCCGAGGCCGGCGAGTACCCCGCCAAGTGGTTCGACCCCAAGTGGAAGAAAAACGAGGACGTGGAGATGCGCGCCGACCGCGTCTGGTCGCAGCGCGAGGCCCAGGCCATTGCCGACGCCGTGCGCGGCAAGTCGGCCACGGTGACCGAAGAGAGCAAGCCCACGACCCAGGCGTCGCCCCTGCTGTTCGACCTGACCAGCCTGCAGCGCGAGGCCAACGGCAAGTTCGGCTACTCGGCCAAGACCACGCTGGCACTGGCGCAAAGCCTGTACGAGCGCCACAAGGCCCTGACCTACCCGCGTACCGATTCGCGCGCGCTGCCCGAGGACTACGTGCCCGTGGCGCGCCAGACCTTCGAGATGCTGGCCGACAGCAGCATGCGCCACCTGGCGCCGCATGCGCGCACGGCGCTGACCAACAACTACGTGCGCCCCTCCAAGCGCATCTTCGACAACAGCAAGGTGAGCGATCACTTTGCCATCATCCCCACGCTGCAGGCGCCGAGCGGCCTGTCGGAAGCCGAGCAAAAGCTGTACGACCTGGTGGTGCGCCGCTTCATGGCGGTGTTCTTCCCGAGTGCCGAGTACACGGTGACGACCCGCATCAGCACGGCCGTGGGCCACAGCTTCAAGACCGAGGGCAAGGTGCTGGTGCGCCCCGGCTGGCTGGCCATCTACGGCAAGGAAGCCGCCGATGAGGTGGAAGGCGGCAAGGAGGGCGACAAGGGCCAGAACCTGGTGCCCGTGAAGCCCGGCGAAACGGTGCAGACCCAGCAGGTGGACCCCAAGGGCCTCAAGACCAAGCCGCCTGCACGTTACTCCGAAGCCACCCTGCTGGGCGCCATGGAGAGCGCCGGCAAGCAGATCGACGACGAGGAACTGCGCGAGGCCATGCAGGAGAAGGGGCTGGGCACGCCAGCCACGCGCGCGGCCATCATCGAAGGCCTGCTGACCGAAAAGTACATGCTGCGCGAAGGCCGCGAGATGATCCCCACGGCCAAGGCCTTCCAGCTCATGACGCTGCTGCGCGGGCTGGAGGTGGAGGAGCTGTGCCGCGCCGACCTGACCGGCGAGTGGGAGTTCAAGCTCTCGCAAATGGAAAAGGGGCAACTGAGCCGCGAGTCCTTCATGGCCGACATCGCCGCCATGACCGAGCGCATGGTCAAGAAGGCCAAGGAGTACGACCGCGACACCATTCCGGGCGACTACGCCACGCTGACCACGCCCTGTCCCAACTGCGGCGGCGTGGTGAAGGAAAACTACCGCCGCTTTGCCTGCGTAGGCAAGCCCGGCACCGAGCCCTGTGGTTTCAGCTTCGGCAAGTCGCCTGCGGGCCGCACCTTCGAGACCGCTGAGGCCGAGGCCCTGTTGCGCGACAAGAAGATCGGGCCGCTGGAAGGATTCCGCTCCAAGGCCGGCTGGCCCTTCACGTCCGAGATCGTCATCAAGTACGACGACGAGGCGCACAACTACAAGCTCGAGTTCGATTTCGGCGACGACAAGAACGCCGAGGAATCGGGCGAGCTGGTGGAGTTTGCCGATGCGTCCCTGGGCCCCTGCCCGATCTGCAGCGCCGGCGTGCACGAGCACGGCGCCAACTACGTGTGCAGCAAGGCCGTACCCACCGCTGCCCAGCCCACGCCGAGCTGCACCTTCAAGAGCGGCAAGATCATCCTGCAGCAGCCCGTGGAGCGCGAGCAGATGCACAAGCTGCTGGAGACCGGCAAGACCGACCTGCTCGACAAGTTCGTCTCGATGCGCACGCGCCGCGCGTTCAAGGCCTTCCTGGCCTGGGACAAGGAGGCCGGAAAGGTGAACTTCGAGTTCGCGCCGAGCAAGTTCCCGCCGCGCAAGCCGGCTGCCGGTGCCTTTGCCGGCAAGACAGCCGCAGCCAAGGCACCGGCCAAGGCGGCGGCCGCGAAGAAGGCGCCCACCAAGAAGGCGGCGGCCACCAAGACCGCCACCGCCAAGGCGCCGCGCAAGGCCGCGGCCGGCGCCGCCCCCAGCGCCGCGCTGGCAGCCGTGATCGGCAGCGAGCCGGTGGCCCGCCCAGAGGCCGTGAAAAAGCTGTGGGAGTACATCAAGGCGAACAACCTGCAGGACCCCAAGGACAAGCGCACCATCGTCGCCGACGACAAGCTGCGGGCGGTGTTCGGCAAGGACAGTGCAGGCATGTTCGAGCTGGCCGGCATTCTGGGCCAGCACCTGGGCTGACGCAGCAGCATGCGCAGCGCCCGCGAACGTACCGCCTGGACCATCGCAGTGGTGCTGCTGGTGGCTGGCGCCGCCGTGGCCTGGTGGAAAGCCGACCAATGGCTGCCCCAGGCCGGGCCGTGGGTCGAAAAGACGTGGGGCAGGCTGATGCGCCCCGGAGAAGACTCCCTGCCGCCGGAGAAGAAGAACGCGCAAGGCGCTGCCGCGGGCGCGCGAGGCGCCGCATCGGCGCCCGCACCCCAGCTACGCAAGTGCGTCCAAGAGGGGCGCACGGTCTACACCGACCAGCCTTGCGCGCCCGGCGGCCAGGAGCACAAGGTGAATGGCGAAGTCACATCCTTCCCACGCTCACCGTGAGGACCGGCCCGTCAGACCACGCGGCGTTCGGTCACCAGAAAGGCCGTGATCTCCGCCAGGAAGGTCCTGGCATGGGCCATGGTGCGCTGGCCCTCAGGTGACGCAAACGCAGCGGTCAGTACCTCTGGACTTTCGAACCACAGCTCCACAATGCCGTCGATGGGCAGATCGCCATAGCCGCAGGGCTGACCCTTCACGCGCTCGCGTTCGGTCACCACGTTCTGGCGGTAGCCATTCACGCCGGGCATGGTGCGCACCAGGTCGGCGTGCACGCGCCATTCGCGCCTGAAATCGTCCTCGGAGATATCGGCGCGGCGGCGCAGGGTGGAGATGCGCTTGAGCAGCCGCGCGCGGGCCGCCGGGTCGGCGAGCAGGGCGATGACCTCGGTCTGCTCGGTGGTCACAATGTGCAGGCCCGAGAGGAAGTGCTGTTCGTCCGCTACCAGCTCGGCGGCCAGGTTGCCTTGCCCGAAGGCAGCCTCTGCGCGCTGCTCCCCGTCGAGCCACAGCTGCGAGAAGCCGTCGAAATCCCACGGACCGCGCGCGTAGTCGATGCCGCGCTGTAGCCGGTCGGTCACCAGGTTTTGCCAGTAGGCCTGCAAGCCGGGGGCGCGCGCCGCCAGTGCGCCGTGGTGGTCACGCCAGTAGGCATCGAAGCGCTCGGTGCTCCAGTCGGGCTGCTTCCTGATCAGGCCCATCCTCACACGGCTCGGGATGTGGTGGCTGCTCATCGTGTCTCCTTGTGGTTGTCACTGGTGAAGGACGTACCGTCCGCCTGATCGGCACGCACGCGCGCCAGGCCCGGAGCCCGCTTGGCCAGCCAGACACCGTGGCGCACGGGCCAGCGCTCGTAGCCTGGGTCGGCCCCCAGGGCGGCTGCGGCGTGGTGGGGCCAGTAGGGGTCGAGCAACGCCTCGCGGCCCAGGGCAATGAGATCGGCCTGTCCGCGGTCCAGGATGTCCTCGGCCTGCGCGGCATCGACGATCATGCCCACGGCCTGGGTCTTGACCTGGGCCTCGGCCCGGATGCGGGCGGAAAACGGCACCTGGAAGCCCAGGCCGCGTGGCACGGGCAGGGCGCGCGTCTCCTCGGTCAGGCCGCCGGAGGAGCAGTCGATCACATCGACGCCGCACTGCGCGAGTTCACGCGCCAGCACGATCGAATCCTCCACGTCCCAGCCGCCCTCGCGGCTGCCGTCCACGACCGAGAGGCGGGCGAACAGCGGCTTGTGGGCAGGCCACACGGCACGCACCCGGCGCGCGATGGTGAGGGCCAGGCGCATGCGCCCCTGCAAACTGCCGCCCCATTCGTCGCCGCGGTGGTTGGAATGGGGCGAGAGAAAGCTGGCCACCAGGTAGCCATGGCCGAAGTGCAGTTCGACCACGTCCATCCCGGCCTGGTCGGCACGCAGCGCAGCATCGGCAAAACGCTGCACGATGTCTTCGATGCCAGCCGCATCGAGCACCATGGGTGCAGACCAGCCGGGCCCGGCAGGCAAGGCGCTCGGGCCCAGGCGCTGCCAGGGCTCCGCATCGGCGGCCATCTGCGCGTCGCCCAGTGCCGCGCCGCCCTCCCACAGCGGCTGGCTCCCGGATTTGCGGCCGGCGTGCGCCAGCTGCACGCCGATGGCACTGCCGTTGGCGTGCACGAAATCCACCACGGGCTTGAGCGCGTCAATGTGGCTGTCTTTCCACAGCCCGAGGTCAGCGGTGCCGATGCGCCCACGCGGGTCCACGGCCGTGCTTTCCGTGAGGATGAGGCCCGCGCCGCCCAGGGCGAACTTGCCCAGGTGCACCAGGTGCCAGGGCGTCGCGTGCCCGCCTTCTGCGGCGTGCTGGCACATGGGCGAGATGACGATGCGGTTGCGCAGGGTGAGCCCGCGCAGGGCCAGGGGCTGGAACAGCAGGGGCGGTTGTGAATAGGTCATGGTCAGAGAGAAGATTCAGGGCACGGCAGGCGCCACGGCCACGTGCCGGCGCGTGCCCAGCCAGGTACCACCCATCACGGCGGCAAATCCCACGAGATGCCACAGCGTGAGCTGCTCGCCCAGCAGCAGGGCGGCAAAAAGCACGCCGAACACCGGCACCCAGTAGAGGAAGACGGCGGTGCGCGCCACGCCGATGGAGGCGATGGCCTGGTTCCACACCACGTTGCACAGCGCCGTGGCGAAAATGCCCGAGAACAGCACCAGCGCCCATGGCCACCAACCCGGGAACAGCGTGGCCACCGTCACGGCCGATGGCCCCAGCGCCAGGTGCACCACCAGCAATGCGGTGCCGATGCAGTAGGTGAGCCAGCACAGGGTGAGCGGGTGGATCTGGCGCGCGAGGCGCTGCACCATGGCACCGCCGGCGGCGAAGCTCACCACCGAGCAGATGATGAGCAGGTCGCCCACGCCCGCGCTGGACAGCCCCGAGCCCGGGTAGCTGAGCACCACCGCCGCCACGCCGGCAAAGCCCAGCAGCACGCCGCAGCCGCGCTGTAGCGTGAGCGGCTCGCGGAACGCCAGCGCCGCCAGCAGGGCCGAGGCCAGGGGACTCAGCGCCATCACCAGCGCCGCATTGGTCGCCGTGGAGCGCTGCAGGCCCTGGGCGAACAGCACCTGGTTGGCGTACACCATGAACACCGCGCACAGCCCCATCGCCGCCCACTGGCGCCCGGTGAAGCGCATGCGCGCGCAGCGCTTGGCCACGACGATGGCGGTGAGCGCGATGCAGGCCACCAGCATGCGCACACAGGCCAGCATGGTGGGCTCGAACCAGGCGGTCAGCCACTTCACGGACGTGAGGTTCAGGCCCCACACAGCCATCGCGCCGATCAGGACGGCCTGCACGGCCAGCGTTTGGCGGTCATTCATGTCCAGAGCTCCTGCAAGCGCCAACAGGGCGGCATCACCCGTGCGACCGACGGGCGGGCCATGGATTGCGACCGCACGGTTGCCGCGCGGTCAGGGTGGGGCGCTCAGCCTTCCAGCGACTTCCACATCTGCACGTCGCGCTCCGCCGTCCAGATGCGCGGGTCCGGGTACTGCGTGGCTTCGTCATAGGCCCGCGTCACGTCGAACGGCATGCAGTGGTTGAAGATCACCCAGTGGCCGTACTTGGGCTGCAGTTTGGCGAAGGTGGCTTCGTACACCTTGCGCAGGTCTTCGCCTTGGGCGGCACTGGCCTTGACACTCTCGTACAGGTCACTGATGAAGGCGCGCGTGCCGGCCAGGCCGGCCTGCACCTGCTCGGGCGTCTGCAGCGCCGCGCCGCGCCCGGGCACCAGCTTCTCGGGCTTGAGGGCCGCAAGGTTGTCCAGCGTCTGTGGCCAGTCCTTAAAGTAGGCATCGCCCGCATACGGCGTGGCATCGAACTCCACCAGGTCGCCCGAGAACAGGATCTTTTCCGCCGGCAGCCAGGCCACGGTGTCACCCTTGGTGTGGCCCCGGCCCAGCTGCAGGATCTGCACTTCCAGCTTTCCGAGCCACAGGGTCATCTTCTTGTTGAAGGTCATGGTCGGCCAGGTCAGGCCTTCGGGCACGCTTTCCACGTTCTGGAACAGGCGCGGGAAGCGGCCGATCTCGCTGTCCTTGTCGAACTGGCCGCGCTCGACGATCAAATCGCGCGTGTCCTCGCTGGCGATGATGTGCTCGGCCCCGTAGGCGCTGGCGCCCAGCACGCGCACCGCGTGGTAGTGCGACAGCAGCACGTACTTGATGGGCTTGTCCGTCACTTCGCGGATGCGGCGGATCACGTCCTGCGCCATGACGGGGGTGGCCTGGGTATCGATGACCATCACGGCGTCGTCGCCAATGATGATGCCGGTGTTGGGATCGCCCTCGGCGGTGTAGGCGTAGGCGTGCTCGGACAGCTTGTCGAAGCTGACCTGCTTGACTTCCAGGTCGGCGGCGGAGGCGAAGGTCTTGGTGGTCATGGGGTGGGTCCTTGGTGTTCCAGATGGTGTCAATGCGTGCCCAGGTAGGCGGCCTTGACCTTGGGGTTGTTGAGCAGCTCCACGCCCGAGCCTTCGAGCGTGATGAGGCCGGTTTCGAGCACGTAGGCGCGGTCGGCCACGCCCAGGGCCTGCTTGGCCATCTGCTCGACGAGCAGGATGGTCAGGCCGGCATCGCGCAGCTGGCGGATGGCGTCGAAGATGTCCTTGATGATCAGCGGCGCCAAGCCCAGCGAGGGCTCGTCGAGCAGCAGCAGGCGCGGCCCGCTCATGAGGGCACGGGCAATCGCGAGCATCTGCTGCTCGCCGCCCGACAGCGTGCCGGCCAGCTGGTGCTCGCGTTCCTTCAGGCGCGGAAAGCGCACGAACTCGCGCTGGATCGAGGCCTCCAGCGCCGCAGCGCCCTCGGCCCTGCGCGAGTAGGCGCCCAGCATCAGGTTCTCGCGCACCGTCTGGTCGGCGAACACGCCGCGCCCCTCGGGCGACATGGCCACGCCCAGGCCCACGCGCTGGTGCGCGGGCACCGCTGTGCAGTCCTTGCCGTCCACGAAGATGCGGCCCTCGCCCACGGGCTCCAGGCCGCAGATGCTCTTGAGCAGCGTGCTCTTGCCCGCACCATTCGCGCCGATGATGGTCACCACCTCGCCCTGGCGCACTTCCAGGCTCACGCCCTTGACCGCCTCGATGGCGCCGTAGGACACCTTGACGGATTCGATTTTCAACATGCTGATGCTCTCGGTTCAGGTGGCGGCCACGGCGTCGTCGTCAACGCCCAGGTAGGCGGCGATGACACGCGGGTTGGCCTGCACCTCGGCGGGCTTGCCCTCGGCGATCTTGATGCCGTAGTCGAGCACGATCACGTGGTCCGATATCGACATCACCAGGTCCATGTGGTGCTCTACCATCAGAATGCTCACACCGCACTTGCCGATACGCACCAGCAGTTGGCCCAGCTCGGCCGTCTCCTGAGGGTTCAGGCCGGCGGCGGGCTCGTCGAGCAGCAGCAGCTGCGGCTCGGTGGCCAGCGCGCGCGCCAGTTCCACCCGGCGCTGCAGGCCGTAGGGCAGGCTGCCGGCCGGCTGGTGCGCCAGGTGCGACAGGCCCACCAGGTCCAGCAGCTGAATGGCGCGCTCGCGCGTAGCCACCTCCTGGCGGCGCGCCTGGGGCAGCGACAGCAGCGAAGAAAAGAAGCCGTTGCTCATGCGGCTGTGGCGCCCGAGCATCACGTTGTCCAGCACCGACAGGTCGGCGAACAGGCGCAGGTTCTGGAAGGTGCGGCCCATGCCCAGGCAGCAGATGGTGTGCACCTGGCGGCCCACGATCTCCTGGCCCAGGAAGCGGATGGAACCCTGGTCGGGATCGACCACGCCGGTCAGCATGTTGATCATGGTGCTCTTGCCCGCGCCGTTGGGGCCGATCAGCGCATGGATGTGGCCGCGCTGCAGGCGAAACGACACGTCCTGTGCGGGCTTCACCCCGCCGTAGGACTTGCTCACACCCTGCACCACCAGCAGCTCGCCGCTGCCGTCGGGCCCGATGCGCGTGGGCGCGGCACTGCCGCCAGCCGCGAGGCCGGCTTTCTTCGCCTTCTGGAACCACTGGGACACCAGGCCCATGATGCCGCCCGGCATCACGTACAGCGCGAACAGCAGCAGGAAGCCGTAGAGGAAATGCTGGGCCGAGGGCCAGCGTGCCAGCAGCGCATCCACCAGCGTGAGGATCACCGTGCCCACCAGCGGGCCGTACATGGAGCCCGCGCCGCCGAACAGCACCAAGAGCAGGATGAAGATGGACAGGTGGAAGGTGATGAAGTCGGAGTTGATGTACTGGTTCTGCTGCGCCACCAGGGCGCCGGCGATGCCGCAGGTGACGGCCGCGACCACGAAGGCGATCACCTTGGCGCGGTAGACGCGCACGCCGACCGAAGACGAGGCGATCTCGTCCGCCTGCAGCGACAGCAGGGCGCGGCCGAAGCGGCTGCAGATCAGGTTGCGCAGCAGCAGATGGGCCGCGGCGCACAGCACGATGCCGAACCACACCCACTGCACCGAGGTGAAGGGCTGGCCGTTCCAGGTCAGCGGCTTGATGCCGTAGATGCCCTGGGCGCCGCCGAACACATCGGTCCATTCGCCCACGAGCTTTTCCACCACGATGCCGAAGGCCAGCGTGACCATGGCGAGGTAAGGGCCCTTCACGCGCAGCGAGGGCAGCGCGATCAGCACGCCGCATACGCCCGAGATACCGGCGGCCAGCACCAGCGCCAGCCAGGGGCTCATTTCCGTGCGCGTGGTGAGCAGGGCTGCCGCATAGGCACCGGCCGCGAACAGGCCGGCCTGGCCCAGCGACTTCTGGCCGGCGTAGCCCACCAGCACGTTCATGCCAGCGGCGCACAGGTAGTACACGCACATCATGAACACGATGCGCAGGTAGTAGTCGTTGTTGAACAGCGCCGTGGCGCCGATCAGCGCTGCAGCCACCAGGGCCACCGCGACGAAGTGACGGCCCTGCTTCATACCTTCTCCACCATCTTCTTGCCGAACAGGCCCGTGGGACGGAAGGCCAGCACCAGGATCACCAGCGCGAACACCGCCACCTCGCGCCACTGCGCCTGCCAGAGGTTGACCATGGACTCGAACACGCCCAGCACGAAGCCCCCGATCACGCAGCCGCGCGGGTTGCTCAGCCCGCCGATCATGGCGCCCGAGAAGCCCTTGAGCCCCACGGTGAGCCCCATGAACAGCGAGGCCTGGGCAATGGGCGCGAGCAGAAAGCCCGAGAGCCCCGCCAGCGCCGAGCTGACGACGAAGGCACCGATCATCACCGCATTGGTATTGATGCCCATCAGGCTGGCCACGCTGCCATTGGCGGCCACGGCGCGCATGGCCTTGCCGACCATGGTGTGGTTCATCACGCGGTCGAACACCAGCATGATGGCCACGGTCACGCCCAGCGTGAGCAATTCCTGTGGGCGCACGCCCACGCCCAGAAAGCGGATCACCGCATCGCCCACCGGCGCCGGCACCACCACGGGCTTGGGGCCCCAGATGGCCAGGCCGATGCTCTGCAGGATGACGCCAAAGCCCAGCGTGCTCATCACCCAGGCCATGCCGGGCCGCCCGGCAAAGGGCCGCACGCCGATGGCGTACAGCAGCCAGCCCAGCAGACCCATGGCACCCAGGGCCGCCACCAGGGCCAGCAGCTGCGCGCCGGCACCGGGAATGGCGTCGCCGAAGGTGGTGGAACTCACTGGCTTGCCCAGCACCAGGAACAGCGCGCTCATGCCGATGAAGGCACCGGCCGAGACGAACTCGCCGTGCGAGAAGTTCAGGGTCTTGGTGGTCGTGAATGTGATGCTGAACCCCAGCGCCACCAGCGCGTAGGCACCGCCTACCGCCAGCCCGCTGATGATCGCCTGCAAGAGCGCTTCTGTCATGTTCTGTTCCTCGGCCGGGCGCTGCGGACACGGATGCCCGCCACGCCCGGCCGTTGTGGTCGTGCGTCGGTCGAAGGGGTGCTTACTGCTTGAAGTCGGCTGGCGTCAGCGAGCCGATCAGCGCATCGGTGTAGGGCAGCAGCTTGCCGTCCTTCCAGCGGATCCAGACCAGGTCCTTGGCGGTCAGCGCGTCGTGGTTGGTCTTGGTGAAGGGCTTGTCGTAGGCCTTGAGCACGCCCTGCACGGGGGTCTTGAGGTCTTCGAGCGCCAGGCGCACGGCCGAGCCTTCGGTGGTCTTGGCCTGCTTGACGGCCTCGGCGTACAGCAGCACCGAATCGTAGCCATGCAGCGCGAACGAGAACGAGCCGGGCGCCTTGAGCTTGGCACCGATGCGGTCGAACAGCTTTTGCTGCGCGGGGGTGCGCGTCTCGCTCACGGTGCGCATGAACAGCGGCTTTTCGGCCAGGGCCTTGCCGGCCGCGTCGTAGAAGGTGATGTTGTCGGCCGCCCAGGAAGTCAGCGTGAGCGGGAAGTAGTTGATCTTCTCCATGCTGCGCACCAGTTGGGCAATCGGCGTGCCCTGGGCCCAGACGACCACGGTGTCCACGCCTGCGGCCTTCATCTTGCTCAGCTGCGAGGTCATGTCCGTGTCGCCGACGCCGAAACGCTCGGTGGCAGCGGCCTTGATGCCCTGCACCTCGGCGATCTCCTGCATGTCCTTCAAGCCACCCTGGCCGTAGCCGGTGGTCTCGGCCATCAACCCCACCACCTTGGAGGTGGCGGCGTTCTTCTTGACGTAGGCCATGAGGGCAGCGACCTGCTCGCGGTCCACCATGGAGACCCGGAACATGTAGTTGTCGGCGCCGGGGCTCATGGGCTTGGTGATGTCGGTGCCCGAACCCACGTTGCCCAGCACGGGGATCTTCTTCTGGTTGGCGATGTGCTTCCAGGCCATGGCGTTGCCCGAGTTGGTGGGGCCGAACACGGCAACCACCTTCTCGTTGTCGATCAGCTCGCTCATGTTCTGGATGGACTTGGGCGGTGCCGAGACGTCATCGCGCGTGGTGAGCGTGAGCTTGCGCCCCAGCACGCCGCCCGCGGCGTTGATGTCGGCGATGGCTGCTTCCATGCCGATCACGGCGGCCTGGCCGCTCTGGGCCGAGGGCGAGGCGGAAAGGTCGCCGTTGTAGCCGAGCTTGATGTCCTGGGCGGACACGCCGGTCGAGATCGCGGTGACGGCGGCTGCGGCCAGCAGGCCTGCACAAAGGCGTTTGAGTTGCATGGTGTTGTCTCCTTCTTTATGGTTGAAAGCTGCCTCGCACCCTTTGCCGGGCCGGGCCAGGGGGAACTCGATCAGACGGCGAGGAAGCCGCCGTCCACGGGCAGCGTGATGCCCGTGACATAGCGCGACATGTCGGACGCGAGGAAGATCACCGGGCCGATGAGGTCCTCGGTCTCCCCCACGCGGCCCATGGGGATGCGGGTCATGAACGATTCGAGCCGCTCGGGGTTCTCGCGCGTGGCCGCCGTCATGGGCGTGGCGATGACGCCGGGCGCCAGCGCATTCACGCGCACGCCCTTGGGAGCTTGCTCGGCCGCGAGCGACTGCGTGAACATCTTGATCGCCCCCTTGGAGGGCGAGTAGCCCAGGCTGCCGCCCTGGCCGGCATAGGCGGCGATGGAGGCGATGTTGATGATGGAGCCCCGGGTCGACTGGATGGCCGGCAGCCAGGCCAGGCTCACATTGAAGGTGCCGTGCACGTTGACATCGATGGTCTTCTTCCAGTTGGCGGCGGCGCGTTCGCTGCCCGTGCCCTCGCGGATGATGATGCCGGCGTTGTTCACCAGGATGTCGATGGCGCCCACCTCGCTGCCCACTTGCGCGGCCAGCGCGTTGCACGCCTCGGGGACGGTCACGTCCAGCGTGTAGGCGAAGGCGTCGCCGCCTTCGGCCTTGACCAGGCGGGCCGTTTCCTGCACGGCTGCCGTGTTCATGTCGGTCACCACCACGCGTGCGCCGGCCTGGGCCAGGCCCAGCGCAATTGCGCGGCCGTTGCCCTGGCCAGCGCCCGTGACCAGCGCCAGCCGGCCGTTCAGCAGGCGCGGGGCCACTGCTTCTGGATACACCATATGTCTGCTCCTTCTTCTCTGGTCTTTTTTTGGGGAGGCTCAGGCCGTGCGGGCCACGGGCACGGCAGCGCGGTCCTGCAGCGTCACCGATTCGCGCACGGGCACCAGGGCCTGGGCGAGTTCCATCCCGGCCACGTAGCCGAAGGTGAGCGCCGGGCCCAGGGTGATGCCGGCACCGGGGTAGTTGCCGCCCATGATGCTGGCCGCGTCATTGCCCACGGCGTACAGGCCCTTGATCGGCTGGCCTGCGGCGTTGAGCACGCGGGTCCTGTCGTCGGTCTGCAGGCCGGCAAAGGTGCCGATGTCGCCGATCACGAGCCTGATCGCGTAGTACGGACCGTTCTCCAGCGGCGCCAGGCAAGGGTTGGGGGTGACCAGCGCATCGCCCTGGTAGCGGTTGTAGGCCTTGCTTCCCTTGCCGAACGCCGGGTCTTCGCCACGGCGCGCGGTGTCGTTGAATGCACTGACCGTGGCCTCCAGCACCGACGGCTCCACGCCGATGCGTGCTGCCAGCTCGGCCACGGTGTTGCCACTTTGCAGGTAGCCGCTGCGCAGGTGGCGCCCGATGGGCAGCGGCGCGGGGGCTACGCAGCCCAGGCCGTAGGCACGCAGCGCCTTGTGGTCGCACAGCAGCCAGGCGGAGACTTCCTTCTCGCCGTGGCAGGCGGCGACCATGGCCTGCACGAAGTCGTGGTACGAATTGCCCTCGTTGGCAAAGCGCACGCCCTTGGGCGTCACGGCGATCACGCCGGGCTTGGCGCGGTCGATGAAGTGCGGCATCACCCCCTTGCTGCCGTCTGAGCGCGTGGTGACCGATGCGGGCACCCAGGCCGCCGCATGGGGAATGGTGCCGTCCACATGGCCGCCCACGGCCTCGGCGAGCTTGAGGCCGTCGCCGGTGTTGGATGCGGGCGAAGGCGAGTAGTGCTCCTTGCCGGTGGGCGCGTGGGGAAACAGCTGCTTGCGCCGCTCCACGTCGTGCGGGAACCCGCCGCAGGCCAGCACCACGCCGCGCGTGGCGGTCACCTTCACGGTCTTGCCTTCGTGCTGCACCAGCGCGCCGCTGACGCCGTCGTATTCCACCACCAGTTTCGTGACCGGGGAGGACAGCCACACGGGGATGTCCAGGTCCATCGCGGCCTTGGCCAGGCGGCCGGCCAGAGCGTTGCCGTTGGTCAGCGTCATGCCGCGGCCGTTGCCGATGACGTCCATGGCGTGCTTGCTCAGGCGCCGCGTCACGTAGGCGAACGAGGTGGGCGACTTGAAAGCCCGCATGAAGTGCTTGATCTCGGGGCCCGAGCCCAACATCATGCCGAACACCGTGAGCTCAGGCAGGGGTGGCGCCAGGTGCTTGATGCGCGGGCCGAGTTCGCGGCCATCGAAGGGGCGCGTGACCATCGATCGCCCGCCAGGCTGGCCGCCCGTGGCCTCGGCGTGGTAGTCGGGGAACACGGCGGGCATGTCGAACTGCACGCAGGTGTTCTGGGTGAAGAAGTCGATGGCCTTGGGGCCGTATTCCAGGAAGGCGTCGACACGCGCGGCGTCAAAGTGCGTCGTCGCCTCGTGCTGCAGGTAGGCGCGGGCAGCACCGTCCGGTTCCTGGATGCCCTGCTCCCTGGCCAGGCGCGTGCCCGGGATCCACAGCCAGCCGCCCGAGCGCGCGGTGGTGCCGCCGAAGCGCGCTTCCTTTTCCACCACCAGCACCTTCAGGCCCTGCGATGCCGCCGTGATGGCCGTCGCCATGCCCGAGGCGCCCGTGCCCACCACCAATACATCCACCGAGATGCTGTCCTGCGTCATGCCTTGTCTCCAACGTTCGAAGTGTTTCGGCGGATTCTAACGAGCATATGACTATTGTCAATTGATCCGTTAATATCAAACAATGCGATTCAGTCGAATGAATCTGCCTATATCATGGAAAACCCTTATGGATACACTGGCCACCCCCCGTCTGGAACTCCCCATCATGGAAAAAAGTCGCCGTGGCATCCAATCGATAGAGATCGGGAGTGCCCTGCTGTTGCAACTCGCCCTGCATGTGCGCCCGCTGGCGCTCAAGGACCTGGCCAAGGCCAGCGGCATGACCGCGGGCAAGGCGCACCCGTACATGGTGAGTTTTCTGAAGGTGGGCTTCGTCACCCAGACCGAGGCCGGGCACTACGAGCTGGGCCCGCTGGCCCTGCAGCTGGGCCTGACGCGGCTGCAACGCATGGACCCGGTCAAGGAGGCCTCGCAGCTCATCGAGGCGCTGGCCAATGACTCGGGCCAGAGCATTGCCGTGGCCGTTTGGGGCAACCTGGGCCCGACCATCGTGCGGCTCGAGGAACCCATCGAGCCTCTGCACGTGAACCTGCGCACGGGCACCGTGATGTCGCTGACCAATACGGCCACGGGCCGGCTGTTCGCGGCCTACATGCCGCCCAAGGTGGTGGAGCGCATCCTGAACGATGAACTGCAGCGCCTGGGCACGCGCAAGGACGCCAAGGGCGAACCCGCCCACGCGGAACTCGACGCCGCCCTGGCCGAGACGCGCAAGCACGGCCTGTCGCGCTCGCTGGGGCAGCCGATTCCCGGCATCGACGCCCTGTGCGCGCCGGTGTTCGACTCGGCAGGCCACCTGGTGCTGGGCATCCTGGCCATGGGCCCATCGGCCAGCTTCGACAGCAGCTGGGATGGCTCGGTGGCCACGCCGCTGCGCCAGTGCGCGCTTCAGGTCTCGCAGCGCATCGGGCGCACCGCGCCGCCAGCACCGGGCTGATTCGCGACAGGCACAGGCCCCGCGGGGCCTGTGCACAGCGTGGGTCAGAATAGCCGCTCCTCCAGACCGGCCCCTTCCATGCACCTTTCCTCGCTCCGCCGCTTCGGAGTCTGCGCCGCGTACGCATTGCTGTCCTGCGCCGCTGGCGCCAAACCCTCGCCCCAGGAGTACCCGCGCCTGTCCGAGAACCTCGCGGCCTCACCGAACCTGCAAGTCCGCAAGGTACTGCATGGCGAGGTGGAAGGCCTGTTCGCGCTGCCGCGCACCCAGCAACTGGTCGCGGTGGCCGGAGGCTACCTGTGGAAATTCACTGCGCAAGGGGAGCTGCAGGACACGCTGCGCGTGCCCGGCGGGATCCACACCTCCGGCATCGTCTTCACGCCCCACTACTACAGCGACTGGGTGTATAGCGGTGACCGGCGGCGCAAACCGTATGCCCCCACCGTGGATGGCAACCGCCTCTCGCAGGCCGAACTGTTCGCCGAGCTCGACCGCGCCGAGCACGTGGAGTTCGGCCGCAATGACACCAGCGCCTGGGCCTACCTGCTGTCGGGCGGCAAGGCGTGGATCCTGGACATCACGCGCCAGCGCGACAAGGTGGACACCTATTGCCGCCAGCGCACCCATTCGGCCGAGAAGCTGGGCTGGGACGCCACCTGCCTTGGCGGCTACCACCCTGCCCGCAAGGGCTGGACGGAAATCGAACCCGGTGACTTCGACAGCACCGGGCAAGACATCTCGCGCGTGAAGGTGGTGGACTTCGACCGCCGCCGCCTGCACCTGGAGGAGGGCCTGAGCGGGCAGTTGCTCGGGGCCACCGTGGGCGTGGCCCTCAAGGCCCTGGGCGTGCCTGGCAACCTGCCCAGCCGTTACTGGTTCGGCGATGCCCATACCCAGTTGCGCGTGGGCAGGGAGGTGCTCAAGTTCAAGGCCTTCATTCCCAAGGAGGATGGGCAGTTCCGCTTTCCCAACATGGCATGGTGGGATCCGTCGCCCGTGCTGCCGGGCGCAAACCCCTGGTTCACCGTGCACCCACGCAGCTACCTGCACCACCCCGGCGAAGAGGCGCTGCTGCGGCACTACGAGAAGGACATCGGCCTGTACGTGGTGCGCCCGCGCGGCGCGGCGCCAGGCCAGGCCACGGGCCGCGGGCCCGGGGCGTGGCGCCCGGTGTTCACCGGGCCATCGACCCGTTCGTACGCCGTGAGCGCCAATGTGGAGTTTGCTGCCGCGCGGCCCGGCGAAGCGGTCGCCCCCACCGCGCACACCTGGCTGCGCAGCCCCGACGAGCGCAAGCGCCACGAGGGCATGGGGCCGCAGATCCCCGTGCAGGCGCTGTGGCCCGCCCTGCAGGCCGTGCCTTCGGCACTGACGCTGCATTGGCGCACCTCCTCCGAAGAGGAGGACACGCAGCTGCGCATCGACCTGCCTGCAGGCGAGACCCGCGCGGCCTTCGAGCGGCTGCAGGGCGGCAAGGGCCCTCTGGAGCTGGTGGTGCAGGTGCCCGACCTGGAAGGCCCCACGCTGGGGATGTCGGTGCTGCTGCGCAGCGGCAACCTGCAGCAGGCGCTGCCTGGCGCCCGCATGGCCTACGTGGACAATCCGGCACGGCCCGCATCCGCGCGCAAGTCATCGGTGCAGGCGCTCAGGGATGCGAACGCCGCCGCCCAGCGCTCGCCCGGCGCACTGCCCGCGTTCCTGCAGATCGCGCAGGACCTGGCACAGGACCTGCAGCGCGTGCAGGGCGATGCCTCGGACATCACCCATGCGTATGCGCAGCTGATCAATCACTTCAATGGCCGGGAGGATTTCGCCGCGTCCTCGCGGCTGGTGCGCCACTACCTGGCCCAGGTCTACCCGTCCATGGGCAAGTACCAGCGCGACGACAAGCAGGTCTACAACGTCGGTGTGATTGCCAGCCAGACCCTGGCCTTTGCCATGCGCACCAACGAACGCGACCTGGCCGAAGCCGTCATGACGACCCTGATAGGCCAAGGCTTCGACCCGGCAGTGCAAACCAACGGGACGCTGATGTACAACCTGGCGTGCTACTACGCGCTCACCAGCGACAAGGCACGCATGCTGAAGGCCATCGCCAACGCCCGCCGCCTGGGCAAGCAGCCCGCGCAGTTCCTGCGGGACACGGATTTCGACCGCTATCGGCAGGACGCGGAGTTCCTGCAGGCCGTCAACGCGCAGTCCTGAGAATCTGTTCTATCGCATCTCATACGGATTTGCATTCGATCGTAAAACTAGGCGGGAGCCGCAAACAGTGCTGTAGCACGGCAAGGCGAACCAACGACGTTATACGGTTGAAGGCAAATCCGTATCAGTGGGCCGGCGCGAGGTGCAGCCGCGCCGCATCCACCTGCGCGTTCACTCGTTCGGCCAAGGCCATGTCGCCCGGGGTCTCGGGCGAGAACTTGTCCACGGCACGGGGGGCGCTGTCTTCATCCAGCGCAGCATAGACGGCCACGCAATGGGTGACCTGGCGCAGCTCCTTTTCCTGGATGCCACCGCTGCGCACCTCGACCAGCATGTTCATGCTGGTCTCGCCCGTGTGGGCCAGGCTGGCCTGCACCTCCACCAGGTCGCCCGGGTGGATGGGCCGTTCGAAGCTGGCACTGCCCATGAATGCCGTCACGCAAGTCCCACCGGCCCAGGAACAGGCGCAGGCGAAGCCGGCCTCGTCCATCCAGTGCAGCACGGTGCCGCCATGGATACGGCCGGAGGCCGAAGGGGCGGTGTGCGACGCCAGAAAACGCAGGGTGATGGAATGCATGCGGAGCTCTCCTCGGAAGGTGCCCCGGTATATCCCATTTACCGCCAGATGCCCTGTAGGAACGCAACGCTACCCACCGAACGGCCGTGTTGGGGCGACCTGCGGTGCAGCGCGGCGCATCTGGCATGTCGCTTGCTGAAAGACAGGCGTTCCTCCCCTGTTCCCTGACCCGGCCCCGCGCCGGGCCCGCAACCTCGCGCATGCACCGGCTGCCGCTTTCGCCATGACCTCCCTGAACCGTCTGAACTTGCTCCAGAAGTTTCTGATCCTCGGGCTGATCGCGCTGGCGATGACGGCGCTGCCCACCTTCATGCACGTGCGCGATGCCCTGCAGGACATGGCCACGGCGCGCCAGGAGGCGCGCGGTGCACCGCCCTTGCTGGCACTCAACAAGGTCGTGCAGGGCATGCAGGTGCACCGGGGTCTTTCGGCCAGCATGCTCGGCGGCAACGAGGCCCTGGCGGCGCGCCGGCCTGCAGCGCGCGAGGCGGTGGAGAAAGCCCTGGCCGACGTGGCCACCCGCTTCGCAGAAGCGGGCGTGCCCACAGCCGAGGAAGCCACCTGGAAGCAATTGCGCCAGACCTGGCAGACCCTGGAGCAGGCAGTCGCCGCGCGCGGCCTGCAGCCGGCCCAGAGCACGGCACAACACACCCAGCTCATCGCCGGGGTGATGCGCCTGAACGAGACCTTGCTGCACCACTACGGCTTGGCGCTCGACCCCGGGCAGGACACAAGCGCCCTCGTACAGGCCTCGCTGGTGCACGTGCCCATGCTCGGCGAAAAGCTCGGCGTGATGCGCGCCCAGGGTTCTGCCGCGCTGAGCGGCAAGGCCCTGGCGCCCGAAGGCAAGGGCGGCCTGATGGCACTTCAGCAGCGCGTGGTGGAACTGCAGGGCGATACGCTGCGCAGCCTGGAGCGCGCCATGGTGCACAACCCGGTCTTCCGCCAGGCGCTGGGCGGCCCGGCGCAGGCGGTGAACACCCAGGTTCAGCAGGCACTGCAGCGCGCCGACAGGGAGGTCATCGGCGCGGCCGAGCTCTCTGCGCCGGCCTCGGACTACTTCGACGAATTCACCCGCACCATCGACGCGCTGTATGCGCTCAATGCCCAGGCCATGGACCTGCTCAACGGCGCGCTGCAGGAGCGGGTCTCGGGCCTGCAGCGCCAGTTGCTGTGGCAGCTCGGCCTGCTGGCCGTGGCCCTGGCGGTGGCGGTGGCACTGGGGCGCACCTTCGTGCGCTCGATCACCGTGCCGCTGGCGCAGGCGGTACAGCTGTCCAATGCAGTGGCCCAGGGCGACTTGCGCGGCACGGCCACGGCCCACGGCACGGACGAGGTCGGCCAGCTCATGGCGGCCCTGGTGCAGATGCGCCGCCAGTTGACCGACGTGGTGAGCCAGGTGCGCGGCGGATCCGAAGGCGTGGCCACGGCCAGTGCCCAGATTGCGCAGGGCAACAACGACCTCTCGGCGCGCACCGAGAGCCAGGCCAGCGCGCTCGAAGAAACCGCAGCCTCGATGGAAGAGCTGAGCTCGACGGTGCGCCAGAATGCGGACAGCGCACGCCAGGCCAGTGCACTGGCCGGCAATGCGCGCACCATTGCAGTGCAAAGCGGCGATGTGGTCACCCAGGTGGTGCAGACCATGCAGGACATCAGCGCCTCGTCGAAGAAGATCGCCGACATCATCGGCGTGATCGATGGCATTGCCTTCCAGACCAACATCCTGGCGCTCAACGCCGCCGTGGAAGCCGCACGCGCGGGTGAGCAGGGCCGGGGCTTTGCGGTGGTGGCCAGCGAGGTGCGCAGCCTGGCCGGGCGCAGCGCCGAGGCGGCGCGCGAAATCCGCACGTTGATCCACGCCAGCGTGGAGCGTGTGGAGCAGGGCAACCTGCTGGTGGAGCGCGCCGGCGGCACCATGCACGAGGTGGTGGCCGCCATCGGCCGGGTGAACGACATCATGGGCGAGATCAGCGCCGCCAGCCACGAACAGTCCCTGGGCGTAGCCCAGGTGGGCGAGGCCGTGACGCAGATGGACCAGGCCACGCAGCAGAACGCGGCCCTGGTCGAGGAGATGGCAGCGGCGGCAAGCAGCCTGCAAGGCCAGGCCGAAGAGCTGGTGCAGGTGGTGTCGGTGTTCCGCGTCGGGGAGACAGCCCCGGCGTCCGCACCGCGGCTGCGCTGATTCCCCCATCTACGTCGGGCGCGCCAGCACCAGCCGCGCGCGCAGGCCGGCGCCCGGAGCGCTGTGCAGCTCCAGCGCGCCACCATGCGCGCGTGCCACGCGCTCGGCAATGGCCAGGCCCAGCCCGGCCCCCGGAATGCCTGCACGTGCGCCGCCACCGCCGCGCACGAAAGGCTGGCGCATGCGCTCCAGCTCGGCGGGAGGGATGCCGGGGCCATGGTCCGCCACCTCGATCCACACGCCAGCCGCACCGGCGCCCGTTCTCAGCACCACGGGCGCAGCGCCATGGCGCCAGGCGTTCTCGACCAGGTTGTCCACGGCACGCCGCAGCGCTTGTATATGCACGGGCACCGCTGGCGTTGATCCCGGCTCCAGCCGCACCGCGCGGCCATGGTCGGCCTGCGCCTCGGCCACGGCCCGGGCCAGTTCATCGAGCGAGGCGGCCACGGGGGCCTCGCCGTCGCCCAGGCGCGCGAAGTCGAGGAACTGGCCGACGATGGCATCCATCTCCTCGATGCTGCGGGCCATGCTCGCAGCCAGCGGCGCGTCCAGGTGCGCCTGCGCAATCTCCACCCCCAGGCGCAGTTTGGTCAAAGGGGTGCGCAGATCGTGCGACACGCCGGCCAACATCAGCGCACGCTCGCGATCGGCTTCGGTCAGGCTGCGCGCCATCTGGTTGAAGCTGCGCGCCACGGTGGCGATCTCCTGGGGCCCGTCCTCAGGCAGAAGGGCGGGCGCCTGGCCCTGTGCCAGGTGCTGCGCCGCAGTGACCACCCGGGCCAGCGGCCGATTCAGGTGGCGCTGCAGCCACCAGGCCCCGAGCAGGGCCAGCAGCACGCCGGCAACCGTGGCCAGGAGCCAGGCACCGGTGAACTCGCGCGTGGGGAACACGCTGGGCAGACTGAGCCAGTAGTCGGTGCCGCCATGCGCCACGCGCAGCGCCAGCGTGCCCGCACCATCGCGGCGCCAGCGCGGCCCACCGGCCGCGCTGGCCTCGGCCAGGTCCAAGCGCCGCGCCACCGCCTGCACGAAGCGCTGCTCCAGCGGCGACAGCAGGGCGCGCCGGCGAAGGGACGGCGGCTCGTCGGATTCCAGAACAGCCTGGGCCGCCTGGCGGTTGAAGGCCTCGACAAAGGCGGCGCGCTGTGCGGGCGGCAGCACGTCCAGCCCGGCGCGCAGGGCGGCCACATTGCGCGCCACACCGTCGGCCACCTGGGCCACGCGCGGCTGCAAAATCATCTGGCGCACCAGCACCACAGCGCACAGCTGGCTAGCCACCACCAGCGCCGTGATGAGCAGCAGGTTGCGCCCCAGCAGGCTGCGCGGCCACCAGCCCTGCGCAGGCGCCGTGGCGGTCATGCATTGCCCCCGGTCGGCGCCGCACCGTCCGGCATGAAGACATAGCCCACGCCCCAGACGGTGCGGATGTGGCGCGGCTGCGCCGCATCGGTCTCGATGAGCTTGCGCAGGCGCATCACCTGCACGTCGATGCTGCGGTCGGTGGCCTCGTGGTCGGGCCCGTAGGCCAGGGCCATCAGCCGGTCGCGCCCGAGCGGGCGGCGCGGCTGCTGGGCCAGGGTCTGCAGCAGGGCGAACTCACCGCTGGTCAGGGGCACGTCCTGGCCGTCGCGGGTCAACCGGCGCTCATCCACCCACAGCGTGAAATCGCCAAACCGGATGATGCCGCCAGCCTGCAGCGGGCCGGTGTGCGCGCCCAGCATGCGCTGGCGCCGCACCATGGCCTGCACGCGGGCCAGCAACTCGCGCGGGTTGAAGGGCTTGGGCAGGTAGTCGTCGGCACCCATCTCCAGGCCGATGATGCGGTCCACCGGGTCGCCGCGCGCCGTGAGCATGAGGATGGGAATGGTCTCGCCCTGCGCGCGCAGGCGCCGGCAGATGGACAGGCCGTCCTCGCCCGGCATCATCACATCGAGCACCAGCACGTCGAAACGCTCGCGCGCCAGCAGTGCATCGAGCGGGCCGGCGCCATCCACGGTACGCACGGCATAGCCCTGGTCGCTGAGGTAGCGCTGCAGCAGGGCGCGCAGGTCGGGCTCGTCATCGGCCACCAGGATACGGGCCAGGGCTTCGGTCATAGGGGAGGGCGTGCAACTCAGGATGGGGCAATGGTAGGGCGCAAGGCCCTGCCGCAGGCCACTTCGTCATGCTTTGTCATACATCGGCCCATCCACGCCACAAATGGCTCACACCTGGGCGCCAGAGTCGGGGCATCCACAACCCATTGCCCCAGGAGCCGACCCATGATTTCTTCCTCCACCCGCACGCTGGCCGTGGCCTGCCTGCTCGCCGCGGGCCTGGTGGCTGGTGCCAGCGCCCAGGCCGCGCCGCCCGGCCAACGCACCCAGCAGATGCGAGAGGCGCGCGAACAATTGCACCAGCGCTTCATGGCCGCCGACAAGGACGGCAACGGCCAGCTCACCCGTGCCGAGGCCCAGGCCGGCATGCCGCGCGTCTACAACGCGTTCGACCAGATCGACACCCAGCGCAAGGGCTTCGTGAGCGAGGCCGAAATCACCGCCGCCATCGCCGCGCGCCTGGCCAGCCGCAAGGGCACGCCGCAGTAGCCCCTCTAGCCAGCCCCACCCCCCGTTTCCGTCCATTTCACTACCATTGCAGGAGAACACCAGCATGACCACCCCCCCCGCTTTCCGCCTTCGCACCTGGGCCCGCCGGGCCGCATTGCCCCTGGGGCTGGCATTGGCCTCGCTCGCTGCCGTGGCTCCGGCCCATGCGCAACCGATGGATCCCGGTAGCTTCTTCGACGATGCGGGCGGCGGCACCGTGACCGCGCTGCCGGCCGGCGTGCAGCGCATCGCCGACGTACCCTATGGCCCCGACCCGCTGCAGCGCATGGACGTGTACCTGCCCAGCACCCCGCGCAGCAGCGTGGACGGCCCCGCACCGGTCATCTTCATGGTGCACGGCGGCGGCTGGCGCACGGGCGACAAGGCCATGTCCCGCGTGGTGCAGGAGAAGGCGGCGCGCTGGGTGCCGCGCGGCTTCGTCTTCATCTCGGTCAACTACCGGCTGCACCCGGCCGTCGACGTGCTGCAGGAGGCCATCGACGTGGCAGTGGCGCTCGACACCGCCCAGAAGCAGGCCGCGCAGTGGGGCGCCGACCCCGCAAAGTTCATCCTCATGGGCCACTCGGCCGGGGCGCACCTGGTGTCGTTCGTCAACGCGCATGCGCCGCTCTTGCAGCAGTTGGGCGTCACGCCCTGGCTGGGCACGGTGTCGCTCGACAGTGCGCTGCTCAACGCCCCGGTCGTGATGTCGCTGCCGCACTATCCGCTGTACGACGAGGTGCTGGGCAGCGATCCGGCCTTCTGGCTGGCGATCTCGCCCTACCAGGCCGTGACCGGGGCTCAACCGCCTTACCAGTTCGTGTGCTCCACCAGCCGCCCAGACCGCCCCTGCCTGCAGGCGCAGGGCATGGCCGCCCATGTGCAGGCCCTGGGCGGCCGCGCCGAGGTGCTGCCGCAGGACCTCACGCACGGCGAGATCAACGCCAACCTGGGCCTGGAGAGCGGCTACACGCAGGCTGTCGAAGCCTTCATGGGATCGCTAGATCCGGTCGTCGCGCAGCGCCTGCGCTGAGCTTCAGGCGAGGTAGCGCGCCAGGTACTTGCCCGTGTGGCTGGCCGGGTTGGCCGCCAGGTCCTCGGGCGTTCCTACGCCCACCACCATGCCGCCGCCGGCACCGCCTTCAGGGCCCATGTCGATGAGCCAGTCGGCCGTCTTGATGACGTCCAGGTTGTGCTCGATGATGACGATGGTGTTGCCCGCGTCGCGCAGCTGGTGCAGCACCTTGAGCAAGAGGTCGATGTCGGCGAAGTGCAGGCCGGTGGTCGGCTCGTCCAGGATATAGAGCGTGCGGCCGGTGTCGCGCTTGGAGAGCTCCTGCGCCAGCTTCACGCGCTGCGCCTCGCCGCCCGAGAGCGTGGTGGCCGCCTGGCCCAGGCGGATATAGGACAGGCCCACGTCGAGCAGGGTCTGCAGCTTGCGCGCCAGGGCCGGCACGTCCTTGAAGAAGGCGAAGGCGTCCTCCACCGTGAGCTCCAGAATCTGTGCGATGTTGCGGCCCTTCCAGAGCACCTCCAGCGTCTCGCGGTTGTAGCGCTGGCCGTGGCAGACGTCGCAGGGCACATAGACGTCGGGCAAAAAGTGCATCTCCACCTTCACCACGCCGTCGCCCTGGCAGGCCTCGCAGCGGCCGCCGGCGACGTTGAAGGAAAAGCGCCCGGGCCCGTAGCCACGTTCCTTGGCGGTATTCACCTCGGCCATCAGTTCGCGGATGGGCGTGAACAGGCCCGTGTAGGTGGCCGGGTTGCTGCGCGGCGTGCGGCCGATGGGCGACTGGTCGACGTTGATCACCTTGTCGAAGTACTCGATGCCCACGATCTCGTCGTGCGCGGCCGGCTCTTCGTGGGCGCGGTAGATCTGGCGCGCCACGGCGGCGTACAGCGTGTCGTTGACCAGCGTGCTCTTGCCCGATCCCGAGACGCCGGTCACGCAGGTCAGCAGGCCCACGGGGAAGTCCACCGTCACGTTTTGGAGGTTGTTGCCCGTGGCGCCGGCCACGCGCAGGGCCTGCACGGCGCCCTGGCGTGCATGGTGGGCGGCCATGCGCTCGGCGCGGCGCTTGCTGGCCTCGGTTTCGGGAAAGCGCGACTTGCCTTTGGCCGGCGCAGGGGCCGGCGCGACCGCCTCCACCACCGGCAGCCAGGGCGTGCGGCGCCGGGGCACGGCGATGGACAAGGTGCCCGACAGGTACTTGCCGGTCAGCGATTCGGGGTGGTTGCGCACCGTGTCGTAGCTGCCCTGGGCCATCACGCGGCCGCCATGCACGCCCGCGCCCGGCCCCATGTCGATCACGTGGTCGGCGGCGCGCATCATGTCCTCGTCGTGTTCGACCACGATCACGCTGTTGCCGATGTCGCGCAGGTGCTGCAAGGTGGCGATGAGGCGGTCGTTGTCGCGCTGGTGCAGGCCGATGCTGGGCTCGTCGAGCACGTACATCACGCCCGTGAGGCCCGAGCCGATCTGGCTGGCCAGGCGGATGCGCTGCGCCTCGCCGCCCGACAGCGTCTCGGCGCTGCGGTCCAGACTCAGGTAGTTCAGGCCCACATCGTTGAGGAACTGCAGCCGCGTGGTGATCTCGCGCACCACCTTGTCGGCGATCTCGGCCTTGGACCCCGAGAGCGACAGGGAGCGGAACCAGCCGTGCGCGTCGTTGAGCGTGGCATGGCTCACCTCGAAGATGGCGCGGGCCTGCTCGCCCTCGCCCACCTTCACGTGGCGCGCTTCGCGGCGCAGGCGCGTGCCATGGCATTCGGGGCAGGGCTGGGTGCTGCGGTAGCGCGCCAGGTCCTCGCGCACCACCACCGAATCGGTTTCGCGGTAACGCCGCGCCATGTTGGGCAGGATGCCTTCGAAGGTGTGCTTGCGGCTCAGCACCTTGCCCTTGGAGGGGCCGCTGTCCATGATGTAGCTGAAGGCGATCTCCTCCTCGCCCGAGCCGTGCAATACCGCGTTCTGCACGTTGGCGGGCAGCGACTCGAAGGGTGCCTCGACATCGAAGCCGTAGTGCCGGCCCAGGCTCTCAAGCATGGCGAAGTAGTAGCCATTGCGCCGGTCCCAGCCCTTGATGGCACCGCTGGCCAGGCTCAGCGTGGGAAATGCCACCACGCGCAGCGGGTCGAACACCTCGCGCTGGCCGATGCCGTCGCAGGCCGGGCAGGCGCCCATGGGCGAGTTGAAAGAGAACAGGCGCGGCTCCAGTTCGGCCAGCGAGTAGCTGCACACCGGGCACGAGAACTTGGAGCTGAACAGGTGCTCCTGGCCCGAATCCATCTCCAGCACCAGCACGCGGCCATTGCCCTCGTTGCCGCCCACGCGCAGCACGGCCTCGATGCTCTCGGCCAGCCGCTGCTGCATCTCGGGGCGCACCTTGAGGCGGTCGATCACCACGTCGATGCTGTGCTTCTCGGTCTTCTTGAGGGCTGGCAGGTTCTCGTATTCGTAGATCGTGCCGTCCACCCGGAAGCGGATGTATCCCAGCGCCTGCATCTGCGCGAAGACCTCGGTGAACTCGCCCTTCTTCTCGCGGGCCACGGGGGCCAGCAGCATCAGGCGCGTGTCCTCGGGCAGGGCCAGTACGGCGTCCACCATCTGGCTCACGGTCTGGGCGGCCAGCGGCAGGCCGTGGTCGGGGCAGAACGGCGTGCCGGCGCGCGCGTAGAGCAGGCGCAGGTAGTCGTGGATCTCGGTCACCGTGCCCACGGTGGAGCGCGGGTTGTGGCTGGTGGCTTTCTGCTCGATGCTGATGGCGGGCGACAGCCCCTCGATCAGGTCGACATCGGGCTTGTCCAGCCGGCCCAGGAACTGGCGCGCATAAGCCGACAGGCTTTCCACATAGCGACGCTGGCCCTCGGCATACAGCGTGTCGAAGGCCAGGCTCGATTTGCCCGAGCCCGACAGCCCGGTGATCACCACCAGCTGGTTGCGCGGGATGTCGAGGTCGATGTTCTTGAGGTTGTGCGTGCGCGCCCCGCGGATGCTGATGCGCTGCTCCCGCAGCACGCGGGCCAGGTAGGCGCCGTCGGAAGATCGGTCGTCGTCGGCGGCAACAGGGTCGTTTTTCACGGGGGCGGGCTCAATGCAGGACAACCCACCATGATAGGCCACCGGCATGCCCCGCGCAGCCGCCACGCTGCTGCCAAAGCACAGGCCGTTGCCGATGCAACCGGAAATGACGGCCAAGGCCGACTTGGCGCTGCGGGCATGCAGATAGCATTAAAATAACAATCATTCTCATTTAATCGCTTTGTCGCCGGGGCACGCCCCATGCCCCGGCGGTGGATCGCTCTCCCCTGCCGAGCAACATGGCCAGCGAACGCACACTTTCCGCCGCATCCACCACGTCCGACAGCGCCGTGCCCCTGTCCAGTCCCGATGCGCCGACCCGCAGCCGCCGCTGGCACCTGCCGGCCCTGCCCACGCTGCGCCAGGCCTGGTTCCAGGTGCACTGGTTCATCGGCATCACCGCCGGCACGGTGCTGGTGGTCATCGGGCTGACCGGGGCGCTGCTGGCCTTCCACGAAGAGATCCTGGACGTGATCAACCCCGGGGTGCGGCAGGTGGCCCCCTCGGCGGGGCCCATGCTCACACCCCAGCAGACGGTCGACGCGGTGCTGCGTGCCGGGCGCAGCGAGCGCATCAGCAGCGTGGCGGTGCAGGCCGAGCCGGGCGGCTCGGCACGCGTGACCTTCGTGGCGCGCCCCGGCGAGCGGCGCGGCGATGTGGTCTTCGTGCACCCTTACAGCGGCGCCGTGCTGGGCGAGCTGCAGGGGCATGGCTTCTTCGAGTGGATCGAGTCGCTGCACCGCTGGCTGCTGCTGCCGCGCGAGCCCGGCCGCGTGGTGGCCGGCGTGCTGGCGATCTGCCTGCTGGGCCTGTCGCTCTCGGGCCTGTACCTGCGCTGGCCGCGCAACCCGCTGCGCTGGCGCACCTGGCTGACCTTCGACACCGCGCTCAAGGGCCGCTCCTTTCTGTGGGGGCTGCACTCGGTCATCGGCACCTGGGCGCTGGTGATGTACGTGGCGCTCACGGCCACGGGCATCTACTGGTGCTTCGACGCGGTGCGCGACACGGTGGACGGCTGGGCCGGCCAGAAGCGCCCGCCGCGCGTGACCGCCCCCGCCAAGCCGCCGGCATCCGCCAGCGCGCAGCCCAAGGCGCCCGAGCCCCCGCCGCCGGACCTGGCCCGCACCTGGGCCGTGTTCCAGCAACAGGCCGGCGACTGGGCCGAGGCCAGCCTGCGCATGCCCGCCAAGACCGGGCAGCCGGTGCAGGTCACCTGGCTCGCGGCCAATGCCCCGCACGAGCGCGCGCGCAGCCGCCTGTCCATCGAGCCGCTGACCGGCAAGGTCAGCGCCGAGGACCGCTATGCCTACCGCAGCATGGGCGCCCGCGCGCTGAGCACCATCTACCCAGTGCACATGGGCACCTATTTCGGACTGCCGGGGCGGGTGGCCATGCTGCTGGCCAGCCTGGGCCTGCCACTGTTCGCCATCACCGGCTGGATGCTGTACCTGGACCGCAGGCGCCAGCGCCGCGCCACCGAGGCCGCGCGCGCGGCGCAAGGGCAGGGCGTGCCCACCGCCGTGGCCGGCACCCTGGCCACCGACACCCTGCTGGTGGCCTATGCCAGCCAGGCTGGGCAGGCCGAGCGCATCGCGCTGCAAAGCGCCACCGCGCTGCAGCGCGCCGGGCTGCGCGTGGCCGTGCAGTCGCTGGAGCAACTCACCCCCAAGGCGCTGCGCGCCCACAGCTGCGTTCTGCTGGTGGCCAGCAGCTTTGGCGAGGGCGAGCCGCCCGACAGCGCCCAGCGCTTCACCCGCCTGCTGGCGCAGCAGGGCACGGGCGCCCTGGCCGGCATGCGCTACGGTCTGTTGGCACTGGGCGACCGCAACTACGCACGTTTCTGTGGCTACGGCCATGCACTCGACGAAGCCCTGCGCAAAGGCAGTGCCGAGCCCCTGTTTCCACTGATCGAGGTGGACAGCGGCGACCCAGCCGCCCTGGCGCGCTGGATGCAGACCCTGGCCACGCTGGAGGGGGCCGAGCACCTGGCGCTGGACGGCGCACTGGCCGACACCGGCCCCGAACTGCCCTATACCCCCTGGTGCCTGGCGGGCCGCGAACGCCTGAACCCCGGTAGCCAGGGCGGGCCGCTGTTCGAGCTGGCATTGACCTGCGATACCCCTGCGACCTGGCACCCCGGTGCCCTGGTCGAGGTACGACCCCGGCACTCCGCCGAAGCAGTGGATGCCTGGTTGCAGGCGGCCGGCCTGCCGGGAGGGCAGAACGTGCACCTGGACGGACAGCGCTGCACCCTGGCCGAGGCCCTGGCGCAAAGCGTGCTGCCGGTGCCGCCACTGCCTTTCGCCGATGCCCAGGCCTGTGCCGATACCCTGGTGGCGCTGGCGCCGCGCACCTACTCCGTGGCCTCGCTGCCGCAGGACGGCGCGCTGCAGCTGCTGGTGCGCCAGGAACGGTATGCGGGCGGACTGGGACTGGCCTCAGGCTGGCTCACCGTACATGCGCCGCTCGGCACCCTGGTTCCCGTGCGCCTGGTGGCCAACCCGCGCTTCGACGCCGCGCCGGGCGACGTGCCCTGCCTGTTCATCGGCAACGGCTCGGGCCTGGCAGGCCTGCGCTCGCACCTGCGCGCACGGGTGGCAGGTGGGCACCGGCGCAACTGGCTGCTGTTCGGCGAGCGCCGTAGCGCGCACGACACCCTGTGCGCCGCGGAGATCGAGGGTTGGCAGGCCGCTGGCTTGCTGGAGCGGCTGGACCGCGTGTTCTCGCGCGATGGCGGGGAGCACCGCTACGTGCAGGACCGCCTGCGCGCCGCCGCGGGCGAATTGCGCGCCTGGGTGGCCCAGGGCGCCATCCTCTATGTCTGCGGCAGTGCCCAGGGCATGGGCTTGGGCGTGGATGCGGTGCTGGCCGAGGTGCTGGGCGCCGATGCGCTTGACGCGCTGATCGCGGACGGACGCTACCGGCGCGACGTCTATTGAGCGCAAGCGGATGGCCGTTTGTTCTTGATCAAAGTCAACGGACAGGGGGATGGGCGAGAATCGGGGTTTGCGCCAGCCGTCCACCGAGCCCCCTTCCTTGTTCATGCCTTCCCCGGCCCCGAGTGCCGCCCCTTCCCCCTCTGCCCCCCTGCCGCCGACGGCCGCGCACGCCATGACGCCGCTGGAGCGCCGCGCCAGCGTCAGCCTGGCGCTGATCTTCGCGCTGCGCATGCTCGGGCTGTTCCTGGTGCTGCCGGTGTTCGCGCTGGAGGCGCGCAAGTACCCCGGGGGCGATGACCCGGCCCTGGTGGGCCTGGCCATGGGCATCTACGGGCTCACGCAGGCGCTGCTGCAACTGCCGCTGGGCATGGCCTCGGACCGCTTCGGGCGCAAGCGCGTGATCGTGCTCGGCCTTTTGGTCTTTGCGGGCGGGAGCCTGCTCGCGGCGCTGGCCGATTCGCTCACCGGGCTGCTGCTGGGCCGGGCGCTGCAGGGGGCGGGCGCCGTGTCGGCCGCCGTCACGGCCCTGCTGGCCGACCAGACCCGCGATGCGGTGCGCACCAAGGCCATGGCCCTGGTGGGCGGCAGCATCGGCCTGATGTTCGCCGTGGCCCTGGTGGCCGCACCGCTGCTCACCGCCCACATCGGCCTGTCGGGCCTGTTCGGCCTGACCTGCGCGCTGGCGCTGGCCGGCGTGGCCGTGGTGCTGTGGCTGGTTCCCCCCGAACCCACGGAGCACAAAAATGCCCCCCGGGGCCGCCTGGCCGACGTCTGGGCCCACCCCGACCTGCTGCGCCTGAACCTGGGCGTCTTCGTGCTGCACACGGTGCAGCTGTCCATGTGGGTGGCCGTGCCGGCCATGCTGGTGCAGGCCGGCCTGCCCAAGGACCACCACTGGCAGGCCTACCTACCGGCGGTGGTGCTGTCGTTCGCCGCCATGGGGGGTCTGTTCGCGCTGGAACGCGCCGGGCATCTGCGCGCGGCCCTGCTGGGCTCCATCGCCCTGGTGCTGGTGGTGCAGCTGGGCCTTGGCGGCCTGGCCGCCAGCGGCGCCACGCCTACGCTGTGGGTGCTGGGGCCGCTGCTGTTCGTGTTCTTCTGCGGTTTCAATGCGCTGGAGGCCAGCCAGCCCAGCCTGGTCTCGCGCATGGCACCCGCCGCCCTGCGCGGCGCGGCCCTGGGCAGCTACAACACCCTGCAGTCGCTGGGGCTGTTTGCCGGCGGCGCCCTGGGCGGTGCCCTGGTCAAATGGGCGGGCGCACCAGGCCTCTTTGCCACCACGGCCGTGCTCACCGCCCTGTGGCTGGTGCTGACCTGGCCGCTGCGCCCCATGGGGCGGGGCCAGGGGCACTGAGCGTTTCTGTAACAGATTCCCGCCCGCCCCGGCCACCCCGGCTTGCGGCACAATGGCGCGTTCGGCGCGCAGACTCTCCACGGACCGGAGAGCACACCAGCGCCCCCCAACATCAAGTAGGTAGAGCAGCACCATGGCATCCGTGAACAAAGTCATCATCGTCGGCAACCTCGGCCGCGACCCTGAAATGCGCACCTTCCCCAGTGGCGACCAGGTGGCCAACGTGACGATTGCCACCACCGACAAGTGGAAAGACAAGCAAAGCGGCGAAATGAAGGAAGCCACCGAGTGGCACCGCGTCGTCTTCAACGGCCGCCTGGCCGAGATTGCCGGCCAGTACCTGCGCAAGGGCTCGCAGGTCTACGTGGAAGGCAGCCTGCGCACGCGCAAATGGACCGACCAGGCGGGCGTCGAGAAGTACAGCACCGAAATCCGTGCCGATCAGATGCAGATGCTGGGCAGCCGCCAGGGCATGGGCGGCGGCCAGGGCGGTGGCGGCCAGCAGGGCGGCGGTTATGACGATGGTGGCGGCTACGGCGGCGACCAGGGCGGTGGCGGCTACGACCAGGCCCCGCCCCAGCAACAGCGCCGCCCCGCCCCTCCGGCACAGCAGCGCCCCGCCGCGCCTGCCGCGCGCCCGGCCCCTGCGCCCGCACCGCGCGCAGCTTCGGGCTTCGACGACATGGACGACGACATCCCGTTCTGAGCACCGAATGGGCGTGTTGCGCATGATTGCCGGGCTGGTGCAGCCCCTGCGCGCCGCACCCCTGCATTCACCCAACCCATCCAGGCCCGCCCGTGTCGCGGGCCTTTTTTGCGGCCGCACAGGCACCCATGGAAAGCCTTGATTCTGGCGACCGCCCCGACGAGGCCCTGCGCCGCTGGCGCCTGATCCTGGGCCGCTACGCCGCGCAGCCGCTGTCGAATGCGCAGTTCGATGCAGGCGACTGGAAGCTCGACCAGGCCCTCGAATACCTCTACGGCCGTGAGTACGACGGCCGGGGCCTGGCGCGCCCTGCGGGCGGCGCAGCCGGCTCGCTCGACCCGAGCCAGCTGCGCGCCATCGACTGGCTCAACCGCTCGCGAGAACTGTTTCCGCAGGAAGTCTTCGAGCGCATGCAGACACAGGCCATCGACCGCTACCAGCTCACCGACCTGCTCAAGGACCCGGCCGTGCTGCGCTCCATGGACCCCACGCCGGGCCTGGCCAAGGCGCTGCTGGGCATGCGCGGGCGCCTGTCGGGCAGCATGCGCGATGCCGTGCGCGAGGTGATTCAGAAGACGGTGGACGAGATCACCCGGCGCCTGAAGAACGACTTCGTCAATGCCCTGGTGGGCCGGCGCAACCGCCAGCGGCACTCGCTGATCAAGAACGCGCAGAACTTCGATGCCCGCGCCACCATTGCAGCCAACCTCAAGAACTACAGCGCCGAGCGGCGCCAGCTGGTCATTCAGCGCCCGTTGTTCAACGCCCGCGTGAAGCGCAACCTGCCCTGGGACGTGGTGCTGTGCGTAGACCAGAGCGGATCGATGATGGACTCGGTGATCTACAGCGCCGTGATTGCCGGCATCATGAGTTCGCTGCCCGCCGTGCGCGTGAAGCTGGTGGTGTTCGACACCGCCGTGGTCGACCTCACCCACCTGGCGCACGACCCGGTGGAGGTGCTGCTCACGGTGCAGCTCGGTGGCGGCACCGACATCGGGCGGGCGGTGCACTACTGCGAGTCGCTGGTCGGCAACCCGCAGCGCACGGTGTTCGCGCTGATCAGCGACTTCGAGGAGGGCGCCGCGCCCGGGCCGCTGCTGGCCGCCGTGGCGCGCATGGCCGAGGCGCGCGTGAAGCTGCTCGGCCTGGCCGCGCTCGACGAGAACGCCAACCCGGTCTACGACCGCCAGATGGCCCAGCGCCTGGCCAACAAGGGCATGCACGTGGCGGCCCTGACGCCGACCCACTTCGCCCAGTGGCTTGCGGAAGTGATGGAGTGACGATGCCCGCCTGGTTCGAGGGCTACCGCGCCTACGACGACGACACCCTCACGGCCCTGGCGAACGCAGGCCTGCTGCGCCGCGCGGCCAAGGACGTGGAGGCGGGCAAGGTGCAATGGGCGGAGCAGGGCGCCGATGGCGGCGTGGTCGAGGCCGATGGCCAGCGCGTGCAGCTCGACGCCCGGGGCCCGCAGAAGGCGCAGTGCGACTGCCCGGCGCCGGGCATCTGCAAGCACATCCTGGGCGCGGCGCTGTGGCTGCGAGCCCTGGAGCCCGGTGCCGCCACCGCTGGAGCACCAGCAACCCCTGATACCCAGGCGGATGCGACACCGCTGCCTGCGCCTGGGCCCAGCGCCGACCCATTGGCCGAAGTGCGCGCACTGCAAGCCTCCGCGCTCTTCAAGCAAGCCGGCGTGGCCGCCGTGCGCCGCGCGGTGCAGGCGCTGCCCTGCGGCATCGAGTGGCGCGTGCAGGGCGGCACGCTGGTGATCGATCTGCCCGAGCTCGCCGCCACCTGCCGCTATGTGGCGGGCGCGGGCTACGAGGGCATGGTGTCCGAAGTGCCCGAACGCGAGCGCAAGGCCGTGCACCTGATCGCGCTGGCGGCCCTGCGCGAGGTGCTGGGCGAGCCGCTGCCCTGGCCCGAGGGAATGGCCCCTGCCGCAGCGGCAGAGCAGCCCACCGCCGCGCTGGGTGAACGCGAGCGCGCCTTCCTCGCCCAGGTGGAGGCCATGCTGCACGAGCTGCTCACCGGCGGCCTGTCGCACGTGAGCGAGCAGGCCTCGGCTCGGCTGCTGGCCCTGAACATGTCGGCCCGCGGCGAGGGCCTGCCGCGCCTGGCCGCGCTGCTGCGCAACCTGGGCGGCATGGTGGATGGCCTGGTGCGGCGCGACCACCGCATGCAGGAGCGCGATGCGCTGGCGCTGATGTCCAGCATCCAGGCCCTGTGCGATGCCCTGCGTGCCCCCGCTGAAGGCCAGGAGGCCGCAGAGCGCACCGCCGCCCTGCGCGGCCGGCTGCGCCGCGCCTTCGACGAGACCACGGCCCTTGAACTGCAGCCCCTGGGCGCCCACTGGTGGCAAACCCTGGGCGGTGCGCGTGGCCTGACGCTGGCCTTCTGGGACCTGTCCGGCGAGCGGCTGCTGCAGGCCGTGCTGGCGCGCCCCGACGGAAGCGACACAGGTTTCACGCGGCACAGCGCCTGGGCCATCCATGCCGTGTGGCCCGGTGTGGGCGCCGCGCAGTCCCTGTGCCAAGCACCGCTGCAGCTCAAATTCCCCCGGCTGGCCGACGACGACCGGCTGGCTTTGGCCGGCACGGCCCGGGCGCTGGCGCTGGCACCCTGGCACGCGGGCGATGCGCGCCTGGCCACGCTGGGCTGCGGCCGCTGGGCCGAACTCACGGCGCAGCTGAGCGCGGCCACGGGTCTCTCGGGCGATGGCGCCGAACTGGTGCTGCTGCGCCCTGCCGCCACGCGCACCCCCATCCTCGATGAGGCGCACCAGCAGTTGCTGTGGCCCGTGCAGGATGCCGATGGCCTGTGGCTGCACCTGACCGTGCTCGTGGGCGACGCCAGCATGCAGCGCGTGGACAACCTCGACCGGCTGGCCGCACGTGGCGCCCCGGTACACGCCGTGCTGGTGCGGGTGGAGCGCACCTCTGCCACCACCTTGCTGGTGCCGCTGTCGCTGCTGAGCAGTGACGCCAAAGGCCAGGTGCATGCCATCTCGCTGGACTATGCGACCGAGGCGGCGCGGCCCACGCCGCTGGCCCAGCGCATCCTGCGCCTGGTGCAATGGCGCAAGGACCAGGCCACGCCAGCGGCCACCCAGCCCACGCGCGCCCAGCGCCTGCTGGGCCCGGTGCTCGACGTGCTGGAGACCCAGGCCGCCACCGGACGCATGCCGCTCACCGAAACGCAATCGGAGCGCCTGGGCGCTGCGTTACCCGGCATCGCCTCGGTGGGGCTGCACACCGTGGCATCGGCCCTGCAACACCACTTGGCCACACCGCAGCCGGCCGGCATGCTGCGCCTGCAGCAGCTGTGCCAGCGCACGGTGGAGCTCGACGGCCTGCCCTCCATCGCTGCGTAGTCGCGCACCGGCGTGGTGTTACAAGCCATTACCTTGAAAGCGGGCAAATTGCACGCTGGCGCGGCCTGGCGCCACGGCAGCGCCATGACGCGCTGACAAAATGCGAGGCTCTATTCAGACCACAGGGGATCGCGCATGGGATTGCTGGACAAGATCGTGGGGGCGGTGACGGGCCGCTCGGGCAATGATGGCAATGGACTGAGCACCGCGCAGAACAACCTGCTGCGCCAGGCCATGGAGCCGCTGGACAAGGCGGCGCCGGGCCTGGCGGACAAGGCCCTGGCCTTCGTGAGCGAAGGCACCCACGAAGCCGTGCTGCTGGAGCTGCAGGCCCCCCATGCCCTTGAGCCCGGTCAATTGCTCGGCTCGCCGGGCCGGCTGCGCTGGGGCTTCAACCTGTGGAACGACAAGCCCCTGGAGGCAGCGGGCAAGAAGAGCCTGGCCGGGCGCTCCGGGTTCTACGCCGCTGTGCCTGCCGACAAGCCGCCTCTGGCCCTGCTGGTGCGCCTGGGCAAGCTGCTGGCCGCAGCCGATGCCGGCAAGTCGCTGGAGCACCCTGGTGCGCCCGTGCCCGACTGGCTGCAGTACCTGGTCAACGATGCGGTGCATGCCAGCTTCAAGGATGGCAACAGCAACAAGCACGAGCCGACCAAGGAGCGTCCGGCCTGGACGGTCGATCTCATCGCGCAGTTGCTGGCCGAGGAAGGGTTGAACGAGACGCTGGCGCTGCAGCTGGTGTTCGAGCGCAAGGGCCTGGACAGCTACTACCAGGACCGCCTGGACCATCTGGTGAAGAACCCCGCCGTCGCCGATTTCATGCGCGCGCGCCCCGAGGCCGCACAGGCCCTGCTGCAGCAGCTCTCGGCATCGGGCCGCGTGCAGCTGGCTTCGCGCATCGGGCCGGACAAGGAACTGCGCGCCGCCTTCGCACCGCTGCTGGTGGCGCTGGCCGCTGATGGCAGCAAGACCGTGCGCGCCGAGGCCGTGCCGCACATCGAGGGCATCGCCGAAGCCGAACGCCTGCGCCTGCTGGCCGCACTGCTGAACGACGGTGATACCAGCCAGCGCACCCAGGCGGCCGAGCTGCTCGCGCGCCTGCCCGCCGAGTCCACGCGCAGCCTGCTCGAAGCCGCGCTGGCCAGCGAGGCCAGCAAGCCGGTGCAGCAGGCGATCCGCGCCGCACTGAACCGGCTGGACGCAGCCGGCAATGCGCAGGAGCAGGACCTGCCCGAGCCCCCGCCCTGGGCCCCGTTTGCCGACAACCCGCTGGGCCAGGACGCGCTGGATCTGCTGCTGGCCAACCGCACCGAGGTGATCGAGCGCGCGCGCCGCGCCGCCGAGGAAGAGGCCGAAGAAAACAAGACCCAGAAGCACAAGTACACCTGGCGCCAGAAGAGCTACGCCAACCTGTCCAAGCTGACCGAGGACGACATGCGCCAGGCATTGGCCCTGCTCAATGGCCAGCTCGACAGGAAGCAGACAGAGAAACTGCGCAGCACCGAGGTGGCCCAGGCGGTGACGCACGGCAACCGCCTGTTCGCACTGCCGTCCTTCGGGCCCTCGCACCTGATCCGCTGGCTGGGCGTGTCGCGCTACGGCCGCAGCTTCTGGTTCGACGACGGTTTCCAGAAGTGGCTGGGCCGCCAGCCCCGGGGCAGCGTGGACCTGCGCGCCCTGGCCGAGCTGATGCAGCGCTCCAGCCTGCCGATCATTGAAGTTGCACGCACTGCGCTGTCCGACTACTGGAACACCCCCAGCGCCACGGATCTGCTGCCGCCCGAGTGCATCTGGCCCTTCTTCATGGAGCATCCCGAGTTCATCGACCAGGCCCTGGGCCTGACCGCCCCCCCGCCCAACACCGAGCGCTATTCCAGCGCTCTGGCGCTGGCGCCCGCGCTGCAGACGCTGGCGGTGTTCCCCACCATCCCGGCACGCTGGCTGCCACGCGTGATGGAACTGGCCCTGGGCGAGGGCAAGACGCACCGCCCCATGGCCCAGAAGGCCTTGTCCACCCTGCCGAGCATCGGCCGCCAGGTGGTGGAATCGCTCACACACACCAAGAGCGAAGTGCGCATCGAGGCCGCGAACTGGCTGGCCGAGCTGAAGTACACCGACGCCGTGCCGGCCCTCACCAAGGCGCTCGAAAAGGAAAGCCGTGAGACGGTGCGTGCCGCCTTCCTGACCGCACTGGAAGGCCTGGGCGATGACATCTCGCCGCGCCTGGCCCCCGCCATCCTGCTGGCCGAGGCGAAGAAGGGCCTCAAGGCCAAGCCCCCTGCGGGCCTGGCCTGGTTCGCGCTGGATGCGCTGCCGGCCGCACGCTGGGCCGATGGCACGGCCGTGGAGCCCGAGATCCTGCGCTGGTGGGTGGTGCTGGCCTGCAAGCTCAAGGAGCCCGGCGGCAACGCCCTGCTCACGCGCTACATGGACCTGCTCGATGCCGGGAGCCGCCAGGCCCTGGGCAGCAGCGTGCTGCGCCAGTTCATCGCCCAGGACACGCGCCATCCGCCGCTCGAGGAAGGCATCGCCTACGCCCAGGCCCATGCGCCGCAGCGCTACCAGTCCTACCAAAAGGGCTACCAGAACGCCAAACCCGAGTACCGCCAGTACTACGAGGCCGACTACGCCAAGTCCGAAGACCAGGTGTTCGAAGAATGCAAGCGCGAGAAGATGGCCGAGTACCTGGGCAGCGCCATCGGCGAAAAGGGCATCCTGGCGCTGGCCGCCTTCGCGCCGGGCCATGAGATCGTGACCCTGCTGCAGCAGTACATGCGCGACCACTACCAGCGCCGCTCGCAGATCGAGGCCATGCTCGAAGGCGTGGCCCCGGGCAACGACCCGGTGGTGATCCAGCTGATGCTGGGCCTGTCGCGCCGCTACCGCACGGCCTCGGTGCAGACCAAGGCCCGCGCCCTGGTGCAGGAGATCGCCGACCGCAACGGCTGGACGCAGGACCAGCTGGCCGACCGCACCATACCCACAGCCGGCCTGGACGACACCGGCACCCTGGCGCTGCCTTTTGGCGAGCGCATCTTCACCATGGTGCTCGACGCGGCGATGAAGCCCGAGCTGCGCAACCCCGAGGGCAAGGCCATCAAGACCTTGCCCGAGCCGCGCCAGAACGACGACCCGGCGCAGGCCAAGGAGACCAAGGCGCTGCTGTCCACCAGCAAGAAGGAGCTCAAGCAGGTCATCGACCTGCAGACCGCCCGCCTGTTCGAGGCCATGTGCACCGGTCGCCACTGGCCCGTGGCCGAGTGGCGCGAGTACCTGCACCGCCACCCTGTGGCCGGCCGGCTGATCCAGCGGCTGGTGTGGCTGGAGGTGGATGCCGATGGCGCCGCGCTGCAGGGCTTTCGCCCCACGGAGGACGGCAGCCTGATCAACACCGAGGACGACGAGGTGCAATTGTCCGACGGCGCCCAAGTGCGCCTGGCCCACGCCTCGCTGGTGGACAAGGCCAGCGCCAGCGCGTGGACGAAACACTTCAAGGACTACAAGACAGCCCCGCTGTTCCCGCAGATGTCGCGCCAGTCGCCCACCCTGGCCTTCACCGACGAGAAGGGGCTGGCCGTGAGCGAAATCAAAGACCGCCAAGGCTGGGTCAGCGACAGCTTCACCCTGCGCGGCGCCTTCACCAAGCTCGGCTACCAGCGCGCCCAGGCCGAAGACGGCGGCTTCTTCTACCAGTACACCAAGGACTTCTCGAGCGTGGGCGTGCGCGTGGCCATCGATTTCTCCGGCAACACCCTGCCCGAGGAGAACGTGGCTGCCGCCCTCAAGACGCTCAGCTTCGAGGACAGCAAGGCACGCAGCTGGGGCGACAACACCCTGCCCCTGGCCAGCGTGCCGCCCGTGCTGCTGGCAGAGGCCTACGCCGACTACTTGGCCATCGCCCAGGCCTGCACCGGTTTCGATGCCGACTGGGAAAAGAAGATGCCCTGGTAGCCTGTCTGCGGGCTCCTGAAAAGGGGCCCCGCAAGATTTCAAGCCGTAACTGTTTGAATCGAGCGACGAAAACCGGACGTAATTCACGTTTTTTTGGTGAGGTCTCTCCATTCTCACAATTTGCGACATCTTGGCGCGAAAACTCCCGCGATGATCCAGCCCTTGCACCGCACAACAGCCCATGAGCTGTGCGGGATTTCATTGAATGTGAATGATTGAGGGAGGAATTTTCATGCCGGGTTTTGTCCGAAAAATACTGATTTTCATCACGGGCTATGCATGGCTCATCCTGCTGGCAGGCCCGGGTCTGGCTGGCATGGCCATCTGGAGCAGCTGGAAGGCCGATGGCGACCACGCCTACACCGCGCGGGAGCAGCTGCAGACGGTGGCCGGCACGGTCACCGGCGCCAGCGAGGTGACGGTCAAGCGCAAGCGCCGCTCGACCAAGCAGTACTACGAAATCACCGTCAAGCCTGAAGCGGGTGGCGAAGAGCGCAAGCTGCGCATCGCGCACAGCGAGCCCAAGGCGGTCGTGGGCGGCATCATCGACGAGAAGGTCACCGCGCTGTACGACAGCAGCGACAGCGACATCGTCTACGAGGTGGTGATGGCCGGCAAGCCTGTGATCAGCTATGAGGCCACGCGCACACGCATGCAGGCCGAGGCCGCGTCCACGGCCCAGTCCTTCAGCGGCGCCGGCATCTGGGTGCTGGCCGTCGTGCTGACGCTGCTGGGCGCCGCCGGCGTGTGGTCCAACCGCAAGCTGCGCCGCGCCGACGAGCTGGCAGCGGCCTGATTCCCCTACCAAGAGAGAGAGGCAGTAAGCGGCCCACAAGGCTGCTTCCTGTGTGAGAAGTAGCAACAACCACAACCGAGGAACATCCTTGTGAACACCAATGTACTGACCCCTGAGGACCCGTCCGGCTCGCCCATGGAGCGCCGCGAGTTCATCGTCTCCACCTACAAGCACCTGGGCGCGGCCATCCTGGCCTTTGTCGTGCTGTCCACCGTGCTCATGCTGAGCGGCTTTTCCACCACCACCGCCAAGATGCTGATGGGCAGCGGCAACAAGTTCATCTGGCTGGGCGTGATGGGCGCCTTCATGCTCGTGGGCTGGCTCGCCACCCACCTAGCCGACAACGCGGAAAAGCCCCAGACCCAGCTCATGGGACTCGGGATCTACGTGCTGGCCGAAGGCCTGATCTTCGCGCCCATGTTCGGCATCGCCCAGATCGTCGCGCCCGGCGCCATCGGCGCGGCAGGCTTCATCACGCTGCTGATGGTGGCGGCCCTGACCTGGACGGCCTTCACCAGCAAGTCGGACTTCTCGTTCCTGGGCGGCATCCTCAAGGTGGGTGGCCTGGTCGCGCTGGGCACCATCGTGGCCGGCGCGATCTTCGGCTTCAAGCTCGGCATCTGGTTCTCCGGCATCATGGTGCTGTTCGCTGGCGCCTGCGTGCTGTACGACACCTCGCGCATCATCCACGACTACCCCACCGACCGCCCCGCCGGCGCCGCGCTGCACCTGTTCGCGTCGATCGCACTGATGCTCTGGTACGTGCTGCGCATCCTGATCAGCCTGGCGACGAACGACGATTGAGCCAAGGCCTGGGCCGGTGCCCTGCGAAGGGCACCCGACAGAAACAAGTACACCGGGGCATGCACAGCATGCGCCCGGTGTTTTATTTGGAGCGATGCACGCTTGCTGCGGAGACCGCGCAAAGCTGGTCCAAAATAGCTGCGAAGGGCGCGCAGCCCGTCTCCCTGTGCGCGCTCACCGCCGTCCACACCACCGACACCATGAGCACCACCCCCCCTTCCGCGAACCAATCCGTGCGCCTGTCGCCCGAGCAACGCTGGGCCGACGAACTGGCCCGCCTGGCCGCAGCAGACACCCACGCCCGGCCGCCGGGCTGGAAGCTCTCGCCGCGTGCGGTGCGCCAGTTCATCCTGGGCGATGCCAAGCTGCAGGTGACGCAGAAGTTCTTTGGCGACGACCCGCTGGTGGACCGCGCCATCGTCACGCTCATGGGCCACCAGGGCCTGATGCTGGTGGGCGAGCCGGGCACGGCCAAGTCGCTGCTGTCGGAGCTGCTCTCGGCGGCCATCAGCGGAGACTCGGGCCTCACGGTGCAGGGCACGGCCGGCACCACTGAAGACCACATCAAGTACAGCTGGAACTACGCCCTGCTGCTGGCCGAGGGCCCGAGCCAGCGCGCGCTGGTGCCATCGCCCCTGTACCAGGCCATGCGCGCGGGCAAGCTGGTGCGCTTCGAGGAAATCACGCGCTGCCCGCCCGAGATCCAGGACGTGCTGATCTCGCTGATGAGCGACAAGCAGCTGATGATCCCGGAGCTCGGCGACGACGCGCGCCTCTTTGCCCAGCGCGGCTTCAATATCATTGCCACGGCCAACCTGCGCGACCGGGGCGTGCACGAGATGTCCTCGGCCCTGAAGCGCCGCTTCAACTTCGAGACCGTGCGCCCGATCCGCGACCACCAGTTCGAGGTCAACCTGGTGATGGCCCAGCTCACGCGCGAGCTGGCCGGCAGCGAGGCGCCGGTGAACGTGCCGCGCGACGTGGTCTCGCTCTTGGTCACCACCTTCCAGGAGCTGCGCGCCGGCCAAACGCAGGAGGGCACGGCCATCAAGGGGCTCGATGCCGTGATGTCCACCGCCGAGGCGGTGAACGTGGCCTATGCGGCGGCGCTGCAGGCGCGCCACTTCAACGACGGCGAGCTGACCCCGCGCGAAATCGCCGGCCAGCTGCAGGGCGTGGTGCTCAAGGACAGCACCGAGGATGCCAAGCGCGTGCGCCACTACTTCGACACCGTGGTGCGCGAGCGCGCCCGGCGCGACCCGCAGTGGAAGGCTTTCCACGAAGCAGCCCGCTCGCTGTGGCAATAGCGGTGAGCACAACACCGCAGCCCGTGGGCCTGCCGCCGGAAATAGCGGCCCTGCTGCCGCAGTTGCTCGGCGACGAGGGCATCTTCTTCGTGCCCGTGCGCCACCACAGCCCGGCCTGTGCCTGGGCGCTGCGCCACCTGCTGCGCGAGGTGCGCCCGGCGGCCGTGCTGATCGAGGGCCCGGATGACCTCGACGCTCTGCTGCCCCTGCTGCAGGACCCGCTGACCCGCACCCCCGTGGCCTGGCTGTGCCAGGCCACGCGCGAAGCCAAGGCCGAGCCGCCTGACCCCGGCGAGGAAGGCACCGAGGCCGAACCTGAGTCCGCCGCGCCGCGCACGGTGACCAGCAGCTCCTTCTACCCCCTGTGCGACTACAGCCCCGAATGGATCGCCGTGCGCGAGGGTGTGGCCCTCGGCGCGCAGGTCGCACTCATCGACCTGCCCTGGCGCCACAAGGCCTGGGAGCGCCGCTACGGCGAAGGCGATGGCGGGGAGGAAACGCAGGCCCCCGACACCGCGCGCAGCCAGATGGAGGAGCGCCACTTCGCCCACAGCCGCTACCTGAACGCCATGGCACGCCAGCTCGGCTGCGTGGACCACCACGACCTGTGGGACAGGCTGTTCGAGCTGCGCACGCCCGAGGCCCTGGCCGACTGGCGCACGCTGTTCGCCGACGTGTTCAGCTGGTGCGCCATGGCCCGGCAGGACTACGAACCCGAGGTGCTGGAGGCCGAGCTGAGCCTGCCGCGCGAGCGCCACATGGCCGCGCACATCCGCCGCTGGCGCAACGACGTGACAGGCCCCATCGTGGTGGTGACGGGGGGCTTTCACACCGCCGAGCTGCTGCGCAGCTGGAAGACGGCCCCGCCCCTGGCTGCGCCCGCCAAGGCTGCAGCCAAAAAAAACAAGGCCACGGAACCCGATGCCTGGCTGATCCGCTACAGCTTCGAGCAGCTCGATGCGCTCAATGGCTATGGCGCGGGCATGCCCTCGCCGGGCTACTACCAGCAGGTGTGGGACTCGCTGGAGGCCCAGGCCCTGGGCGATGCCCCGGCAAGCGTAACGGTACACCCCCTCACGGCCGTAGCACTGGACCTGCTGACCCGCTTTGCGCAGCAGACCCGCGCGCAGGACCAGACGGATGCCGTCTCCACCGCGCTGGTGCAGGCCGCCGCGCTGCAGGCCGTGCGCCTGGCCGAACTGCGCGGTAACGCCGGGCCGGGCCGCCAGGACCTGCTGGACGCGATCCGCTCGTGCTTCGTCAAGGGCGCGATGGACGAGGGCACGCGCGGCTTCACGGCCGACCTGCGCGCCTTCCTGGGCGGCACGCGCATCGGCGATGTGCCGCCCTCGGCCGGCTCGCCACCGCTGATCGAGGACGCGCGCCGCCTGGCCCGGGCCGCTGGCGTGCGCCTGGACGACAGCGCCTCGCGCACGGTGCGGCTGGACCTGTACCGCAAGCCCTCGCACCGCGAGCGCAGCCGCTTCCTGCACGCCATGGCCTACCTCGATGCGGGCCTGGCACAGTGGGTGGCCGGGCCCGATTTCATCGCCGGCAGCCGGCTGAACATGCTGTTCGAGGAATGGCGCGCCGCCTGGTCGCCCATGGTCGAGGCGCGCCTGATCGCGCTGGCCAGCGACGGCGCCAGTGTGCAAGCAGTGTGCCTGGCGCGGCTGCTGCGCGAAGAGGCGGCCCTGTCCGACCAGGGCCGCGGGCGCAGCGCCAGCGCCGCCGTCGCCCTGCTGCAGCGCGCCTGCCTGGTGGGCCTGCACGCGCGGCTGCCGCAGCTGCTGGCCATGCTCTCGGCCCACCTCGACGAGGATGCCTCGCTCGGCTCCGTCGTGGAATGCGGGCACCGCCTGGTCACACTGTGGCGTGCGCGCGAGCCGCTGGGCGTGCAGCAGAACCCGCAGCTGGCGGGCCTGCTGCAGCGCGTGTGGCCCGCCGCCCTGTACCTGCTGCCGCCGCTGGCCCAGACCCCGCTAGACGGGCAGGAGCAGGCCGTGCGCCTGCTGCTCTCGTTGCGCGAGCTGGGGCGCCTGCTGACCGGCCTGGACGGGGACGGCAGCAATGCCATCGATGCCAGCCTGCTCGTGGAGCACCTGGAGCGCTTTGCCACGGGCGCCGGCTGCGCGCCCGGCGTGGCCGGCGCCGCCACTGCGCTGCTGTACCTGGACGGCCACTGGGACGACGCGGCGCTGGACGCGGTGGTGCGCCAGCGCTTTGGCCCCGGAGCCCAGCCGCAAGAGGCGGTGCAGTTCCTGAGCGGCATGATGACCGCTGCGCCCGAGCTGCTGCTGCGTCTGCCAGGCCTGCTGCTGGGGCTGGACGCCCTGGTGCGCCAATGGGACGACGAGGCCTTCGTGGCCCACCTGCCGGACCTGCGCCAGGCCTTCACCGGGCTGCGCCCACAGGAAACGGCGGACCTGGCCACCAAGGTGGCGCAGCTGCACGGCACGGACGAGGCCACGGCCGCATCGCTCGCCGGCATGCACTACGAAACTACCGAGGAGGACTTGCACGCCGGCCTGCGCCTGCAGGCCTTGCTAGAAGCCAGCCTGCAGCGCGACGGGCTGCAGGGCTGGATCCGCTAGTCCACTGAATCATTGAAATTGGCGGTATCGACGCTGCGGATCGTCGTACTTCCACTTGATGGGCTTGGGGTCTTTGTTGTACTGGCGGATGTAGTGCATGAGCTTCTTGTCCAAGTCTTTTAC
>Ga0308157_10001570_pt1 | contig 45154 bp, 35 predicted proteins | sample PhyBR1_FD_201035 | JGI IMG/M metagenome (GOLD analysis project Ga0308157, IMG submission 201035) | Phyllosphere microbial communities from UC Gill Tract Community Farm, Albany, California, United States - DLSLB.R1 | ecosystem: Host-associated > Plants > Phyllosphere > Unclassified | place: USA... | reverse complement strand
CGCAAGTCACGGTGAAAGAACTGGCCCAAGAGGTCGAGGCACCGGTAGAGCGCCTGCTGCAGCAGATGCGTGAGGCAGGTCTGCCGCACACCGACGCCGGTCAGGTAGTGACCGATAATGAGAAGCAGACCCTGCTGACTCATTTGAAAAGCAGCCACAAGAGCAAGGCGGAAGAGCCGCGCAAGATTACCTTGCAGCGCAAAACCACCAGCACCCTGCGTGTCGCCGGTAGCAAGAGCATCAGCGTAGAAGTACGCAAGAAGAAAGTTTTCGTGCAGCGCAGCCCGGAAGAAATCCAGGCTGAGCAGAAGCGTGAGCTGGAAGAGCGCCGTGCGGCCGAAAACGCCGCGCGCGACAAGGTCGAGGCCGAAGTTCGCCAGCGCAACGAGGAACAGGCTCGCCGTCAGGCTGCCGATACCGCAGCAGCAGCCCCGGCGCCTGCGGCCAAGCCAGAGCCGGCTCCTGCCGCTGCCCCGGCCCCGGTCGTCGCCGACGCGCCAGCCTCCGAAGACGCTGCAGCCCGTGCTGCCGAGCGCAAGAAGGACGAGACCCGTCGCAACGAGAGCCGTACCCGTGATGACGACCGTCGTCGTGGCGAAGCCCCTCGTGTGTCGATCAAGGTCAAGGTCAAGGAGAAGGAAAAGGCTCCAACGCCACGTGCCGCTCCGCGTACCACCGATGAAGAGAGCGACGGCGCCCGTCGTGGTCGTGGTGGCAAGAGCAAGCTGAAGAAGCGTAACCAGCACGGCTTCCAGAACCCGACCGGTCCAGTCATCCGTGACGTGACCATCGGCGAGACCATCACCGTCTCCGAACTGGCCCAGCAGATGTCGGTCAAGGCCGCTGAAGTGGTCAAGTTCATGTTCAAGATGGGTACCCCGGTCACCATCAACCAGGTGCTCGACCAGGAAACTGCTCAGCTGATCGCTGAAGAGCTGGGCCACAAGGTCACGCTGATCAGCGACACCGCGCTGGAAGATTCCCTGGCCGAATCGCTGAAGTTCGAAGGCCAGGCCGAGTCCCGCGCGCCGGTGGTTACCGTCATGGGTCACGTTGACCATGGCAAGACCTCGCTGCTCGACTACATCCGTCGTGCCAAGGTTGCTGCTGGCGAAGCCGGTGGCATTACCCAGCACATCGGTGCCTACCACGTGGAAACCGACCGCGGCATGGTCACCTTCCTCGATACCCCGGGCCACGCTGCGTTCACCCAGATGCGTGCCCGTGGTGCCAAGGCGACCGACATCGTCATCCTGGTGGTGGCGGCGGACGACGGCGTAATGCCGCAAACCCGCGAAGCGGTTCAGCATGCCAAGGCAGCTGGCGTTCCGCTGGTGGTTGCAGTGAACAAGATCGACAAACCGGGTGCTGACCTCGATCGTATCCGTAACGAACTGGCCGTCGAAGGCGTTACCTCCGAGGACTGGGGTGGTGACACGCCATTCGTCAAGGTATCGGCGAAGATGGGTACCGGTGTCGACGAGCTGCTCGAAGCCGTGCTGCTGCAGGCCGAGATCCTCGAACTGACCGCTACGCCGACTGCACCTGGTCGTGGCGTGGTCGTCGAATCGCGCCTGGACAAGGGCCGCGGCCCGGTCGCGACCATCCTGGTTCAGGACGGTACGCTGCGTCAGGGCGACATGGTGCTGTGCGGTTCCAACTATGGCCGCGTGCGTGCCATGCTCGACGAGAACGGCAAGCCTGTGAAAGAAGCCGGCCCGTCGATCCCGGTCGAGATCCTTGGCCTGGACGGTACCCCGGAAGCCGGTGACGAGCTGTCCGTGGTTGCCGACGAGAAGAAAGCCCGCGAAGTTGCCATGTTCCGTCAAGGCAAGTACCGCGAGGTCAAGCTGGCCCGCGCTCACGCCGGCAAGCTGGAAAACATCTTCGAGACCATGGGTCAGGAAGAGAAGAAAACCCTCAACATCGTGCTCAAGACCGATGTACGTGGTTCTCTCGAGGCGCTGCAGGGTTCGCTTGGCGGCCTGGGCAACGACGAAGTGCAAGTGCGCGTGATTGGTGGTGGCGTCGGTGGTATCACCGAGAGCGATGCCAACCTGGCGCTGGCTTCGAACGCTGTACTGTTCGGCTTCAACGTGCGTGCAGATGCCGGTGCGCGCAAGATCGTCGAGCAGGAAGGTCTGGATATGCGTTACTACAACGTGATCTACGACATCATCGAAGACGTCAAGAAGGCCCTGACCGGCATGCTCGGCAGCGATGTTCGCGAGAACATCCTGGGTGTTGCCGAAGTGCGTGACGTGTTCCGTTCGCCGAAATTCGGCGCCATCGCTGGCTGTATGGTCATCGAGGGTACCGTGTACCGCAACCGTCCGATCCGCGTACTGCGCGACGACGTTGTGATCTTCGAAGGCGAGCTGGAATCGCTGCGTCGCTTCAAGGACGACGCCTCCGAAGTGCGTTCGGGCATGGAGTGCGGTATTGGCGTCAAGAGCTACAACGACGTCAAGGTCGGCGACAAGATCGAAGTCTTCGAGAAAGTCCAGGTGGCTCGTACCCTTTAAGGGCGAGCGAGCCGCAAGCGCCCTTTGCAGGGCGGCTTGCGGTACCTCTTCAGGTAGCGCCCGGTCAGGCTCAGGTCTGCCCGGGCGTTTGCCGCTTTAAGTTACAGGTAGCAAGAATGGCCAAAGAATATAGCCGTACCCAACGTATTGGCGATCAGATGCAGCGCGAGCTGGCCGAGCTGATCCGTCGCGAAGTCAAAGACCCGCGTGTCGGCCTGGTGACCATCACCGCCGTGGACGTCAGCCGCGACCTGGGCCATGCCAAGGTGTTCATCACCGTCATGGGCGAAGAAACCCCGGACGCGGTGCAGCAGTCGCTCAAGGCACTCAACAGCGCTGCCAGCTTCCTGCGCCTGCACCTGGGGCGTTCGATGCAACTGCGCAGCGTGCCGCAACTGCACTTCCACTTCGATGAAAGTGTCAGCCGCGGTGTGCACCTGTCGGCGCTGATCGAGCGTGCAGTGGCCGAAGACCGCATGCACAAGGAAGCCGACGAGCCGGACACCAAGGAGTAAGCGGTGGCCCAGGTCAAACGTATCCGCCGCAACGTCAGCGGCATCATCCTGCTGGACAAGCCGCTGGGCTTCACCTCCAATGCCGCCCTGCAGAAAGTACGCTGGCTGCTGAATGCGGAAAAGGCCGGCCACACCGGTAGCCTCGACCCGCTGGCAACCGGCGTGCTGCCGTTGTGCTTTGGCGAGGCGACCAAGTTTTCGCAGTACTTGCTCGATTCCGACAAGGGCTACGAAACGGTCATGCAGCTGGGGCAGACTACCAACACCGGCGATGCCGAAGGTGAGGTTCTGCAGACCCGCGAGGTGACCGTTGGTCGCGCCGATATCGAGGCAGTGCTGCCGCGTTTTCGCGGCCCTATCAGCCAGATACCGCCGATGTACTCGGCACTCAAGCGTGATGGCCAGCCGCTGTACAAGCTGGCACGTGCAGGAGAGGTAGTGGAGCGCGAGGCGCGTTCTGTTACTATTGGCCGCTTGGAGTTGCTCGAGTGCGAAGGCACCCGTGCACGGTTGAGCGTAGGTTGCAGCAAAGGCACCTATATCCGCACCCTGGTGGAGGATATCGGTGAGGCTTTGGGCTGCGGCGCCTATGTTGCCGAGCTGCGCAGGACCCAGGCCGGGCCCTTCGCGCTGGCACAGACGGTGACCCTCGAAGCGCTCGAACAGGCTCATGCCGAAGGCGGCAACGAAGCGCTGGACCGCTTCCTGATGCCCTCGGACAGCGGCCTGCAGGACTGGCCAATGGTCAGCCTGTCCGAACACAGTGCGTTCTACTGGCTGCATGGGCAGGCGGTACGCGCGCCGGACGCGCCACAATTTGGCATGGTCCGGGTACAGGATCATAATGCGCGCTTCATCGGTATCGGTGAAGTGAGCGAAGACGGGCGCATTGCGCCACGTCGGCTTATTCGGTCGGAATGACCGAAACCGCGGGGCCAGGCAATTGCCGAACCCCACGGCTGCAAGGGTGGCTGTCAGTAGGCACGGTCACACCTTTTTTATTAATACAGGGATTTGTCCCTGGCCTATTGGACCCCGCGTGCGGGATCCGTTATCAGGAGAAGCCAAATGGCCCTCAGCGTTGAAGAAAAAGCTAAGATCGTTGCCGAATATCAGCAAGCCGCCGGCGATACCGGTAGCCCGGAAGTGCAGGTTGCTCTGCTGACCCACAACATCAACAAGCTGCAAGGCCACTTCAAGGCCAACGATAAAGACCACCACTCCCGTCGTGGTCTGATCCGTATGGTTAACCAGCGTCGTAAGCTGCTGGACTACCTGAAGGGCAAAGACACCACTCGTTACAGCGCCCTGATCGGTCGCCTGGGCCTGCGTCGCTAATAGCGGCCTGGTCAGTGGTGTGCATGGCGTGTCGCAGGCTTCGGCTTTGCTGTTTCGCAGCAGGGTCGTCGGGCACGCCACGCGTATCTCCGAGGTTGGCAGCCTGGTTGAGCTGAGCGGTTTACCGCGCAGCGGCCAGGCTCCCAGCCTCGTGTTGTATCTGGACGGTCAATGGGGCCGATTCCCCGTTCTGCCCAAGAATTCGCAAGAAACCAGTTCCCCCAAGAGCCACTGAAAAAGGTAGGAAACCGTGAACCCGGTAATCAAGACTTTCCAGTTCGGTCAATCGACCGTCACTCTCGAAACGGGCCGTATTGCCCGTCAGGCAACCGGCGCCGTGCTGGTTACCGTCGATAACGACGTCACCGTGCTGGTGACTGTGGTAGGCGCCAAACAGGCTGATCCAGGCAAGGGCTTCTTCCCGCTGTCGGTTCACTACCAGGAAAAGACCTACGCCGCCGGCAAGATCCCAGGTGGCTTCTTCAAGCGTGAAGGCCGTCCTTCCGAGAAAGAGACGCTGACCTCGCGCCTGATCGACCGTCCGATCCGCCCGCTGTTCCCGGAAGGCTTCATGAACGAAGTGCAGGTCGTCTGCACCGTGGTTTCCACCAGCAAGAAGACTGACCCGGACATCGCTGCGATGATCGGTACCTCGGCTGCCCTGGCCATTTCCGGTATTCCGTTCGAAGGCCCGATCGGCGCCGCGCGCGTGGCCTTCCACGAAAGCACCGGCTACCTGCTGAACCCGACTTACGAGCAACTGGCTGCCTCCAGCCTGGACATGGTCGTTGCCGGTACCTCCGACGCCGTTCTGATGGTTGAATCGGAAGCCCAAGAGCTGACCGAAGACCAGATGCTGGGCGCGGTACTGTTCGCCCATGACGAGTTCCAGGCCGTGATCCAGGCGGTGAAAGAGCTGGCTGCCGAAGCGGGCAAGCCAACCTGGGACTGGAAACCTGCGGTGGCCAACACCGAGCTGTTCAACGCTATCCGTGCCGAGTTCGGCGAAGCGGTTTCGCAAGGCTACACCATCACCGTCAAGGCCGACCGCTATGCGCGCCTGGGCGAGCTGCGTGACCAGGCGGTGGCCAAGTTCTCCGGTGAAGAAGGCCAGCCTTCGGCTGCTGAAGTAAAAGACATCTTCGGCGAAATCGAATACCGCACCGTTCGCGAAAACATCGTCAACGGCAAGCCACGTATCGACGGCCGCGACACCAAGACCGTTCGCCCGCTGAACATCGAAGTGGGCGTGCTGCCGAAAACCCACGGTTCGGCGCTGTTCACTCGCGGTGAAACCCAGGCCCTGGTGGTTGCGACCTTGGGTACTGCCCGTGACGCCCAGCTGCTGGACACCCTCGAAGGCGAGAAGAAAGACCCCTTCATGCTGCACTACAACTTCCCACCGTTCTCGGTAGGTGAGTGTGGCCGCATGGGCGGCGCTGGCCGTCGTGAAATCGGCCACGGCCGTCTGGCCCGTCGTTCGGTCCAGGCCATGCTGCCTGCCGCCGACGTGTTCCCGTACACCATCCGCGTGGTCTCGGAAATCACCGAATCCAACGGTTCCAGCTCCATGGCTTCGGTCTGCGGTGCTTCGCTGGCGCTGATGGACGCCGGTGTGCCGATGAAGGCGCCAGTGGCCGGTATCGCCATGGGCCTGGTGAAGGAAGGCGACAAGTTCGCGGTCCTGACCGACATCCTCGGTGACGAAGACCACCTGGGCGACATGGACTTCAAGGTAGCCGGTACCGCCAAAGGCGTCACCGCGCTGCAGATGGACATCAAGATCAACGGCATCACCGAAGAGATCATGGAAATCGCCCTAGGCCAAGCCCTGGAAGCGCGCTTGAACATCCTCGGCCAGATGAACCAGGTCATTGGCCAGTCGCGTACCGAGCTGTCGGCCAACGCGCCTACCATGATCTCGATGAAGATCGACACCGACAAGATCCGTGACGTGATCGGTAAAGGCGGTGCCACCATTCGCGCCATCTGCGAAGAGACCAAGGCTTCGATCGACATCGAAGACGACGGCTCGATCAAGATCTTCGGCGAAACCAAGGAAGCGGCAGATGCTGCCAAGCAGCGCATCCTGGGCATCACCGCCGAGGCCGAGATCGGCAAGATCTACGTCGGCAAGGTCGAGCGTATCGTCGACTTCGGCGCCTTCGTCAATATCCTGCCTGGCAAAGACGGCCTGGTGCACATCTCCATGCTGAGCGATGCGCGCGTCGAGAAAGTCACCGACATCCTCAAGGAAGGCCAGGAAGTTGAAGTACTGGTGCTGGACGTGGACAACCGCGGCCGTATCAAGCTGTCGATCAAGGACGTAGCCGCGGCCAAGGCCTCGGGCGTTTAAGCGACCGCTACGCAGCAATGGAAGAGCCCTTCGGGGCTCTTTTTTTTTGACCGGGGCGGGAACCTTTTGCGGACTTGCATCTTGCATGCAGGTTGCAGGTGCAGATTGCAAAATGCATGATTACTACCGTTTCGCTTAATCGCTAAAGTACTGATTTATAAGGTTTTAATAGAAAATCAAAACCTGGCACAGCGCATGCAACTACCTTCATACCTGACGCCAGGACACACGGCGCAGACCTTTCGAAAAACAGGAGTGACCCACATGAAGAAGTTCGCCATTGCTGCCGCTACTGCTACCGCTCTGACCCTGACCATGGCTAATGCGGCTTTTGCCCAACAGACCACCCAGGCCCCGATGATGCTGGCGGCCGGTGAGGTGACCAAAGCCAAGGAAGCTACCTCCGATACCTGGATCACCACCAAGGTCAAAGCTGACCTGATGACCGAGAAAGGCGTACCGGGCAGCGACATCAAGGTAGAAACCAACAAAGGCGTGGTTTCGCTGTCGTCTGACATGAAAGTGACTGAGTCCCAGAAAGAAATGGCAGTCAGCATTGCCAAGAAGATCAAAGGCGTACAGGCCGTTTCGGCTGACGGCCTGAAAGCCGAATAAGGGATGTCCCGTTGGCCAAACGGATTTGGCCACCTTCAAAAATGAAAAGCCCCGGCCTATGCCGGGGCTTTTCATTGGTGCCGCTTGCGCCTACTCGGCATCCAGATGCATCGGCGTGACCACCCGGCCGTCTTTCTCGGGCTGCCCCAGGCTGGTGTCGATGAAATACACCCGGTCATCTTCCAGCTTGCCTTTGTCGACCAGGTAATCCTTGATGCTGCTGGCCCGCTCCTGACCCAGCGTGCGCAACAATGCAGTACTCTCCGCCCACGACTTGATCACCGCATCGCGCAACTTGGCCGTGCGTTCGTCACGGCTTAGTTGCTCCCATTCGGCCGGCGGTTGTTGCTTCAGGCGCGCACGGTAGATGCCTTCGAGCATCGCGGGTTTGTCGCTGTCGTCGACCACCAGCATAGAGGCATTGGCAGGCACCTTGTCGCCGCGGCGCTGCAATATCTTGTACCAGGTGGCCTGATACTCACGTTCCAGGCGTTGCTGGGCAATCAGTGGGCCATCGCTGGCCTGGGCGCTGGTGCCCTCGATTTCCAGGCGCAATTCCGGGCGTTCTTTAAGCGCGGAAGCCAGCTTGTCCAGCGCCGCCTGGGCATCGCCACTGAGGGTACTGGAACCGGGGGCGAAGGCGACGTTACCCAGGTCTTGCGAACCGCCGCCAGTGATCAGCCCACCGATGAACTTGAAGGGCGCCTGGGCTGCCCGCAGCACCAGGTTGCGCAGGGTTTGCCAGACGATCGGCATAACGCTGAACTGCGGGTTGTTGAGGTCGCCCGACACCGGCAGCTCGATCGAGATCTTGCCTTGAGTGTCCTTCAACAACGCCACCGCCAGGCGGATCGGCAGGTCGACCGCATCCGGGCTGTCGACTTTCTCACCTAACTGCAGTTGCTCCACCACCACCTTGTTCTCGGCTTTGAGCTGGCCATTGGTGATCAGGTAGTGCAAGTCGAGGTTGAGCCGGCCTTTGCGGATGCGGTAACCGGCGAATTTGCCTGAGTAGGGCGTCAAGGTGGTCAGCTCGACGCGCTTGAAGCTGGTGGCGATGTCCAGGCTGGCCAGCGGGTTGAACGGGTTGAGGGCGCCCTTGATGGTAACCGGGGCGTAGCGGTCGACCTTGCCTTTCACGTCAACCTTGGCAGGCACCGGCTTGCGGTTGTCGATGGTGCCGATCTGGCCGTTGAGTTGCTGCACGGCGGTGGCGAAGTTGGGGGTCAGGGACAGGTCGGCAAAGTTGGCCGAGCCGTTCTTGATGTCGACCTGGCCAATATGAATGCCCAGCGGCTTGCTGCTGCTGGCGGGGGCCGTTGCGGGCGGGCTGCTTGCCTTGGCGCCGGCCGGTTGCGGGATCAACAGGTCATTGACGTTGGTTGTGCGGTCTTCGTTGATGATGAAGCGCGCGTAAGGCTCCTGCAGGGTCACCTTGTCGATCGACAGGGCATCACCGTGCACATACGACAAGCCGTCTACGTTGACCTGTTGCCATTTCACAAAGTCCCGGCTCTTGATGGTGTCCAGGGTATGCAGTTGGCTGACCTGGGCCTTGCCGGTGACCGTGAAGGCCAGTGGCGCGGTGGTCTTCAGGTCGACCTTGAGGTCACTGTCGAGCATGCCGCTGCGCAGTTCCAGCAGGATGAACGGGCTGACGTAGGCCTGGGCCACGCGCAGGTCGATGTCGCGGGTGCTGACGTCGAGCTTGGCCTGGATGGGCGACAGGTGCACCTGGCCGGCTGCCTGCAGCTTGCCTTGCTTGCCCACGCCGGTATCGAGCTTGAGGGTGAAGGGGGCCTGGTTGAGGCTGTCGAAGCCTTGCAGGTCGACATTCAGCGGGCCGACATCGAGCGCTACCGGTTCCTTCTGGCTGTGATCTGCCAGGTGCACCAGGTAGTTGCGCAGTTGCACGTCCTTGAGCAATACCTGCCAAGGCTTGGCCGGTTCGTTGGCCGATTGCGACTCAGGCGCAGGGCCGGCGGCAGCCGGTTCGGCCTTTTCTTTCGGCGTGGCTTTGGCCGGTTGGCTGGCGAACAGCTTCTGCCAGTCGAGCTGGCCGTCCTTTTCCAGTGCTGCCCAGGTTTCCAGCTTGTCGCTGCGCAGCGTGCCCACAGTGACCTGCTGCTTGACCAGGTCGACGGTCGTCTCGCTCACCTCCAGGTTGGCCAGGCGTGCCAACGGGCGGCCGTCTGGCGCGTTGATGGCGAACGGGGCCACCCGCAGCGTGGCATTGTCCAGCAGCAGCTCGGTCTGCTTGGCGAGGTTGAGCTTGTAGTCGGTCTGAAGGCTGACCAGCCCGTCTTGCAGCACCAGGGGCACGGCATCGCGCACGTAGGGCCAGAACAGTTTCATCTTGGCGTCGGTGACTTTCAGCGTGCCTTGCGAGGCGATCGGCGACAGGCTGAGGGTGCCGTTCCAGTCGATGCGCCCGCCGTTGGGGCCGTTGGCCACCAGGGTCATGTCGGCGTTGTCGTCAGGCAAGGTGCTGAGGTTCTTCAGCTCCAGGTTCATGTTGTCGTAGAGGAACTCGATGGGTTCGCTCGGGCGCATGTCCTGGAAGTGCAGCAAGCCTTGCTTGAGCTTGATGCTGCCGATACGCAACGGGAACGGGTCGCTGGGCGGCTCGTCGGGCTTGGCCTCGCTCGGCGGCAGCTTGAATAACGTCGTCAGGTTGAGTGTGCCGTCTTTGGCGAACAGGACCTGGTGGCGGGGCTTGTCGAGCTCGACCGCTTCCAGGTGCAGGGCCTTGCTCCACAGGCTGTCGAGCGACAGGTTGGCGTACAACCGGTCGAAACCGACCTGCTCCTTGCCAGGCTCGCCCAGCTGCAGGCCCCACAGGGTCAGCTCGAGGCTGAAGGGGTTGAGTTCGATGCGTTCAAGGTGCGCGGGCACGGTTGCGTACTTGGCCAATTGCTGATTGGCGATACGCAGCGCCACGCCGGGAAGAATCAGGAACCCAAGCAGGCTGTAGAGGGCTACCAGGGCCACGATGGCGCCAGCGGCGCGAGTCAATCCTTTGTACATGTGTCGCTTCATCGGTCTGAGCAGGAGTGCTTGGAGTATGGCACGTTAAATCAGTTCCGCCGGCGCGACCTGTTGCCCTCACTCGATGCCCATGCGCCGCCTGGCGCGGTGCGCGGAGCCGTCGCGCATTGCCCAGCGCAGCAGCGCGGTCGTGGGCTTGAGGCCCAGGCGGATCAGGCGCTGCTGCCAGGGCCGGTGCTGCAGGCCAAGCAGGCTCTGGCCCCAGCCAGGCAGCAGGTCGATGCCGGCGTGCAGCATCAGTTTGCCCACCGGTTGAGCCAGGCGGCTGGGGGCAGGGGCGTCGAGCAGAATCCGCATGACCTCGTGGCTGCGCGCATCACAGTGCAGTTGCGGGCGCATGGCTTGCAGGTAGGCCTCCACCTGCTGGCACGAGCGTGGTACGTCACGGGCGCCGAGGCGCTCGGCGATCAAGGCGATTTCGTTGTAGTAGGCATCTTGCTCGCTGCGCGGCAGGTGCGGGTTACGGTAGCGCAAGTGGGCGGCCAGAAAGCTGCTGACCTCTGCCACATGCACCCAGGTCAGCAAGGCTGGGTCGCTGGCCGCGTAGGGGCGGCCATCCAGCGCGGTGCCGGTCACTTGCAGGTGGATGGTGCGCACTTTGTCGATCAGCCACTCGGCATCACCGGTCGCGCCGAAAGTTGTGCCGGAAATGAACTGGCTGGTGCGCCGCAGGCGGCCGAGCAAGTCCTCGCGGAAGTTGGAGTGGTCCCACACGCCGGCCAGGGCCAGCGGATGCAACAGCTGCAGCATCAGTGCGCTGATGCCGCCGACCAGCATGCTCGGAAAATCGCCATGCACCTGCCAACTGACACTGTGCGGGCCGAAGAGCCCTGGGTCACCCTTGGGGGACTCCAGGTCGAGCTGGCCGAGGGCCAGCCCGGTAAGGCTCATGACCTGGGTTTCGATACGGCGGCGTAGGGCTTCCATGGCGACCTGCGATACAGGGCGGCCATCAGCAGCGGCCGCCGGTTACTGGTTAAGGCGTTTGTCGATCAGGTCCTGCACCACGGCGGGGTCGGCCAGCGTCGAAGTATCGCCCAGATTGTCCAGCTCATTGCAGGCGATCTTGCGCAGTATACGCCGCATGATCTTGCCGGAGCGGGTCTTGGGCAGTGCCGGGGCCCACTGGATCAACTCGGGCTTGGCGAAACTGCCGATTTCCTTGCTGACCATGGCGAGTAGCTCGGCCTTGAGCGCTTCGTCCGGTGTAACGCCATTCATGGCCGTGACGAAGGCGTACACGCCCTGGCCCTTGAGGTCATGCGGGTAGCCGACCACGGCGGCTTCAGCGACGCGGTCATGCAACACCAGTGCGCTTTCCACTTCGGCCGTGCCGATACGGTGCCCTGACACATTGATCACGTCGTCAATGCGCCCGGTGATCCAGTAGTCGCCGTCGGCGTCGCGGCGGGCGCCATCGCCGGTGAAGTAGTAACCGGGCATGGGTTTGAAGTACGTGTCGACCATGCGTTGGTGGTCACCATAGACACTGCGGATTTGCCCGGGCCAGCTGGCCTTGATCACCAACAGGCCGGCACCCGGCCCGTCGATCACCTCGCCCTTTTCATCCAGCAGGGCGGGCTGTACGCCGAACATGGGCTGGGTGGCACAGCCCGGTTTGAACGTGGTAGAGCCGGGCAGGGGGGTCAACATGATGCCGCCGGTTTCGGTCTGCCACCAGGTGTCGACAATGGGGCAGCGCTTTTGCCCGACCTCTTCGAAGTACCACTCCCAGGCTTCCGGGTTGATCGGCTCGCCGACACTGCCCAGCAGGCGCAGGCTTTTGCGCGAGGTGCCCTGCAGTGGGCCCGAGCCCTCGCGCATCAGTGCCCGCAGCGCGGTCGGCGCGGTGTAGAAAATATTGACCTGGTGCTTGTCCACCACCTGCCAGAAGCGCGAGGTGTCCGGGTAGTTCGGTACCCCTTCGAACATCAGCGAGATGGCACCGTTGGCCAATGGGCCATAGACGATGTAGCTGTGCCCGGTCACCCAGCCCACATCCGCGGTGCACCAGAACACTTCGCCGTCGCGGTAATCGAACACCACCTTGAAGGTCAGGGTCGCCTGCAACAGGTAGCCGGCGGTGGTGTGCAGCACGCCTTTGGGTTTGCCGGTGCTGCCGGAGGTGTAGAGGATGAACAGCGGGTCTTCGGCTGCCATGGGCTGGGGGGCACAGTCGTCGCCGGCGTGTTCGGTTGCCTCGTGGTACCAGAGGTCGCGGCCCTCTGCCCAGTCCACCTCGCCTGCGGTACGGCGGACCACGAAGACGCTGCTGACGGCGGGGCAACTGGCCAGGGCTTTGTCGACGTTCTGCTTCAACGGGATACGCTTACCGCCGCGCACGCCTTCATCGGCGGTAATCACCGTACGGCAGTCGGCATCGAGAAGACGATCACGCAGGGCGTCCGGCGAGAAACCACCGAACACCACCGAATGGATCGCGCCGATGCGGGTGCAGGCCAGCATGGCGTACGCTGCTTCGGGGATCATCGGCATGTAGATGCACACGCGGTCGCCTTTCTTCACCCCGCGCGCCTTCAGGGCGTTGGCCAGGCGGCAGACTTCGCGGTGCAGTTCGCGGTAGCTGATGGCTTTGGCATCTTTCGGGTCGTCGCCCTCCCACAGCAAGGCCGTCTGCTCAGCGCGCTGGGCCAGGTGGCGGTCGATGCAGTTGTAACTGACGTTGAGCTGTGCGCCGTCGAACCAGCGGGCCTCGCCGGAACGCAGGTCGCACTGCTGCACGCTTGACCATGGCTTGATCCAGTCCAGGCGCTTGGCTTGCTCGGCCCAGAAGGCGTTGGGGTCTTCTACCGACTGGCGGTACAGGCGCTGGTAGTCGTCAGGGGTGAGGGCGGCGGACTGGGTGACGGCCAGAGCCTGGGGATAGTTGCGGATATCGAACATGGCGGTGGTCCTGCTCTTGTAAGGGGCGATGGACTGCAACGGCTATTCGATAGGACAGTGTAGCTGGGAGAGGTGTTCAAACTGTGCCGGCCTCTTCGCGGGCATGCCCGCTCCCACAGGAATAGCGCCTCCCGCAAGTGAGGCGCAGTATCTGTGGGAGCGGGCGTGCCCGCGAAGAAGCCGTTACAGGCTTGAGATCACCCGCGATGACGGCCACGGAAGTAGTTGATCAAGCCTTGGGTCGAACCATCTTCGGCGCTGTCGTCCAGGCTGCCGACCAGGCGCTGGTACACGCCCTTGCCCAGCTCCTTGCCCAACTCCACGCCCCACTGGTCGAAGGCGTTGATGCCCCATACCACGCTTTGCACGAACACCTTGTGTTCATACATGGCCACCAGCGCCCCCAAACGGCGTGGGCTGATGCGCTCTACCACCAGGGTGTTGCTCGGGCGGTTGCCCGGGATCACCTTGTGCGGGGCCAGCTTTTCGATGTCTGCTTCGTTCAGGCCTTTGCCACGCAGCTCGGCTTCGGCTTCTTCGCGGGTTTTACCCAGCATCAAGGCCTGGCTTTGCGACAGGCAGTTGGCGTACAGCCACTGGTGATGGTCGGCAACCGGGTTGAAGCTCACGACCGGCACGATGAAGTCGGCCGGAATCAGCTGGGTGCCTTGGTGCAGCAACTGATGGTAGGCGTGCTGGCCATTACAGCCGACGCCACCCCAGATCACCGGGCCGGTTTCGGTTTTAACCGGGGTGCCGTCCTGCAGCACACTCTTGCCGTTGGACTCCATGTCCAGTTGCTGCAGGTGCTTGGTGATGTTGCGCAGGTAGTGGTCGTACGGCAGGATCGCATGGCTGCTGGCGCCCCAGAAGTTGCCGTACCACACGCCCAGCAGGGCCAGCAGTACCGGCATGTTCTTGTCGAACGGCGCGGTCTGGAAATGCTGGTCCATGGTGTAGGCGCCGGACAACAGCTCCTTGAAGTTGGCCATGCCGATGGCCAGGGCGATCGGCAGGCCGATGGCCGACCACAGCGAGTAGCGCCCCCCCACCCAGTCCCACATCGGGAAGATGTTCTCTTCGCGGATACCGAAGGCCACCGCGGCAGCCTTGTTGCTGGAAACCGCAATGAAGTGGCGGTACAGCTCGGCCTCCGAACCGCCCTGGGCCAGGTACCAGGTACGTGCGGCCATGGCGTTTTTCAGGGTTTCGAGGGTGTTGAACGACTTCGACGAAACAATGAACAGGGTCGTTTCGGCGCGCAGCTTGGCCGACAGTTCGTGGAACTCGCTGCCGTCGATATTGGCCAGGTAGTGGCAGCGTACACCGCGCTGCGCGTAGGGCAGCAGGGCTTCGGAAACCAGCTCCGGGCCGAGGAACGAGCCGCCGATACCAATGTTGACCACGTCGGTGATCGGCTTTTCGCTGTAGCCACGCCACAGGCCATCATGGATGCGGCCAACCAGTTCGGTGATCTGGTTGAGTACCTTGTGCACCTCCGGCATGACGTTCACGCCGTTGACGCTGAGTTTGTCGCCAACCGGCCGGCGCAATGCGGTGTGCAGGACCGGGCGGCCTTCGGAGGCGTTGATGATTTCGCCACTGAACATCGACTTGATAGCGTCCTGCAGGCCCACTTCGTTGGCCAGGTTGACCAATAGATCGCGGGTTTGCTCGGTGATCAGGTTTTTCGAGTAATCGAGAAACAGGCCGCAAGCGCTAAGGGAAAACTGGTCGAAGCGTTGGGCATCGGCGGCGAAGGCGTCGCGCATGCTGAAGCTCTGCATGGCGTCGCGGTGTTGCTGAAGCGCCTGCCAGGCGGGCAGCGCCGTCACATCGTGGGGTGTACGGTAATACGCCATTGCGCGGGGTTCCCTTAATGCGTGGTGAGGCCTTTGACACGGCAGTCATTGCCGGGTTCAGGCTGCATCATTATAGGCAAAGGCCACGCGCTGGGAATGGCTATGGGACGGGGATTTTGAGGGGGCTGCAAAGCAGCCCCAAGGCCTTTATGCGGTCTTTTCTTCCACATGCAGGTACAGATTGTCGATCAACCGGGTGGTACCCAGGTAAGCCGCCGCAATCACCACAAGTTCGCGATCATCGATCACTGCCGGGCGCAGGCTCACGGCATGGCGCACTTCCAGGTAATCTGGACGCAAACCCGCGGCAACCAGCTGCGCCTGCCCTTCGGCAACCAGCGCGGCAAAGTCGCGCTGCCCGCGGCCAATGGCCGAAGCGATATGCTGCAGCGTGCGGTACAGCGCAGGCGCGGTGGCCCGTTGCTCGGGCGTGAGGTAACCATTACGCGACGACAGCGCCAGGCCATCGTCGGCCCGCACGGTAGGCTCGCCAATGATCTGGATCGGCATGTTCAGGTCGCGGACCATGGCGCGGATCACTGCCAGTTGCTGGAAGTCCTTTTCACCGAACACCGCAAGGTCTGGCTGGACCATGTTGAACAGCTTGGTGACCACGGTGGCCACACCTTCGAAATGCCCTGGCCGGCTGGCGCCGCACAAGCCTTCGGAAAGCTGGGGAACACTGACCCGGGTTTGCACGCTCATGCCGTCGGGGTACATCTCTGCCACGCTGGGTGCGAACAGGAGGTTGCAGCCAGCCTGCAACAGGCGCTCCTGGTCGGCTGCCAAGGTGCGCGGGTAGTTGTCCAGGTCTTCGTTGGCACCGAACTGCAGCGGGTTGACGAAGATGCTGGCGACCACGAAATCGGCACGCTGCGCGGCCTTGGTGACCAGAGCCGCGTGGCCGCTGTGCAGGTTGCCCATGGTCGGCACGAAACCGATGCGCTTGCCCTCACCGCGGGCACGGGCTACTGCTGCGCGCAGTTCGCGGACGGTCTTGACTGTATTCATGCACTGAACCCGTGTTCGCTGCCTGGGAAACTGACTTGCTTGACGGCCGCGACGTAAGCGGCGAGGGCGCTGTGGATATCCGGTTGGCCCTGCATGAAGTTCTTCACGAACTTGGGCACCCGGCCGCTCAACGACAGGCCAAGCATGTCGTGCAGCACCAGTACCTGGCCATCGGTGGCACTGCCGGCGCCGATGCCAATCACCGGAATACCGACCGCGTTGGTGATTTCCGCGGCCAGTTCGCTGGGTACGCACTCCAGCAGCAGCATGGCTGCACCGGCCTGTTCCAGGGCAATGGCATCAGCGCGCATCTGCCGGGCCTGGGCTTCCTGGCGGCCTTGCACTTTATAGCCGCCCAGTACGTTGACGGTCTGCGGGGTCAGGCCCAGGTGCGCGCACACCGGTACGCCACGCTCAGCCAGCAGGCGGATGGTTTCTGCCAGCCAGGCGGCACCCTCGATCTTGATCATGTGGGCGCCTGCCTGCATCAGCGTGGCGCTGTTGGCAAACGCCTGTTCCGGGGTGGCGTGGGCCATGAATGGCAGGTCTACCAGGATCAGCGCGCCGTCATTGCCACGTTTGACGCTGGCGGTATGGTAGGCCATGTCGGCCGTGGTGACCGGCAAGGTACTGTCGTGGCCCTGCAGGACCATCCCCAGCGAGTCGCCCACCAGCAACACTTCAACACCGGCCTGGCTGGCGACTTTGGCGAAGGTCGCGTCATAGCAGGTCAGCATGGTGATTTTTTCACCCTTGGCCTTGAGGCCATGCAGGGTGGTCAGGGTTACTTCAGGCATGTAGGAAATTCCTCGTTCAGGCGCTGTAAAAAACGACTGCATTCAACGCGTGTAGTCATCTTCCGGAGCGGCACATCATCGCGCGTGATGTTCGGGCACAGGTCCGTCCGGGCCTAAATACGGGTATGCGGCAGTCAGTTGCCACACGGGACGCCTATAGTCGTGAGCGAGGTGGGGGAAGTCAATCACCCTGTTACCGCATTGTTACGATCAGGGTGTTACTGGCGTTATCGGGCCGGTGCAACGGGCTGGAGCACCCGGTTTACAAGCGCTCCAGGCCGACGAATGGGCAGTCCTCGAGCAGCTGTGCCAGGGCGCGGCCATCGGCCAGGCGGAAGTCGCCCGGTACCAGCTCGGCCAGCGGGTACAGCACGAAGGGGCGGGCATGCATGTGGTAATGCGGCACCTTCAAGCGGGGCTCGTCGAGCACCTGGTCGCCGAACAACAGGATGTCCAGGTCCAGCGTGCGTGGGCCCCAGCGCTCCGCGCGCACCCGGCCCTGGTCGTTCTCGATGGCTTGCAGGGCATCGAGCAAGGCCAGCGGTGCCAGCTGGGTGTCCAGCGCCGCGACGGCGTTGGTATAACGTGGCTGCCCGGGCAACAGCGAATCGCTGGTGTAGAAGGCAGAGGCTGCTACAAGCCGCGTGGCCGCGACCTGGTCCAGCGCCTGCAACGCGCTGCGCAACTGCTCGGCCGGTGCAGCCAGGTTGCTGCCCAGGCCGACGTAGGCGCGCGTCGTCACTCGAACGCCTCGTCGCCTGCGCGCTTGCGTTTGCTGCCGCTGCGCTTGCGTTTACGCGGGCCGGCAGTGCTGCCTTCGTCACGGTTGCCCAGGTCGCGGATCATCTCGCGGCGCTCGCTGTCGTTGGCGTCCTGGTAATCGGTCCACCATTGCCCCAGGTCGTCGGTTTCTTCGCCTGCGCTTTCACGCAGCAGCAGGAAGTCGTAACCGGCACGGAAGCGCGGGTTGTCCAGCAGCATGTCGGCGCGCTTGCCGCTGCGGCGTGGCAGGCGCTCCTGCATGTCCCAGATTTCCCGGATTGGCAGGGTGAAGCGCTTGGGGATGGCGATGCGGGCGCATTGCTCGGCGATCAGGTCGTGGGCTGCGCCATTCATGGCCGGAATCGGTGGTACGCCCTGGCTTTGCAAATGCAGCACGCGGGCTGGCAGGGCAGGCCACAGCAGCGCGGCGAACAGGAACGCCGGCGTAACCGGTTTGCCCTGCTTCACCCGCAGGTCGGTGTTGTTCAGTGCCTGGCTGATGAGCGTGTGGGTATAGGTCGGGCGCTCTTCCAGCGCGTGCGCACTGGCCGGGAACAGCGGCTCGAACAGCTCCAGGTCGACCAGCATTTCAAAGGCGATGGCACCTTGGCCCGACAGGAACAGCTTCAGGCACTCTTCGAACAACCGCGCTGGCGGGATTTCGCGCAGCAGTGGCGCCAGTTCGCGGATCGGCTTGAAGGTGTGCTTCTCGATACCGAAGTCCAGCTTGGCCGCGAAGCGCACTGCGCGCAGCATGCGCACGGGGTCTTCCTGGTAGCGGTGCGTGGGGTCGCCGATCAGCCGCAGCAGGCGGTTGCGAACATCGTGTACGCCGTTGGCGTAATCGAGAATGCGCTCGCTGACCGGGTCGTAGTACAGGGCGTTGATGGTGAAGTCGCGGCGCTGCGCGTCTTCTTCCAGGGTGCCGTATACGTTGTCACGCAGGATGCGACCACTGGCGTTATGCGACGAACGGTGGCTGTCATTCTGGTCATCTTCCGAATGCGGAGCACGGAAGGTAGCGACTTCGATGATTTCACGGCCGAAATGCACATGGACCAGCTTGAAGCGGCGGCCAATGATGCGCGCATTACGGAACTCGGCACGGACCTGTTCAGGGGTGGCACTGGTGGCAACGTCGAAGTCTTTCGGCGTAATGCCCAGCATCAGGTCGCGGACGCAGCCACCGACCAGGTATGCCTGGTAACCGGCAGCCTGCAAGCGCTCGACAATGTTCACCGCGTGGCGGCTGAACTGGTGGCGCTGCAACGAGTGCTGGCTCTTGTTGATCACCTCAGGCGTGGTGCGCCTGTGGTGCTGGCCCGGTACGGGCGGGCGGAACGACTGGAACAGCTTCTTCAGCATGGGATGCACTGTTTGAAGGAATGTTCGGCCAAGAATAGGAGAATGGCCGCATGATGGGCGGGGATTCTAGCATTTACTCAGGGAATGGTGTAGGCGGGTAGCAGGAAGCCTGCGGGAATCGTAGAAACGACAAGGGGAGCCTAAGCTCCCCAAGAAGTGTCGTTGCGTGCTCTTATTATTTTTTTGCCGGGCTTTTTGTTTTTGTTGAGTGCCCTGCCCACAAACCCTGAAGCTTGTGGACGACCCCCAAACTGGGGGTAAAGAGCAAACGGATTGCTTTGGCCGCTGATGTCACGTTGATCTGTTGATCCAACCAGTTCAGGCGCTGCTTTTTAGTGCAGTTTTTGTTGTTCTCTGCCTGGTCGTGGGGCAAGCCCCAAACACGCATCCTCTCCAAAAGAATCAGTTAGCTGCGCCTCCGCCGTCTTGTTTTTATTGTGCGTGAGCCGTTTCGTCTTGTTCTTATTATGAGTTGCAGTGCTTGTTATTGTTCTTGTACCAAAGATATAGCAGGTGCCGTGCCAACTTTTGAAAAGCCAGTAAAATCAAGGGGTTGGTGGATTCTGCAGGTTTGTGGCAGGCCCGAAATGTGGAGATTTCGTTACCGTACGCCTCGGTGACTGTTACGGCGCAGAGGGTGGGTAACAGATTTTTACGGCAGCGGATGTGTTACCTGGGGTGGTGGCTGGCCGTTTCGCGGGCTTGCCCGCTCCCACAGGGTCACCGTGGCTGCCAGGTTGCGCTGTGCTTGTAGGAGCGGGCGAGCCCGCGAACAGGCCGGTGAGGCTGGTAGAGAAGGGGCAGGAGGAACCTCCCACCCAGGCAGGTCAGTTATCGCTGGTAGCGTTGCTCTTGCGCCGCGGAATGCCCAGGCGTTGGCGGCGTTCCCATAGGCACTTGCGGCTGACGCCGAGTTTGCGGGCCAGTTCGGTCTCGGTCATGTGGTCCTGGTGCTCGAGCACGAAGTGCTGGAAGTAGTCTTCCAGGGACAAGTCCTCGGTCGGCTCGTGGCTGGCAGTGGCCGCGCTGGCCACCGCCAGGGCGTTGTCGAGAATATCGTCTTCTTCCAGGTCGCTCAGCTCGATGTCGATACCCAGCAGGTCGGCAGAAATTTCTGCGCTCTCGCTGAGGATGACCGCGCGCTCCACGGCGTTTTCCAGCTCACGTACGTTGCCCGGCCAACTGTAGTGACGAATGGCCTGTTCGGCTTCAGCAGAGAAGTGCAGGTCATCACGGCCGATGCGCGCACGCTGGCGGGCCAGGAAAGCACTGGCGATTTCATTGACGTCGCTGCCGCGCTCGCGCAGCGCGGGCAGTTTCAGGGCGATCACGTGCAGGCGGTAGTACAAGTCTTCGCGGAACTGGCCGGCCTTGGCCAGGTTCTTCAGGTCGCGGTGGGTCGCGGCGATCAGGCGCACATCGACCTTTTGCGACTGCACCGAACCGACCCGGCGAATTTCCCCTTCCTGCAGCACGCGCAGCAGGCGGGCCTGGGCTTCCAGGGGCAGTTCGCCGATTTCATCGAGGAAGAGCGTACCACCGTCGGCGGCCTCCACCAGGCCGGCACGCCCGGCACTAGCGCCGGTGAACGCGCCTTTCTCGTGGCCGAACAGTTCGGACTCGATCAGGGTTTCGGGGATAGCTGCGCAGTTCACCGAAATCATCGGCGCCTTGGCCCGCCGCGACAGGTTGTGCAGGGCGCGCGCCACCAGCTCTTTACCGGTACCCGACTCGCCCTGGATCAGCACATTGGAGTCGGTAGGGGCCACCTTGCGAATCTTGCTGTACATGTCTTGCATGGGCGGGCACGAGCCAATGATACCGATGTCGCCATTGGCCGCTGCCGGGGCTGCTTTGTCGGCAGGGGCTGCCTTGCCGGTGCTGGCGCGGGCCTCGGCGGCCGGTGCTGCAGTTGGGGCGTTCTGCCGGTCGCGCAGGATGCGCGCCACCGCTTGCAGCATTTCGTCGTGGTCGAAGGGCTTGGCGATGTAGTCCACCGCGCCCATCTTCATCGAGTCCACGGCTGAGCGCAGGCTGGCGTAGCTGGTCATGATCAGCACCGGGGTGCCTTGGCCGAGCTTGATCAGCTCGGTGCCGGGTGCACCTGGCAGGCGCAGGTCACTGACGATCAGGTCGAAAGTGGCAATGCTGAAGCGTTCCTGGGCTTCCTGCACCGAGCCGGCTTCGCTGACCTGGTACTGGTTCCGCTCGAGCAGACGACGCAAGGCCGAGCGGATGATGGTTTCGTCTTCGACGATCAGAATATGCGGCATTGATTCAATTCTCTCGACGGTCTCGAATTTCAGGGGACGTCGCTACGACATGCCGGGGCAGGGTCACGCGGATCCGGGTGCCACGTTGCCGTTCGATGTCGGCCGGGCTGTCGATGGTGATTTGCCCATAATGCTCTTCCACGATGGAATAGACCAGAGCGAGGCCCAGTCCGGTTCCCTCGCCGGGGTCCTTGGTGGTGAAGAACGGCTCGAACAGACGGTCCTGGATGTTCTTCGGAATGCCGCTGCCCTCGTCTTCGACGATCAGGTCGACGGTGTGCTCGCTCACCTCGCTGCGCACGCGCACTGCGCTGCCGGGCGGCGAGGCGTCGCGGGCATTGGAGAGCAGGTTGATCAGCACTTGGGCCAGGCGCTGCGGGTCGCCTTCTACCCAATGCTCAGGGTCGCAGAGGTTGAAGAACTGTACTTCGAAATTACGCCGGTTCAACGCCAGCAGACCAATGGCGTCCTGCGCCACTTCGGCCAGGCACACCGGTTCCTCGCTGTTCTGGTGGCTGCCACCGGCATGGGCAAAACTCATCAACGACTGGACGATGCGTGACACGCGTTTGGTCTGGTCGAGGATCTGGCTGGACAGCTCGGTGATTTCGCCATCGCCCTCACGCTCCTCGCGCAGGTTCTGCGCCAGGCAGGCGATGCCGGTGATCGGGTTACCGATTTCGTGGGCCACGCCGGCGGCCAGCCGGCCGATGCTGGCCAGGCGCTCGGAATGCACCAGCTTGTCTTCCAAGGCCTGGGTTTCGGTCAGGTCCTCGACCAGCAGTACCAGGCCGCTGTTACCGGGGGCCAGTGGTTCATCGATGGCCGCCTTGTGCAGGTTCAGCCAACGTGGCTGGCCATCCAGTGCCAGGCGTTGTTTGTGCAGGTGCTCGTCGGGCACGTTGATGAAGCCCTGCAGCAGCCCGCGCCAGGGCTCGGCGATGGTCACCAGGCGTGAGCCGACCACGTGCTTGGCGGCAATGCCGGTGAGCTCTTCCATGGCCTTGTTCCACATGAGGATTTCCTGGTCCTTGGCCAACGAGCAGACGCCCATGGGCAGCTCCTGCAAGGTCTGGCGGTGGTAGCGGCGCAGGGCATCGAGCTCGGCGGCCAGGCCGGTCAGGCGCGAGTGGTAGTCTTCCAGGCGGCTTTCAATGAAGTGGATGTCCTCGGTGACGTAGTTCTCGTTACCAGACTTGTACGGCAGGAAGGTCTCGACCATGTCCTGGGCCACGCTCGGCCCCATCAGGCCCGACAGGTTGGCCTCGATGCGGTCACGCAGGCGGCGCAAGGCGTATGGCCGGCGTTCGTCGAACGGCAGGTAAAGGTCACGCAGGGCCTGCTCCACTTCCTTTTGCGCGGCTTTGGCGCCCAGCGGCTTGGCCAGTTGGGTCGCGAATTCCTGGGGCGAGGCTGCGTGCAGTTCGCGGCGCTGTGGGCGGCGCACGTTGTCCACAGCGCAGGCTTCAGCGGCGCTGACCTCTTCGGTGCTGGCGTTGGTGAACAGCGAAATCAGGGTGAACAGCAGCACGTTGGCCGCCAGCGAGGCGATGGCCGCCATGTGCCAGCTGGTATCGTCCAGCACGTAGATCATGTCCAGCAGTGGGATGTAGAAGCCCTGCAGGTTGCCCAGCAGCGGCAGGAGCATGGTCACCATCCACACCAGCGTGCCGGCCAGCAGCCCGGCGATGAAGCCGCGGCGGTTGGCGGTCGGCCAGTACAACACGGACAGCACCCCGGGCAGGAACTGCAGCGTGGCCACGAACGCCACGATGCCCAGGTTGGCCAGGCTCTGGTGGTTGTTCTGGGTCAGGTAGAACATGAAGCCGGCGGTGATGATGGCGACGATCAGTGCGCGGCGGGTCCATTTCAGCCAGCGGTAGATGTTGCCCTCGGCCGGGGGCTGGTATAGCGGCAGTACCAGGTGGTTGAGGGCCATGCCCGACAGCGCCAGGGTGGTGACGATGATCAGGCCACTGGCCGCCGACAGGCCGCCTATGTAGGCCAGCAGGGCCAGTGCCTGGTTGTTGGCGGCAATGCCCAGGCCCAGGGTGAAGTATTCGGGGTTGGTACTGGCGCCCAGGCGCAGCCCGGCCCAGAGTACCAGCGGCACGGCCAGGCTCATCAGCAGCAGGAACAGCGGCAGGCCCCAACTGGCGCTGACCAGCGAGCGTGGGTTGAGGTTTTCGGTGAAAGCCATGTGGTACATGTGCGGCATGACGATGGCCGAGGCGAAGAACACCAGCAGCAGGGTGCGCCACGGGCCTTCCTGCAACGGGGTGTGCAGGGCAGCCAGGGCGGTCTGGTTCTGCAGCAGCCACACTTCCAGCTCGTGCGGGCCGCCAAACACGCCATACAGGGCGTACAGGCCGATGCCGCCCAGTGCCAGCAGCTTGATCACCGACTCGAAGGCGATGGCGAACACCAGCCCTTCATGCTTTTCGCGCGTGGCAATATGCCGTGAGCCGAAGAAGATGGTGAACAGGATGATCAGGGCACAGAACGCGAAGGCCACCCGCGCCTTGACCGGCTCACCGGTAAGGATGCTGATCGAGTCGGCCACCGCCTGTATCTGCAACGCCAGCAACGGCAGTACGCCAATCAGCATGATGAGGGTGGTCAACGCGCCGGCCCAGGTGCTGCGGAAGCGGAACGCCAGCAGGTCGGCCAGCGACGACAGCTGGTAAGTGCGGGTGATCTTCAGGATCGGGTACAGCAGCACCGGCGCCAGCAGGAATGCACCGGACACCCCCAGGTAACAGGCAAGGAAGCCGTAGCCGTACTGATAGGCCAGGCCCACCGAGCCGTAGAACGCCCAGGCACTGGCGTATACGCCCAGCGACAGGGTGTAGGTGAGCGGGTGGCGAATGATGGCGCGCGGGATCAGCCCGCGCTCGCTGACCCAGGCTACGCCGAACAGCACCATGAGGTACCCGGCGCTGATCAGGATCATCTGGGTCAGGCTAAAGCTCATCGGCATCTCGTTGGCTCTGCAGGATGAAGGTGACGACGATCAGGATCAGCCAGAGCAGGTACGGGCGGTACCACGCTCCGGTCGGTTCGATCCACCAGTCCATGATGGCCGGGGAGAACAGGTAGATCCCCACGACCAGAAGCAGGACCAAACGATAGATGTACATGCTGGCCTCGATGGTTGGGCGCTGCGGGTTTGAACTTATTATTGGCGCAAATGATTGGGCGGATGCTAGCGGGAATCGCTGAGGTTAGCCAAGGGTTTGAATTTGTTGGGCTTTTGTTTTGAGAGAAAGGTGGCCTGTTCGTGCCCTATCGCAGGCAAGCCAGCTCCCACAGGATTACCACAAGCGCTGCATATCTTCTGACAAACACCTGCCAGCCCTGCTGCGATCCCTGTGGCAGCTGGCTTGCCTGCGACAAGGCCAGCAAGGCCTCAGCGCAGATCAGCCTCTGGCACCGTCGTGCGCCGCGCAATCGCTTCGGGCCGCCACTGCTGGCGGGCCACGGCCAGTACTTCAGCCGGCGTTGCCAGCAGCAACTGCGGGTCAGTCGCTTGCCCCAGCGCCCGCAACGCCCGCAACAACAGCGGCGTCGCCTGCTCGGCCTGCAACGGCGGCGAACGGTATGACTTGCCCAGCTTATGGCCGTCCGGCTGCACGATCAGCGGTATGTGCAGATAGCGCGGCTGCGAAAAGCCCAGCAGCTCTTGCAGGTACAGCTGGCGCGGGGTGTTGTCGAGCAGGTCGGCACCGCGCACGATGTCGGTGACACCTTGCCAGGCGTCGTCCAGTACAACGGCCAGCTGGTAGGCATACAGGCCATCGCGGCGCTGTATCACGAAATCGCCCACGTCGCGGCCCAGGTGCTGCTGGTAAGCACCCTGTACGCGGTCGCTGAAACGGTAGGTCAGCTCTGGCACCCGCAAGCGGATCGCCGCGCCCTCCCGCGCATGCCCGGCGTTACGGCACAGGCCTGGGTAGATGCCGCCATAGGCCTCCAGTTGCTTGCGCGAGCAGGTGCAGGCATAGGCCAGGCCCATGTTGAACAGGCGGTCGACCACCGCGGCATAGGCGTCGTGGCGCTGGCTTTGAAACACCACTTCGCCGTCCCAGTGCAGGCCGTAGCGTTCGAGGGTTTGCAAGATGGCGTCACGGGCGCCGGGCATTTCCCGGGGCGGGTCGGTGTCTTCCACGCGCAGCAGCCAGCGGCCGTCGACCGCGCGGGCATCCAGCCAGGAGGCGAGTGCAGCCACCAGTGAGCCAAAGTGCAGGAAACCGCTGGGGGTGGGGGCAAAGCGCCCGATGTAGCTGGAGTTGGTCATGGTCTGGCTGGGTATATAAATGCAACGGGGCGCATGATGCGCCCCGTTCGGTTGGAAGAAAGATCAGCCTTTGCCGACCGTTTTTTCCTTTTTCTCGGCGATTTCCTTGCAGTCGAAGCACAGGTCGGCGGTAGGGCGGGCTTCCAGACGGCGCAGGCCGATCTCGATGCCGCACGACTCGCACCAGCCGTAATCTTCGTCCTGAATCTTCTGCAGGGTTTTGTCGATTTTCTTGATCAGCTTGCGCTCGCGGTCGCGGTTGCGCAGCTCCAAAGCAAATTCTTCTTCCTGGCTGGCCCGGTCAGCCGGGTCCGGGAAGTTGGCAGCTTCGTCCTTCATGTGGTCTACAGTGCGATCCACACTTTGCATGAGCTCGCCTTTCCAGGCGTTGAGAAGCTTGGTGAAATGCTTCTTCATGGGCTCACCCATGTACTCTTCGCCCTTGGTCTCTTTATAGGGCTCGACACCGTACATGGTCTGACCGGTTTTTTGCTTTTCTACGGTGGACATGAATAGACCGCCTCTCACTCATCTGATCCAATGCGCAGGATGCTCCATCTCCGGCGACCGCCGGCCCTGCGACTGCGAGCCGCCGAACTTACCAGATAGATCGGGGGTGCGCTAGCCCGCCCGATCCTGCTAACAGACACCGACCTGAGCGGTACGTTCGATTACTTACGCAGGTAGAATCTTCAGTTTAGCCGCTATTGAGAGAAGGTCATGGCCCACCCCTACAGCGCGCGCAGCCGCGCCATCGAACCTTTCCATGTCATGGCACTGCTGGCGCGGGCCAACGAGCTGCAAGCGGCCGGCCACGACGTGATCCACCTGGAAATCGGCGAGCCGGACTTCACCACCGCAGCACCGATTGTGGCTGCGGGCCAGGCCGCGCTGGCCGCCGGCCACACCCGCTATACCGCCGCACGCGGCCTGCCGGCGCTGCGCGAAGCGATCGCCGGGTTCTATGCCCAGCGTTATGGCCTGAACATCGACCCGCAGCGCATTCTCATTACCCCGGGCGGTTCGGGCGCCCTGTTACTGGCCAGCAGCCTGCTGGTCGACCCCGGCAAGCACTGGCTGCTGGCTGACCCGGGCTACCCGTGTAACCGCCACTTCCTGCGCCTGGTAGAAGGTGGGGCGCAACTGGTACCGGTCGGCCCGGAGGTGAACTACCAGTTGACCGCCGACCTGGTGCAGCGCTACTGGGACCAGGATACCGTTGGCGCCCTGGTCGCCTCGCCGGCCAACCCGACCGGCACGGTGCTGGGCCGTACCGAACTGGCCAGCCTGGCCAAGGCCACCCGTGAACGGCACGGCCACTTGGTAGTCGACGAGATTTACCACGGGCTGACCTACGGCATGGATGCGCCCAGCGTGCTGGAAGTGGATGACTCGGCGTTTGTCCTGAATAGTTTTTCCAAGTATTTCGGTATGACCGGCTGGCGCCTTGGCTGGCTGGTGGCGCCACCGCAGGCCGTGGCCGACCTGGAGAAACTGGCGCAGAACCTGTACATCAGTGCGCCGAGCATGGCACAGCATGCTGCGCTGGCGTGCTTCCAGCCCGAAACCCTGGCCATCTTCGAACAGCGTCGCGCCGAATTTGCCCGCCGCCGGGACTACCTGTTGCCGGCGCTGCGCGAGCTGGGTTTGCGCATTGCCGTTGAGCCTCAGGGGGCGTTCTATCTATATGCCGACATCAGCGCTTATGGCGGTGATGCGTTTGCCTTCTGCCGGCATTTCCTGGAGACCGAACACGTGGCCTTCACCCCGGGCCTGGACTTCGGTCGCCACCTGGCCGGGCACCATGTGCGCTTTGCCTATACGCAAAGCCTGCCGCGCCTGGAGGAGGCGGTGCATCGCATTGCCCGTGGCTTGCGGAGCTGGCAAGGCTGATGCTTTTTTCACCTGCACTCGAACACGGCCGCCTGCTGCGCCGCTACAAACGGTTCCTGGCCGATATCGAACTGGCCAACGGCGAGCAGTTGACCATCCACTGCCCGAATACTGGCTCCATGCTCAATTGCATGCGTGAAGGCGGGCAGGTGTGGTTCAGCCGCTCCAACGACCCCAAGCGCAAACTGCCGGGCACCTGGGAAATCAGCGAAACCCCGCAGGGCCGGTTGGCGTGCGTGAATACCGGGCGGGCCAATGCCCTGGTTGAAGAGGCGCTGCGCGCCGGTACGATCGCCGAGCTGGCCGGGTTCACGGCACTCAGACGTGAGGTGGCGTATGGCGAGGAGGGCAGCCGCATCGACTTCCGCCTGGAGTTCGACGGTGCCCCGGCCTACGTCGAGGTCAAGAGCGTGACCCTGGGCTACCCCGACAGCCCGGTTGCGGCGTTTCCCGATGCGGTGACCCAGCGCGGGGCCAAGCACCTGCGCGAGCTGGCAAAGCTGGCCAGCCAAGGCGTGCGGGCGGTGCAACTGTATTGCGTCAACCTGACCGGCATCGATGCGGTGCGCCCTGCCGAGGAGATCGATGCTGCCTACGCCCAGGCGTTGCGTGCTGCCGTGGCGGGCGGGGTGGAGGTGCTGGCATACGGCACGCGCCTGGACCCGCAGGGCATCGTCATCGACCGCCGCTTACCGGTGCTGCTCAGCCCTTGAGCCATACGCCCTGGGTGTCTTCATGGCAGCCCAGGGCCTGCAACTGCTCACCGTCACAGGGGCCGGCCACGCATTCGCCGCTCTCGATCAGGAACAGGGCGCCGTGATGCCCGCACTGGATCAGGCTCGCGCTGTCATCGAGAAAGCGGTCCTGTGCCCAGTTCAACGGGATGCCCTTGTGCGGGCAGCGGTTGCGGTACAGGTAGACCTGGCCCTGGCGGCGCACGCCGAACAGTTGCAGGCCGTCTACGCTGAAAGCGCGTGTCTGGCCCTCGGCCAGGCTGGGTGATGTGCAGAGAAAATGCATGGCAGTACGACTCGTGAAACAGATGATGGCTTGACGCGTCAATGCGAATAATTATCAAATTGCCCGCATTCGCTGCGTTCTGCCGTCCATGGTGCGCAGTTCCACCGCTCGCCACAAGGCGTGCAGCTCGCCTTCAGAAGGAACCCGATGATGCGTCGTCCCGCCGCTTTGCTCGCCTTGTGTGCAAGCCTTGTGCTCTCTAGCCAGGCCCTGGCGGCAGACCTGCCGCAACGCTGGGTCAGCGCCGGCGGCGCGCTGAGCGAGTGGATATGCGCGTTGGGGGGTGAAGCGCGGCTGGTGGGGGTGGACACGACCAGTCAGCACCCAGCCTCGTTGAAGTCGCTGCCCAGCGTGGGTTACCAACGCCAGCTGTCGGCCGAGGGCGTGCTCAGCCTGCGCCCCGATGTGCTGGTGGGTACCGAAGAAATGGGCCCGCCGCCGGTACTGGCGCAAATCCGCAAGGCGGGTGTGCGTGTCGAGCTGTTTTCCGGCAAGGCCGAGCTGGCGGCGGTAGACAGCAACCTCAAGCAGTTGGGGCAACTGCTGGGCGCAGAACCGCAGGCCACTGCGCTGGCCGCGGGTTACCATCAGCAACTGCAAACCTTGCAGGCCAAGGTCCAGCAGGCCCAGGCGCAGCACAAGGCACCCGGGGTGTTGCTGCTGGTCGGGCACGCTGGGGCCAAGCCGCTGATCGCCGGGCAGGGCACCGCCGGTGACTGGCTGCTGGGCCAGGCCGGTGGGCGCAACCTGGCAGAGCATCAGGGCTACAAGCAGTTCTCGAACGAAGCATTGGCTGCCCTGGACCCGGATGTGATCGTGTTTTCCGACCGGGCGCTGGCCGATGAGCAGGCGCTGCAGGCTTTGTTGAAAGAAAACCCGGCGCTGGCGGCTTCGCGTGCCGTGCGTGGGCAACGCCTGGTGTCGCTTGACCCCACACTGCTGGTCGGTGGGCTTGGGCCGCGCCTGCCGGCGACCTTGCAATCACTGGCAGCTACCTTCTACCCGGCAGCCAAGGCCAGCTTCGCACAATGAAACAGCGGGTCCAGCCACGTACGTTGTTCATTTGCCTGAGCCTGCTGTGCCTGCTGGCGGTGTGGCTGTCGCTGGCGCTGGGGCCGGTCAGCCTGCCGCTGTTCGATACCCTGCGCGCGGGCCTGCGGTTGATGGACCTGCCCGTTAGCGCCGACGGCTTGCAGCAGGCCGAAATGATCCTCGGCCAGATCCGTCTGCCACGCACTTTGCTTGGGCTGGCAGTGGGCGCGGTGCTGGCGTTGTCCGGGGTCGCCATGCAGGGGTTGTTCCGTAATCCGCTGGCCGATCCGGGTTTGGTCGGGGTGGCCGCCGGGGCGGCCGTGGGCGCGGCGCTCGCTATTGTCGGCGGGGCCTGGTTCGGCGGCCTGCCAGAGGCCTTTGCACCGTATTTGCTGTCGTTCTGTGCCTTTGTCGGGGGCCTTGGCGTGACGGCGCTGGTCTACCGCCTAGGCCGCCGCGATGGGCAGACCAGCGTGGCCACCATGCTGCTGGCCGGGGTCGCGATGACGGCACTGGGCGGCGCGGTGGTGGGGTTGTTCTCTTACCTGGCCGATGACGCCACGTTGCGTACATTGACCTTCTGGAACCTGGGCAGCCTCAACGGTGCCAGCTACGACCGGCTATGGCCGTTGTTGCTGGTGGCGGCGGGTGTGGCACTGTGGCTGCCACGGCGGGCCAAAGCGCTGAATGCCTTGCTTTTGGGGGAGTCCGAGGCCCGCCACCTGGGCGTTGATGTGGAACGGCTCAAGCGCGAACTGGTGTTCTGCACGGCGCTTGGGGTGGGTGCAGCTGTTGCGGCTGCCGGCCTGATCGGCTTCATCGGCCTGGTGGTGCCGCACCTGGTGCGCTTGCTGGCCGGGCCGGATCACCGGGTGTTGTTGCCAGCCTCGCTGCTGGCTGGCGGTGTGCTGATGCTGTTTGCCGACCTCGCGGCACGGCTGCTGCTGGCGCCCGCCGAGTTGCCGATCGGCATTGTCACGGCCTTTGTGGGGGCGCCGTTCTTTCTGTTCCTGCTGGTGCGAGGGCGCAGCTGATGTTGCATGCCGAGGGCCTGCACTTGCGGCGGGGCAGCCACGAGGTGCTGCATGACATTGATCTGCAATTGCCCCCTGGCCAGGTGGTGGGCGTGCTCGGCCCCAACGGCGCGGGGAAGAGCAGCCTGTTGGGCGTGATGTGTGGCGAGCTGGTGCCAGGCCGTGGGCGGGTGACGTTGCAGGGGCGCGCCCTCGGTGATTGGCCTGGACAGGAGCGGGCCCGGCGCCTGGCCGTATTGCCTCAGGTGTCGAGCCTGGGGTTTTCGTTCAGCGTCGAGGAAGTGGTGGCCATGGGCCGCATGCCGCACGGCACCGGGCAGCGCCGCGACGCCGAAATTGTCGAAGCGGCGTTGCAGGCGGCGGATGCCTGGCACCTGGTGGGGCGCAGTTACCTGGCGTTGTCCGGCGGCGAGCGGCAACGCGTGCACCTTGCCCGTGTGCTGGCACAGTTGTGGCCGGGGGAACAGGGCACTACCTTGTTGCTCGATGAGCCCACCTCGATGCTCGACCCGCTGCACCAGCACACTACCCTGGAGGCGGTGCGCCGCTTTGCCGACCGCGGCGCTGCGGTGCTGGTGATCTTGCATGACCTGAACCTGGCGGCGCGCTACTGTGACCGGATCTTGTTGCTGGAGCAGGGGCGTTGCCATGCCTTTGCCTCGCCTGAACAGGTGCTGACGCCGGCAGCGTTGAAGGCCGTGTACGGGATCGACGTGCTGGTGCAGGCACATCCTGAGCGTGGCCACCCGCTGATCATCACCCGTTGAAGCTGGCCCGATCGCTGTCGTGAGCGGCCGCTACCAAGGAGCTACTGCCAATGCGATACCCGCTGTTGTCCGGTTTTTCGCTGTGCATGTTACTGGTATTGGGCGGCTGCCAGGCCAGCCTGCCACCGTTGCCTGCCTGGCAGAGCACCGAAGGGCGCACGCATGCCCAGCTTGGGCAGGTGGTCGATCTCGGCAGCGGGCAGGTAATCAGCCCGGACCAACTGGTGCAGCGCCTGGCTACCGCACCGCGAGTGCTGGTCGGTGAAAAACATGACAACCCCGACCACCACGCACTGCAAGTGTGGTTGCTGCGCGCCCTGCAGAGCCAGCGTGCCCAGGGCAGCTTATTGCTGGAGATGCTGCAACCTGAACAGCAGCCGCTGGTGGACAGGCTCAAAGGGCAACCTTTGCCGGCAGACTTGCCCAAGGCACTGGCGTGGGAGGAGGGCTGGGACTGGCAGTTGTACGGGCCGATCGTGCGTGCAGCCCTGCAACAGCAGATACCCCTACTGGCCGGCAACCTTTCCCCAGGTGAAATGCGCCAGGCCTACCGGCAGCCGCCGCCATTGGCGGGCGAGAAAACCAATGCGGCGACCGTCAGGGCGAGGTTGCTGGAGCAGGTGCGCGCCGGGCATTGCGGGATGCTGCCGGAAAGCCAGCTACCGGCGATGCTGGCCGTGCAGCAGCAGCGTGACCGGCGCATGGCCAAGCGCTTGCTGGCGGCGCCGCAACCGGCACTGCTGTTTGCCGGGGCCTATCACGTGCGCAAGGACCTGGGCGTGCCGTTGCATTTGAGTGACCTGGGCGCACCGGGTGCGAGCAAAGTGCTGATGCTGGCCGAGGTGGGCGAGAAGGTTGAAGCGGGTGAGGCCGATTACGTGTGGTACACGGCGGCGATGCCAGAGCAGGATTATTGCACCCAACTGAAACGATAAGACATGAAACCCCGGGCAAAAAAAGACCCGGCAAATTGCCGGGTCAATAACCGTGATTAGCCTGATGAGGAGATAATCTGAGAGTCCGAACCAGGGGCTCTTAGCTTATCCAACCAGTCTCGCGACCAGTTGTGATAATCATAACAATTCTCATTTAGACGTCAATCCTCTTGTCGCGCTTATTTTGGATTTTTTTGCGCGGGGGTTTTCGCATCCAGTTGTTGGTTGAGGGCTTCCTTGCGTTCGAGGGGCAAATCGTTCCAGTGCATATCCAGCAGGGCGCCTTCAATGGCATACAACAGCACCTTCGATGCGCGAAACCCTCGTGTCTTCACGGCCTGGTATGCACCCACGGCACCCAGGCGGCGCAGATCCGATGCACTGTGAATGCCGGCCGCATGCAGCCACTGCGCAGAGGTCTTGCCAAGGTTTTTCAGATGCTGCAATTCATCGTTCATCGAGCCTCCTTGCGATGGCTGAACGGGTCATGGGGAGATAAATCGCGAGCAGGTCAGAGAGGAGTGTAGCGGGGGTTGGGGAATACGCGGCTTTTTGCCACCGGGGCGATGAGATGCCCTGTGCCGGCCTCTTCGCGGGCTCGCCCGCTGCCACAGGTTCGGCGCAGCCTTCAAGGGCTGTGGTTTACCTGTGGGAGCGGGCAAGCCCGCGAAGGGCCGGCGCAGGAAAATCGACTAGCTTACAAGCCAGGCAGACGCTGGCGAATCTGCTCGATCACCTGGTCCATGCTGCCAGCCGTCTGGGTGTCAACGTGGGTGCTCTGCGCCAGCTCCTGCGTATCCAGCGCCTCTCGGCTGGCCTGCTGCGCCTTGACCACCTCCAGGGTGGCATCCGACGGGTCGCTGTTCTCGGCCTGGCGCTGCTCCAGCCAGCTGGCGATCACCGCGTCCGGCGCGTGGCAGTCCAGAATCAGGAACGGCACGCCAGTCTGGCTGGCTACCTCGGCCGCAGCCTGGCGCTGTTCGCGTTTGAGGTAGGTGGCATCCAGCACCACCGGGAACCCTGCCCGCAGCACGGTCGCGGCGACTTCGTGCAGGCGCCGGTAAGTTGCAGTGCTGGCCTCCTCGGCATAGATGCCGGTGCTGAGCTGGGTGGCCTCAGCCTGCTGCTGTTCGCCGTACAAGCGCTTGCGCTCTACGTCCGAACGCACGCGCACTGCGCCCAGCGCCTCGACCATGCGCATGGCCACATGGCTTTTGCCCACTGCCGATACGCCGTGGGTGATGGCCAGCAGGCGCGAAGGGATGGCGCTGTAGCTTTCTGCCAGGTTGGCGTAGTTGCGGTAGGTGCGCAGGGTGGTGGCACGCTGCACGCCATCGGCATTGGCCGGCATGCTGAACAGCGCGACCTTGGCCCGTACCAGTGCGCGGTAGGCCTTGTAGAAGTTGAGCAGCTCCAGGCCTTCGTAGTCGCCGGTCAGTTCCAGGTACTGGCTGATGAAGCGCCGGGCCAGGCACTTGAGGCCGCGGTCTTCCAAGTCCATCGCCAGGAAGCCGGTGTCGGCGTAGACGTCGGTCAGGCGGAACGGTTCGTTGAATTCGATGCAGTCGAAGATCACCACCCGGCCATCGATCAGCGTGGCGTTGCCCAGGTGAATGTCACCGTGGCATTCGCGAATAAAGCCATTGGCCTTGCGCTTTTCCAGCAGGCCATGCAGCCGCTCGAAACTGCTGCGTGCCCAGGCTTGCAGGGCGTCTAGCTGTTGCAGGTCGGCCTTGTCGCTGAGGAACGGGCGTATCTGCTCGAAGTTCTGCTCCACCGGCGCCATGACGGCCTCCGGCGTGCCCAGTGGGTGCTCGACCGGTACACGCGGGGCCTGCAGATGGAATTCGGCGATCTGCCGGGCCATCTGGTCGATGTGCGTGGCGTTCAGTTCGCCATTGGCCTGCAGGGTGCTGAGCATCTGCCCTTGGGGGAACTGGCGCATCTTCAGTGCATATTCGATGGCCTGGCCTTCGCCGGCGAGCTGTGGCGCGTCGGCGCTACCGGTGATCGGCAGAACGTCCAGGTACAGGCCGTCGGTCAGGCGCTGGTTCAGGCGCAATTCTTCGTTACAGAAATGCTGGCGCTGGTCCAGGCCAGTGAAGTCGAGAAAGCCGAAATTCATCGGCTTCTTGATCTTGTAGGCGTACTCGCCCGTCAGCAGCACCCAGGAGATATGCGTCTCGATGAGCTGGAACCCGTCCACGGGGTGGGGGTACAGGGCGGGGTTCTGCAACGCAGTGATAAGAGCTTGGCTCACGGCAAATCCTTCCGGGGGCAGGGAATTCGAATGCATCATTATGGTCAATGGTGCCGTCCCTGCCTACCGCCGGGCCGCCTGCCCAGTCTTCCCAAAGTGCGTATAATCCGCCGTCATGACCCGAACCCGAACTCCCCGTACCCCTCAAAAACGCCCGACCGGCCGCTCCCGCGCCTGGCTGGGCTGGGCTTTGAAGCTCAGCCTGGTAGGCCTGGTGATCGTCGCCGGCTTCGCGGTTTACCTCGATGCCGTTGTCCAGGAGAAGTTCTCTGGCAAGCGCTGGACCATCCCGGCCAAGGTGTATGCACGGCCGTTGGAGCTGTTCACCGGCCAGAAACTGAGCAAGAACGACTTCCTCACCGAGCTCGACGCGCTTGGCTACCGGCGTGAAAGCGCGGCCAATGGCCCGGGGGCGGCCGCCGTCAACGGCAATACCGTCGACCTCAACACCCGTGGCTTCCAGTTCTACGAGGGCATGGAGCCAGCGCAGTTCGTGCGCGTACGGTTCTCCGGCGATTACGTGGCCGGCCTTTCCGGGGCCAATGGCAAGGCGCTTGACGTGGTGCGCCTGGAGCCGCTGATGATCGGCGGTATCTACCCGAAAAACCTTGAAGACCGCATTCTGATCAAGATCGACCAGGTGCCGAAATACCTGCTCGAGACCCTGGTTGCCACGGAAGACCGCGACTTCTACAGCCACCATGGCGTGTCGCCCAAGTCCATCGCCCGGGCCATGTGGGTGAATACTTCATCCGGCTCGATGCGCCAGGGTGGCAGTACCCTGACCCAGCAGTTGGTGAAGAACTTCTACCTCAGCAGCGAGCGCAGCCTCAGCCGCAAAGTGACCGAAGCGATGATGGCGGTGCTGCTCGAACTGCATTACGACAAGCGCGAAATCCTCGAGGCCTACCTCAACGAGGTCTTTGTCGGGCAGGACGGCCAGCGTGCCGTGCACGGCTTCGGCCTGGCCAGCCAGTTCTTCTTCAGCCAGCCGCTGTCGGAGTTGAAGCTGCACCAGATCGCCTTGTTGGTGGGCATGGTCAAGGGCCCGTCCTACTACAACCCGCGGCGCTACCCTGAACGTGCGCTGGCCCGGCGCAACCTGGTGCTCGACCTGGTGGCCGAGCAAGGCGTGGCCAGCCAGGAGGAGGTCGATGCAGCGAAGAAGATGCCGCTGGGCGTGACCAAACGTGGCAGCCTGGCCGACAGCTCCTTCCCGGCCTTCCTCGACCTGGTCAAGCGGCAGTTGCGCCAGGACTACCGCGATGAAGACTTGACCGAGGAAGGCTTGCGTATCTTTACCAGCTTCGACCCGATCCTGCAGATGAAAGCCGAAGCCTCGATGAGCGAGACGTTCAAGCGCCTGGCCGGGCGCAAAGGGGCGGACGAGGTCGAATCGGCGATGGTCGTCACCAACCCGGAAACCGGTGAGGTACAGGCCCTGATCGGCAGCCGCCAGGCGGGTTTCGCCGGCTTCAACCGCGCCATCGATGCCTCGCGGCCGATCGGCTCGCTGGTCAAGCCGGCCGTTTACCTGACCGCGCTGGAGCAGCCAAGCAAGTACACCCTGACCAGCTGGGTGCAGGATGAGCCGTTCTCGGTCAAAGGTGGCGACGGCCAGGTCTGGCGCCCACAAAACTATGACCGCCGCCCGCACGGCACGATCTACCTGTACCAGGGGCTGGCCAATTCCTACAACCTGTCGACTGCCAAGATCGGCCTGGAAGTGGGGGTGCCGAACGTGATCAAGACCATCGGCCGGCTGGGGGTGAATGTCGACTGGCCAGCCTTCCCGGCCATGCTGCTGGGGGCTGGCGGCATGTCGCCGATGCAGGTCGCGACCATGTACCAGACCATTGCCAATGGAGGCTTCAACACGCCGATGCGCGGTATTCGCAGCGTGCTCACCGCAGAGGGTGAACCGCTCAAGCGCTACCCGTTCCAGATCCAGCAAACCTTCGACCCGGGTGCCATCTACCTGGTGCAGAACGCCATGCAGCGAGTGATGCGCGAAGGGACCGGCCGCTCGGTGTACAACACCTTGCCGCGCTCGTTGACCCTGGCGGGCAAGACCGGTACCAGCAACGACTCGCGCGACAGCTGGTTCTCTGGTTTCAGCCAGGATTTGCTGGCGGTGGTGTGGATGGGCCGCGACGATAACGGTAAAACACCGTTCACCGGCGCCACCGGTGCCCTGCAGGTATGGACCAGTTTCATGAAGAAGGCCGACCCGCTGCCGCTGGACATGCCGCAACCGGACAACGTGGTACAAGCCTGGATCGACCCCTACAGCGGCCAAGGGTCTGACGGCAGCTGTCCGGGAGCGGTACAGATGCCGTATATTCGCGGCAGCGAACCGCCCGCCGGCGCAACCTGTGGCGGCGAGCAGAATCCAGCTGAATCGGTCATGGACTGGGTCAAGGGCTGGATGAATTAAGCGCAGGCTGCATTGATGAGGTGTGACGTGAACAAGTGGCTGTTTCCTGCCGTGACGGCGCTGGCTGTGCTCCAAGGGTGCTCCAGCGTCCCGCGCGGCAATATTCCGGTGGTCGATTCGAGCACCCGCGTGTCGAACAGCGAACGCGTGTCTGCCAACCGCCCGGCGGGTGGTTACAACGCTGGCACCGCGCAAGCGCAAAAACTGCCTGAGGATTCCGGCGTCACCGTGATGATCCCGCAGGGCGCAGGCGCTTCGGGCATCCAGACCTTCCCGGCGGCCAATGGCGCGGCGCCGATCAGTACCGCGCCGATCACGCCGGGGCCGATCACTACCGGGCCGGCCACGTCGGCGCCCATGACCACCAACCCCAACCCGATCGCCGACGAACCGTTCGATATCGCGGCGATGAACAACGCCCCGCAAAGCACCAGTGCCCCCACCGGGATTCCGCGCAGCAACACGGCTGCAGGTGGCCTGGCGGCTGACGAACAGCTGGACGGCCCAGTACTGGCACTGCTGACCACCGCCACCACCCAGCAGGGCAGTGGCGATTTCAACGGCGCTGCTTCCAGCCTGGAGCGTGCCCAGCGCATTGCCCCGCGCGAACCGCAGGTGCTCTACCGCCTGGCCCAGGTGCGTTTGTCGCAAGGCGATGCCCCCCAGGCCGAGCAGCTGGCGCGTCGCGCCCTGACCTACGCCAACGGCCGCCCCAGCCTGCAGGCCGAACTGTGGAACACCATCGCACAGGCCCGTGAAAAGCAGGGCGATAGCGCTGGCGCCGCCTTGGCCCGGCAAAAAGCGCGGGTCAGTTCCTGATGATCGAGCAACGTATTCTGGACATCGCCGACCACCTGCTGCTGATCGAGCGTGAGCTGCAGGTGCAAGGCTGGTGGGAGGACGAGCCACCGAGCGACGAGGCGCTGGCCAGTACGGTGCCCTTCGCCGTCGATACCTTGCGTTTTGAGCAATGGCTGCAGTGGATCTTCCTGCAACGCATGAAGATCATTATCGAACTCGGCCAGCCGCTGCCCAATGCCTCCAGCATCCTAGTCATGGCCGAAACGGTGTTTGCCGACCGCCCGGAGCAAAGTCGTGAGCTGCGCCGACTGTTGGCAGCGTTTGACCAATTGATCGCTCCTTCTGCCTGATTTCTTCAGTTTTTTCGTCAAGGGCCGCAGATTGTGGCCCTTTTTTATGGAAATCTTATTAATTCTGCTGCTGAAGCGATTTTTAGTGGTTGCAAGAATTCATCTCGGGGAAAAATTGGCAATAATTTTTCTTGACTTGTGCGCGCCGAATCACAAGAATCCAACTTCCGCTTTAGAGGGACTGCCAGAAGCAGACCCGCTAAGCAGATCATGAGGCGCACACCCGCGCCGACCTGTTACACCCCGCAACGCGTTACCTCGCGCTGGGTGGGAAAACCCCGCAACACTCTGGGGCGCTCCCAATACTTGCTCAGTCAGTGCTGACGTTCGCTCATGCTCTGCTTGGCAGTAAACCTATTAAGACCCGTCCTGAAGGGGCGGTATTCTGGCGTTTTAGAGGTGAACAACGTGGAGCTTTTATCTGGCGCTGAGATGGTCGTCCGCTTCTTGCGTGACGAAGGCGTTAAGCACATCTACGGGTACCCTGGTGGTGCTCTCCTGCATGTTTACGACGCGCTGTTCAAAGAACCGGAAGTGGAACACATCCTGGTTCGTCACGAACAGGCGGCAACCCATATGGCGGACGGCTACGCCCGCGCCACCGGCAAGGCCGGTGTGGTGCTGGTAACCTCCGGCCCGGGCGCGACCAATGCCATCACCGGTATTGCCACCGCCTACATGGACTCGATTCCGATGGTCATCCTGTCCGGCCAGGTGCCTAGCACCATGGTAGGTACCGATGCCTTCCAGGAAACCGACATGATCGGTATCTCGCGGCCGATCGTGAAGCACAGCTTCATGATCAAGCACCCGACCGAGATCCCTGAAATTCTGAAAAAGGCGTTCTACCTGGCGCAATCCGGTCGCCCAGGTCCAGTCGTGGTCGACATTCCAAAAGACATGACCAACCCGGCTGAAAAGTTCGAATACGTCTACCCGAAAAAGGTCAAGCTGCGCTCGTACAGCCCGGCGGTCCGTGGCCACTCCGGCCAGATCCGCAAGGCGGCCGAGATGCTGCTGGCTGCCAAGCGCCCAATCGTCTACGCCGGTGGCGGTGTGATCCTGGGCGGTGGCTCCGAAGCGCTGACCGAAATCGCCAAGTCGCTCAACCTGCCTGTCACCAACACCCTCATGGGGTTGGGCGGCTTCCCGGGTACTGATCGCCAGTTCCTCGGCATGCTCGGCATGCACGGCAGCTACACCGCCAACATGGCCATGCACAATGCCGACGTGATCTTCGCCGTCGGTGCGCGTTTCGACGACCGCGTGGTCAACGGCCCGGCCAAGTTCTGCCCGAATGCCAAGATCATCCATGTCGATATCGACCCGGCGTCGATCTCGAAGATGATCAAGGCCGATGTGCCTATCGTTGGCCCGGTCGACAGCGTGCTCAGCGAAATGCTCGGCATCCTCAAGGAAATCGGCGAGCAGCCCGACAAGGCCGCGCTGGATACCTGGTGGAAGCAGATCGACGAGTGGCGTGGCAATGGTGAGCTGTTCCCTTACGACAAGGGCGACGGCAATGTCATCAAGCCGCAAAAAGTCATCGAGACCCTGTGCGAAGTGACCAAAGGCGATGCCTTCGTCACCTCCGACGTAGGTCAGCACCAGATGTTCGCGGCGCAGTACTACCGTTTCAACAAGCCGAACCGCTGGATCAACTCCGGTGGCCTGGGCACCATGGGCTTCGGCTTCCCGGCGGCGATGGGCATCAAGCTCAACTTCCCGGACCAGGACGTGGCCTGCGTGACCGGCGAAGGCAGCATCCAGATGAACATCCAGGAGCTGTCCACCTGCATGCAGTACGGCCTGCCGGTGAAGATCGTCAACCTGAACAACGGGGTGTTGGGCATGGTCCGCCAATGGCAGGACATGGCCTACAACGGTCGTCACTCGCACTCGTATGTCGAGTCGCTGCCTGATTTCATCAAGCTGGCCGAGGCCTATGGCCATGTGGGTATCCGCATCACCAGCCTGAAGGACCTCAAGCCGATGCTGGAAGAAGCGTTTGCGATGAAGGACCGCCTGGTATTCATCGACATCGCGGTTGACCGCAGTGAGCACGTCTATCCGATGCAGATCAAGGATGGCTCGATGCGTGACATGTGGCTGAGCAAGACGGAGCGTACCTGATATGCGGCATATCATTTCCCTGCTGCTGGAAAACGAACCCGGTGCTTTGTCCCGTGTGGTCGGCCTGTTCTCCCAGCGCAACTACAACATTGAAAGCCTGACCGTGGCGCCGACCGAAGACCCGACACTGTCGCGTCTGACGCTGACCACCGTTGGCCATGACGAAGTGATCGAGCAGATCACCAAGAACCTGAACAAGCTGGTCGAAGTGGTCAAGCTCGTCGACCTGTCGGAAAGCGCCCACATCGAGCGCGAACTGATGCTGGTCAAGGTCAAGGCCACCGGTGCCCAGCGCGCCGAGATCAAGCGCACCACGGATATCTTCCGTGGCCAGATCGTCGACGTCACCGCCAGCGTGTACACCGTACAGCTGAGCGGTACCAGCGACAAACTGGACAGCTTCATCCAGGCCATCGGCACCGCATCGATTCTCGAAACCGTGCGCAGCGGCGTTACCGGCATTGCCCGTGGCGACAAAGTGCTCAGCATCTGAATTTAAAAATTAGCGATGGCTCCGCAGGGGGCCGAGATATAACCAGGGGTATTTTCATGAAAGTTTTCTACGATAAAGACTGCGACCTTTCCATCATCCAGGGCAAGAAAGTCGCCATCATCGGTTACGGCTCCCAGGGCCACGCTCAGGCGTGCAACCTGAAGGACTCCGGTGTAGACGTTACCGTCGGTCTGCGTAAAGGTTCGGCTACCGTTGCCAAGGCTGAAGCCCACGGCCTGAAAGTTGCCGATGTTGCTACCGCTGTCGCTGCGGCTGACCTGGTGATGATCCTGACCCCGGACGAATTCCAGGGCACGCTGTACAAGAACGAAATCGAGCCGAACATCAAGAAGGGCGCTACCCTGGCCTTCTCCCATGGTTTCTCGATCCACTACAACCAGGTTGTGCCGCGCGCCGACCTGGACGTGATCATGATCGCGCCGAAAGCGCCAGGCCACACCGTGCGCTCCGAGTTCGTCAAGGGCGGTGGTATTCCTGACCTGATCGCTATCTACCAGGACGCTTCGGGCAACGCCAAGAACGTCGCCCTGTCCTACGCCGCTGGCGTGGGTGGTGGCCGTACCGGCATCATCGAAACCACCTTCAAGGACGAGACCGAAACCGACCTGTTCGGTGAGCAGGCTGTTCTGTGCGGCGGTACCGTAGAGCTGGTCAAAGCCGGTTTCGAAACCCTGGTTGAAGCTGGCTACGCGCCGGAAATGGCCTACTTCGAATGCCTGCACGAGCTGAAGTTGATCGTTGACCTCATGTACGAAGGCGGTATCGCCAACATGAACTACTCGATCTCCAACAACGCAGAGTACGGTGAGTACGTCACCGGCCCAGAAGTCATCAACGAAGAATCCCGCAAGGCCATGCGCAACGCACTCAAGCGCATCCAGGACGGCGAGTACGCGAAGATGTTCATCTCCGAAGGCGCCACCAACTACCCATCGATGACCGCCAAGCGTCGTAACAACGCTTCGCACGGCATCGAAATCATCGGTGAGCAACTGCGCTCGATGATGCCTTGGATTTCGGCGAACAAGATCGTCGACAAAGCCAAGAACTAAGTAGCATCGCAACATGAAAAACGCGGCTTCGGCCGCGTTTTTTCGTTCTGGCAGTCAGCATCTGGTATAAAGCAGACCAGTGGCCTGCCGTCAGAACCTGTTTCGCGGGCCCGTGTCGAACATTTTCCACCCTGTTGCAAGGTACCCTCCATGAGCGAACGTCCCGAAGAGCCGAACAAGCCCTCCGACGCCGAAAGCCTGCTACCGGTCGATGAGCACGTTGAAGAAGGCCATGACGCCGAAGGTCGCAAAGTGCGCCACCGCGGCATCTACCTGCTGCCCAACCTGTTTACTACCGCCAACCTGTTTGCCGGCTTTTATTCCATTATCAGCTCGATGAGCGCACAGAGCGCCCTGAGCGCTGGTGACCCGCGTGAAGCGAGCAAGTATTTCGCGTTTGCCGCCATTGCCATCTTCGTGGCCATGGTGCTTGACGGCCTCGACGGCCGTGTCGCGCGCATGACCAACACCCAGAGCGCGTTCGGCGCCGAGTACGACTCGCTGTCGGACATGGTCGCCTTCGGTGTGGCCCCGGCGTTGCTGGCCTTCGGCTGGGCGTTGGGTGACATGGGCAAGGTTGGCTGGATGGTCGCCTTCATCTATGTTGCCGGCGCTGCGCTGCGCCTGGCACGCTTCAATACCCAGGTCGGCACCGCCGACAAGCGCTACTTCATCGGCCTGGCCAGCCCGGCTGCCGCGGGTGTTGTGGCTGGCACCGTGTGGGCGTTCAGCGACTACGGTATTCAGGGCTCCAAGCTGTCGTTCCTGGTGGCGCTGTTGGTGGCGGCTGCAGGCATGCTGATGGTCAGTAACATCAAGTACAACAGCTTCAAGGAGCTGGACCTCAAGGGCCGTGTGCCATTTGTGGCCATTCTTGCCGTGGTGCTGGTGTTTGCCGTGGTGTTCAGCGACCCGCCGCGTATCCTGCTGCTGATCTTCCTCGCCTACGCGGCTTCGGGGCCTATCCAGTTCCTGCTCAAGTCGCGCCGCCGTAAAGCGTAAAAAACGCTTAATGCTGGAATAACCTGCCGGCTCCATAGTCTTACTGGTACGTCCGTTACCCAGTGCTATGGAGCCGCTCATGCTCATCAAGCTTCCCAGGTCGTCCGAGTGCAAGGCATCGGAGATCACCCCCGAAGGCATTTACCTGTCCCGTCGTACGTTGTTGGGTGGCTCGTTGGCCGGTCTGGCCCTGGGCGCATTGCCCAGTGTTGGTCGCGCGGCCGAGGCCAGCCGTTATGCCGATGTCGAGCCGGGCAAGGCGCCTGGCTGGTTCACGGAAAAGCTCGGCGCCACGCAGTGGCAGGCAGTCACCGCCAAAGGGGAGGCGATCACGCCGTTCAAGGACGCTACCCACTACAACAACTTCTATGAGTTCGGCCCCGACAAGGGTGACCCGGCGGCCAATGGCGACAGCCTGAAAACCGAACCTTGGTCGGTTGTGGTGGATGGTGAAGTCGGCAAGCCTGGGCGCTATGCCCTGGAAGACTTCGTCAAACCCTACCAGCTTGAAGAGCGCATATACCGGCTGCGTTGTGTAGAGGCCTGGTCGATGGTCATCCCGTGGCTGGGGTTCCCATTGGCTCAGGTGCTGAAGCAGGTCGAGCCAACTTCGAAGGCCCGTTACGTGCGTTTTGAAACGCTGAAAGACCCGGAGCATATGCCTGGCCAACGCTCGGGCTTTGCGCTGATCGACTGGCCTTATAGAGAAGGGCTGCGGCTGGACGAAGCGATGCACCCCTTGGCGATGCTTGCGGTAGGCATGTATGGCCGCGAGTTGCCCAACCAGAACGGTGCACCGCTGCGGCTGGTGGTGCCGTGGAAGTATGGCTTCAAGAGCATCAAGTCGATCGTGCGCATCAGCCTGGTGGCCGAGCAGCCCGGGACTACCTGGCAGGGCCTGGCACCCGATGAATATGGGTTCTACGCCAATGTGAACCCCACTGTCGATCACCCGCGCTGGAGCCAGGCGCGGGAGCGGCGGCTGCCTAGCGGGCTATTCAGTCCCAATGTGCGGGAGACGCAAATGTTCAATGGCTATGCCGACGAAGTAGCCTCGCTCTATGCCGGGCTCGACCTGCGGAAGAACTACTGATGCGCTATCCCTGGTTTCGTCTGGCGATCTTTATCGTGGGCTGCCTGTTTCCTGCCTGGTGGTTGTACGAAGCGGCAACGGGGTTGCTGGGGCCTGACCCGGGCAAGATCATGATGGACCGGTTGGGGCTTGGCGCGCTGAACTTCCTGCTGGTGACTTTGAGCATGACACCGCTGCAGAAGCTGACGGGGTGGTCGGGTTGGATCGTGGTGCGGCGGCAGCTGGGGTTATGGGTGTTTGCGTATATCGTGCTGCACATTCTCTGTTACCTGTTCTTTATTCTCGGGCTGGATTGGGGACAGTTGGCGGTGGAGCTGCGCAAGCGGCCTTACATTATTGTCGGGGCGCTGGGGTTTCTTGGGTTGTTGGCGTTGGCGGTTACCTCGAACCGGTATAGCCAGCGGCGGCTTGGCGCGCGGTGGAAGAAGCTGCACAGGGTGGTGTACGCGGTGTTGGGGTTGGGGTTGCTGCATTTCTTGTGGATCGTGCGTTCGGATCTGCGGGAGTGGGCGGTTTATGCGTTTATTGGGGTTGTGTTGATGGGGTTGAGGATTCCGGCGGTTTCGCGGAGGTTGGCTGGGTTGGTCAGGCGGTAGGGGGTGTTGTTGTGGTTGGGTTTAGGTTGGGCAATGGCCCGTCTATAGATAGTGGTGGGGTTGGGAGGTGTCCGCCACAACACATTCAGTGCCTGTGAGATCGAGCGCCGCCCGCGCGGCGCTTCGCGGCTAAAGCCGCTCCTACGTTTGTTTCGGGCCAGTCCATCCTGTGCCAGGCGCACGCGACCGCCCTGTTGGTACGACGCGATATCGAGACATACGCCGAGGCGTTCGCGCGCAAATCCCGCAGGCATAATTGGCCCGAAACAAATGTAGGAGCGGCTTTAGCCGCGAAGCGCCGCGCGGGCGGCGCTCGATCTCGCAGGCGCTGGAAATGTTGTGGCGTACACCCGCGGCGCTCGATCTCACAGGCGCTGAAGGTGCTGTGGCGAACACTTCGCGGCCTCAAAACAGCCTTCGCCTGGAATATTTCAAATAAATGAAATTAAAGGTTGACGCCCTCTCGAATCCCCTTATAATGCGCCCCACTTCCAGCGACAACGGAACGACAAACTCCTTGAAATTCAATGAGTTGAGCGATTCGGAAAGCGCTGTAAGGGCTACGAT
>Ga0308157_10001569_pt1 | contig 45212 bp, 31 predicted proteins | sample PhyBR1_FD_201035 | JGI IMG/M metagenome (GOLD analysis project Ga0308157, IMG submission 201035) | Phyllosphere microbial communities from UC Gill Tract Community Farm, Albany, California, United States - DLSLB.R1 | ecosystem: Host-associated > Plants > Phyllosphere > Unclassified | place: USA... | reverse complement strand
TTGAGTTAATTTTAATGAAACGATTTTGAAACCACCATTAGTAATCATTGCTAAGATATTCCCGATGTGTCCGTTTGCAACAGCATCTGGTTTAATCATTGTAAAAGTTCTATTTGTTGCCATTTTGTATTTTATTAAATTTTGTGCAAAAGTATACTTTTTTTATGAATTGATTTTAATAAAATGATAATTAAAACGCTTTAGAATGATGTTTTGATTAGAAAAAGTTTTTTGAAAACCATATAAGAGATATAAGTTCATTTAAATAGCGTTGCAGAGAATACTTATTGTAAATTTTGCAGTACTTCTAAAATGAACTTATATTAGTTATATGGTGAAACAAGTTTTATACCTTGAATATTAATTTGTTTCTATAGAAAATCCATAAAATAAATGTCCAGATTGCTACATAGGTTAATGCGCCAGCTAAAGATGCTGTCATTGGATTGCTGAAAAATGGTGCGATGCCAAATCGGTACAAATAATCTAATAGATTGATTTGTTCACTTGGAAGTGACGGATTTTGAAAACGAATCATTACCAAAGCTTGAGGAATAATTTGTGAAGCAAAGAAAACAATCATTGGGTTTACTCCCCAAATAACAAATAGTTTAAAGCCTTTTTTGAATTCTTTAATATCAATTGTATAATATAATACCGTGAGGCAAACTGTTGCTAATCCTGTTGTATATAAAACATAACTGCTTGTCCAGATGGATTTATTTATCGGGAAAACTAAATCCCAGATTAATCCGAAAAAGATTAGCGATGTTCCAATCATTCCCATTCTTTGAGCTTTTTGGATTTTAGTTACACTAAGAAGCAGAATTTGTCCGATAAATAAACCAATTATTCCGTTTACAATTGACGGAAGTGTGCTCAAGATTCCTTCAGGATCCCAAGTGTTGGTTTCATGATACATATGTCCTTTTAGAAACACGCTATCAATCCAAGCAGCTAAATTGGTTCCTTTTTCTAAATTAGCTTCTCCAAATCCTGGAACTGGAATTAAAGTCATAATAGCCCAATAGCCAAAAAGCAAAACGATTCCTGTAATAAGCTGTGTTTTTCTTGATGTTTTTAAATATAAAAGCGAAACTACAAAATAGACAACTGCAATACGTTGTAGTACTCCAGGAAGTCTTACATCTGCATAATTTTCAAAACCTCCGTAAGCCAAAATGAGATATATTGCTAAAATGCTAAAGGCAAAAATGTTTTTTAGTCTGTTGTTGAAATTTCCCATTAAAGCATAACCAACTGCAAAAGTAATAATCAATCTGCCTATAAGAAGTGGAATTCCGTCTAAACCAAAAAGCTGAATTTTTCCAAAGAAGTTAAAGAAAATCCCCAAACAGAACATCCTTAAAGAACGAATCAGGATTTTGTTGAATGTGGTTTCGTCATATTTTTTCTCTGGCATTGCAAGCGGTACTGCAACTCCCATTATAAAGATGAAAAACGGAAATACAAGATCTGTTGGTGTACAGCCGTTCCATTGTGCGTGCAAAAGTGGCGGATAAACATTACCCCAATCACCGGGATTGTTTACAATTGTCATCAATAGAATAGTTAGTCCGCGAAAGACATCAAGCGAAATTAGGCGTTCTCTTACCATTAGGTTAGTTCGTTAATAGGTTATAAAATATAATTCTATTTGGTTTGAGAGAGCAATAATATCGGAAATGAGCTGGTTATTTGTTCCTAAATTATCGCTTTTGAATTTCTAAAGATAATTATTTTAGATTATTATGATGTCAAAATTATGTTCTAAAGGTTTTAATTTTTGAATTAAAAGCGGAATCAATTGTTCTCCTTTTTCTAAATAAAATTCAGAAAAATTAGCTTGGCGTTCTTGAAGGCTATTGTTTGGAAATAATTCACATTGCAAATCGGTAACACGTTCCAATTGATCGGCCAATTTTCTTTTTTGCGCTTTTAATAAACGCTTTTCTAGATTTTCTAAACCTTTCTTTTGTTTTACTTCTTGTGCTTTTACAGCTCCTGAGAAAGATTTATCTGTTCTTTCAGCCAATTCAAAAAGATAGTTAAACTGTTTTTCAAGAGCTTCTTTTTGAGGAGTTAAATCTATAGGAAATGGGGAAAGTTTATGTGTAATCTAGTTAATTAAATTCTCTGATTTGCTGAATAAATCTTTCCATGATAAATTTAAATTATCAGCTTTTTTAACTTGTTTTTCGGTTGCCAGAAGAACAGAATTTCGAACTAATACTATTGGAAAAGTAATATTTACAGCATCAAAAAAGGCTTTCAGTTCTAACCAATAAGCAATTTCTCCACCTCCGCCAATATAGCAAAGATTTGGTAGAATAATTTCTTGATATAATGGACGCATAATTACGTTTGGACTGAATTTTTCTGGATTGTTTTCTAGTAGTTTAAAAATTTCATCCTTTGAAAATGAAATTTTGGTATTATTAACCCAATATTTATCATTTTCAAAAATGATTCTTTCGCGCAGTTTATCTTCGATATAAAATAAATTGATTTCGCGCGGATTTACTTGAACAGTATATGCGGCAAGCTCTTCAATTGATTTTTGAACTTCTTTAAACGAAGTTTGATTTTCTAATTCTTCTTTTACATACGGAATAAAAGCACGTTTTAAATCGGCATTGTCTGCATCTACAATAACCAAACCGTAATTTGCAAAAAGAGTATTGGCTAAATAACGAGTTGCATCTGCTAGATTCTTGTGGTTTAAATAAGCGTCTTCAAAAAGTCTTTTAAGCGCGTTTGCATTCGTGCTTGAGCCTAATTCTTTAGAATAAACTTCAAATAAATCTTCTAGACCATCAGTTGCAAGTCTTCCGACAGGACCTGTGCTTTCTGCATTCCAACGGATTTTTTTTCCTTTAAAATTAAAATAATTAATTTCTTCAAAATCATGATCTTCTGTAGCCATCCAGTAGACTGGAACAAAATTGTACGAAGGATATTTCGATTTTAATTCTTTAGTTAAATTAATTGTTGAAATAATTTTATATAAAAAATATAATGGTCCGCTGAATAAATTTAGCTGATGTCCAGTTGTAATGGTAAATGTATTTTCGAGAGATAAAAGAGAAATATTCTGTCTCGTTAAATCAGAAATTTCAATGTTTTGATATTGCTTATGCAAAGTGTCAACCAACACTGTTCGGTTGTTATGGTCAAAATTGGCTGATTTTTCAGCAATTTGTTTTTCGAAATTTTCTAAGGTTGGAAAATTATTGTACAGCGGTTTTAATTCTGGCTTTTGATCTAAATAATCCTGCATTAATTTAGAGAAATATCCAGAAGATTGAAAGCTGATACAGTCGGTAGGCATAATTTTATATTTATTTTTGACAGCTGTAAATTTAATGAAAATATATAGTTAAAAACGCTATTAACAATTGCTTAAGAATTGATTTTTTTCTGATGTTTTTAAAAGTGTTGTAATCAGGGTTTTAAATTTTGATTTTGTAAGGTTGTTGAAAATTGATAATTTATCTAATTTGTTAAAAATATAATGTAGTTGTAAAAGTAATTTGTGTAAACATGAATTATTAATAATGAAACTCTATTTTTGCAAATAAAAAAGATATCATTTTTCATGAAAAATAACCCGAATAAAAAGAACTCTTTAAAACACGTTCTTTTTGGAAGCCTTATAGGTACCACAATCGAATTTTTTGATTTTTATATTTATGCCAATGCGGCCGTATTGGTTTTTCCACAATTATTTTTTCCAAGTTCAGATTCGACAATGGCGACTCTAGAATCGTTAGCTACTTTTTCTATCGCCTTTTTATCTCGTCCGTTAGGTTCTGCATTTTTTGGACATTATGGCGATAAAATCGGACGTAAATTTACTCTTGTTGCTGCTTTGTTGACAATGGGAATTTCTACTGTAACAATTGGTTTTCTGCCAAGTTACGAAAGCATTGGTGTTGCCGCTCCATTATTATTGATGCTTTGTAGATTTGGACAAGGTGTTGGTTTAGGAGGAGAATGGGGAGGAGCAGTTTTATTGGCAATCGAGAATGCACCGCCAAATAAACGCGCGTGGTACGGAATGTTTCCGCAATTAGGCGCTCCAATCGGATTATTGCTTTCAGGCGGAACCTTTCTCTTGCTTACCGATTCGATGAGCAACGAAGATTTTATGAATTACGGCTGGAGAATTCCTTTCATTGCCAGCGCACTTTTAGTAATTGTTGGTTTTTATATCAGAACAAAAATTACTGAAACACCTTCATTTGAAGAGGCTAAAAAGCATGAGGAAGAAGTAAAAGTTCCGTTTTTAGAATTGGTAAAATCTTATAAGAATCAATTGATTTTTGGAACATTTGCAGCGATTACAACGTTTTTGGTTTTCTATTTAATGACGGTTTTCACTCTAAGCTGGGCAACCTCAGATTTAGGAATTGCAAAAAGAGACGGATTATTAATTCAGTTATTTTCAGTATTGTTTTTTGCGTTGTTTATTCCAGTTTCTGCAGTAGTTGCAGATAGAATCGGACGCCGAAAAATGCTTATTGCGGCTACAGCGGCGATTGCTGTTTTCGGATTTTTCTTTTCTTACTTTTTAAGCTCAGGAAATATTGTTTTAGTAGCCATTTTTGCTTGCATCGGAATGTCTTTAATGGGATTTACGTATGGTCCTTTGGGAACTTTTCTTTCTGAATTGTTTCCGACAAATGTTCGTTATTCTGGAGCGTCTTTGACTTTCAATATGGCAGGAATCCTCGGAGCAGCTTTTGCGCCAATGATTGCGATTTGGCTAGCTAAGACTTATGATGTGAGTTATGTGGGTTATTATTTGGTAACAGCTGCTTTTATTTCTTTGATTTCATTTTTAGTAATTAGTAAAGATGAACATAAGTTTTAAATAAATTCCGTTTAAAATATTTGAAAGCAGTAATGTAAAAAATTACTGCTTTTTTTTTGTTTGTTCAGAAAGTATTTAGATATTTGTCTAAATATATAAATGTAATGAATGATATTTTTAAAGCACTAAACGATGCGACTAGAAGAGAGATTTTGGACCTTCTGAAGCAAAAAGATATGTCTGCGGGAGAGATTGCCGATGCTTTTAATATTTCTAAACCAAGTATTTCACATCATTTAGATATTTTAAAACGGGCTGATTTAATTACATCTGAAAAAAACGGGCAATTCATCATTTATTCCATAAATACCACCATAATGGAAGATGTTTTGCAATGGATACTAACCTTTAAACAATAATAAAATGAATTTAGAATTGAAAAAAGAACTTCCCCTAATTGGAATTGTTTTGATTCCTTTTGTTTATTTAGCAACAATTTGGAACACACTTCCTGAAAGAGTCCCTGTGCATTGGAATTACAAAGGTGAAATAGATAATTGGGGGGATAAGTTTAGCTTACTGTTTTTGCTTTTTATGCTTCCTGTTTTGATGTACGGCTTAATGACTGCGGCATCTAAAATTGATCCCAAAAAAAGAATTTCATTAATGGGAAGAAAGTTTTATCAGCTTAAGTTTTTCTTGGTTTTATTTATGTCAGTGCTGGCTTCCTTTTTTATTTACTTGGCCAAAAATCAATCTCTTTCTAGTCCAGGTTTAATGTATGTAGCTGTTGGAGTGCTATTAATTATATTCGGAAATTATTTTAAAGTTATTCAGCCTAATTATTTTATCGGAATTCGTACCCCGTGGACGTTGGAAAATCAGCAGGTTTGGAAAGCGACACATGCTTTTGCTGGGAAATTATGGCTTGCAGGCGGTTTTGTGATAATATTGGGTGGTTTGACATTTTCGGGATTTAATTTTTCTAAAATTTTTATTGGTATAGGAATTACTATTGCCGCTGTTCCTATGATTTATTCTTATTTCAAATTTAAAAGTTTAGAAAAAAAAGATAATAACCTTTAAGTAATTAAGCCACAAAATGAAAAAAATAATACTTTTTGCACTCCTAATTTTTAGCTTTTTTAATTCGTTTGCTCAAGATATTTCGGGGCAATGGAATGGTGTTTTAAAACTTCCAAACAATCAATTGAAGGTTGTTTTTAATCTTACTAAAACAGAAAACGGATATACTTCTACAACAGATAGTCCAGATCAAAATGTGAAAGGAATTCCAGTTAAATCTACTACTTTTGAAAATTCGGTATTGAAATTAGATATTCCTGCTGTAGGTGGTTCGTATGAAGGAAAATTGAATGCTGATACTATTTTTGTTGGGAAAATAACTCAAAACGGACATACGTTAGATCTTAATTTATCAAAAGGAAATATTGTAATCGCAAAAACTCAGGAACCAAAACAGCCATTTCCTTATTATACAGAAAATGTAAAATTCGAGAATAAAAAAGATCAAGTAACTCTGGCAGGGACTTTATCGTTACCTAAAAAAGAAGGTAATTTTCCAGCAGTTATTTTAATTTCTGGAAGCGGTGCGCAAAATCGAGATGAAGAAATGTTAGGGCATAAACCATTTTTAGTTTTAGCAGATTATCTTACCAAAAAAGGAATAGCTGTTTTACGTTTTGACGATCGCGGTTTTGGTGAGTCTACTGGTGATTTTAAAAGTGCAACTACTACAGATTTTGTAAAAGATGTACAGGCTGGGGTTGACTATTTGAAGACTCGCAAAGAAATCAATAAAAACAAAATTGGTTTAATTGGGCATAGTGAAGGGGGAGTAATTGCGCCAATTGTTGCTGGAAATTCTAAAGATATCGCATTTATTGTTTTAATGGCTGGAACAGGAATTCGTGGTGATAAATTGCTTCTCTTACAAAAAGAATTGATAGAAAGAGAAATGGGAGTTTCTGAAGAAGAAATAAAAAGAGGAGAGGAAACTTATAAAGAGATTTACGAACTTATAACTTCCAGCTCTTCAGTTGACGAAAAACTTAAGAAAGATGTTAAGAATATTTTTGAATCTAAACTTGGTGTAAAAGATAAAAGAGCAGATGCTTACACCTATGAAGTTACAAATCCTTGGATATATAATTTCTTAAAACTTGATCCTGCACCATATTTAGAAAAAGTAAAATGCCCAGTTTTGGCAATTAATGGAAGCAAAGATTTACAAGTTCCTGCAGAAGCTAATCTTCAGAATATTAATAAAGCTTTGACAAAAGCAGGAAATAAAAAGGTGACAATTAAAGAATTACCAAATTTAAATCACTTATTTCAAGAATGTAAAACGGGATTGCCGAAAGAGTATGCATCAATTGAGCAAACAATATCTCCGACAGCATTAGAAGAGATTTCAAGTTGGGTTCTGTTGCAGATTAAATAAAATTATAGAATCGCAAAGATTTATATACTTGGAAGTTTTTTTTTCAGTATAAATCTTTGCGATTTTATTTTTATCGTTTTAAAGAAAAATGTCCTCTATATTCTGTTCCGTTTATTCTAGTAACGGTAAACCAATAGTCTGAAGCAGGTTGTTGATTTCCTAGATAAGTTCCATTCCAAGAAGTGTTTAATGCCAATTCTTTAATTAATCTTCCATAACGATCGAATATTCTAATAGATGAATTAGGAGCCAAATAATCAGGATCGATTGTCCAAGTATCATTAAAACCATCTCCATTTGGCGTAAAGAATTTTAGAAACGGAAGTTCATTAACCAAATGAATACAATCTCCAGCTGTAGCCTCTAAAATGTTTATTGTTACAGGAATTCTATCACTTTCACAAGTGCTTACTGTTTGAGAAGCATAATAGGTAATTCCATTTTCTAATGAAGTTGATTCTGATAAATTACTTGTAGAAGAAGAGCTTTCATACCATTTGATGTTTTGACCATTTATTTCAATATCGCTAATTTTTGAGCTTTTCTGAATACAGAATTGCTGTGGAGAATTGGCAATTGGAATTTGAGTATCTTGAATTTTTACGGTAATTGCCAATCTTTCGCTTTCGCAGTTGTTTGCGGTTTGAGTTACATAATACGTGCCGTTTTTCAATAGAGTTGTCTCATTTAAAATGTTTCCATTTATTGGAGCGTCATACCATTTGAGTGCAGTTCCTGCTATATTTAGATTTTCAATTGTCGCTAATTCATCAATGCAAAATTGTTGGTTTTTACTTCCTATTGGAATTGGAGTATCATAAACGTGAACAAGAATAGGAGTTCTGTCACTATCGCAACCAATCTTTTGAGAAGCATAGTAAGTTCTGTTGTTTTCTAATAAAGTGGTATTGGGTAATGTTGATGCAGACATCATGGTATCAAACCATTTGATGTTTTGTCCCATTATTTGAATGTCATTAAGGGTTTTGTTTTCTTTTTTACAAAAAGATTGCTCTGGATTTCCCGATGGAACAGAAGGAGTATTTACGAGTGAAACCGTAACTCCAAATCTTGGACTTTCACAACTGCTTTCCGTTTGAGATGCATAATATGTTTTTCCGTTTTGCAGATTTGTTGTTTCAGATAATAAAGTACCATTATTTGGAGAGTCATACCATTTTATTGAAGTTCCTATAATTTCGATATTTGAAATCGTTGGATTTTGTCCTGTGCAAAATGGTTGATTTGCATTTCCTGTTGGAGCTAGTGTATTCTGAATATTGATTAAAACAGCTGCTCTTTCGCTTTCACATCCGTTTATAGTTTGAGATGCATAATAAGTTACCCCATTTTGAAGAGGAGTTGTGTTAGACAAAATTGTTCCCGCTGTTTGCGCACTGTACCACTTTATATTTTGTCCTGTAATTTGAATGTCATTTATAGTTGCATTTTGTTGCATACAGAAAATCTGTGGAGAATTACCTGTAGGATTTTGAGGTTTACTAATGATAATTAGCTTAAAATCTTTCTCAATAAAGCAAGAAGGATTTGTTTTGAAATAACTTTTTACGGTTATAATTTCTTCGTTTTTTACAGTATTTGTATAAGGATTTGGCAACGGACTTGGCAAAGAGACTCCGCTTTGATTCGTATATTCTACAATTAAATCTGATTGATTTCCTATTACAATTGCATGTATTCCAGAGGTGTTAAAAGAATTTGAAATACCTGATCCAGAATTTCCTTCGCAAGAATAAATAGGATTTAGGGTAAAGTCATTTGGGCTGTTGGTAATTGTGATTTCCTTAGTTATGGTTTGGGTTTCACTACCACATTTTATTGTCGCAGCAACAGTGTATGTTCCTACAGCGGTAAATTGATGCTTAGGATTGTTTATTGCTGCAGTATTGTTTGCGTTTGAATTTGGGTCATCAAAATTCCATAGTATAGAATCAAATGTACCTTTAACATTAAAATTAACAGCTTTGTTAAAACAAGTGTTTTCGGCTAAAATTTCACCTTTGTTGGGTGGAGATGTACTGGATTTAAGCTTATAAAGCAATCCATTTGCCTCATTATTACCACTATTACCATAAATGACTGAATTGTTAATTATTAAGGGCTCACTTTGAAAATTGGATGTTAAAAACAAATCATCTTTGTCAAATTTAATTGGCCCCGCTGCATCAAGAGATAGGCTATTAGCATAATGGTTTGTACCAGTTGATTTTAGAACATACTCTGGTTCAAAATTATCTAAGTTCATTTTAAAGAGCACGAGATCTTCCCCCAAATTCCTTGATGTTATATTTGCATTAGGAAAAGTCATTGTATTAGAGAAACTGGTAAAAACAAACAATTCATTGCCTTTTCCAGCCATATATGCTTTGTTTAAACTACTTGGTCGAAGATTGGCTTCTCCAGGATACTCAAGCATTGAATTGTTGTTAATTTGTTTAAATCGCTCCAAATTTCCGTTAGAAGGATTAAATTCTGTTAAAATGGATTGTGTGACATCATTTCTTGGAGAATTTGTATTGAAGGTATTTCCAAGAACATTTACATCTCGATCAAAACAGCCCCATAAATATAGTTTGTCATTTATTGGGTTATAATGCAATATTGTTGGTCTATAAACGGTTTTATTAAGGATATTACCATTGTTAGAAATCTCTTTACTCCATACCATCTCTAAGTTTGAATTCACCTTGAAAATACTGGAAGAAGTATAGTTTGATCCAATTTTACCAAAATAGATATTTCCATTCTTATCGATTTCGGAAGTCTTAACAACATCAGAATCTGATCCATATTTTTTAGCATCAATTAAATTTCCTGCAATATCAAATTTTGCTACAAAAGCTCGTCCATAATAAGCATTATCACTTAATAAAATTTGATTATTGATATTGATAGAATTATTAAATGAGCCAGTAACATAAATGTAGCCATTATTGTAGAAAACGTTTTTTGCTAAGTTGTTTATGGTGCCAATTTTGCGATTCCATACAACATTTCCGTTAGGAGACAACTTATAAAGCGTAACACCAAAATAAAATTGTAAACCATCAAGAACAAATGGCTCTTTCCCAGAGTTGTAATTTCCTCCTAAAAGTTCTTTTACTAAAACATACGAATTTCCCTGATCATCAACACAAAAATAATTGGCAGCTGTATAACTAGGAAATTCTTTTTTCCAAAGAAGATTGCAATTTAAATCATATTTGTAAAGCCCTGGCCTATCGGTTCTATTGGCGCCTGAGAGATGTGTTCCTATAGTTACGAATACAGCATTGTCTGTTTTTTCTAAATCAAAAACCGCACCTCCAATCCAGCCAGCATAGACTTTTGCGCAATCAAAACATTGACTTTGCATTAAAAAGGAATAAAAAAGAAAAAAGAAAAGTAATTTTTGTTTCATAAAAGAAAATTAAGTCATTTCAAATGTAATTAAATATCTACAAAACCATATTAAAAAATCAAAACTCAAGTGAATAAAATCTTTACCATAAAAATCTCAAAATAACACGTATTTTTGCAAAAAAATAATTCCCTTTTGAAAACGAAACTCTTTGTAATTACGCCACCTTTTACACAACTGAATACACCGTATCCGGCAACGGCGTATATAAAAGGTTTTCTGAATACGAAGAATATCGAATCGGTTCAAGCTGATTTGGGTATTGATGTGATTTTGGAATTGTTTTCGAAGAAAGGATTAGAAAGTTTGTTTCAAGTTCCAGGTTTCAAGTTTGAAGTTGCTGGAAACGAAATTTCAGATAATTCGAAAAGAATTTTTGCTCTTCAAGACGAATACATTAAAACAATTGATCCAGTAATTCAGTTTTTGCAAGGAAAAAATCCAACTTTGGCTTTACAGATTTGTCAGGAAGATTTTCTGCCCGAAGCTTCTCGTTTTGCACAATTAGAAGAGTTGGATTGGGCTTTTGGTTCAATGGGAACTCAGGACAAAGCCAAACATTTGGCAACTTTATATCTTGAGGATATTTCAGATTTTATTGTCGAATGTGTTGATGAAAATTTTGGTTTCAGTCGATATGCTGAACGTTTAGGTAGAAGTGCCAATTCTTTTGACGAATTATACGAAGCGCTTCAACAAGAGCCAACTTATATCGATTCGATTTTAATTTCGTTATTAAAAGCTAAAATAGAAGCAGTAAAACCGACTTTATTTTTAATTTCTGTTCCTTTTCCAGGGAATTTATATAGCGCGTTTCGTTCTGCGCAATGGGTAAAACAAAATCATCCCGAGATTAAAATTTCGATGGGTGGAGGTTTTCCTAATACCGAATTGCGCTCGCTTTCTGATAAACGTGTTTTCGAATTTTTCGATTTTATCACTTTAGATGATGGAGAAGTTCCAATTGAAGAATTAATTTTTCATTTAGAAAATCCAGATTCTGATTCTTTCAAAAGAACTTTTTTATTAGAAAATGGAGAAGTAGTCTACAAAAACAATTCTCTAAAACACGATTACAAACAATCTCAGGTTGGAACGCCAGATTATTCAGATTTGCCTTTGGATAAGTACATTTCGGTTATCGAAATTATAAATCCGATGCATAGAATGTGGAGCGATGGCCGTTGGAATAAACTCACAATGGCGCATGGTTGTTATTGGGGAAAATGTACATTTTGTGATATTTCTTTAGATTATATAAAAGTTTATGAGCCTGTTGCCGCAAGTCTTTTATGCGACAGAATCGAAGAATTAATCGAGCAAACAGGTCAAAACGGATTTCATTTTGTTGATGAAGCCGCGCCGCCAGCTTTAATGCGTGCTTTGGCTCTTGAAATCTTAAAAAGAAAACTCGCTGTAACATGGTGGACCAATATTCGTTTTGAAAAAAGTTTTTCAAAAGATCTATGTTTATTGCTAAAAGCTTCTGGATGTATTGCAGTTTCAGGCGGTTTAGAAGTAGCTTCAGATAGACTGTTGAAATTAATTGACAAAGGCGTAACTGTTGAACAAGTTGCAAAAGTAACACGAAATTTCACTGAAGCAGGAATTATGGTTCATGCCTATTTAATGTATGGATATCCAACACAAACCATTCAGGAAACGGTTGATAGTTTAGAAATGGTTCGTCAGTTGTTTGAAGCGGGAGTTTTACAGTCAGGATTTTGGCATCAATTTGCTTTAACTGCACATAGTCCCGTTGGATTATATCCGGAACAATTTGGCGTGACCAAAAAAACAGAAGTGATTGGAACTTTTGCGAATAATGATATTGAATACACCGATGCAACGGGCATCAATCATGACAAATTTAGTTTCGGATTAAAGAAATCGCTTTTTAATTTCATGCATGGAATCTGTTTTGATTATGAACTTCAGGAGTGGTTTGATTTTAAAATTCCGAAAACCAAAATCCATCCCGATTTTATTTTTAATGCATTAGAAGAACAAAACGATTTCAATACAAAACCAAATGCAAAAGTGGTTTGGATTGGAGGAAAACCTACTGCGGACGTCTTTACAAAATCTAAAAAAGGAAGAAGTTGGGAGATGATGTCGCTCACTTTTCATGATAAAAAAGAAAGTTTTGATATCCAAACCAGTAAAGAAGAAGGTGAGTGGCTGACTTCAATTTTATCAAAAATAGCTGTTTCTGGTTCTAAAAATTATACTTTTCAAGAAGTCAAAAATGATTTTGAAACCGAATTGGAAGATTTCGAATTGTTTTGGTATTCTAAACCAATAAATACTTTACGTGAATTTGGATTATTGGTGCTTTAATATTCAATACATTCTCCGTCATTCGGAATAGAAGTCTTGTTTAAAAGGCCATGATCTGAAAGAGCAGTTCTTAACTGTAAACGTGTCGTTGGACAATGGTTTAAAGCTTCTAAATGATTCGCAAGAACTTTTCCTGGCGCAAGTGTGACGAATTTCAAAATATCATCCATCCGCATTAATAGAGGTTGACCGAAATCTAATCTTGCGGTTCCGCAGGCTACAATCGAAATGTCGGGTTTAAATTGCGTTAAAACTTTTTCTACATGCTCTGTAAAAATAGTATCTGAACTGATATAAATAGATTTTTGATCTGCCAGTTCGATAAGAAAGCCCATTACATTTCCCATTAATTTAGCAACAAATCCGTAACCGTGTCTTGCTGGAATTCCTGTAATTTTTCCGTCTAGAAATTTTTGAGGTTCCCAATATTCCAAAGTTTGAATTACGCTAAGCCCTCGTTGCACAAGAGCTTTTTCATCTTTAGAACTGCAGATAACAGGAATGCTTTTTCTTCTTAAAAAAACTTCACCTGCTTTGTCAATATGATCTGGATGTAAATGTGTAATCAAACAATGTGTTACACGGCTCAAGATATCTCGGCTGTTTTTTGGCAATGCCACAAGCGGATTTCGTTTTGGTTTATATCTGAAAATAGTAAAAGGTGGAATTGTTTTTCTTTTACCTAACATTGGGTCAACTAAAATGACATGCTTTTCTGTTTCAATTACCAAAGAGGCATTTCGCAAATGATGTAATTTCATATCCAAGAAAATTAGATATTAAAAATACAAAGTTTTTCTAAAAACTGCTTACAGATTTTTCTTTATTTTTAGCAGAATTGTGATTTACCCAATAGAAAATCTAAACCCAATTCCATGAAGGTTTTCTATCGAAATTCCTTGTTCGTTTGCCAAGATTTTACGCAGTCGCGAAATAAAAACATCCAAACTTCTTCCCATAAAATAGTCATCAGTTCCCCACAAAGAAGTTAAGATTTGTTCTCTTTTCAAAACGGAATTTTTATGGTCTAGAAAAAGTTTCAATAATTCGGCTTCACGCTGTGTTAAACCAACTTTTTCTTCATCATTGAAAAGAATGAAATTTTTGGTGTCAAACTGATATTTTCCAACTTCATAAATCGTTTTTACAACTGGAATGTTTTTCTGTGAACGTTTTAAGAAAATTTCAATTTTGAGAAGTAATTCTTCAATACTAAAAGGTTTTACCAAATAATCATCGGCACCTAAACGAAGACCTTTTATTCGATCTTCTTTTAAAGTTTTAGCCGAAAGAAAAATAATCGGAACATCAACATCAATTTTTCGAACGGCTTCGGCAAGTTCAAAACCGTCCATTTTTGGCATCATAATATCAAAAATGCAAATATCGAATTCTTCTTCCTCAAAAATTTTCAGTGCCGATTTTCCATCAGAACAATGAATTACTTCATAACGGTTTTGCTCCAAATTGTCTTTGGTTAAAAACGCTAAGGTTTCATCATCTTCGGCATATAGTATTTTGAAATTTCTCATTTTTTGTAAGGAATTGATAAAGTTAAGGTAACACCTTTTTCTGAATTATTTTCGGCTTTTATTTTCCAGTTTTGCAGACTGCAGATTTCTTTTACATAGTATAAACCAAGTCCAAATCCGTTCACCTCGTTGCTTTTTTCGTTTTGAACGCGGTAAAACTTATCAAAGATAAAAGATATTTTCTTAGGATTAATTCCAATTCCGTTATCAATAAACTCCAATTTTAAACAGTTATTATTTTCGATAATTTTTATCGTAACTTCTGGCTTTTCATTGCAGTATTTTATTGCATTATCCAAAAGATTATAAACTAAATTCGCAAAATGAAAAGTATCTGTCTCAATTAAATAATCTCTTGAAAGAGTTTCAATTGTAATAGAAGCTTCAGGATATTTTAGTCTGATGTTTTCTATGGCTTCTTCAATAATCGGAACTATTAAAATATTTTCTTTTTTAAGTTCTAAAGGAGCATAATCAGACTTTGCAATATTTAGAATTTTTTCGATATGACTATTTAATTTATTTCCCTGATTGATAATAATGTCGGTATAAGTAAACAGTTTTTTGTCTTCTTTAATTGGTTTTTGTTCAATTAGATATTTTGACGCAATTAGAATAGAAGCCAAAGGTGTTTTAAATTCATGCGTCATATTATTAATGAAATCACGTTGTAATTCTGAATACTTTTTATGTTGTAAGAGAGTAAAAATCGAGTAAACATAAATAAGTAGAATCAGAATCAATGCGGTTGAAAGGACGAACCAAAATCGCATCGAACTAAAAAGATAAGTCGTTTCGTTTGGAAAACGTACGGCGAAATAATAAACCAGATTTTTATGTTTAGGGAAATAAACAGTCTTTTTGCATTCTGCTTTTTTCTTATAAAGTGAAATGTAATCACCATAAATCATTTCGTCGCTTTGGCAATTGTACATTGCATATTCAAAATCGGTGGTGATATTCATTTTTTTGAATTCCGTTTTCAGATAAAATTCTAAAATATCGGGTTCAAATTCATTATCCACATTTACGATATAATAATCGTTTGCAATTTTTTGAACTGGATTCTGAACTGGCAATTCGTGATTGGTTCCTTCGTATAATTTTTTAGCTACTTCCAGCAAGGCAATATGCGCCTTTTGGCTCAGCTTTTTTTGTTCTATTGTAAAAGCCTCTTTCGTCCATAGTAATTGTGCTACCAAAATACTGATGATAGCGACTAATCCTAAGATAATGATGCTGTTGAGTTTATTAATTTTCAAGAATAAAGGATTTTGAGAGTGTAATATTAATCAATTTTGGCCTAAAAACAGGCGGTTAACAAGTCATTAACAAACGTTTGGAACCAGTTAACAGCGACTTGAATTTGTCTGAATTACCTTTGTAATATCAAAAATGAACTATAAACCATTTTAAATATATCAGTTATGAAAATGATCAAAATTTCGATGTTAGCTTTGGCTTTAGGCCTAATGTCTTTTTCAGCAATTGCTCCAGTACAATCTTTAGTTTCAGAAACTGAAATTTCAGCAACTGCAGGCTCTACAATTGCTTGGAAAGCAGAAACAATTGATGTTGGACAAATTCCGCAAGGAACTCCAAAAGCAATTGTTTACGAATTTAAAAACACAGGAAAAACGGCTGTAGTGATTACAAACGTGCAAGGATCTTGTGGATGTACAGCAACAGATTACACAAAAGAGCCAATTCAGGCTGGTAAATCTGGAAAAGTTACTGCAACTTATAATGCTGCAAACAAAGGCGCTTTTACAAAAACAGTTACTGTAACAACTAGCGCAGAAACAACACCAAAAGTACTTACTTTAAAAGGTACTGTTATTTAATTAGAATTTTAATAGGTTGGTTATATGGCGAAAGCTCCAGACATGCAAATTGTTTGGAGCTTTTTATTTTATTAACCGCTTAAACTTCAAAAAAATAAGGCTTAAGATTTAACATTGAGTTCTTTGTTTTAATAGAATTTTTTCTACTTTTAATCAAAAATTTTGAGTTATGAAAATCTGGTATACGCCTATTATTGCTATTGTTTTTTTTGCTGTTTTTTCGTGTAATTCGAAAGCTGATAAAAAAGAGGAAAACTCGATAAAAACGGTTGAAAAAGTCCCTGAATTAAAACTTACGATCGACAGTATGCGCATTGCGAAGTTTTATGAAAATTATCCGAAACTGGACAAGTTTAAAAATGATGTGACTTCTTTATATCAAAAAAATAAGTCGACTCAATTGTGGCAGGATAATAAAGGAATTGTCGAATTTGCCAATACACTTTTCAATCAATACAAAAATTTAGGTCAAGAAGGATTAAAAGCTAATTATCCTTATAATGAACAGTTAAATTCTGTTTTTGATAATAATGCAAACACCAAACTTTCAAAAGAAGATACCGACCTAATACTTTCTAATTTATACTATTATTATGGTGAAAAAGTGGGCGGTTTTGACGAAAAAACAGTAGTTTCTTTAGAATGGCTTTTACCTCGTAAAAAACTGAATTACCAAGTGCTCTCAGATTCTATCTTTAAAAAATCAACCATTTTGGATGATAAGAAAAAAAAGATGTTCAGCCAGTATTACAAACTGCGCGATGCTCTTAAACAGTATAGAGAAATTGAGAAAAATGGTGGCTGGAAAACTATTGAAACAGATGAAGATTATAAAAGCCTAAAAGTAGGGGATTCGTCTGCTGTTGTAGCACAAATTAGAGAAAGACTTTTTGTTACTAAAGATATTGAAGAGGACAATAAAAGTGCTATTTGTGATACGACTTTGATCAAAGCCATGAAAAACTACGAATTGCGTCATGGTTATACTCCAAAAAACACGATTCTTCTAGAGCATATAAATGATTTGAATATTCCTGTTTCAGATCGTATCAAAACAATTATTGTTAATATGGAGCGCTGCCGCTGGATAGATCCGGAATTAGAAAAAGGGCAGAAGTATATAGAAGTTAATATTCCTGAATTTAGATTGTATATAGTTGAGGATGGTAAAATTGCTTTTGTATCGCCAGTTGTTGTGGGAAGGGCAATGACAAAAACTGTTATTTTCAGCGGAATGATGAGCAATATTGTTTTCAGTCCGTATTGGAATGTGCCACCAAGTATCATCAAATCGGAAATTAAGCCTGGAATGGCAAAGGATAAAAACTATCTGCAAAAGAAAAATCTGGAATGGAATAATGGCGCTGTTCGTCAGCTTCCAGGAAAAAATAATTCTTTAGGATTGGTGAAATTTCTATTTCCTAATTCGAGTAATATTTATTTGCACGATACGCCTTCAAAAAGTTTGTTTGAAAGAGAAAGCCGAGCTTTTAGCCACGGTTGCGTACGCGTAGCAAAACCTCGTGAATTGGCAATTGAATTATTAAAAGTCGATCCGCAATGGAATCCTGAAAGAATTGATAAAGCTATGCATGCTGGAAAAGAAAGTTGGTACACGCTTAAGAAAAAAGTCCCAGTTTATATCGGATATTTTACTGCTTGGGTTGATCGACAAGGCAATTTAAATTTCTATAAAGATATTTACGGAAGAGATGAAAGTATGATTAAACTTTTAACGGAAGAATAAAACTTTAAATTCCAATTTCAAAAAATCCAAATTCCAAAATTGGCATTAATATAAAATTCGGTTTAATTAGTATAAGAAAAATTTAGGCCACAGATTAAAAAGATTAGCACAGATTTTAGAATCTTTTTAATCCTTTTAATCTGTGGCAAAACTTATTTAGCTAAAACATCAACACATTTATAAAAGCGTTTGGTATAATGTTCTGTATCAAGAGCTGTTATAGTTACCTGCTGTGCTTTTCCTGAAGAAGCATGAATGAATTTTGACTGCATTCCGTTGGCTTCACAGATTATCCCAACATGACCAACGACATTCCGGTTTTTATATCCGTAGAAAACTAAAACGTCACCTACTTTAAATTCTTCTGGTTTTAGAGCTTGGCCTAAATTTTTGTAACCACTGGAACTTCTTGGAAGTGTCATTCCAAAATTTTTAAATACATAACTCACAAAACCCGAACAGTCAAATCCTTTTTGCGGATTGCTGCTGGCGTAAACATAAGGCGTTCCTAGATATTGTTTGGCATAAACAATTATAGAGTCACGATTGATTTCGGTTTGAGATGAATTGTTTTCAATTTGCCTTTTTTCTTTTTTTAAGTTGAAAGAAGAAAGAGTGATAAAAAGCAATAGAGAAATTAATGTGAGGGCTTTCATTTTTGACGGATTGTAAAAGTATAAAACGACAAAGATAAATCTAAATTGTAAGTTCCTTTTTAGAAATGTAAGAATTAACATCTGTAATTGCCCAAATGATGGGTTTATGTGGTGTTTTTTTATTACTTTTTGACATTTTAGTATCTTTTTGGATAATCTCTTTCCAATATATTTGTGAATCGTATTTATATTTTAACAAATAAACTATGTTTCCCAAAAAAATAGCTGTTTTAATTTCGTTTTTGCTGATTTCGGTTGTTTCGACTTCGCAAACTCAAAATTCAAGTAAAACTTTCTTGTATCAAGGTCGAATCGATAAACTTCAGAATGATCAAGCCATTTTAATAGGTACAGCTTCTTCAGTTTCGTTTAATTTTCTGGGAAATGAATGCTCGATTTCTCTTCAAAGCGTTGAAGAACATCATAATTATGTTCAGTTGGTTTTGGACGGAAAATATGTAGGAAAAATTAGAATTGAAAAAGGAGCAGTTCAATCTTTTCCAATAAAAGTAAATTCGAACAAAAAAGAGCATCGATTAGAAATCTACAAAAATACAGAAGCTCAAAGCGGTAATATTTTGTTTGCTGGAACAACGGCAAAACTGACTTCGATTTCGTTTCAAAAGAAAAAGAAAATAGAATTTATTGGAGATTCAATTACTTGTGGCGCAGCGAGCGGTCCATCGGATGTTCCTTGTGATAAAGGCGAATATTTAGATCATCATAATGGTTATTATGCGTATGGACCAACACTTTCAAGAGCAATCGGAACGGATTATTTAATGAGTTGCGTCTCTGGAATCGGAATGTATAGAAACTGGAATGATGAGCACAAAGACGAAGCGATAATGCCAGATGTTTATCCAAATTTATATTTAACAAAAGAAGCTTCAAAACCTAAATATGATTTTGCTTTTCAGCCCGATATTATCAGCATTGCTTTAGGAACAAATGATTTTTCTGGCGGAGATGGCAAAAAAGAACGTCTTCCTTTTAATGCAGAAAAATATGTTTCTAATTATATCAACTTCATCAAAATGCTTTATAAACACAATCCGAATGCACAGATTGTCATTACAAACAGTCCGATGGTTGGTGGAGAAAGAGCAGTTGTTTTTGAGGATTGTTTGAATAAAGTTAAAAACGCTTTCGCGGATGATAAATCACACAAATCAATTCAGATTTTCAAGTTCAAACCAATGACGCCAAACGGATGTTCAGGTCATCCAGATGTAGCTGATCATAAGGTTTTGGCAGAGGAATATGGCCCATTTTTAAAGAAGTTGCTAAATGAAAAATAATATTTTTAAGTTTGTTTTCTTTCTATTGATTTCCAGTACTATGATGGCAAACGTTTCACTCCCGAATATTTTTGGTGATAATATGGTTTTACAGCGCAACTCTGAAGTGAAAATTTGGGGTTGGGCAAATCCAAAAGAAGAAATCAAACTAATTTCTAGCTGGAATAATCAGGAATATAAAACCGTTGCCAATAATCAGGCAAAATGGGAATTGACAATTAAAACTCCTGAAGCGGGCGGACCGTTCACAATTTCGATAAAAGGCTACAATGAAGTGGTTTTAAAAAACATTTTAATTGGCGAAGTCTGGCTTTGTTCTGGACAATCGAATATGGAAATGTCGGTTAGCTGGGGAATTGACGATGGCGAAGAAGAAATGAAAAATGCCACAAATCCTAATATTCGATTTTTTACGGTTCCTAAATTGACAGCTGAAAATCCGCAGAATAATTTACTGGGAAATTGGACAGAATCGACTCCTGAAACCATGAAATATTTTAGTGCTGTTGGTTACTTTTTTGCAAAACGCTTGCGCGAAGATTTGAAAAATGTCCCAATCGGATTAATTTCTTCGAACTGGGGCGGAACTCCTGCAGAAATCTGGATGCCAGAAGATGTGGTAAATAACGATCCAATCTTGTTAGAAAATGCTAAAAAATTGAACGAACAAGAATACGGTCCAAGACAACCTGGACGTGCTTTTAATGCCATGATTTATCCAATTGTAGGATTTAAAATTGCAGGAACGCTTTGGTATCAGGGAGAATCTAATGTTGGTTCCCTAGTTTATGATAAAACTCTGGGAGCGTTAATTACTTCTTGGAGAAAGGAATGGAAAGACGAATTTCCTTTTTATTATGTTCAGATTGCACCTTTTAAAACCGGAAAGAATAATTTTTCAAATGTCACGGTTAGAGATTCGCAGAGAAAACTATTGAAAGAAGTTTCAAAAACGGGAATGGTCGTAATTAGTGATATTTCAGATACGATTGATATTCATCCAAAAAATAAAAAATCAGTTGGAATTCGTTTGGCCAATTTAGCTTTAGCTGAAACTTATAAAACCAACAATAGTTTAGTTAATGGACCGCTCTTTAAATCCATTAAAATAGATAAGAATAAAGTAATCGTTTCTTTTGATTACGCAGACGGATTACACTTTAAAGACAAAAAATCGAATCAGTTCGAAGTGGCAGGAGCAGATGGCATTTTTTATCCTGCCGAGCCTTCAATTGAAAATAATGAAGTGGTTTTGACAAGCAAAAAAGTGGCTTCTCCAGCAAAAGTGAGATTTGCATGGGGAAATACGATTCAGTCAGATTTGTTTAATAAAGCGAATTTGCCTGCATCTTGTTTTGTTTCTGAGTGAGTGTATAAAGAAGAAAGAAGCAAGATTTTAGATTATTAACCTGCTTTGTCAGGCTGAACGAAGTAGGAGCCCCGTAAAGTTTGTCATCCTGAGGTACGAAGGATCACACTCGGGATTCGACAAAGATTGGCAAATTTCTGTATGGAGTTTCTACTGTGATCCTTCGTTCCTCAGGATGATAAGATAATCGAAACGTTCTTTTGAAAACGATTTGCGTGAGGGATAGAGCCTTTTGTGAAGAGAAACGGAACAAAAGATAAAGCCGAAAGCCCGACCCGCTTTTTTCAGCGGGGCACGCCAAAATATAAAAACTTAGAATCTTAGCGTCTCAGAACCTTAGAACCTTAGAAAAAAACTAACTAAACCACATATGAAAAATAAAATAATAACCATTGGGATTTTTTCCCTGTTTACTGTTGGAAATATGAATGCACAGAAAAAAACATATCTGGATAAAAACAAAACAATAGAGCAAAGAATTGATTTGCTTTTGCCAATGATGACCTTGGAGGAGAAAGTAGGGCAAATGAACCAGTACAATGGTTTTTGGGATGTTACGGGACCTGCACCAAAAGGCGGAACAGCCGAATTAAAATACGAACATTTAAGAAAAGGTTTAGTCGGATCGATGCTGACAGTTCGTGGCGTAAAAGAAGTTCGTGCGGTGCAGAAAATTGCGGTTGAAGAAACGCGTTTGGGGATTCCGTTAATTATTGGTTTTGATGTAATACATGGCTATAAAACGTTAAGTCCAATTCCGTTGGCAGAAGCGGCAAGTTGGGACTTGGAAGCGATTAAAAAATCGGCGGCGATTGCAGCAGATGAAGCTTCAGCATCTGGAATTAATTGGACTTTCGGACCAAATGTCGATGTGGCAAACGATGCGCGCTGGGGACGTGTGATGGAAGGCGCGGGTGAAGATCCGTATTTAGGAAGTAAAATTGGTTATGCTAGAGTAAAAGGTTTTCAAGGAGAAACCGTCGCTGATCTGGCTAAAGTAAATACGATTGCCGCTTGTGCAAAACACTTTGCAGCGTATGGTTACGTTGAAGCTGGATTGGAATATAATATTGTAGATATCAGTAATTCGAAATTGTATAATTCGGTCTTGCCTCCTTTTGAAGCAACGGTTGACGCTGGAGTTCGTACGTTTATGAATTCATTTAATACTTTGAATGGTGTTCCAGCGACTGGAAATGCCTTTTTACAAAGAGATATTTTAAAGGGAAAATGGAAGTTTGACGGATTTGTAATTTCTGATTATGCTTCAATTCGTGAAATGATAGCGCACGGTTATGCAAAAGACGAAGCCGATGCAACTGCAAAAGCGGTGATTGCAGGTTCTGATATGGATATGGAATCGTATTTGTATGTGGCGAAATTGGTTGATCTGGTAAAATCAGGAAAAGTAAAAGAGTCTTTGGTCGATGATGCGGTTCGCAGAATTTTGCGTGTGAAATTTGAATTGGGATTATTTGATGATCCGTACAGATATTGTGATGAAAAACGCGAAAAAGAAGTCGTTGGAAGTAAAGCTAATAATGAAGGCGTTTTGGATATGGCGAAGAAATCGATCGTTTTATTGAAGAACGAAAAGAATTTGCTTCCGCTAAAGAAATCTGGACAGAAAATCGCTTTGATTGGTGCGTTGGCAAATGATAAAAATAGTCCGTTGGGAAGCTGGAGAATTGCGGCTTCAGATGATACTGCGGTTTCGGTTTTAGAAGGAATGCAACAATACAAAGACAATCAGCTGACTTTTGAAAAAGGGGCAGATTTATTAAAACAAAAAGCAACTTTCTTGACTGAAACTGTTTTCAACACAACAGATAAAAGCGGATTTGAAGCAGCGAAAAAAGCAGCAAAAAATGCTGATGTTGTAGTAATGGTTTTAGGTGAATACGGTTTTCAAAGCGGTGAAGGAAGAAGTAGAACTGATTTGAATCTGCCAGGTTTACAGCAAGAATTATTAGAGGAAATTTACAAAGTAAATCCAAATGTGGTTTTGGTTTTAAATAATGGTCGTCCGTTGAGTATTCCTTGGGCAGCAGAAAATATTCCCGCAATTGTTGAAGCTTGGCATTTGGGAACTCAGGCTGGAAATGCGGTTGCTCAGGTTTTATACGGAGATTATAATCCGAGTGGAAAACTGCCAATGTCGTTTCCTAGAAATGTTGGTCAGGTGCCAATTTATTACAACAAATACAGTACAGGAAGACCAACTGATAGCGATAAAAATGTTTTCTGGTCGCATTATATGGATGTGGAGAAAACGCCTCAATTCCCGTTTGGTTTTGGTTTGAGCTATACAAAATTCGATTATAAAAACTTGAAATTGAATAAGACGGCTTTCGCAAAAGGTGAAAAAGTTCAAGTGAGCGTTGAGGTTATGAACTCTGGAAATTATGATGGAAAAGAAGTGGTTCAATTATACGTTCATGATGAATTTGCAAGTATCGTTCGTCCAATAAAAGAATTGAAAGGTTTTGAGTTGGTTAATTTGAGAAAAGGTGAAACTAAAACTGTAAACTTTACTTTAACCGATAAGGAACTTGGGTTTTATGATAATGAAGGAAATTATTTAGTAGAACCTGGGACTTTTAAAATCATGGTTGGAGGAAGCTCTGATAAAGGTTTGCAGAGTGGTTTTGAGATAAAAGAGTAAGTTTTTTTTGAGGTGCAAAGAAGCAAAGTAACAAAGGTTCAGAGTTTTTTAATCTCGCAATCCCGATAGCTATCGGGAGTAGAGTCGCAAAGTTTTTTTGAATAGCCCCTAGCTTCAGCTAGGGGAATAAGATTTGAATAAGAAAAGGGCTTTAGCCAAACTTTGTAGGTTTGGCTAAAGCCCTTTTTGATTGTGTTTATGTTTTCATCCAGCTAAAGTTGGAGGCTATTGAATTGTTAAGTGTTTATATGTCAGTATTTTATTATAGAAAAGCTGTTTTGGTTTACGCTTTTGTCTTATCTTTGATAGACAGCCATTTAAATGTTTTTTAATTGGCAATTCAAGGTAAGCTGAAAACTTAATAGAGTAGGCAAGATTTTAAAATAGTATTATGGAACATTCTTTATTTAAAAAAGTGAAAGCAGCAATTGATTATTGGTACATTCCGTTATTAGTGGGAATACTTTTTGTAATCATCGGATTTTGGTCTTTTGCCACACCTGTAAAAGCATATTTAACATTGGCATTTTTATTTAGTGTGTCGTTTCTGGTCAGCGGAATTTTCGAAATTATTTTTGCACTTTCAAACAGAAAAAAAATAGACAATTGGGGCTGGACACTGGTATCAGGAATTATAGGTTTAGGTGTTGGAATAGTTTTAATTGCTAATCCGTTAGTTTCAGTAACACTTTTGCCGCTTTATGTTGGATTGGCTATTTTGTTTCGTTCTGTAATGGCTATTTTTATGGCTTTTAATTTAAAAAGCTATTCGGTTCCAGATTGGAAAAATCTTTTAGGATTAGGGATTTTGGGAGTGTTGTTCTCCTTTTTATTATTATGGAATCCTGTTTTTGCGGGACTTTCAATAGTATATTGGACTGCTTTTGCTTTTATCGCAAGCGGTATTTTTTACATTTATTTTTCTTTCAAACTGAAAAGACTACACGATTTAGAATAAAGAATTTAGTTTATTCTTTAACTATTAATACATTAAAAAAGAATTAGATTTTAATTTTCTCTCGCAGATTTAGCAGATTCGGTAGATTTTTTATCTCCTAAATCTGTTAAATCTGCGGGAGTTTTTTTTACCTTTAAAATCTATTAAAATTCCAACTTTTAAACTAAAAACATGAAATATAACAGATGTGGAAAAAGCGGTTTGCTGCTTCCTGAAATTTCTTTAGGATTATGGCACAACTTTGGTTCGGTTGATAATTTTGAAAATGCAGAAAGCATTGCTATTGAAGCTTTTGATAAAGGAATTACCCATTTTGATTTGGCGAATAATTACGGACCAGTTCCAGGTTCTGCTGAGGAAAATTTTGGTAAAATCTTATGGCATAATTTTCAGGGAAATCTTCGTGATGAAATCGTAATTTCTACTAAAGCAGGTTATACCATGTGGAAAGGGCCTTATGGAGATTGGGGCTCAAGAAAATATCTGCTTTCTAGTTTAGATCAGAGTTTGAAACGAATGAGCATTGATTATGTTGATATTTTTTACTCACATCGCCCAGATCCAGAAACGCCGATTGAAGAAACGATGATGGCTTTAGATCACGCTGTTAGAAGCGGAAAAGCTTTGTATGTTGGAATCAGCAATTATTCTGCTGAGCAAACCAGAGTTGCGGTTGATGTTTTAAAGCAATTGGGAACGCCTTGTTTGATCCATCAAGCAAAATACTCCATGTTGGAACGTTGGGTTGAAAATGGATTGTTAGATGTTTTAGAAGAAAAGGGAGTAGGTTGTATTGCTTTTTCGCCTTTAGCACAAGGACTTCTAACTGATAAATATTTAAAAGGAATTCCTGAAAACTCACGAGCTCATAATCCGAATGGACATTTGAGAGAAGATGAGGTGACGCAGGAACGTATTCAGAAATTAATTCAGCTGAATGAAATTGCTCAGAATAGAAACCAATCTTTGGCGCAAATGGCTTTGGCTTGGCTTCAAAAAGATAAACGAATTACGTCTGTTTTAATTGGAGCGAGCTCTGTAAAACAATTGTGTAATAATATTGATTGTCTTCAAAATACTGAATTTCCAAAAGATGAATTGAATGCGATTGAGAAGATTTTATCTTAATTGTGAATTGTAAATTGTGAAATGACGAAGAGGTATAATCGTAGAGGCGCACTGCAGTGCGTCTACATTTCGTCAACATAATGTATATTTAACCCGACAGGTTTTCAAAACCTGTCGGGTTTGTTTATAGAAATGGATTTTATTTTATAATCATCGCCAATCCTCCACCGTTTGCTAATCTATATTTTAGTTTTGTTGTCGAATCTACAGAGACAATTTCCTTTTTATAATCAGTCGCAGCTTTATCTGCATTTATACCATCAGAGAAAATTTCGGCTTGGAATTTTTTGCCTTTTTCAAGAAAAGAAAAATCAATTATAATATCTCTAGAATCCCAATTTGTTATTGCGCCTAAGTACCAAGTATTTCCTTTTCTTCTAGCGATAGAAACGAATTTTCCAGCTTCACCATCAAGAGCAATAGTTTCATCAAAAGTCGTTGGAACTTTAGCGATAAAATCGGTGCTTTCTTGTTCCTTCATAAAAGCTGTCGGACTATCAGCCATCATTTGTAAAGGCGCTTCAAAAATAGTGTACAAAGCCAATTGATGACATCTTGTTCCCTGACTCATTGGAGCTGAATGACTTGGCTTAAATTCGCTTTTTATGGCATTTCGCATAGCGCCCGGCGTATAATCCATTGGTCCCGCCATCATCCTAATAAACGGAATTGTGGTATCGTATAGCGGAACATCATCATTTGGTGTCCATTTATTGTTTTCTAAACCTTTTACGCCTTCAAAATTTAAAATGTTAGGGAAGGTTCTCTGGATTCCAGTTGGTTTGTACATTCCGTGAAAATCGATTATCAATTTATGATTGGCTGCTTTTTGCGCAATATCATAAACCGAATTGACCATTTTAGCATCGTCTCGATCTATAAAATCTACTTTAAAACCCTTTACGCCCAGTTTTGCATAATTATTAAAAACACGATCAATATTTTCATGCAAAGCCATCCACGAAGCCCACAAAATAATGCCAACGTTTCTTTCTTTCGCGTAAGCAATCAAATCTTGTAAATTTACGTTTGGATTGTGTTTCATGATATCAGTTTCAACACTCCAACCTTCATCCAAAACCACATACTCAACTTTGTTTTTAGAAGCAAAATTAATATAATATTTATACGTCTGCGTGTTAATTCCAGCTTTAAAATCTACATTGTAAATATTCCAATCGTTCCACCAGTCCCAAGCTACTTTTCCAGGTTTTATCCACGAAATGTCTTTTATTCTAGAAGGTTCTGCCAATTTCTGAGCCATATCATTATTAGCCAAAGCAGCATCATTTTCAGAAATTACAATTGCTCTCCACGGAAAAGTTCTCGTTCCTTTTGTTTTTACCAAATAATCACCTCTTTCAGTAATTAGTTTGTTGAGGTAATTAAATCCGCCGTTGGTTTCTTGAGTTGGATATTTAGAAAAACGAGATTCAAAACCGGTTTTGTTTTTATTGTTTGTGACAAATAATCCCGGATAATCTTCGAGATTAGCTTCTAAGAAAACGGCTTTTTTATGATTTTTATAATCAATTAAAAATGGAAGAAAAGCTAAAGTATCTTTAGAAAATTCACTTATTTTTTTGTTTTCATAATGCGATTCAAACGAAGAAATAAATTGATCTTTTGGATTTCTTAAATCACGTACATACGGCATCAAAGTATTGTAATCATGATCGAAATTCAGCACCACTTCTTCGTCTTTAACCGTAATCTCTTTTTTCTTTTTTGTGATGAAACGATAGGCTGCGCCGTCATCAAAAACACGAAATTCGAGAGCGAAATCATTTTTAAAATTTAGAATCAGTTTGTTGTATTGATCTTTAACCGTTTTCTTTTTGTATAATGGTGTTTCAAATTCAGTATCTATACTTTCTTTTTTCGAATTTAAAACAACTGGATTTTTTCCTAAAACCTCATTTTGACCTAAGATGATTGACATTTCAGATGGAGTCAAAATCAAATCTTTTTCATGTGAAATTGACCAAGAGATTTTATCATTCACAGTAATTTTAACTTCAATTTTTCCGTCGGGAGATTTCAGAATAAAGTCTTGTTTCTTTTGTGAAAAAGAGATATTCAGAAATAAAAAACAAAAAAGAATAAATGTATTTTTCATGCTGTACTTTTTATCAAATTTCGATTTTGTTATCCTGTAGAGACGCACCGCAGTGCATCTACGCCCAGATTATGTTGTATTTTAAACCCGACAGGTTTTAAAAACCTGTTGGGTTTGGAAAATTAAAGTAGTTGTTTTTATTTCTTTAATTCTGAATTGTACTTTTTAACAATTTCTAATGTCGATTTATCACCATTAAAAACAGAATTCAACCCTTGCGGTTCTTGTGGAGGATCTGTTGTAAAAGGCTCTCCAGGATTCCACTTTCCGTCTGGATGAATTGTCTTTCCTTCGCCACCATAACCCCAGAAATTTGCTGCTCTTAATGGGCCATTGTTTTTAACGCTTTCTGCAACTCTTCCAAAAATATAGCTGTAAAATTTATCTCTGTAAACAGAAGAAGCTCCAGCGTTCAGATTTTCGTTTTCTCTCGGAAGTCCAAATTCTTCAATGATTATGGGTCTTTTCAGATTGTTTGCCACTTTAATATGGTCGTCAATATATTTCCCCGCATTTTCGATAGTTGCAGGCATTGTAGCTTCAGCATTATCAGCTTTAAACCAATTCCAGTTTTTTGGCCAGATATGCATCGTCAAATAATCGATGTTTGGATTTTGATGTGTTCTTTCGAAGATTTCCATGCTGTCGTTCGAACTGTTTTTTCCTTCAGAACCTGTAGAAACCAAATGGTTTTTGTCTAAACTATCAATCAAATCCACAATATTATTGAGCCATTTTGTGAATTTAACTTCATTTTCAACCGTAAAAAGGCGGGGTTCATTTCCAACTTGCCATGACATAATCGTATTGTCTTCGTTATATTTCTTTTTAGAATACCCATTTGTTCTTCCAATAATAAACTTCACGTGATTATTTAAAGCTTCCATGCAAGGTTCACAACTGTGAAATTGTTCAGTATAAGACATAAATTGTGGCCAAGTATTTGGCGGAATATTAGGAACTGGAACTGGACCTTTGCCATTCCATTCCAAATATTGCGACATTCCGCCTGACCATTCCCAGTTATTGGTCAAGTATAAAACGGCATACATACCGCGTTTACTCATTTCGCTAATCAGAAAATCCAATCCGTCCAATAAATCTTCGTCATATTTTCCCTGTTCATATTGAAGTGCTGGACGAACTGTAAAATCATATTTTCCACCATCACCACCAACCAAAACACGTAAATTATCGATTCCGTTTTTCTTCATTAAATCCAACTCGCGCAAAAGCCTTTTACGATCGCCTATTTTTTTAGAAGCCAACATACTTCCGTACCAATAATTGGTTCCAATATAAGCGTATGGTTTATCACCTTTGTAAAATTCATTTCCTTTTACGGTTATTCTTTCCTGCGCCTGACAAGCAATTGCGGTAAAAATCAAGGCAAATGAAAGGGTTTTAAAAAATCTGTTTTTCATAATTTATACTTTAAGGAGCTAATCCCGCTATCCGTTCCAATCTTTTTGTGCTGAACCCCAGCACAAAAAGGATTTCCACTTCTATCGGGGCTAGGGCTTTACGTTCTGTAAGACGTTTTGATTTTTATTTGAAACCTTAATTTTCAATTCGATGAATAAGCTCTAGACAAGCACGGCCATTATGGTAAGGGCATTTCCAGAATCCGGCTTTGTCTTTTTGCATTATACTATAATCACCATAAACTCCCCAAAACCATTCGCCATTTTGCGGATCTATGATGTGTTTTTTTATGAATTTCCAGTTTTTGTAAACAATATCCAGATATTCTTCTTTTCCTGTTAATTGATAAGCATTATAGAAACCAATTAAAGCTTCAGCTTGTGGCCACCAATGTTTTTCTGCAATTAACTCATTTTTTTCGGGATCAAATTCATACCATAAGCCGCCATCAGTGTCTAAACCTTCTTTGGTTACTTCAGCAATTTGAATGGCATATTTTTTATAATTGGCAATCAAAGTTTCATTTCCTGAAATTTCGGCACATTGCTGTAAAAGCCAAGCTGCTTCAATATCATGTCCGTATGAAATAACATCTGGTTTTTCTTTCCAATTTTCATCAAAAAACAAACGCAAATGTCCCGTTTCGGTATTGATAAAATATTTTTCGATGGTTTCAAGTAATTCTATGATAGTGGCAAGCAATTTTTCATCTTTCCAAACCTTGTATAAATTCACATAACCTTCAATAATGTGAAGATGCGTATTCATGGTTTTCTTTTCGTTGGCATCTTTTGCGCTCAAACGCAAATCTTCAATGGGTTGCCAATCCCTTGTGAAAGCTTCAAAATACCCTTTGTTTATGGGATCGTAACTATGCTCCTCAATTTTTAAATAGAGTTTCTTAGCCATTTCTAAAGCTCTTTCTTCATTTGAAATCGAATAATATTCAGACAATCCATAAATCGCAAAAGCCAATGCGTAAATTTGGTTTTTGGTGTCTTTTGGAGTTTTATCCTCATTAATACTCCAAAAAAGACCTCCAAATTGGGTGTCATACAAATAAGCTGCAAGAAACTCAAATGCCCTTTCTGCCACTTTTTTGTGGTTTTTGTTTTTTGTGGTTTTGTAGCTGGCAGAGAATGTCCAAAGAATTCGGGCGTTTAAAACCGAACCTTTTTCGGCATGGGCAATCAGATGATCGTTAAAATCGATTTGGCCAACAAAACCTCCGTTTTTCTCATCTACCGTTCGTTCTGACCAATAGTTGAGAATAGAATTTAGTTCTGCAGTTAGTTCCGATTTTAAAAGCTTTAGTTGTAATGACACGGTATTTTAGATTGCGTTATTTTTTTCGATTTGATTAATAATTGTCTGAACTGAACCTGCAGAAATAAAAGTATCTGCTGGAGTATTTATTACATAATCAACTAATTTATCAACTGTAGAAACTGCTACATGCATTCTTGTGTCTGATGAAGCATAATAAATGTATACTGTTCCGTTTTCACCTTCAATCCATCCGTTAGAAAACAAAACATTCGATACGTCTCCAACTCTTTCAATTCCTTCAGGTCCCATAAAATGTCCTGCAGGAACATGTGTTACTTTCGAAATATCATTTAAATCGGTCATGAACATGTATAAAGTGTAGCGTAATCCTGCAGCAGTATTACGAACACCGTGTGCTAAATGCAACCAGCCTTTTGAAGTTTTAATTGGAGCTGGCCCCAAACCGTTTTTCAATTCATAAATAGTATGATACTGTTTTCCGAAAATAATTTTTTCGTCTTTTACAACTGGATTTTTCATGTCTTCGACGTAACCTAAACCAATTCCGCCGCCTGAACCAACATCAATAAAACCATCTTGCGGACGTGTATATAAAGCATATTTTCCGTCTACAAATTCAGGATGTAAAACAACATTTCGCTGTTGTCCTGTATTCGAAATTAAATCAGGAAGTCTTTCCCAGTTTACTAAATCTTTAGAGCGAACAATTCCTGCATTGGCCACAGCCGAACTTGTATCTCCTTTTGGAGCTTTTGGATCTTTTCTTTCGGTACAGAAAATTCCGTAAACAAATCCATCTTCGTGATTGATTAAACGCATATCATATACGTTAGTGTCAGGTTCTTCCGTTTGTGGAATTACGCAAGGTTTGTCCCAAAATTTGAAATTATCTATTCCGTTTGGGCTTTCGGCAATGGCAAAAAAAGATTTTCTGTCAATTCCTTCTACACGAACGGCCAAAAGATATTTTCCATTCCATTTCATGGCGCCTGCGTTGAAAGCGGCATTTACACCAATTCTTTCCTGCAAAAACGGATTTGTTTTTTCGTTAAAATCAAAACGCCAGTTTAACGGAACGTGAGCAGCGGTAACAACTGGATTTTTATAACGTTCGTAAATTCCGTTTCCTGCAATTTCTTGAGGTTCATTTTTTTGCTCAATCAGCGTTTTATGTTCTTTTTCTAATGCCGATTTTCTTTCTTGAAAATGGACTGAAGATGTTATTGTTGTCATATAATTGATTTCTATGTCTTTATTTTTTATTGATTTTGATCTCTTTTTTCGTTTAAATCCTGTTCTATAATCTGTAATTTTTCTTCTGATAAAGGGTAAAATGCTATAAAAGCTACTGATATTGCTGCTGCAATTGCTGGTAGTATGCTTAACATTAATTGAATTCCGTTTTGTGCTGTTGCAGTCTGCTCGACATTGGCTTGAAAACCAAAATATCCTAAAAGCCATCCAGCTCCAGCACCGCCAATTGTCCATCCAAATTTTTGTGACATTGATGAAGCTGAGAAAACTAATCCTGTAGCTCTGCGTCCTTGTTTCCATTCAGAATAATCGGCACTGTCGGCATACATTGACCAGATTAAAGGGAAAATACAGCCCGCACAAATACTGATTAAAACTTGGAAACTCATGATTAAGAAAACATCTTCTTTTCCGAATAAATAGAAAACAAGACTTAAGATTGCTGCTAAAGCCATGGCTCCAAAAAAGGTTTTCTTTTTACCAATTTTATTCGCAATTGGAGTTGCAATAATAACTCCGATGATATTTGCGGCTTGTCCAAGAACCAAGTAAATAGAAGTTGGCGTCATGTGAAAATCGGTTCCGAAAAGTGAAAAATCGAAATTCACAGAACTGCTTACATAATATTTAAAGTAATATACAGCAGCGCCATCTCGGATAGAATTGAATACCAAAGCGCCAATTCCAGCTCCCAATAGAATCCACCAAGGTTTATTTTTTAGAAGATCGTTTAAATCTTCTTTTAAGTTGTTTTGTTCGTCTGCAATGGGTTTGATTCTTTCTTTTGTAAAGGCAAAACAAGCCCAGAAAAATGCTGTGGTAATTAAACCGAAAACGGCAATTGTAGCCAGCCAACCTGTTTTAGAATTTAAATTTCCTCCAAAATAATTAACCAAAGGTTCAATTAGCCAAAGTGCCAATAAACTTCCTCCAAATGCAAAAACCATTCTATAAGATGAAAGTGTATTTCTTTCTTTTCGATCAGATGACATTACGCCCAAAAGTGATGCGTAAGGAACGTTGATTAGAGAATAAATCATCATCATTAACGAGTAGGTTACATAAGCGTAGATGATTTTTCCTTTTTCATCAAAATCTGGAGTGTAGAAAGTTAAAACTCCAATCACGGCAAAAGGTATGGCGACCCAAAGCAAGTATGGTCTAAATTTTCCCCATTTGCTTTTGGTTCTATCAGCTAGAATTCCAACGATCGGGTCAAAGCAAGAATCCCAGATTCTAGTAATTAAAAACATGGTTCCGACTACGGCAGGCGCCAATCCGAAAACATCGGTATAGAAAAACAGTAGATACATGCTGAAAATTTTCCAGAACATAGATGAAGCAGCGTCTCCTAGTCCGTAACCGATTTTTTCTTTTAAACTAATTTTGTCGTGCATTGGTTATTTTTTAAGGTTGTAATTTGTTTTTGGGCGGTTATTTTAATTTTTTCTGAATGTCTTTTTCAAATATAGTCTGATCGAGATTATAAAAATCAACAAAATCTTTTTCACTTACTTGTCCACTAAATGGTGCATAATAGTGCATTTTCTGTTCTTTTTCTTGCCAGCCGTGATTTCTCCACATCAAGACATAAGAAATTTTATAATCTCCAATTGCTTTTAGTAAAGTTCCTGTCCACCATTTTGGATCTGGAATGGCTTCGTAACCAGCTTCTGCTAAGGCAATCAATTTATGTTTTTTTCTACTGATTTCATTCAGTATTTTGAACTGATTTTGAACTTCTCTGATAAATTTTTCACCATTTGGATCATCATTATTTTGGTAAGTGTCAAAACTTAAAATATCGGCATAATTATCTCCAGGATAATTGGCTAAAAAATCGGCTTCACTGTCAAAACTGCCAGTATTGTAGACATAAATTAGATTGTGAACGCCTTTTTTCTGCAAATAATCAACTGTAAATTTCCAAGCCGTTTTAAATTCTTCTGGAGTACAATTCCCTTTTCCCCACCAAAACCATCCGCCGGTCAATTCATGAAAAGGTCTGAAAAGTATCGGAATGTTTTTTCCGTTTTTATCTTTTAAAGACAAAAAGAAATTAGCCGCTTTATCTAGCCAAGAAGTAAATTTTTTATGGTTTTCGGCTCCAGGTAAAATGGTTTTTAAAGAATTAGGAACGTTATTCCATGCGTTTTTTCCTGTTGCAGGATTATCAAAATGCCAGCTTATGGTTGAAATTCCGCCTCTGGCATTGGCATCTATAATATATTGTTTCATTTTAGCGAAAGGAACGCCGTCAATATTATTAGGTTTGTCATTTTCTAGACCTGCAATATCCCATCCGTAAACAGCAGGATAATCGCCTACAACATCTTTTACATCACTTCGTCCGTCTTCATATTTCCATTTTACACCATAAGCAAGATCGTCTTGATGGCCAAATAAGAACCCTTTTTGAGATAATGCATTTAAGTTTTTATAAAGTGATTTAGTTTCAGTTGTTGCTTTTTTATCTGAAAGTGACAAATTAGTATCAGTGATACTTTTTTGAGATAAGCAGGAATTGCTTATTATAGTTATAGTCAAAAGCGTTAAAAAATGTTTTTTCATTGAGAAATTATTGGTTGGTTGTTTAGCTAAAAGCAAAATAAACAATGGTTTACAGTTTTTTGATTATAGAGTTTGTTCTTTCGAAATTCTTTATGCTATTCTTATTAAAATTATTAAAACTATAAAAAGTTATTTGATTAAAAATGATTAATGTTTATTATTAATATTCTTTTTAAAGAAATGATAATTAATTTTTTCAAAGATAAACGGATGATTAAACTGTAATTAATATTATTTTATCAATTATATATCATATTATTGCAGTCAAAAAAAGAATATTACCTTTCTGAAAAATACTTTTTAATATGAGTACTACGAAAAATTTTTATAGAGAAATAGCGCCGCTTGCTGCCAGTGACAGTTTTTTGGTTTTTGATCGCGTAAAAGATAGTTTCGATTTTCCAGTCCATTATCATCCGGAATTTGAGATTAATTTTATTCTAAATGGAAAAGGAGTAAAGCGAGTTGTGGGAGATAATATTGAAGAAATTGATAATGTAGAATTGGTTTTGATTGGGCCAAATTTATATCATGGATGGGAACTCAATAAGTGTACAAATAAAAAAATCCATGAAATAACGATACAGTTTCATAATGATTTATTTCACGAATCTTTGCTTGCAAGACGTATTATGAATCCGATTCGAGATATGTTTAACCGATCTATTCATGGAATTTTGTTTTCAAAAAAAACCGCAGAGGAGTTAACGCCAAGGCTTGTTAGGCTTTCTAAATTGGATGGTATGGATTATTTTTTGGAAATCACTTCCTTATTATATGATCTTGCCAATTCCAGAAATCAACGCTTGCTTTCTACATATACGGTAGATTATGATACTTTTGATGATTATGATAAAATGAAATTAGTTTACGAGTACGTGCAGAAAAATTTTGCAGAAAAAATTACTTTAGAAGATGCGGCAAATGTGGCGAGCATGTCTATTATTTCTTTTAATCGATTTATTAAAAAGCGTACTGGGAAAACTTTTGTCAATTATATAAATGATATCCGTATTGGCTATGCGGCGCGTTGGCTGGTGGAGAAAGATATGAGTGTTTCTGAAGTTGCTTTTAAATCAGGCTTTAATAATATTGCAAACTTCAATCGCAGTTTTAAAGCAACAAAAAATTGCACGCCAAGTCAATATCGAGAAGAATTTTCAGGTTTGAAGCGTATTTTATAGTGATACTTTTTTATCACAAATAAATATTATTTTTAACGAAAACGTTTGCTTTTCGAGATTTCATTGGTTTTTATTCATTGTTTAGGTTCTTTTTGAGGATTGTAATTGCGAATAATTTAATTTTTATATGATTTTATTTTCATATATGTTTTTTTAATTGCTTACAGTAAAAATATTATCATTAAATGATATAATATTATCGATTTGATAATTCTCTCTGTTATAGATTTGTTAAATAATTTAAAAGTAAAAATTAACCTGGCATTTACTTTTAAAATTATGCAATAAACAAATTTAACTAACCAAACATTATTATGAAAAAACTAATGACTAACTTTCTTCATTGGAATGCTAACCACAGAGCGGTTCCTTTGATTTTATTCTTGCTGCTGACTAGTAATTTTATTACTGCTCAGGTTAAAATAACAGGAGTAGTGTCTGATGATAAAGGAATGACAATTCCTGGAGCCAATATTTCTGTTGTTGGATCTAAAAATACTGCATCTTCAGACTTTGACGGTAAATATAGTATAGATGCTCCTTCAAATGGGACTTTGGTAGTGTCATTTATCGGTTTTGATTCTCAAAAAATTGCCATTGCAGGTAAAACTAAAATCAATATTTCTTTAAAACCATCTTCAGAAGACTTAAAAGAGGTTGTTGTAATTGGATACGGAACTCAGAAAAAGAAAGATGTAAATGGTGCCATTTCTTCTGTTAGATCAAAAGATATTGAAAACTTAAAACAGGTTTCTATTGATCAGATGCTTCAGGGTAAGGCTGCTGGGGTTTCGGTAACAAATAACTCAGGTCAGCCAGGTGGTGCAGCTTCTGTGAGGGTTCGTGGAACGACTTCTATTACAGGAACAAATGAGCCTTTATATGTAATTGATGGTGTGCCAATTTCTGGAGATGCAACTGGTAAATCTACAAGTGGACAGACTTTGGCTGGTAAAGATGGATTTTCTGCTTCTGGAGGAAGCGGTAATACAGCTATGAGTCCGTTATCTATGATTAATCCAAATGATATTGAATCGATGGATATTTTGAAAGATGCTTCGGCAACTGCAATTTATGGATCTCGTGGTGCTAATGGTGTTATTATTATCACAACTAAATCAGGTAAAAAAGGTGGTGGAAAAGTATCTTATGAGAACTATACTTCTTTTGCAACAGTAACTAATAAATTGGATGTTTTAAATTTATCAGAATACGCAACTTTAAAAACTAATCTGGCTAAACTATGGGGTTTTCAGACTCGTCAGGAGTTTTCTCATCCAGAATTGTTGGGAGCTGGTACAAATTGGCAGAATGAAGTGTATAGAACGGCTATTTCTAATAGTCATCAGCTTTCGTTTTCTGGTGCAAAAGATGGAACAAGCTATTATTTATCTGGAAGTTACTTGGATAATGAGGGAACTATTATCAATTCTGGATTAAAGAGATATACAGTAAGATTGAATTTAGATTCAAAAATTAAATCTTGGTTAAGAGTTGGTGGAAATTTAACAGGAGGTATTACAAATGAAAGAATTACAGTAAACCAAAGTTATTCAGGATTAATTTCAAATACATTATTGCAATCTCCTGATATTCCGGTTAGAAATATTGATGGCTCATTTGCAGGTCCGCCATCTTCTGAACAAAGCGTTACATATTATAACCCTGTGGCAGAGGCGTTGACGCGAGATAATAAATTGGTTAGAAAAAATTTCTTAGGAAATGTATATGCTGAGGCAGATATTTTTAAAGGATTAAAGTATCGCATTGAAATTGCAGCAAATACAGAGTTTTCTGAAAATGATGACTTCAGGCCATCGTACGCTTGGGGAAGCCAAGTAAATTTACTGGCAGATTTAGACGTAAGAAGACAAAATTGGTATTCTACAAATATTAAAAACTTGCTAACTTATGATAGAGCTTTTGGTAAACACAAAATAACACTTTTGGCAGGTCAGGAAGCAAATGATTCTCATTGGGAAGGTTTAATTGCATCTGCTCAAGGGTTTAAAACAAATTCGATTCATACTATTAATTTAGCTGATGTTGATAATAATACTATAACGCAGTATAAAGGGAGTGCTTCGCTTTCATCTTTATTTGCTCGTATTATTTATGACTTTAATGATAAATATAGTATTACAGCTTCTATAAGACAGGATGTTTCGTCTAAGTTTGATCCTACTACAGATAACCAAAAAGGGGTTTTTAACGCTATTTCTGGTTCATGGAAATTGTCTAATGAGTCTTTTATGGAAGGAACTCGTAAATATGTAGACAATATTAAATTTAGAGTGGGTTATGGGGAAACTGGAAATCAGCAGATTCCAAATAACAGTTATTCTGCAATGTTAGGAACTCAAAACTCAGGTTTAGGAAGCGGATTTTTACCTTCAAATTATCCAAATCCAGATTTAGTTTGGGAGTCTTTGAATCAGACTAACTTAGGTATTGATTTTACATTATTGAATAATAAGCTTTCTGCAAGTTTTGATGTTTATGATAAAAAATCTAAAGGCTTCTTGTTTCAAGTGCCATTGCCTTTATATCTAACAGGTGGTGGAGGTCAATACGGAGGAGTTTCTGCTCCATACTCTAACTTGGGAACAATGAGTAATAAAGGTTATGACATTACGGTTGGATATGATTTAAGATCTTCAGGGAAATTTAATTGGGATGCCTCTTTGGTTGTTTCTCATTACAAAAACAATTTAGATGAAATTGCTAACGGAATCGTGTTAACTCAAGAGGTTAATACTAACGGATATCAGCCAGTTGTGGTTACTAATACTACAATTGGAAACCCGATTGGATTGTTTTACGGATATAAAACAGACGGAATTTTTAAGGATCAGACAGTTTTAAACAATGCGCCAATACAATTTGGCCAAGCGGTAGGAACTGGAGCTGGAGAAACAGCTTTGGGAGATGTTAAGTATGTGGATGTAAATGGAGATGGGAAAATTGATGCAAATGATAAAACATTCATCGGAAACCCACATCCGAAATTTACTTACGGTTTTACAAACAATTTTAAATATAAAAACGTAGATCTTTCTATTTTTCTTCAAGGTTCATACGGAAATGATGTTATGAATTTGACTAGAAGAGCTGGTACAACAAATGCTTCTTTATATGACAATCAATTGGTGGAAGCAATGGATTATTATTCTCCAACAAATACATCAAGTAATAACCCAAGACCAATTGCAGATTCTTCAAATAATAACCTTCTTATTTCAGATCGTTATGTTGAAGATGGATCATACTTAAGAATTCAGAATATTACACTGGGGTATTCTTTACCGCAAGATGTAATTTCAAAATATAAAATATCAAGATTAAGATTGTACGGGTCTGCTCAGAACTTGTATACGTTTACAAATTATTCAGGTTACGATCCAGAGATTGGTTCATTTAATCAGAATGTGCTTTTATCAGGAATTGACAACGGAAGATATCCGGTAGCGAGAACATTTTTAATTGGACTTAACCTAGAATTTTAAAAATTAAAGAAAAATGAAAAAGAAATCTTTTTTAAATAGATATAGCCTGCTTTTTGTAGCAGTGGCATTTTTGACTTTCGGATCTTGTCAGGATGATTTTACCGACAGACCTTCTGAAGATGGAATAAGTTTGGATTCGTATTACAGCACAGACGATCAAGTATCATCGGCGACAAATGGTATGTACAGCAGAACTTGGTTTCAAATGTATAATAAATTTTGGTGGGCGCTGGAAGTAGGTTCTGGAAACATGTATTCTGGTTCTCCTGATGTAAGCGGATTAAGAACGTTCTCTTTAAACGGAAGTGATCCAGAATTAGTAAACGGATGGTCATCTTTATGGGCAAATGTACAGCAGTCTAATATGATCATTAACTTTCTTGCTGCAAGAGTAGGGTCGGGCGTTTCTAAAGATGTCTTGAATAATACTATTGGAGAAGCTTATTTTATGAGAGCTACTGCTTATTTTGATTTGGTGAGACTTTGGGGGCCAGTGCCAATTATTGAAAACCCGTTAGATTATACAAGCAATCCTTATGTAAATACAAATCCAGTTGAAGATATTTATAAATTAATCACATCTGATTATTTAAAGGCAATTGATCTATTGGTGGCAAAAAACAGAGGGACAAATTATGCAAATAATGGGCATGTTTCTAAAGGTTCTGCAAAAGCGATGCTAGCAAAAGCGTATTTGTATCAAAAAGATTATGCAAAAGCACGAGCAATGGCAGAAGAGGTGATCAATAGCGGTGAGTTTAAACTTTTAGGTGGAGATCAGCTTCCTGGGAAAAGTTTTGGTGATTTGTTTACTTATGCCAACAATAACAACGAAGAGTCAATTTTTGCGATTCAATGGAAGGGAGATGGAGCTTACGGATCTGCAAATAACTGTAACACACAATTCGGATTCCAAGACGGTACATTGTCAACTTCTAATGCATCTTATGCTGGAGTTTTTGGCCCAAGCCAAGAAGTTATGTTGTCTTTATATGGTGCTGGGGATTTAAGAAAACATGAAACAGTAATGATTGGTGGTGATACTTATCCAAATATTAAAACGACCCAAGGAATAGGATTTACAGTTCCGTCAGGTAAAGATCTTGCTCAAGCGTCTGGAGGAGCAATTAAAAAATATTGCATTGGTGTGGTTAACGGAAATGTTACAGGTCAGGCAGACGGATGGGCGATGATGGATAACAATACCTATGTAATGCGCTATGCGGAATTGCTGTTAATTCATGCTGAAGCAGTTCTAGCAGGAGGCGCAAGCACATCAGATGCATCAGCTTTAAGTTCAATCAATGCAGTAAGAAAGAGAGCTGGTTTAGCAGCTTTAACTTCAATTACTTTTGATGATATATTTTTAGAAAGAAGAAAAGAATTATGTTTTGAAGGAGATTATTGGTTTGATCTAGGACGTATAGACAAAGCGAAAGCAATCGCTATTATGTCGGCGCAAAATAGAGGAGACAGATACGGAGAACGTCACTATACGCCAGTTTATAGTGAAGATCACGCAACAAATGATTTCTATATGGATTATCCAGATAATGAAGTGGCTAAAAACCCTAAATTATTGCAGGCTCCAGTTCCGTATACTTTTAAATAATTCCAAAAATTAGACTAATATGAAAAATATAAAAATAAAATACCTTTTGCCTTTCATTGCAATGGCATTTATGGTACTGAGCGTGTTTTCATCATGTGATAATGATGATTCTTCAGGAAGTTCTGGAGCGCCAGTCATTACAAGTATAGCAAAATCTGTTGAAGGCGATTTGGTTCCTGTTACAATTGGAGATCCTAAGAATTATTATATTATTCAAGGGCAAGGGCTTTCTAGTGTTACAAAAATTTACTTTAATGATTTTGATACCTATTTTAATCCTACGCTAGTTACCGATACTGCAATTTTTGTTTTAATTGATGAAAAAACACCTTATGCAGATGCAAGCAATAAATTGAAATTGGTTACAAAACAAGGAACGGTTTTGTACGATTTTGTTATAGCGCCTCCAACGCCAAAATTTGGAAGTTATAATCCGATAAATGCTGCAGCTGGTGATGTGGTTACCATTTATGGAGATTATTTCCTTGATCCTATAGTTAAGGTTGGAACTGCACAAGCAGAAATAGTTTCTTCGTCATTAACAGAGATTAAATTTAAAATGCCTGCAAGTTCGGCAGATAAATATGTAAGTGTTACTAATATCTCAGGAACTACGACATCTGAAGAAGCAGTTGGGTCAGCTTTATATGATGATGTTCTTCAAGGTGATGCAGGACATTGGATGTGGAGCGGAAGCGATACTTTTGATACTAATTTTAAAGATGATGTAGTGCAAGGCCAAGCAGCGATTAAATTTGTTTTTGGCGGATGGAATGGAGCTGATATGAAATTTAACTCAAGAGATGTTTCTAAATATAAAGCTTTTAGAGTAAAAGTAAAAAGTGTTTCTACTAATACAGATGCTAGTGTGATATTTGTTTTTGGTGGATGGGCTTATCAAATTAAAAAGCCGTTAACTAACAAATGGACGACTATCGAAATTCCATTTTCTGACATCGGAAATCCAACAACATTTGATCAGCTGACTCTTCAAGAATCTGGAAATTTTGGAGGAAATACAATTCTTATGGACGACATGGGATTTGTTTTAAAATAAAGATCATTTTATTGGTTTTAGTTTTGTTTAAATATTCCCTAATCTACTCAATTAGGGAATATTTTTTTGTGATACATTTAAATTTAATATGATGAAAAAAATAATTTTATTGTTCTCTCTGTACTTTTCAGTTTTCAGTTTCGGTCAGGGAAATACGCATACACAAACGGGCGGAAAATACGAAGGGCTGGCAATGACTCCGCCAATGGGCTGGAATTCGTGGAATACTTTTGCAACCAATATTGATGAAAAATTAGTAAAGGAAACGGCAGATATTATGGTTTCTTCTGGTTTGGCAGCCGCGGGATACAATTATATTGTCTTAGATGATGGTTGGATGACACATGAGCGCGATGCAAACGGTGATTTAGTCCCTGATCCAGAAAAATTTCCAAGCGGCATGAAAGCCCTTATCGATTATGTGCATAATAAAGGTCTGAAATTCGGATTGTATAATTGTGCAGGAACCAAAACCTGCGCAGGTTATCCAGGAACAAGAGGTTATGAATATCAGGATGCTAGATTTTATGCAAAACTCGGAATTGATTTTTTAAAATACGATTGGTGTAATACAGAAGGAATTACGGCAAAAGAAGCCTACACAACAATGAGCAATGCATTGAAAATAGCCGGTAGGCCAATTGTTTTTAGTCTTTGCGAATGGGGAGACAATCAGCCTTGGGAATGGGGGAAACCTATTGGAAATCTTTGGAGAATATCGGGAGATATTTATCCTTGTTTTGATTGCGAATTTAAACACCCAGAAAATTGGTCGTCTTGGGGATTCATGAAAATTGCCGATATGAGAAAAGATATTCGTAAATATTCAGGCCCAGATCATTGGAATGATTTTGATATGATGGAAGTTGGAAATGAAATGAATAATACCGAAGATAAAACTCATTTTGCAATGTGGTGTATGCTTTCGTCGCCGTTATTTACTGGAAATGACTATCGAAAAATGTCAAAAGAGACTTTGGCTATTTTAACGAATAAGGAATTGCTTTCTGTAAATCAAGATAGATTAGGAATTCAAGGTTTTAAATATGTGGTTTTGGATGGAGTAGAAGTGTGGGTAAAACCACTTTCAGATGGAGCTTGGGCAGTTAGCTTTGTAAACAGAACAGACTCTTCAAAAAAGATCAATTTCGATTGGAGTAAAAATAATTTAAAAGACGTAGATTTTGGTTATGAAGCTGATTTTAGCAAAACAATCTTCAAAATAAAAGACCTTTGGAAAAATAAAGAAGCGGGAAATACCAAGAAAACTTTTAGTGCAGAAATTGCTTCACATGATGTTGTTACCCTAAAACTAATTCCTTAAAACTAATATGTTATGAAATCAAAGTTCTGTTATGCTGCTATTTTGCTTTTACTGATTGTAAATGTTTCAAAAGCGCAATTTGTTAAAAAACATGGTCAATTAAGTATTCTTGGAACTCAACTTGTAGATAAAGATAATAATCCGGTTGTGCTTCGCGGATTAAGTTTTGGTTGGCACAGCATGTGGCCGAGATTTTATAATGAAAAAACAGTAAGCTGGTTAAAAAAGGATTTTAATTGTAATGTGGTTCGTGCTGCAATGGGAATCGAACTTGGTGATTACTCCTATATAAAGGATCCAGAATTTTCTAAAGAGAAAATAGAAGCAGTTGTAAATGGCGCCATAAAATCTGATATCTATGTGATTATAGATTGGCATAGCCATAATATAAATTTGAAAGAAGCCAAACAGTTTTTTGCGGAAATGTCAAAAAAGTATGCCAAGTATCCTAACATTATATATGAAGTATTTAATGAGCCAGATTATGAAACTTGGTGGGAAGTGAAAAATTATGCAGAAGAAGTTATTAGAGTTATTCGTGAAAACGATCCTAATAATATTATTCTAGTAGGTTGTCCGCATTGGGATCAAGATATCGATCTTCCTGCCGAAGACCCGATAAGAGGTTATACTAATATAATGTATACCATGCATTTTTATGCGGCAACTCATGGTAAAGAATTGAGAGATAGAACAGATTTGGCTATCAAGAGAGGTTTGCCTGTTTTTATTTCAGAATCGGCCGGAATGGAAGCTTCTGGAGATGGGCCTCTCAATTATAAAGCTTGGCAGGAATATATAGATTGGATGGAAGCTCGAAAATTAAGTTGGATAACTTGGTCAGTATCTGATAAAGATGAAACTTGTTCTATTTTGAAAAAATCGGCTAAATCGGATGGAAAATGGAGAGATGAGGATTTAAAAGATTCTGGAATTAAAGTCCGTGAGTATTTAAGAAAATACAATAAAGAAGAATAGATTATTCGAGTCGTTTATATAAAAGACCGTTCATTTAAATGAACGGGCTTTTTTTAATTTTTATATATGGTCACAATGACTTTATGATCTTAAGAGAGAAGTGTTTTGTAAGGTGTTGTTTTGTAAGAATTTGTTTTGGTGTGGAATGATTTTTAGCTTGCGTTTTTTATGGATTTAATTTTGAATGCTTTTTTAATGTTTTATAATACACCCCTATTTTTTATAGGGGTATTGTTTTTGTAAATATGTTTTAAGATGTTTTGTGTTTTATTTTTGTAGTATTTTTTACTTTTACCTATGTAAAATTTTAAAAATTGATGCAAAATGTATTATTGAATTTTCAAAAAGAATTATCTATAAATATCAAATCACGATTATTGGTGATTTAATTTTTGTAATCCATAATTCTTCGTCTAAAACGTCAAAAAAGCAGTTTTGAATTATTCTACTCATACAAAAGTTAATAAATTCGCTAATGAAAATGATGATGATTTGAAGGGCGCATGAAAGGTTTTAGAAATGACTTATGCTATTAAATAGATATATAAAAGATTAACTAACCAGAATCAATTAATAACTAAAAACCAAATTAAAACATGAAAAAAGCATTTCACATTTTAGCCGCGATGTTAACAAGTTCTTTTGCCTTTG
>Ga0308157_10001568_pt1 | contig 45240 bp, 40 predicted proteins | sample PhyBR1_FD_201035 | JGI IMG/M metagenome (GOLD analysis project Ga0308157, IMG submission 201035) | Phyllosphere microbial communities from UC Gill Tract Community Farm, Albany, California, United States - DLSLB.R1 | ecosystem: Host-associated > Plants > Phyllosphere > Unclassified | place: USA... | reverse complement strand
CATGGGCATCGTCGAGAAGGCCTCTGCCGAGCATGGCTCGGCACTACCTGTCTGGTTGGATTGCTGCCAAAAAACACGCATAAAAAAACAGCAGGCAATGCCTGCTGTTTTTAGTATTGGTGCGCTCGGAGAGATTCGAACTCCCGACCACCTGGTTCGTAGCCAGGTACTCTATCCAACTGAGCTACGAGCGCTCAACATTGCTGTTGTAGTTTGAAGCGGTGCAGATTGAATCTGCGTTCTGACATGGTGCGCTCGGAGAGATTCGAACTCCCGACCACCTGGTTCGTAGCCAGGTACTCTATCCAACTGAGCTACGAGCGCGTCGTTGCCAGGAGCGAGATTATGCGGATTTGAGACGTTTGCGTCAACGCTTTTGTGAAAATTTCTTAATCTTCGGGATGAATCAGTGTCGAAGCCACGTTCTGCGGTGATTTCATCCAATGAAAGTGGTCGGCGCGTGCACCCAGGTCACGTGACGACAGTACTTTCAGGCTGCGTGCCGACGCTGGAAGCTTGGCCAGCAGCTGCTGCATCGAACTGACCGGTGCCAGCCAATCACTGTCCAGTACCACGGCGCGCGTCGGTGCACTGATACGACGCATGCCAGTTTCAAGGTCGATTGGCATTCCCTGTGCGGCGTAATGATTGCTCAGGCCCACGCGCGCCCAGTCGCGTATCAGTCCACGCGCTTCAGTGCCGCCGAAACCGACGCGTCGGCCGGGCAGGGTGCCATTACGTTGTGCAAGCCATGGCAGGAAGCGATAGGCCAGCGGCAACAGCCAGCCACGCGGCGGCGGAAAGCTGCGCCACCATGGCGTGCCGCTGGCGACCAGCCACAATGCATCGAGCTCGGCATCGCGCAGGCCTGCATAGCAACAGCTGAGCTGGCCGCCAAGGCTGTGGCCGCCAAGCCGGAACGGCAATCCGGGTAGCACTTCATGCACGGCCGCTTCGGCTGCTGGCAGGTCGAGCTGCAGCAGTTCCTTGTAGCCCCAGTCATGGCTGCGGTCCGGGCGCAGAGTGCTGCTGCCGTTGCCGCGCCATTCGTGCAGGAAGACGGCAATGCCGCGGACGGCGAGGGCCTCGGCGAAAAGTTGGTAATGGCGCGCAGCCACGCCCAGCGCCGGCAGCCACAACAGGCAGGCGCGGGGCTGAGCGGGCAGGTAGGTCAGCAGTTCGAAGCTGTGGCCATCGGTGCAGTTGACTGGAACCGCCATTGTCTTGAAATGCGGGGAGTTCGTACTCATGCCGAAGGTGCCGCGCCAAAATGATCCAGCACCATCACTTCGCTGCGGCCCGGGTGATAGCCACCCTGCAGGCCGCGTGCGACATAGTCGATCGCCGCTTCGCAGGCATTGGCCAGCGACAGTCCGCAGCACAGCTGCGCCGCGATGGCCGAGGCCAGCGTGCAGCCGGTGCCGTGGGCATCCACCGGCAGGCGGACGTGGCTGAATTCCTCGCGGCTGACACCGTCGAAGTAACGATCAACGACGCGGTTGCCTTCCAGTAGATGGCCGCCTTTGAGCAGCACTGCGCCAGCGCCCATCTCGATCAATGCGGCAGCTGCATCTTCGGCCTCGTCGCCATTGCCGATGCTGCGCCCAAGCAGGAGTTCTGCTTCGGGTGTGTTGGGTGTCAGCAGGGTGGCAAGTGGCAGCAGGCGTTCGCGCATCGCGCGCAGGGCGCTGTCCTCAAGCAGTTTGGCGCCGCTGGTGGCGACCATCACCGGATCGAGCACGATATGGGTGGGGCATCGCTGCTCCAGTACATCGGCAACCAGGTGGATCACATCGGCGTTGGCGAGCATGCCCAGCTTGACCGCATGGATGTCGAAATCGTCGAAGCAGGCGTCCAGCTGCGCCTGCAGGAACGGCAACGGTGGCACGTGCACGGCGGTGACGCCGCGGGTGTGCTGTGCAGTGAGGGCGGCGATCGCCGACAGGCCGTGCACGCGGTGGGCGGCAAAGGCCTTGAGGTCGGCTTGGATGCCGGCACCGCCGCCGGAGTCGGAGCCGGCGATAGTGAGGGCGGAAACGGGCGTTGAAGGACTCATGCGTCGATTGTGCAGGGTTTGCCCGTCGCCTGCCTCAAGCTTGGCGGCGTGTTACCCATTGCCGGTACAGAACGTAGCCCAGGCCAGTAAGTCCGGTCAGTACAGCGGGGACAAGCAGCGCGTCGTACTGCCAGCGTGCGAACAGCCAGGCGCCGAGGATGCCGCCGGCCAGGAAGCCACTGATGATCAGGCCGCTCAGGGTCAGTCGGTGCATCGGCACCGGCAGGCCGCGCAGCAGGTGGCCCAGGCCGATACCCAGGTCGGTGAACATGCCACTCAGGTGGGTGGTGCGAACGACGGCGCCACTGAAGGTGGTGACCATCGCGTTCTGCAGCCCGCAGGCCATGGCGGCAGCCAGTGCGCCCCAGATCTGCTGCTGTTTGAACAGCGGGATGGCCAGCAGCAACAAGGCTGATTCCAGCGCCAGTGCGATGCCGTAACGGCGGCCGAGCTGCAGGGTGCTGTCCTGGATGATCAGGCCGCTGAGCACTGCCCCAAGGGCAAAGGCGATCAACAGCCCCCACAGGTGCCCGACCGAGCGCCAGTCGGCATGCGCAAGGGCAATGCCGAGCTGGCTGGTGCTGCCGGTGAGGTGGCTGACGGCTTGGTGTTCAAACCCCAGGAAACCGACAACGTTGACGATGCCGGCGACGCAGGACAGCACGATGGCGCCAATCCAGACCCAGGTGGGCAGGCGAACCTTCATGCCGACGCCGGATCAGGGCTTGGACAGCGCGCCGTTGCGCTCGATGCTGGAGAACGTGCCGGCTTGTGGGTCGTACACCGCGCCCCAGAACTGCGCGCCGCCATCACAGACACGGATCGCCTCGCGGGCAGGGTTGATGTCGCTGTGGTCGGGCAGGGTAAATGCGTTGATGTAGATCAGGCGCTTGCCGCTGGACTCGAAGCCCACGTACTGCCGGCCGGACAGGGCCGGCTCGGCAATGCTGGGTTGCAGTTGTGCCAGCCGGCTTTCCAGTGCGTCGATATCGGCGCGGCTGGGTGCCCAGTAGCCGGTGACTTCACCGGCGTGCTTGGCCGGGCTGTCGCGCGAGCAGGTGTCCAGCACCTGCGCGGCGACCACGGGGCGGGTGACAACCCAGGACTGTCCGGTTTTGACCGCCGTCGGCACGCTGCCGGGGCGCGTGTTCGACGGCGTGCAGGCTGCCAGCGTGAGTGTTGCCGCAGCCAGCAGGGACAGCGTGTGCAGATGTTTCACAGAACCTCCGAAGCGTAATCGGCCAGACGCGAGCGTTCGCCCCGGCGCAGTGTGATGTGCGCACTGTGCGGCCAATTCTTGAAACGGTCCACCGCATAGGTAAGGCCGGAGGTGGTTTCGGTGAGGTAGGGCGTATCGATCTGCTCGACGTTGCCCAGGCAGACGATCTTGGTGCCGGGGCCGGCGCGGGTGATCAAGGTCTTCATCTGCTTCGGGGTGAGGTTCTGCGCCTCGTCCAGGATCAGGTAGCGCGACAGGAAGGTACGGCCGCGCATGAAGTTCATCGAGCGGATCTTGATGCGGCTGGCCAGCAGGTCATTGGTAGCCGCACGGCCCCAGGCGCCGCCGTCCTGGTTGTGGGTCAGCACTTCCAGGTTGTCGGTGAGTGCGCCCATCCACGGTGTCATCTTTTCTTCTTCGGTGCCGGGCAGGAAGCCGATGTCCTCGCCCACGCTGACCGTGGCGCGGGTCATGATGATCTCGCGGTAGCGCTGGGTGTCCATGGTCTGCGCCAGGCCGGCGGCCAGTGCCAGCAGGGTCTTGCCGGTGCCGGCGGTGCCGAGCAGGGTGACGAAGTCGATCTCCGGGTCCATCAGCGCATTGAGGGCGAAGTTCTGCTCGCGGTTGCGCGCGGTGATGCCCCACACCGAATGCGAGCCGTGGCGGAAGTCGTTGACTACCGACAAGGTGATGCGGCCATCGCCCTCGACCTTGCTGACCTTGAGCTCTACTTCGTCGTCGCCGGCCAGGTAGGCGTACTGGTTGGGATGCCAGTCCTCGTCGTCGGCGGCCTGGATCTCGTAGCTGGTGCGGCCCTTGTCGCTCCAGCTGCGCAGGCTTTCGCTGTGCTTCTTCCAGAAATCCTCCGGCAGCACGGTGGCGCCGGTGTAGAGCAGGCTGAAGTCGTCCAGCGCGCGATCGTTTTCGTAGTCTTCCGAATCGATGCCGGCGATGGCGGCCTTGATCCGCAGGTTGATGTCCTTGGAGATGAACACCACCGGGGTTTCCGGGTGTTCTTCCTTCAATGCCAGGATCGCGCCAAGGATGGCGTTGTCCGGGATCACCTTGCCAAAGCTCTTGCCGGCCTCGAAGTGGCTGGTCTGGAAGTAGAGGTTGCCGGCACTCTGCGCGCCGCGCAGCTGCAGGCCCTTGGGTCGTGCCAGCGGCACGCCGTTCTGCACGCTGCCGATACCGGCCTGTTCGATCAGCTCATTGAGGAAGCGGCTCACCTGGCGGGCATTGCGGCTCGCTTCGGTGGTGCCCTTCTTGCCGTTGTCCAGCTCCTCGATCACCTGCATTGGCAGGTAGACATCATGTTCCTCGAATTTGAACAGCGCGGTCGGATCGTGCATCAGCACGTTGGTATCCAGTACGTAGATGCGCTTGCCTCGGGTCATCGTCTATTCCTGGTGGCGGGACAGGGTCACGCCATCGCACCTGCAGAGCAGGGCGATGACATGGGTTGGAACGGGATGTGGGTCACTTGGTTTGAGCGGCCTTCAGTGCATCAAGCACGGCATCGGCATGGCCGGCGACTTTGACCTTGCGCCATTCCTGCACGAGCTGGCTGTCAGGAGAGATTAGGAAGGTGCTGCGTTCGATGCCTCGCACCTGCTTGCCGTACATGTTCTTCATCTTGATCACGTCGAAGGCGCTGCATAGCGCTTCGTCGGTGTCGCTGATCAGTGGGAACTTGAAACCCTGCTTGGCGCAGAAGTTGTCGTGCGACTTCACAGAGTCGCGGGAGATGCCGAACACCTGCGCGCCTGCACGCTTGAACTTGGGCAGCAGCGCATTGAAATCCAGGCCTTCGGTGGTGCAGCCGGGGGTGCTGTCCTTCGGGTAGAAGTACAACACCAACCATTGGCCGGCGAGTTCGCCGAGGCTGGTAGTGGTGCCGCCGGACAGGGCCAGTGGCAGGTCTAGGGTGTTTCGGTCCAGGGTATCGCCGATGTTCATCAGATCCTTTCCGGAGCCTGGGGGTGTTCGATTGCAATTACATGAAACGCTGCGCGCCTGTGATGGGCGCGCGAATTTCAGAACTTCATTGGGTCCATGATCGCGTCCAGGTTGAGGTGGTCGCAGAACTCGAGGAAATCGTCGCGCAAGGCGGCGATGTGCATGTTGGAGGGTACGCCAATGGTGATCTGCGCAGAGAACATTTCCGCGCCGGTCTGCATGGCCTGGTAGCGGGTGCTCTGCAGGTTCTCGATGGTGATGCCCTGGCGGTCGAAGAAATCCGCCAGCTGGAACAGGATGCCCGGCTTGTCGGCGGCAACGACTTCCACGATGTAGGGCAGCAGGTTGGACTGCGCCTGCTTGGCAGCGGTGCGGTACCAGACCAGCTTCAGGTTCTCTTCGCGCTCAAGCCGGGTCAGCATGGCTTCGAGCTTGGCGACGGCATCCCAGGAACCGGTGGCCAGGGTGGTCACCGAGACATCGCGGCCGACCGTGGACAGGCGGGCATCGACCAGGTTGCAGCCGCTGTCGGCAATTCGACGGGTGACGGACAGCAGGGGGGACTCCGGATGCGTCGTATAGGCGTTGATCAGGAGGTGGTTTTCGGTCGGCAGCGGCCGCGGCGTGGTGTCGGTCAAGGTGGTTCCGGGTGCTAGGTAAGTCTGAACAACACCGTTTGGGGGTTGTTCGCTGGTGTCCAGCATACTTGCCCGTGCTTTCGACCGGCAAGTAACATGCCTTCGGTCACGAACCCGCCGCTCGGCGGGCTTCTTTACCCCCACGAAGAGCGACTGACCCTTTGTCCATATCTGGTCTCATCACCGCGCTGGCGACGCCTTTCAAGGCTGACGGCGCACTCGATCCCGACGGCTGGCAGCGCCTGCTGGCGCAGCAGCTCAAGGGCGGCGTCCAGGGTGTGGTGGTAGCTGGCTCCACCGGCGAAGCCTCCACCCTGTCCGACGATGAATACGATGGCCTGCTGAGCAGCGCCGTTGCCGCCGTTGCCGCCTTTGGCGGCAAGGTGCCGGTGCTGGCCGGGACCGGCCTGTCCGGCACCGCCAGGACGATTGCTCTGACCAAACGCGCGGCCGCCAATGGCGCGACCCATGCGCTGGTGGTTACACCGCCCTATGTGCGGCCCACCCAGGAAGGCCTGCGCCAGCATTACCTGGCCGTGGCCGAGCACGGTGGCCTGCCGGTGCTGTTGTACAACGTGCCCGGGCGCACTGGCTGCGACCTGCTGCCGGAGACCGTCGCCGAACTGGCCACGCATCCGAACATCATCGGCATCAAGGAGGCGGTGGGCGATGCCACCCGCCTGAAGGCCCTGCTGGAGCTGCGCAGCGACAGCTTCGCCATCCTCAGTGGCGATGACGGCTCGGCAGCCCGTTCCATGTTGTCCGGCGCCGATGGCCTGATCTCGGTCGGCTCCAACGTGCTGCCGGGTGCGTACCGCACCCTGTGTGACCTGGCCCGCGCCGGTCAGCATGAGGCGGCCGAGGCCTGGGATGCCCGCCTTGAGCCGTACCACGATTTCTGCGGTGTCGAGTCCAACCCCATTCCGGTCAAGGCGCTGCTGCAGCGCATCGGCATCGGTGATGGGCTGCGCTTGCCGCTGCTCCCGCTTTCCGCGCAATACCACGCACATGCCGATCATCTGGCCGCTGACGTGGGTGCGTTGGAAGAACTATCCAGCCGCTGATCCGGCGGCCTTTGAACTCTGGAGATTCACCCATGCGTCAAACCTCTACCGTTCGCGTGTTCTCGCTGGTGCTGCTGGGCGTGGTCACCGCCGTGGCCACCTCTGGCTGCTTCTTCAAGCGCGGAGCGCGCGGCGACTACGCGTTGGCCCCGGAAGCACGCCCGCTGGAAGTGCCGCCGGATCTGAACCTGCCCAACACCTCCGGCTCGGCGCCGATCCCGGCACTGGCGTCGGCGGCCAAGCCGGCGGCTGCTTCGGCCGCTACCGTGGCCTCGTCGCAGAGCGGTTTTACCGTCAGCGGCAGCCGTGACGACGTGTTCGGCAAGGTCGGCGACGCGCTTGCCGGCGTCGAAGGCCTGACCATCGCCAGCCGTGCGCAGCTGCTGGGCTCCTACGATGTCGCCTACGAAGGCAGCAACTTCCTGGTGCGCGTGGTCGCAACCGACGCTGGCGCCTATGTGTCGGCGGTCGATCCGCGCGGCATGCCGGCCACTGACGCCGCTGCAACCAAGCTGATCGCAACGCTGAAGGCCAAGCTGGTCGGTTGATCGCGCTGGCGGGGCGATAAAAAGGGCGCCTGCGTAAGCGGGCGCCCTTTTCATTGGCTGGCTGTTGGGCTGGCTATGCGGCGGCTCAGCGCTCCAGCAGCTTCAGCTTGTCTGGCTTGCCGTCCCATTCGGCCGCATCGGCCGGCGGGTCCTTGCGGATGGTCAGCACCGGCCAGGCCTTGGCCAGCTCGGCGTTGAGCGCGACATAACCTTCCTGGCCGGCGGGGACGTCATCTTCCGGGAAGATCGCGTTGACCGGGCATTCGGGCTCGCACAGCGTGCAGTCGATGCATTCATCTGGGTCGATCACGAGGAAGTTGGGGCCTTCGTGGAAGCAATCCACGGGGCAGACTTCGACGCAATCGGTGTGTTTGCACTTGATGCAGTTTTCGGTAACGACAAAAGGCATGGTGGGGTCCGGCTTTGAACCCTGCAATTCTAGATCAGGATGCAGGGGCTGGGCGGGGGCATTCTCATTGGCCAGGGCTGCAGGCGCAAGGAAACGTGCCGGAGCCAGGGCCCTGGGGCGCTGGCAGGTGTAAAAAGCAAAAAACCCCGCAGGGCGGGGCTTTTGCATTCGCAGACGGAGTTGGCGCTCCCTAGGGGACTCGAACCCCTGTTTTAGCCTTGAGAGGGCCACGTCCTAACCACTAGACGAAGGGAGCGTTTGGTCGCGTCTGGCGAGCGCGCTAGTATATGCATCTGGTTGCCGCTCGGCAATCCCGTAAACCCAACTGGAAGCGCCAACATCAATTCCATAGTTACAACGCCGTTCACCGTCCGCGTGATCCCGCGCGACCAGCACACCATCTCGCGCCGGGATATCAGTCCCAATGCGCTGCGGGTGCTCTACCGTCTGCGCGAATCCGGCTTCGGCGCCTATCTTGTTGGCGGCGCGGTGCGCGACCTGCTGGTAGGCGGACGACCCAAGGATTTCGACGTGGCCACCGATGCCACGCCGGAGCAGGTCAAGCAGCTGTTCCGCAATTGCCGCCTGATTGGCCGCCGCTTCCGCCTCGCCCATGTGGTGTTCGGCCGCGAGATCATCGAAGTAGCCACGTTCCGCGCCAACAGCGATGACGGCAGCGGCGACCGCGAGGTCGAGAACGGCATGCTGGTCCGTGACAACGTCTACGGCACCATCGAGGACGATGCGGTCCGCCGCGACTTCACCTGCAACGCGCTGTATTACGCCATCGAGGATTTCTCGGTGCGTGACTACACGGGCGGCTTTGAAGATGTGCTGGAGCGCCGGATGAAGCTGATCGGCGATCCGGAGCAGCGCTACCGTGAAGACCCGGTGCGCATGCTGCGCGCGGTGCGGCTGGCTGCCAAGCTCAACTTCGAGATCGAAGCGGCTACCGCCGAGCCGATTCCGCGGCTTGCTTCCTTGCTGGGTGAGGCTGCGCCGGCCCGTCTGTTCGAAGAAGTGCTCAAGCTGTTCCTGTCCGGGCATGGCGTGGCCAGCTTTGAAGGCCTGGAGCGCTACGGTCTGCTGGCCGTGCTGTTCCCGGAAAGCGCTGCCGCGCTGAAGAGCAACCGCACTGGCGCCTTGCGCCGCATCCTGATCGAAGGCCTGCGCAACACCGACGAACGGGTCGCCAACGAGGAGCCGGTGTCGCCGGCCTTCCTGTTCGCGCTGCTGCTGTGGCCTGCCTTCTGCCGCGCGCTGATCGGCCTGCAGAAGCAGGGTCTGGCGCCAGAAGAAGCGCAACGCCGTGCCGCCGACCGGGTGACCCTGCATCAGCTGAGCACGATTGCCCTGCCGCGCCGCTTCTCGCTGCCGATGCAGGAAATCTGGCTGCTGCAGTCGCGTTTCAGTACCCGTCAGCGCAAGCGCGTGCTGCGCACCTTGAGCCATCCGCGGTTCCGCGCTGCGTTCGATTTCCTGGCCCTGCGCCAGGCTGCTTCCAGCGAGCACCAGGAAGACATCGCGTTCTGGCGCGAGGCCCAGGCCGAGGCCGGGCACGCAGTGGGCGCCGGGCTGGATTCAGTGCATACCGATGGCGAGGCGGAGGAGGGCACGGCCCCGCGTCGTCGTCGCCGTCGTCGCCGTAGCGGCGGTGGCAGCGCGACCGCAGGCGAGTAAGCAGCAATGGTTGTAGCGTGTATCGGGCTGGGCGCGAACCTTGGGGACGCGCCTGCCACCCTGCGTTCGGCGATCGATGTGCTGGCGCAGCTGCCGGGTGTGCAGCTGCTGGCCAGCTCGCGCCTGTATCGCACGCCGGCCTGGGGCAACGAGGTGCAGCCGGATTTCATCAATGCCGCCGTTGCGCTGCAGACCGATCTGCCGGCGCCGCAGCTGCTGGAGCAGCTGCTGGCGATCGAGCAGCAGTTCGGGCGGGTTCGCGATCCGGGCCAGCATTGGGGGCCGCGGCTGCTGGATCTGGACCTGCTGCTTTACGGCGAGCAGGTGATCGACCTGCCGCAGCTGCAGGTGCCGCATCCCTTCCTGCACCAGCGCGGCTTCGCCCTGCTGCCCTTGGCCGACGTGGCGCCAGACGCCCTGATTCCGGGCCATGGAACAGTGCGGGACGTATTGGTAGGCATCAATACCTGCGGTATCGACCCGATAGGGGGATAATGGTCGGCTCATAAGCCACCGTTATGACCATATGAGCACACACGCAGATAGCAAGCCCTGGACCGTCCCCGCATTGGCCGAGGCCAAGCGCAATGGCCAGAAGCTGGTCATGTTGACCGCTTACGACGCCGGCTTTGCCCGTGCCTTCGACGCCAATGGCGTTGACCTGATCCTGATCGGTGATTCGCTGGGCATGGTGGTGCAGGGGCATGATTCGACGCTGCCGGTCACCGTTGACGACATGGTCTATCACACCCGTGCGGTAGCTGGCGTGCTGGAGCGCGCGCTGCTGGTCTCGGATCTGCCGTTTGGCGCCGATGCCACCGCCGAGCGCGCGCTGGATGCCTCGCTGAAGCTGCTGCAGGCTGGCGCGGAGATGGTCAAGATCGAAGGTGCTGGCTTCAAGCTGGACATCATCCGTCACCTGGTCGAGCGCGAAATCCCGGTCTGTTCGCACCTGGGCCTGACCCCGCAGTCGGTGCTGCGCCTGGGCGGTTACCGCGTGCAGGGCCGTGGCGATGCTGCCAGGCAGTTGCTGGACGATGCCAAGGCCGTGGCCGAGGCTGGTGCCAGCCTGCTGGTGCTTGAGTGTGTGCCGACCCCGATTGCTGGCCGCGTCACCGCCGAAATCACGATTCCCACCATCGGTATTGGTGCCGGTCCCGATTGCGACGGACAGGTGCTGGTGCTGCATGACTTCCTCGGTCTGGACAGCGGTCACCGGCGTCCCAAGTTCGTCAAGGATTTCCTTGCCGAAGGCGGCTCGGTGGCCGGTGCGGTCCGTGCCTATGCCGACGCCGTGCGCGCTGGCATCTTCCCCGACGCAGAACACGCTTACGCATCATGATCGAAACCGTTACCGAACTTTCCCGGCTGCGCGCCATTGTCAGCGGCTGGAAGCGCGAGGGCCTGCGCGTTGCGCTGGTGCCGACCATGGGCAATCTGCACGCTGGCCACTACTCGTTGGTGAAGCTGGCGCGTGAGCACGCCGACAAGGTGGTCTCCAGCGTCTTCGTCAACCCGACCCAGTTCGGCCCGAACGAGGATTTCACCCGCTACCCGCGCACGCCCGAGGCCGACACCAGTGGCCTGGAGCAGGCTGGCTGTGACGTGCTCTGGCTGCCCACGGTCGAGTCCATGTACCCGTTTGGCGTGGACCTGGCTGCCAAGGTCCATGTGCCGGGCGTGAGCTCGCTGCTGGAAGGCGCGCACCGTCCGGGTCACTTCGACGGCGTGTGCACGGTGGTCAGCCGCCTGTTCAACCAGGTGCAGCCGGATGTGGCGGCATTCGGTCGCAAGGACTACCAGCAGCTGGCGGTGATCCAGCAGATGGTGGTGGACCTGGCGTTCCCGATCCAGATCGTCGGTGGCGAGATCGTGCGCGAGGCCGATGGCCTGGCGATGAGCTCGCGCAACCAGTACCTGACGCCCGATGTCCGGCCGCAGGCCACGGTGATCCGCAAGGTGCTGCTGGCTGCGCGCGATGCCTATCTGGGCGGCGCCGAGCGTGCCGTGGTGGAGCAGCAGGCCGCAGCACAGCTTCAGGCTGCCGGCTACCTGGTGGATTACGCGGTGGTGCGCATGCCCGACCTGAGCGAGCCGGGCACCAGCCATGAGGGCGCACGGGTGGCGCTGGTGGCGGCCAAGCTGGGCACGACGCGCCTGATCGACAATATCGAGTTCTGAACAGGGCACTCGGCGGACTTGAGCTGTCCGCCGGTAGACTTCTGAATGACAGCCAATGGCGCCCTTGTGGCGCCATTGCTGTATCCGGGCAAACGCCATGGGAAAGGTCATGCTGCGGTGCGGGCAAGGGCGCGCGCCGGTGCTAGACTGCGCCCTTTCTCACGCAGTTTCGGCATTGTCATGCAACTCTCCCTGCTCAAGACCAAGATTCACCGCGCCACCGTCACCCATTCGGAGCTGAACTACGAAGGCTCCATCGCGATCGACGACAACCTGTTGCAGGCCACCGGCATCCGCGAGTTCGAACAGGTGCACATCTGGGACGTGACCAACGGTGCCCGTTTCACCACCTACGCCCTGCGTGCGGAAGCCGGCAGCGGCGTGATCTCGCTCAACGGCGGCGCTGCGCGCCACGTGCAGGTGGGTGACATCATCATCATCGCCGCCTTCGCCGGCATGAGCGAAGAAGAAGCCAGCACCTTCAAGCCCAAGCTGGTCTACGTTGACGGCGACAACCGCATTTCCCACACCAACGACAGCATCCCCACACAGGCCGCATGATCACCAACAACGGATTCGACGTTTTGCACGCCCACGCCCAGCGTCTGCAGGGCACCGGCATTCCCTCGCTGATGGCCGCAGAGCCTGACCGGGTGCAGCGCCTGGCGCTGAAAGTCGGTCCGTTGTATGTGAACTTCGCGCGGCAGAAATACGACCGCGCAGCCCTGGATGCCTTGTTGGAACTGGCCGCCGCGCGCGATGTCGCCGGCGGTTTCCAGCGCCTGTTCGCTGGCCAGAAGATCAACCACACCGAGGATCGCGCGGTGCTGCACAGCGCGCTGCGCGGTGACGCCAGCGACGCACCGGTTGCCGTGGCTGCGCGCGCTGAAGCGGTGGCGGTGCAGGCGCAGATGGGCAGCCTGATCAAGGCGCTGGAAGCCAGCAACGTCACCGATATCGTCAGTGTTGGTATCGGTGGCTCGGATCTGGGCCCGCGCGTCGTTGCGGACGCGCTGCGTCCGGTATCGGGCGCGCGTTTCCGCGTGCATTTCGTTTCCAACGTCGACGGCGCGGCGATGCAACGCACCCTGGCGACGCTGGACCCGGCGACCACTGCCGGCATCCTGATCTCCAAGACCTTTGGTACCCAGGAAACCCTGCTCAACGGCCGCATCCTCTGCGACTGGCTGGGCGGCAGCGAGCGCCTGTACGCCGTCAGTGCCAACCCCGAACGCGCCGCCAAGGCCTTCGACATCGCCGCCGAGCGCGTGCTGCCGATGTGGGACTGGGTGGGCGGTCGTTACTCGCTGTGGTCAGCGGTGGGCTTCCCGATTGCCTTGGCAATCGGCTTTGAACGCTTCGGCCAGCTGCTGGAAGGCGCTGCGCAGATGGACGCGCACGCGGCCACTGCACCGCTGGCAAGCAATCTGCCGGTGCTGCACGCACTGACCGATATCTGGAACCGCAACGTGCTGGGTTATGCCACCCACGCGGTGATGACCTACGACCAACGCATGGCGCTGCTGCCTGCGTATCTGCAGCAACTGGTGATGGAAAGCCTGGGCAAGCGGGTCAAGCGCGACGGCAGTCCGGTCGATGGCGACACGGTCTCGGTGTGGTGGGGCGGTGCCGGCACCGACGTGCAGCACAGCTTCTTCCAGGCGCTGCACCAGGGCACCAGCATCGTGCCGGCCGATTTCATCGGCTGCGTGCACAACGACGATCCCTACGAACTCAACCATCAGGCCCTGCTGGCCAACCTGCTGGCGCAGACCGAAGCGCTGGCCAACGGCCAGGACAGCGAGGACCCGCATCGTCAGTATCCGGGCGGTCGCCCGAGCACGATGATCCTGCTGGATGCGCTGACTCCGCAGTCGCTGGGCGCCTTGATCGCCATGTACGAGCATGCGGTGTACGTGCAGTCCTTGATCTGGGACATCAATGCCTTCGATCAGTTTGGCGTTGAACTGGGCAAGCAGCTGGCCAGCCAGTTGCTGCCTGCCGTACAGGGCGAAGCGGTGGAAATCGCTGATCCGATGACCCGGGAGCTGTTGGCGCGCTTGCGCTGATAGCGGATCATCGTTTGCAACAAAAAAAGCCGCGCAGAGATGCGCGGCTTTTGCTTTGCTCCCTCCCTTTGCCGAAGGCAAGGGGAGGGTTGGGGAGGGGTAAGCCTTTCGCATTGCGGGTGAAGCCCCTGCCGAGCATGGCTCGGCACTACAGAGAGCCGGAGTTACCTGTTCGGGTCCCGCTCCGGGCTTGGTCGTTTGGTCAACTTGCGCTGCAGTGAGCGGCGGTGCATGCCCAGCAGGCGCGCGGCCGCGGACACATTGCCGCCAGTTTCGTGCAGCGCCTGCTGGATGTGTTCCCACTGCAGGCGGCTGATCGGCGTCATCGCGTCCGGCGGTTCAACATCCTCCGGCTCCTCGCCGCCCTCGTCCTCTTCGCCAAGCGCGCGCAGGATCATCTGCACAGTCGCCGGCTTTGGCAGGTAATCATCCGCGCCCAGCTTGATCGCTTCCACCGCGGTGGCAATGGAGGCATAGCCAGTAACCAGCAGGATGCGCATGTCCTGGCGCAACTCGCGCAGCGGCTGGATCAGGTTCAAGCCGGACTCGCTGCCCAGCTTCAGGTCGATCAATGCGAACGCTGGCGGCGTCTGCGTGGCCAGTTGCATGGCGCTGGAGATGTCGGTGGCGGTGATGGTTTCGATGCCGCGGCGGGCCAGGGTGCGCTGCAGGGTGCGCAGGTAGAGCGGGTCGTCATCGACCAGCAGGCCGTGGGTGGCAGCAGCATTCATGGACTTACCTCGATGTTGTTCAACGGCAGGCGAAAGCCGACGCGTGCCCCCTGGCCTTCGGCCGGGCGCATCCACAGTTCGCCGTGCAGACGCTCAATGGTGGCATGCGACAGTGCCAGGCCGACACCCATGCCATTGCTTTTGCCGCTGTTGAACAAGGTGCCGGGCAGGGCCGCGTCATTGGCGTTGAAGCCGGGCCCATAATCGCGGACCTCGCCGTAAAGCTGGCCCTCATGGATGCGGATATCCAGGTCGATCTGTGCACGTCCTGCATGCTCGCCCGCGTCGGCGGCATTGTTCAGCAATACCTGCAGCAGATGACCGATGCCGGGGTCCAGCTTCAGCTGCAGCGGCGCATCGGGGTTGCGTCGCAACTGGATGGTCGGGCGCACCAGTCGCCATTGCTCCAGCACGCTGGCGATGGATACCGGTGCGCGGCTGCCTGCGCCTTGGGCGGGGGCGGCCAGCGCCAGCACCTTTTCCCGACACTGCACCAGCAGCTCGCGCAGGGTCTCCAGGTCGTCGCGCATTTCCGGGGTGGCGGCGCCTTGTTCGACGATGTCGTCGGTAAGCAGGGTCATGGTCGCCAACGGCGTGTTGAGCTCATGGGCAACGGATGCGGCATGGGTGGCCAAGGCGACAATGCCTTCATTGCGGACGAAGCGTTCGCGCAGCATCGCCAGCTGGTTCTCCCGCTCGCGCAGCGCAGCCGCCAGGCGCGTCGAGAACACCAGGACTACCACGCTGGACAGCAGGAAATTGGCCGCTGCGCCCCACAGGTGCAGGCTCATCGTGTCGAAGTAGCCGCCCTTCAACGGCAGCCCGAACACGGCGCTCAGCGCGTAGCCGGCCACGCAGGCGGCAGCCACCGCGTGCGTCCAGCGCAGTGGCAGGGCAAGCGCTGCCAATGCGATCAGGATCAGGAACAGCGAGCCGAAGGGATTGGCGATGCCGCCGCTCCAACCCACCATCCAGGTCAGCACCGTGACGTCGACCAGGATATGGCCGAAGGCGGTAACCGGTGCCGGGTCGGTGTCATGCACGCGCAGCTGCACGTACAGGTTGAACAAGGCCAGCACGGCGACGCCGGCCCATAGTGGCTCCTGCGGCAGTTCCAGCCCCAGCAGCCAGGTGGCTACAAGGATGGTGGCTGCCTGACCGGCGGTGGCCAGCCAGCGGAGGCTGCACAGGGTGCGTAGAAAAGAGGTATCTCGGGTTTCCATGTTGCAATCGTATGCTGTCGCGGTGGCTGCCATGCAATCCAAGGTTCATGCCGCACGGGTGGCAGGCGCGTTAAAATGGGCCATGCATGACGCCGTGACCCGCCCAACACCGCCCACCGACGCTACCGCGTGGCCCCGCCGCATCACCCAGTCCGTCGCCATCGGCGGCGTCAAGGTGGGCGGAGGTAATCCCGTGGTGGTGCAGTCGATGACCAATACCGATACCGCCGATGTGGCTGCCAGCGTCAAGCAGGTGGCCGAACTCTGGCGCGCGGGTTCGGAGATGGTGCGACTGACCGTCAACAATCCCGAATCGGCCGCGGCCATTCCGCGCATCGTCGAGAAGCTGGCGATGATGGGCATCGATGTGCCGCTGATCGGCGACTTCCATTACAACGGCCATCAACTGCTGACCGGCGAACCGGCCTGCGCCGAGGCACTGGCCAAGTACCGCATCAATCCGGGCAACGTCGGCTTCGGCAAGAAGAAAGACACCCAGTTCGCGCAGCTGATCGAATTCGCCATCAAGTACAACAAGCCGGTGCGCATCGGCGCCAACTGGGGCTCGTTGGACCAGGCGCTTGCCGCCAAGCTGATGGACGAGAACAGCCAGCGTGCGCAGCCGTGGGATGCCGGCCGCGTGCTGCGCGAGGCCTTGATCCGCTCGGCGCTGGATTCGGCCGAGACTGCGGTTGACCTGGGCCTGCCGCGTGATCGCATCGTGCTGTCGGCCAAGGTCAGCGGCGTGCAGGAGCTCATCGCCGTGTACCGCGATCTGGCGCAGCGTTCGGACTTTGCCCTGCACCTGGGCCTGACCGAGGCTGGCATCGGCAGCAAGGGCATCGTCGCTTCGTCGGCGGCGCTGGCGGTGCTGATGCAGGAAGGTATCGGTGACACCATCCGCATCTCGTTGACGCCCGAGCCGGGCCAGTCGCGCACGCAGGAAGTCATCGTTGCCCAGGAGTTGCTGCAGACCACCGGCCAGCGCGCTTTCACCCCGCTGGTCACCGCCTGCCCGGGCTGCGGCCGTACCACCTCCGAGTTCTTCCAGGAACTGGCCAAGGTGGTGCAGAACCACGTGCGCGAAAAGATGCCGGTGTGGCGTGTCAGCCATCCCGGTGCGGAGAACATGACGCTTGCGGTGATGGGCTGCATCGTCAATGGCCCCGGCGAGTCGCGTCACGCCAACATCGGCATTTCCCTGCCGGGTACCGGCGAAACCCCGGCCGCCCCGGTGTTCGTCGACGGCGAAAAGAAGATCACCCTGCGTGGTGAGAACATCGCCCATGAGTTCGTCGCGCTGATCGATGACTATGTCGAGACCCGGTATGCCCGAAGCTCCGGTTGATTCCCGGAGCGAAGCTGCCGGTCTGCGCCGCTGGCTCGCCCATAATGCGTGGCGGCTGGTGGTGTTGTTCATCGGCGTGCTGCTGCCGCTGGCGGGCTTCGTTGCCCTGGCCGATGAGATCCACGAAGCCGAAGCTTTCCACTTCGATGCAGCCCTGCTGCTGCGCATGCATGCCATCGCCACGCCTGGCCTGAACGGCTTCTTCGTGCTGATGTCCAAGCTTGGCTATCAGTGGGGCGTCATCCCCTTGGATATGGTGATCGTGGTGGTGTTGCTGCTGTGGCGGCGCTGGCGCAAGGCTGCGTTCGCAGCGACGGCATTCATTGGCTCGGCGCTGTTGAACCTGGGGAGCAAGCAGATATTCCAGCGCGAGCGCCCGAGCCTGTGGGAATCGATTGCGCCGGAAAGCACCTTCAGTTTTCCCAGTGGGCACGCGATGGGCTCGATGACGTTGGCCCTGACCCTGGTGTTTCTGACCTGGCGCACACGCTGGCGATGGCCGGTGGTGGTGCTGGTCAGCGGTTTTGTCGTTTCGGTTGGCCTGTCGCGGGTCTATCTGGGGGTACATTACCCCTCGGACATCCTCGGCGGCTGGTGTGCGGCAACGATCTGGGTGACAGGCGTGTACATGGTGATGTTCCGTCGACGCTGGTCCTTGCCGGCGCCCTGAAGTGCACTGCAATTGGTAGTGTCCAAAAGGTAAGAGAAGTCCTAAGTCATTGGACGAATTGACCTGATGGATACAGTATTGGCTGCGACGGCATAGTGAGCTCGCCAGCCGCAGGCACATAAACCGCATCATCCTGATGCTCAAAACTACAGATACATTTCCTGCGAGCGGGTGTCCGATAGAGCCCAGTTGGGCCACTTCTGCTTGATAATACACATGGCCTTGCCATGAGGGACGGGGGAGGGCCGTCGCCTCGCATGCTCGGATTTTGCCGCGCCCAAGGCTTCAACTGTCACCTCGCCGCGAGGAATCCTTCATGACCATCAGCGTTTTTCTTATCGATGACCACGCGCTAGTGCGCACGGGCATTCGGATGATTCTTTCGGGGCAAACCGATATAGAAGTTGTCGGCGAAGCGGATAGCGGTGACGTCGCGCTGCCGCTGATCCGCCGGCTGAAGCCGGACGTGGTCCTGTGCGACCTGCATCTACCGGGCCTTAGTGGACTGGAAATCACTGAACGCATTGTCAAAGGCGATCACGGCACCAAGGTCATCATCGTCTCCGTGCTGGAAGATGGGCCGATGCCCAAACGTTTGCTGGAAGCAGGTGCTTCCGGTTATGTGGGCAAGGGCGGGGATTCGAAAGAGCTGATTCGTGCCGTGCATGACGTTGCCATCGGCAAACGTTACCTGGCCACCAGCATTGCGCAGAATCTGGCGCTGTCCAATCTGGAAGGCGGCGAATCGCCGTTCGACCTGCTCTCGCCGCGCGAGCTGGAAGTGGCCTTGCTGTTGATCCAGGGCCACCGCCAGGAAGAGATCGCCCGTCGCCTGAGCCTCAGCGCCAAGACCGTGAACACCCACAAGGCGCGTTTGTTCCAGAAGCTGGGGGTGCAGGACAACATCGCCCTGGCCAGGCTCGCCGCGCAATATGGCGTCGGTGATCCCACCAAGGCGATTTGAGCCTGGAGGGTTTATTGCAGTCACCGTTCTGCAGAGCAGCGCCCTTCAACAACAGTCGAATCAAAAGGAGCACAGCGACAACGCTGTGCTCCTTTTGTTTGAGCGCACGATGGTCACATGCGACTCGACCTTGCAAGCAATGGCTTGGCGACCGTCTGTTTGTGGGAGCGGTGTGAACCGCGAAGCTGGCACTACTGACGCCGCCAAGCCTTATGCCATCTGATGTTCTATGTGCTTCGCGGCTCACGCCGCTCCTACAAAAATCAGATGCCGACCCCGGTGTTGTAGGAGCGGCGTAAGCCGCGAAGCTGGCGTAGCTGGAGCGCCAAAGCCCTCTACCATCTGATGATCTATGTGCTTCGCGGCTCACGCCGCTCCTACAACGGGGGTGAACCTTCGCCGCTGTGATTGCGTGGCCCAGAAAAGCAGAAAGCGGCCCTGAGGCCGCTTTCTGCTTTCAAGCTGCTTGGTCGGATCAGACGCTGCGCGGCTGATCGTCTTCCTGCTTCTCGGCCTCGGCATTCGCTTCGACTGCGACGCTTTCCGCGTCTGCGGCAGGAGCGACAACGACAGGCGTCGGTGCGGCTGCGGCGGCTGGTGCTGCAGTTTCAACGGCCGGCTTTTCAGCCGTTTCTTCAACAGCCTGGGCCTGGGCGAACAGCTGCCCGTTTTCCGGTGCTGCAGGCTGTGCAACCACCACTGCGGCCGGTTCCGGCTGCGGGATGCTGACCGGAGCTGGTGCGGCGTTGACCGGTTCAGCAGCGGCGACCGGTGCAGCGGCGACTTCTGCCGGTGCGCTGACAACTGCCGGGGCAGCCACAGGCGCTTCCACGCTGGCGACCACCGGTGCTGCGACGACGGCTTCAGCGGCGGTTTCCACCGGAGTGCTGATCGCCTGCTCGGCCTTGACGACCACCGGCTCAGCGGCAACTGCCACTTCGACGGGTGCGACTGGGGCCGGTGCGCTTGCTGCGACAACGGTCTCAGCAACCGGTGCCGAGGCAGCTGCTTCGACAGCAGCGGCAGGCGCTGCGGCGACAACAGCTGCGGCAGCCTGCGCGGGTGCTGCGGCAACCGGCTTGGCTGCAGCTACCGGAGCAGACACTGCTGCGGCCGGGGTTGCGGGCTCGTCATCGAACTCGAACTCGGGCTGGCTGCTGGCGGGCTTGGCCGACGCTTCATTGACTTCGCCATCGGCGTCATCAAAGGCGTCCAGGGCATCCTCGTCACCGCCCAGGTTTTCACCGCCGGCGGCACCTTCACCGTTGCCACGACGGCGACGGCGACCGCCGCGGCGACCGCGACGACGACGACCACCGGCTTCGCCGGCACCGTCTTCGGCTGCTGCAACCGGGTTGCCGTTCTCGTCGACGGCCACAGCCGCTGCCGGCTGCTCCTCGGAGACGACCGCCGGCTTGGCGATCTCGGCAGCAATGGTGTTTTCCTTCACCACGGCATCGGTGTTGGCAACGGCGTCGTTGGCCACAATCGCTGCTGCGGCAACTACCGGCGCTGCGGCGACCGGTGCAGCTGCGCGAGCGGCTTCCTGCTGTGGCTGCTGCTGGCGTGCGGGCTTCTCGCCTTGCCCGTTCTGCTGCTGGACCTGCTTGTCGGTGTCCTGCTGCGGCTTGGGCTGCTTCGGCTGCTTGGGCTGTTTCGCCTGCTGCTGCTGCTCGTTGTTGCGCTGCTGCTTGGGCTGCTGCTGGGCCTGTTCGCCGCGCTGCTGTTCATTGCGCTGCTTGGGCTGCTGCTGGGCGTTGTTCTGCACCTGCTGCTGGCCCTGTTGCTGCGGCTTGTCAGCATTTTGGCGGCGGTCTTCGCGACGCTGCTCGTCACGACGATTGCCGTTGGCGTTGCCGCCCGCATTTGCATTGCCGTTGCCACCGCGCCCCTGCTGGCCGTTACGGCCGTCACGACGCTGGTTGCCGCGATCGTTGCGGTTGTTGCGACCGTTGTCCTGGCGCTGCGGCTGGGCCGGCTGTGCGGCCGGAGCCGGCTCGCCGCCGAACACGCGCTTGAGCCAGCCCATCACGCCGCCAGCGGCGGGCGCGACAGGTGCAGCAACCGGTGCCGGGGCCGGAGCGGCCTCGACGACTTCACGGATCGGCGCAGGCTGGCTGTGCTTGACGTGGGTCACGGCCGGCGCCGGGATGTTCAGCTGTGCCTTGGTCAGTGCGTGCACCGGCAGCTTGCGCGGGGTGCCGCGCTGGTAGCTGGGCTTGCTCGACTCTTCGCCCAGCTCGTTGTCGCGCAGACGCGTGACTTCGTAATGCGGGGTGTGCAGTTGCTCGTCGGCAACGATGACGATGGGGGCGTCATGGCGTTGCTCGATTTCACGCAGGGCGCTGCGCTTCTCGTTGAGCAGGTAGTTGGCGATTTCGACCGGGGCCTGGACCAGCACCTGTCCGGTGTTCTCCTTCATCGCGTGCTCTTCGGCAACGCGGATGATGGACAGCGACAGCGACTCGATGCTGCGCATGCGGCCCTGGCCGTCACAACGCGGGCAGACAATCTGGCTGGACTCGCCCAGGCTCGGACGCAGGCGCTGGCGGCTCATTTCCATCAGGCCGAAGCGCGAGATGCGGCCCAGCTGGACGCGGGCACGGTCGTACTTCAGGGCATTCTGCAGGCGGTTTTCGACTTCGCGCTGGTGCTTGCTGGAGGACATGTCGATGAAGTCGATGACCACCAGGCCGCCGAGGTCGCGCAGGCGCAGCTGGCGGGCGACTTCTTCGGCCGCTTCCAGATTGGTCTGGAAGGCGGTGTCCTCGATGTCGCTGCCCTTGGTGGAGCGGGCCGAGTTCACATCGACCGCGGTCAGCGCTTCGGTCTGGTCAACCACGATCGAGCCGCCCGACGGCAGGCGCACGTTGCGCTCGTAGATCGCCTCGATCTGCGATTCGATCTGGAAGCGGTTGAACAGCGGGATGTCGTCTTTGTAATGCTTGAGCTTGCGCAGGGTCTGCGGCATCACCTGCTGCATGAAGTCGCGTGCGGTCTCGTACAGCTCTTCGGTGTCGACCAGGATCTCGCCGACGTCCGAACGCAGGTAGTCGCGCAGGGCGCGCACGATCAGGCGCGATTCCTGGTAGATCAGGAACGGGGCCGGCTTGGTCAGTGCGGCTTCGGCGATCGAGCGCCATACCTGCAACAGATAGTCCAGATCCCACTGCAGCTCTTCGGCATCGCGGCCGACGCCGGCGGTGCGGATGATCACGCCCATGTCGTCGGGGATGTTCAGCTTGTCCAGCGCTTCCTTCAGCGCGGCGCGGTCTTCACCCTCGATGCGACGGGACACGCCGCCGGCAGAGGGGGAGTTGGGCATCAGCACCATGTAGCGGCCGGCCAGGGAGATGAAGGTGGTCAGGGCGGCGCCCTTGTTGCCACGCTCTTCCTTGTCGACCTGCACGACGATTTCCTGGCCTTCGCGCAGGAGTTCCTTGATGCTGGCCTTGTGGTGGTCCACGCCGGCCTGGAAGTAATCGCGGGAGATTTCCTTCAGCGGCAGGAAGCCGTGGCGGTCACCGCCGTACTCGACAAAGGCAGCCTCGAGCGACGGCTCCAGGCGGGTGATGCGGCCCTTATAGATGTTGGACTTCTTCTGTTCCTTCGACGGCTGTTCGATGTCGATGTCGTACAGGTTTTGCCCGTCGACGATGGCCACGCGCAGTTCTTCAGCCTGCGTGGCATTGATCAGCATTCGCTTCATTGTGCGTTCCTCGCGCGCTGCTACCGCGCGGAACGCCATGGGGTTTCGCCTCTGGACACGGTTCGCCGCCCATTCGCGCAGGCGCGGGCAGGGCGGCTTGGGTTTCCAGCGCTACGACACCACGGCAGGCCGCGGGAGCGCTTCTTTCTTGTTTTAGGTGTTTCAGGGCCGGCGGCCGCCCGCGGCCGTGGCCGATGGCGTCGCGCGGGACATGGGTTTCGTCCAGCTCGGATGCTTTTTGGCATCCGGCGATGGCCGGGAACGCCGACGAGCCGCTAACATGGCCGCCCCGGGGGCGGTGGCCGCGCACTGTGCCGGATCCGTAGGGAGCGGGGCTTCTGGCCCTGACCAACTTCCAACGAAATCAAACCCTTATATCGCCCCCCGAGTGTAGCAGAATAAATAGGCCGATGACTGATTCCGACAAGCCCCAAGCACAGCCTGCCGCCAAGAGCAGCGTGCGCATGATCAAAGTGCCCGAAGACAGGGCAGGACAGCGGCTGGACAACTTTTTGTTGGGCCAGCTGAAGGGCGCGCCACGCAGCCTGGTCTACAAGTTGGTTCGTAGTGGTCAGGTCCGGGTGAATGGTGGCCGTGCCAAGGCCGACCGCAAACTGGACGGTGGTGAGGAGGTGCGTATTCCGCCGGTCAATCTCAATGAATTGGGAGACAAGGCGCCGCCTCCGAGCAGCTTCCTGCAGCGTATGGAAGAAGCCATCGTCTTCGAGGACGCCAAGCTGCTGGTGATCAACAAGCCGACTGGCGTAGCCAGCCATGGCGGCAGCGGTATCAGTCACGGTGCGATCGAGACCATGCGTGCACTGCGGCCGAACATGAACCTGGAGCTGGTGCACCGGTTGGACCGGGATACTTCCGGCCTGCTGATCCTGGCCAAGAAGCGTTCGGCCCTGGTCGAGCTGCAGACCTTGCTGCGTGAAGACCACGGCGGCATCCAGAAGCGCTACCTGACCTTGCTGGCCGGGCGCATGCCCGACGGCGTGATGAGCGTGGACGCGCCGCTGCATGTCGGCCTTCGCCAGGGCGGCGAGCGCCATGTCCAGGTGAATGCGATAGGCAAGCCGTCGCTCAGCCATTTCAAGGTGTTGGAGCGTCGCGGCGGGCAGTCCTACTGCGAAGTCCGGATCGAGACCGGCCGCACCCACCAGATCCGTGTGCATGCCCAACACATCGGTCATCCGGTGGCTGGTGACGACAAGTACGGCGATCCTGCAGTCAACAAGCGCTTTCGTGAGCAGATCGGGCTGAAACGCCTGTTCCTGCACGCTGCCTCGCTGGAGTTTGCGCTGGACGGCGGCAAGACACCTTATGTATTGAACGCGCCGCTGCCGCCGGATCTGGTCGAGGCGATGAACAGGCTTTGAGGCCTTGGAGTCGGGTTGGGGGCCGCCAGTGCGGCGGTTCCCCATGGTCTGACAGGTGTCTGTAGGAGCGGCGTCAGCCGCGAAGCAACAGATCCGTCACGCCGCGAACTTGCTGGCGATTCCAGCAATGCCGGCTTCGCGGCTGACGCCGCTTCTACAAGAGGCTTTGTTCAGGACCGGCTGGGTTGCCGCCGGCCAGGGCCTCCTACCACTTGAACAGCACAAGGCTGACCGCAATCGTGGCCATGCCGATCACCAGTCCGTAAACGGTCTCGTGACCCTTGGCGTAGCGCTTGGCTGCCGGCAGCAGTTCGTCCAGGGCCAGGAAAACCATGATTCCCGAGATCAGGCCGAACACGGCGCCGAAGGTGGCGTGGGACAGCGAGCCGGCCAGGGCGTAGTAGCCGATGGCGGCACCAACCGGCTCGGCCAGTCCTGACAGCAGGCTGGCGAAAACCGCATAGGACTTGCGCCCAGTGGCGAAGTACACCGGCACCGCGATGGCAATGCCTTCGGGGATGTTGTGGATGGCAATGGCGAAGGCCAATGGCAGGCCGACCGACGGGCTTTCCAGTGTGGCGAAGAAGGTTGCCAGGCCTTCGGGGAAGTTGTGCGCGGTGATCGCCACCGCGCTGAGCAGGCCGACCCTGCGGATGTTGCTGCGGCTCTTTTCCTTGAAGGCAGGGTCCTGCTTGTCCAGGGTTTCGTGCGGGTTGGGTACGAAATGGTCAATCAATACCACCAGCAGTACGCCGCCCAGGAACCAGAGCGTGCCGTAGGTGAAGCCGAGGCGCTCGCCGTATGCCAGCGCAAACGAGGCCACGGACTTGTTCAGGATCTCCGACAGCGACACATACACCATCGCACCGCCGGCGAAGGCCAGGCCAAAGGCGAGCAGGCGCGGATTGGGGCGCTTGGAGAACACCACCATCAGGCTGCCGACGGTGGTGGCCAGGCCGGCAGCCAGGGTCAGCCCGAAGGCCATCCATAGATTTTCGGGGGTAACGGGATGCATCAGTCGTGATCAGCCGCCACGACGCGCGCGTTCTTCGATGGCAAAGCACTCATTCGGCTTCGGGTCCGGCGGGTTGAAGCTGACCGGTACCTGGATGGTGGTAGGCACCGGCTGGCCGTTGCGGGTGGCCGGGTTGAACTTCCATTCGCGCACGCGGCGCGCGGCGGAGTCATCCAGCTGGCTGTTGCCGCTGCTGGTGACCAGCGAAACTTCGGTAGGCGTGCCCTGCGGGCCAACCACCACGCGCAGCACGCTCTTGCCGCCAACCCCGGTGCAGGCCAGTTCGGCCGGGTAGTCCGGCGGTGGGGTCTGCACGGCGGCCACTTCGGTCGGGGCGACGGTCGGCGCGGCCGGTTGGTCGGAGGAGTTGCAGGCGCTCAGTGCAGCCACGGTGCCCAATGCAGCGAACAGCAGACGCAGTTTCATGTCATTGCTCCGTTAGTGCGGATGCCTTGGCGGCACAGATGAAGTCGTTCTCGCTCAGGCCGCCCACATCGTGGGTGGAAAAGCGCACAACGGCGCGGTCGTAGTGCACGCCCAGGTCGGGGTGGTGGTCTTCGCGGTGCGCAACCCAGGCCAGCGCGTTCACGAACGCCATGGTGCCGTGGTAGTTGTCAAAGCGGAATGTCCGGGTGAGGGCCTGGCCGTTCTCGGCCAACTCCCAGCCCGGTACCTGGGGCAGCAGCTCGGCGACGCGGGCCTGACCGAGGCGATATTCGCTGCCCGGGCGCGGGCTGCAGTGCGCTTGTGCCAGCGGGATGAGATCAGGGGCCATGCAAACCTCCATAACAGATGACTGAACTGTGCCGCCGTTGGAATCAGTGTCCCATCGGTGGCAACCAAGACACGGCTAGAATACCCGCATGATCCAGATATCAGATACCGCCCAAACGCATTTCCGCAAGTTGATCGAACGCGAGGCCGTGCCCGGGATGGGCGTGCGCCTGAGTGCGATGGACCCGGGAACCCCGAGCGCAGACGCGCGCCTTGAATTTGCCGAGCCGGCTGACCTGCTCGGTGACGAGTGGGCGGTGGACTGCGATGGCTTCACTTTGTATGTCGCTGCCACCAGCGTGGCGTGGTTGGACGGCGCCGAGATCGACTTCGTCACCCAGGCTGCCGGTACCCAGCAGCTGACGATCAAGGCCCCCAAGATCAAGGGCGAAGCCCCCGGTGATGCAGCGTCCATCGTCGAGCGTGTGCGCTGGGTGATCGAGAACGAAATCAATCCGCAGCTGGCTTCGCATGGCGGCCGCGTCGCGGTGCAGGAAGTGTCGGCCGATGGCGTGGTGTTGCTGCGCTTCGGCGGTGGCTGCCACGGTTGCGGCATGGCCGATGTGACCTTGAAGCAGGGGATCGAGAAAACCTTGATGGGCCGGGTGCCGGGCATCACTGCCGTGCGTGACGCCACCGACCACGAAACCGGTCAGGCCCCGTATATTCCGCGCGACGGCGCGGGCTGAGCCGCTACCACGCATGCCGGTGACATCGGTTACCGAGCTGATCAATCTGCTGGCTTCGCGCCGGCAGACCAGCATCCTGCACGATCGCCGCACCGGCATGCCGTATAGCTGGAGCAACTGGCTGCGCACGCGCGTATCCAAGGGATTGTCGGCCTTTGCCGATGCCGATGCTGCCGGGGTCATGGCAGCGCGGCCGCAGCGACCACGCGAGGCTGTGGCCACACCGCTGCCACTGTGGCGAATCATCGTATTGCTGTTCTGGAATGGTGGCGAGCCGGCGCCGCGCGATCAGCGTGGCCTGCGCTGGTTCGCGGGATTCTTCAGTGCAGGCCTGCATGTGCTGTTCGCGCTGCTGTTGTTGTGGGTGGCGTTGGTGCGCAGCAATGTGCCGGAACAGAACGCCGAAGACGGCGAGCGCGTGCAGGTGGAGTTCGTCGGGCGTGGTACGCCGGACGAGGAGGGCGGCGGTGCCCCGCAAGCTGCCGAGGCAGCCGGGTCGCAGGCTGCAGCCGCAGCGCAGTCCGAGTCCGGCGCTGCGGCGGTCGAGCCATCGGCACCCGCAGCCCGGGAATCGCCTGCAGCCCCCGCTGCGAGTGCAGCGCAGGGCAGTGCGACGTCTGCCGCAGAGGAGGATTTCGAGCCTGAATGGATGCCGATAGATGCGTCCAAACCCGTGCCGCAGCTGCCAAGCGAGCAGCCGCTGCAGGTGACGGAGACAAACCGGCCGACCAGCGAATTCGTGGTGCCGCCTGCCACGGTGACGGCGCCTGCGTTGCGCAGCAGTCAGGCGCAGGTGCGCGAACGCACGATTGAGACCGCGGTTGACCGTCCGCAGCCAACGCAGGCGCTACGCCAGCCGGCAGACGTTGCGGTGCAGCTGCGTTCGCCGCAGGTGCAGGTGCGTGAACGCCAGATCGAAGTTGCCACGCAGCAACCGATAGCGGTGACGCAGCCGCATGTGCGCGAAACACAGGTGCGCATCCGCACTCCTGAATTTGGCGTGCGCGAACGTCAGGTTGAGACCGCGACGCAGGAATCGGTGGCGATGGCGACGCTGCCATCGCGTGCTGCGCAGGTGCAAGTGAAGGCACCGACGATGGCGGTGCGTGAGCGCGCGGTACCCGGTGTGCCAGACAAGCCCGCCGCACAGGCGGCGACGAGTCCAACTGCATCGAACCAGGCATCAACCGGTACAACGGCAGCAAGTGCATCGACCAGTCCATCGCGCACTGGCGGGCAGGCGGCTGCCACTCCGAGCCCCCGTGCCGGAACCAGCGCAGGTGCGGGTCCGAAAGCAGAGGATCGCAGCGGCGGTTGGGCAGCGCCCAACCGTGGCGATGATTGGGGCGCAGCGCAGCGCCAGCTCGCTGGCAGCGCTGGCGGTCAGGCTGACAAGGGCACGGGGCTGTTCAACGCCGATGGCAGCGTAAGGCTGGGTACCAACGAGGGGCAGGCGCAGGACGCGGACAAGCGTGGTGCGCCCGGCGGTGATTCCGATACCTGGAGCCGCGAGCGCATCGCCGAGTCCGGTACCTGGCTCAAGCGCCCGCCGTATGACTACACACCAACTTCGTTCGACAAGTACTGGGCGCCGAACGAGTCCTTGCTGGCCGAGTGGGTGCGCCGGGGCATCAAGAGCGTTGAGATTCCGATTCCTGGCTCAAAGAGCAAGATTTCCTGTGTGGTGTCGATGCTGCAGTTCGGTGGCGGCTGTGGCCTGACCAATCCGAACATGCAGGAGCAGCCAGCGGAAGCGCGGCCACCGCCGGATATCCCGTTCAAGAAAGAGTTGCAGGAAGACAACGGCAGCCGCTGATGGCTCGGCGGTGCTTCGTATGCCGCGTTGGTTCTTGTAGGAGCGGCGTAAGCCGCGAAGCTCATGCCGAACCAGATGCCGCATATGCGTTGGGCTTCGGCAGTGCCAGCTTCGCGGCTTACGGCGCTCCCACAAACAGTGCGAAGCGTGTTGAAAACAAAGCCGCCCGAGGGCGGCTTTGTTGCGTCAGTGCGGTGCCCCGATGGTGGACCTCAGTCCACGCCGTGCAGGTCGCGTAGTTGGCTTGGCCTGCTGCCGAAGTAGGCGGCGAGGTCGGCGATGTCCTGGTCACTCAGGCTCTGCGCCTGCGGCGTCATCAGCATGTGGTCGCGGGTGCTGGCACGGTAGGCCTGCAGCGCATGGGCGAGGTAGTCGCCGTACTGGCCGCCGAGCTTGGGATAGGTCGGGTCGATCGGGTTGTTGCCATCGGCGCCGTGGCAGTCGATGCAACTCTGCCCGGTGGCCTTGCCCTTGGCAGCGGCCAGGTGCTCACCGGCGGCGACGCGACCGGCAGGCAGGCCGGCGGAGGAGCTGGATCCGTGTTCACCGCTGGCGTGGCCTGGATCAGCGGCGGATTTGCCGCTGGACTCCACTTCGGACTGTGTGCAGGCAGCCAGACCCATGGCGGCGAACAGGGCGATGGACAAACGCAGTGCGTGCGTGGCTTTCGTCATGGTCGGCGCTTATTTGAGGGTGGACAGGTAGGCGGAGAGATCAGCAATGTCCTGCGGGCTGAAACTCATCGATTGCGCCTGCATCGTCGGATGCTTGCGCTTGCCTTCACGGTACTCGGTCAGCGCCTGGGTCAGGTATTGCGGCGACTGCCCGCCGATCTTCGGCACGCGGTAGCTGGGGTAGGCGTTCTTGTAGCCGGTGATGCCGTGGCAGCCCTGGCAGGTATAGGCCAGGATCCGGCCGGTGGCGGCATTGCCTGTGCTGGCCGCTGCCGGTGCTGCGGCGGGAGCAGTGGCGGTGGGGGCGACGGCGGGTGTAGCAGACTGCGGATCAGCTTGGGCGGCCCCGAAGGTCAGGGCAAAAGCCAGAGCGAAACAAGCGGCGAGCGGCTGCGAGCGCATGGTTTCCTTATCCGGTAAGCGGGTCTGGGGTTCCGCCGTGGGATACGGAACGGCCCGAGTATAGCCCGCGTATTTACCCGTTCGGAACAGGCGCTTGGATGCTGCAATGCGGTAGGCGGAAGCATAAGGGACGGGTACCCATGACTTTCGGGGCATGGTGTTGATGTGGGGTGGTGCAATACTTTGCTACAACACCTGCCTACGCATCCCCAGGGACAAGACGATGTCGCGACTTTTCACTCTGCACGCCCGCACCGGAAGCTGCGCTGCTGCACTCCTGATCACCACTTCCCTGTTGCTCGGCGGTTGCAAGGCCGGTGGCGAGGAAGCCAAGGCCAAGACGCCGGATGAGCAGAAAGCCAGTGACGCCGTGCCGGTGGAAGTGGCCAAGGCCGAGCGCCGTGCCATCGCCGCCAGCTATACCGGTACTGCGGCGCTGGAGCCCCGCGCTGAATCGCAGGTGGTCGCAAAGACCTCCGGCGTGGCGCTGGCGGTGCTGGTCGAAGAAGGCCAACTGGTGCGCGCTGGCCAGCCGCTGGTACGGCTGGACCCGGACCGCGCCCGCCTGAGCGTTGCACAGAGCGAGGCGCAGATGCGCAAGCTCGAGAACAGCTATCACCGCGCCGAAAAGCTGGTGCAGCAGCAGCTGGTCAGTGCCGCCGATGTGGACCAGCTGCGCTATGACCTGGAGAACGCGCGGGCGATGTACCGGATGGCGACGCTGGAGTTGTCCTACACGACGGTGGTCGCGCCGATCTCTGGCGTGGTTGCCTCGCGTGACATCAAGCCGGGCAACTTCGTGCAGATCAACTCGCCGATCATCCGCATCGTCGACAGCGGCCAGCTGGAAGCCACCCTCAATGTGCCCGAGCGCGAGATCGCCAAGCTCAAGCCGGGCCAGGCCGTGTCGCTGCAGGTTGATGCGTTGCCGGGCAAGCCGTTCACCGGCACCGTGGATCGCGTTGCGCCGGTGGTCGACAACGGCACCGGCACCTTCCGCGTGGTGACGACGTTCTCCGGCGAAGAAGCATTGCAGGCCGGCATGTTCGGTCGCCTGAGCATCAACTACGACCAGCGCGCCGACGCATTGGTGGTGCCGCGTACCGCGCTGCTGGAAGACGGCGGCAAGCCGGCAGTCTATGTGGTGCGTGACGGCAAGGCCGTGCGTACCGAGCTGGCCCTGGGTTACGACGATGCCGGCTTCATCGAGGTGCGCAACGGCCTGCAGCAGGGTGATGAAGTCGTTATCGCCGGCAAGGCAGCACTGCGCGAAGGCAGTGCGGTGCAGGTGATCGGTAAGGAGAAGGCGGTCGCAGCGGCGGCCAAGGCGCCGGCAGCTGCACAGGCGACCAAGCAATGAGTGACCACGGACCGTCGGCTTCCGGCGGTGGCTTCGATTTGATCGAATTTGCCACCCGCCGCCGCGTCACCATCGCGATGATGACGCTGACCCTGGTGTTGTTTGGCCTGATCTCGTTGTCCAGCCTGAAGGTCGAACTGCTGCCGGACCTGAGCTATCCCACCCTGACCGTGCGTACCGATTACGAAGGTGCGGCACCGGCCGAGGTGGAAACCCTGATTTCGCAGCCGGCCGAAGAAGCGCTGGGCATCGTCAAGGGTCTGCGCAAACTCAAGTCGATTTCCCGCACAGGTCAGAGCGACGTGGTGCTGGAGTTCGCCTGGGGCACGGACATGCAGCAGGCAGGCCTGGACGTGCGCGACAAGATGGAGACGCTGCAGCTGCCGCTGGAGGCTAAGCCGCCGGTACTGCTGCGCTTCAATCCCTCGACCCAGCCAATCATGCGGCTGGCACTGTCGTCCAAGCAGGAAGCCGGCAACGACGCCGATGCCGTTCGTCGTTTGATGGAACTGCGCCGTTATGCCGACGAGGACCTCAAGCGCAAGCTTGAGCCGGTCAGCGGTGTTGCCGCGGTCAAGGTCGGCGGTGGTCTGGAAGACGAGATCCAGGTTGATATCGACCAGCGCAAGCTGGCCGCGCTCGGTCTGTCACTGGACACGGTGATCCAGCGCCTGCAGCAGGAGAACGTGAACCTGTCCGGCGGTCGTCTGGAAGAAGGTTCGCAGCGTTACCTGGTGCGTACCGTCAACCAGTTCGCCACGGTCGAGCAGATGCGCGAGATGCTGCTGACCACGGCCAGTGGTTCCAGCACCGCCAGCTCGACCGGTGAGAACCGCCAGCTGATGTCGGCCATCCTCGGCAGCAGCGATCCCAACGTGATCGCGGCGATGCGCAGTGATGGCAGCAGCAGCGCGCCCAGCGTGCGCTTGAAGGATGTCGCCGAAGTGCGGCAGGGCTACAAGGAGCGCGAAGCAGTGATCCGTGCTGCTGGCCATGAAGCGGTCGAGCTCGCGGTTTACAAGGAAGGCGACGCCAATACCGTGTCCACCGCCGATGCACTGGAAGCGAAGTTGGAGCAGATCCGCAAGGAAATGCCCAAGGACATCGAGATGACGACGGTCGAGGACCAGTCGGTCTTCATCCGCCATGCCATCAAAGACGTCAAGATCGATGCGGTGATCGGTGGCCTGCTGTCGGTGCTGATCATCTTCCTGTTCCTGCGTGATGGCTGGAGCACCTTCGTGATCTCGCTGTCGCTGCCGATCTCGATCATCGCCACCTTCTTCTTCATGGGCCAGCTCGGCCTGAGCTTGAACGTGATGTCGCTGGGCGGCCTGGCGCTGGCCACCGGTCTGGTGGTGGATGACTCGATCGTGGTGCTGGAATCCATTGCCAAGGCGCGTGAGCGCGGCATGGGTATTCTGGAAGCGGCGATCAAGGGCACCCGCGAAGTGTTCATGGCGGTGGTTGCTTCGACCCTGACCACCATCGCGGTATTCCTGCCGCTGGTGTTCGTCGAAGGCATCGCCGGCCAGTTGTTCCGCGATCAGGCCTTGACCGTGTCGATCGCCATCGCAGTGTCGCTGGTGGTGTCGATGACCCTGATCCCGATGCTGAGCGCACTCAAGGGCCGCCCGCCGTTGGAGTTCCCGGCCGAGGATCCGCGTGAGCCGTGGCGCCCCGAAAGCCGCTGGAAGAAGCCGGCGGCCTATGCAGGCCGTGGCATCGGCGCGATGTTCCGCTATGGCTTTTATTTCCTTGCGTGGAGCGTAGTGCGGATCTTCCGTGGCATTGCTGCGGTGGTCGGCCCGGTGATGCGCAAAGCCAGTGATCTGGCGATGGCGCCGTATGGCCGCGCTGAAGCCGGTTACCTGCGCGCGCTGCCGGCGGCATTGAAGCGTCCGTGGCCTGTGCTGGGTTTTGCGACGTTGGCCTTCGGTCTGACCTTGGCGGCGCTGCCGCTGCTGGGCGTGGACCTGCTGCCGCAGCTGGCCCAGGACCGCTTCGAGATGACCGCCAAGCTGCCGCCGGGCACGCCACTGGCGCAGACCGATGCATTGGTGCGCGAAGTGCAGCGCAAGCATGCCGGCGAAGAAGGCGTGCGCCTGCTGTATGGCGTCTCCGGTACCGGTACGCGACTGGATGCCAGCCCGACCGAGAGCGGCGAGAACATCGGCAAGCTGTCGGTGGTGATGAATGACACCAAGCTCGAGCCGGCACTGACCGAAAAACTGCGCGAGACCATGAAGGCCTGGCCGTCAGCGCAGGTGGATTTCGCCCGCCCGGAACTGTTCGCGCTGTCGCCGCCGCTGGAAATCGAAATCGAGGGCAATAATCTCGAAGACATCCGCGTTGCTGGCAATCGCCTGGCTGGCATGCTGCGCGAGAACCCGCACTATGCCGACGTCAAGTCGACGGTGGAGCAGGGCTTCCCGGAAATCCAGGTGGTATTCGACCAGGACCGCGCCGCGGCACTCGGCCTGACCACCCGGCAGATCGCTGATGCGGTGGTCAACAAGGTCAAAGGCAATGTCGCTACCCGCTACAGCTTCCGCGATCGCAAGATCGACGTGCTGGTGCGCGTGCAGGAGTCGGAGCGTTCGTCGGTCAACGACATCCGTCGCCTGATCGTCAACCCGAGCGGTGCCAAGCCGATCGAGCTGGGTTCGGTGGCCGACGTCATCGCCACCACAGGCCCGAGCGAAATCCACCGTGCCGACCAGCGCCGTGTGGCCATCGTCTCGGCCAACCTGCGCGACATCGACCTGGGCAAGGCCATCACCGAAGTGCAGAGCATGGTCGCCAAGAACCCGCTGGGCACTGACGTCGGCATGCACATCGGTGGCCAGGGCCAGGAGCTGGGCGAGTCGATCCGCTCGCTGCTGTTCGCCTTCGCCTTGGCGGTGTTCCTGGTCTATCTGGTGATGGCATCGCAGTTCGAATCGCTGCTGCATCCTTTCGTCATCCTGTTCACCATTCCGCTGGCCCTGGTTGGTGCGGTTGCAGCCCTGCTGCTGGCGCGTTCACCGGTCTCGGTGGTGGTGTTCATCGGCTTGATCCTATTGGTCGGTCTGGTGGTGAAGAACGCCATCATCCTGATCGACAAGGTCAACCAGCTGCGCGAGGAAGGTGTGGCCAAGCGTGAGGCCCTGGTTGAGGGCGCACGTTCGCGCCTGCGGCCGATCATGATGACCACGCTGTGCGCGGTGTTCGGCTTCCTGCCGCTGGCCCTGGCCTTCGGTGAAGGCGCCGAAGTGCGCTCGCCGATGGCGATCACGGTGATCGGTGGCCTGCTGGTGTCGACCCTGCTGACCTTGCTGGTGATCCCGGTGGTGTACGACCTGCTGGACCGCAAGCCGGACGAGTACTACGCCGAGCGCGGCCGTCGTGCACGCCAAGCGATGGCCCAGGCCGAGCAGGTGCTGAGCCACGAGCAGGACCCCATTGGCGGCATCAAGGACTGAGCGGATGAATATCACCGAGCTGTCCATCCGCCGCCCTGTCACCACCATCATGTTGTTCGTGTCGATGGTGGTGATCGGCCTGATTGCTGCGTTCAAGCTGCCGCTGGAGTCGGAGCCGGAAGCATCGATCCCGTTCTTCTTCATCGCACTGCCGTACCCGGGTTCGACCCCGGAAGAAGTGGAGCGCAACCTGCTGCGGCCGGTTGAAGAGGCCATCGCCACGATGCCCGGCATCAAGACGATGAACTCGCGCGCCAACGCCGAAGGTGGGCAGATCCAGGTCGAATTCAGCGACTGGAACCGCGATATCGCCATGGCCGCGTCCGAGGCGCGTGAGCGTATCGACGCGGTGCGTGACGAGTTGCCGGACGACTTCCGCCGTTATTACGTACAGCGCTGGAGCACCAGTGACCAGGAAGCGATCAGCCTGCGCCTGAACAGTGCCGAGGACCTGACCGCGCGCGCCGACATGATCGAACGTGCCATCAAGCAGCGCCTGGAGCGTCTGCCCGGCGTGGCCCGTGTTGAAGTGGAAGGCGTTGCCAAGCAGGAAGTGCTGATCGCGCTGGACAAGGACCGCATCAGCGCGCATGGCGTTGCCCTGAATGATCTGGTGCAAAAGCTGCAGGCAGCCAACTTCGCGGTATCGGCCGGGCAGATCACCGAGGACGGCCGCCGCCTGCGCGTGCAGCCCAAGGGCGAGCTGCTGGAAGTACAGGAGCTGCGCGACCTGCCGGTTAACAATCGTGGTACCCGCTTGTCGGACATCGCCGAGGTCAGCCTGCAACCGCAGCGCATGAGCTATGTGCGGCGCATGGAAGGCAAGCCCAGCGTGGGCGTGGACATCTACAAGGAGCGCTCGGCGAACCTGGTGGACCTGTCGCGCGCTGTGACCAAGGAAGTCGCGTTGCTGGGCGAGGATCCGGCCCTGCGTGGGGTCGATATCGAGATTGCGTGGGACTCCGGCAAGGCGGTCACCAGTTCGCTGCTTGCGCTGGCTGAGGCCGGTGCGATCGGCCTGCTGCTGTCGGTGATCGTGCTGTACGCCTTCCTGCGCCATTGGCCGTCAACGCTGATGGTGTCGATGGCGATCCCGATCTGTTTCATCATGACCTTGGGCTTCATGTACTTCACCGGCATCAGTCTGAACATCATCTCGATGATGGGCTTGTTGCTGGCGGTGGGCATGTTGGTGGACAACGCCGTGGTGGTGGTGGAGAGCATCTACCAGGAGCGCGAGAAGTACCCCGGCAAACCGGAGATGGCATCCATCATCGGTACCCGCCATGTGGCGATCGCGCTGTCGGCCGGTACCTTGTGTCACTGCGTGGTGTTCCTGCCGATGATGTTCGGCGAGAAGAACATCATCACCATTTACCTGACCCAGTTGGCGCTGACCATCTCGTTCTCGTTGCTGGCCTCGTGGCTGGTGGCGGTGAGCCTGATCCCGATGCTGTCGGCACGGATGAAGACCCCGCCGGCATTGAAGTCGCCGTTCATCAGCCGTCTGCAGGAGCGTTATGCGCGGATACTGCGCTGGACCCTGCAGAACCGTGGCTGGAGCGTGGCCGGTATCGTGTTGGTGTCGGTGCTGAGCGTATGGCCGATGACCCATACCACCGGTGGTGGCGATGACAATGATCCGGATGAGATCAACATCTTCTACCAATGGAAGGGCTCCTATTCCAAGGAAGAGATGGGCAAGGAAGTGCAGCGGGTCGAGGACTTCGTCAACGCCAATCGCGACGAGTTCAAGATCAAGCGCGTGTACAGCCGTTTCGCCGAACAGGGCTGGGCGCAGACGCGCCTGTACCTGACCGTTGACGACCGCGAGCAGAGCAAGAAGATTGAGGAAGAGGTGCGCAAGGGGCTGCCACAGTCTGCGCGTGCCAAGATCGGTATCGGCTGGCCGGGTGGCATGGGCAGCGAAGGGCAGGGCCTGCGTTTCAGTCTGGTCGGTGATTCAAGCCAGACCTTGCGTGAGTTGGCCGACGACATCGTGCCGATCCTGGCGCGCAATCCCAAGTTGCGCGATGTGCGCGTGGACGTGGGTGATGCCAATGCCGAGCTGGCGGTGCGGGTCAACCGCGAGCGCGCAGCGTCGTATGGCTTCAGTGCCCAGCAGGTGGCGCAGTTCGTGGGCATGGCGCTGCGTGGCTCATCGCTGCGTGACTTCCATCGCGATGACGTCGAGATTCCGGTCAATGTGCGTTTCTCGGGCTCGGAAAACTACAGCATCGAGGACTTGTCTTCGTTCATGGTGCGCAGCTCCAGCGGCAAGGAGATCCCGCTGCTGGCGATGGTGGACGTCAACGTCAATCCTGCGGCCAACTCCATCCAGCGCTTGAACCGGCAGACCATGTTGCGTATCGAGGCCGGCCTGGCCAAGGACGTGCCGATGGACCAGGCGCGCAAGTCGGTCGAGGAGACCCTGGACCGGGTGCAGTTCCCGCCGGGCTATGGCTATACGTTCAACGGTGCGGGTTTCAACATCAACTTTGATGGCATGGACCAGATGGTGACGGCGATCTTCATTGCCCTGATCCTGATGGTGGTGATCATGGCGGCGGTGTTCGAGTCGTTGCTGTTCCCGGCGGCGATCATGTCCTGTGTGCTGTTCTCGATCTACGGCGTTTACTGGCTGTTCTGGCTGACCGGCACCGAGATGAACATCATGGCGGTGATCGGCATCCTGGTGCTGATGGGCGTGGTGGTGAACAACGGCATCGTGATGATCGAGCACATCAACAACCTGCGTCGACGTGGGGTGTCGCGTACCGAGGCCTTGATCGAGGGTAGCCGTGAGCGACTGCGGCCGATCATGATGACGATGGGCACGGCGATCCTGGCGATGGTGCCGATCGCCTTGAACACCACCACGGCTGACGGCATGCCGCCGTACTACCCGATGGCGCGCGCGATTGCGGGTGGATTGGCGTTCTCGACGGTGGTGAGCTTACTGTTCCTGCCGACCATCTACGCGCTGCTGGATGATCTGCGGACTGGCACGGCGCGGTTGGTGCGGCGTGCGCGCGGCTTGCCGCCGGTGGAGCATTCGGCTGTTGTAGAGGGCTGATTGCTTGGAGGGCAGGGTGGCTGTTGCTGCTGCGAAACGCAAAGGCAATAGCAATAGCTGAAGCAGGAGCTGCCCTCACCCCTACCCCTCTCCCGCACGCGGGAGAGGGGACAGCCAAGGCAAAGGCAAAGGCCAAGGCCAAGGCAACAGCCAGAGCCAAAGCAACAGCCAAAGCCAAAGCAGCAGCCAAAGCCAAAGCCGGCCATCAGGCTTCCGCTGCCGAAGCCGACGATGCAGCAGCAAAAGAAAATGCAGGAGAGCTAGTCCCCTCTCCCGCATGCGGGAGAGGGGTAGGGGTGAGGGCGCTTCTAAGCTTTTAAAGCATTTACAGCTTTAGAACCAAAGCTCAAAAGCGAAGGCCCCAAAGCTAAAGCCCGAAAGCCTCACCCAGCCAGCTTTCCATAGACACTGAAACCGGTAAGCCACAGTCCCAGCATGCTGCCGATATTGGTCAGCATGAACGTCAGCACGATGCGGGTAACGCGATTCCGGTACCAGCCTTTCAGGCTCTGCGCATCATCACGCAGTTGCAGGAAATCCTGATACGTCGGCTTGCGCAGCCGCGTTTCCACCAGCGCCGAAAACGCACCGGTGGGAATGCTCAAACGGAAGGGCTTGAACGGCGCAACCACGATCGCGGTCAGAATGCTCAACGGATGGCTGGCAGCAAGCAATGCACCCAAGCCAGCCAGGCCGCCGGTGAACATCGCCCAGGTCAGCAGCATGTCGGCACCCATGCCCATGCCGCCCTTCCAGAAACCAAACCCGATCCCGCCCAGCACGATGGCCAGGATGCCCAGCGTGATCCACGGGATGTTGCGCTTCTTCGGCACCGATTCAAGCTGCTCGCGCAGCGGGCCCGGGGCCTCGACATCGGTTTCCAGGTAACGGGCCAGTCCAGCAAGGTGACCCGCGCCAACAACTGCCAGCACATTGCGTTGCTCGCTGTTGTGTTCCTCGCGCAGACGCGTGGCCATGTAACGGTCGCGCTCGCCGATGATGGCCTGATACAGCGCCGGGCTTTCGTTGGCGAACTCGCCGAAGCTCGATTCCAGCATGTCGCCTTGCTTGAGCTTCTCGATTTCTTCTTCGCCCACATCCTCGGACGAGAACAGGCCGGCACCCAGACCCATCACCAGCTTCAGCTTGCCGAAGAAGCCAAGGCTCTGCGAAGCGCGGCGGAAGGTGAGGCCGACATCGCGGTCGATCAGGTGTACCGGCAGATCGCTGGCCTTGGCCAGTTCCACCGCGCGCTTCAGTTCAGCACCGGGTTCGATCCCCAATTGCTCGGCGAGACGGCGTTGGTAAGCGGCCAGCGCGAGGTTGGCGGCAAACAGCGCCACGCGGCCCTTGCGGATCACTTCGACCAGATCCAGCTGTGCCAAGGCATTGGGGTTGGTCAGCGCCTGCAGGCGCTGCGGGTCCAGCTCGACTGCGACTGCGTCGTACTGGCCGCTGGCGATGGCCTGCTCAACCGCTTGTACGCTGGCTGCAGAGACGTGGGCAGTGCCCAGCAAGGTATAGCGCACGCCGTCGCGTTCAACCACGCGCACAGGCTGGCCGGCCAGCAGTTCGCCGCCGGTTTCAATAGAGGAGTCAGTCATTGCTTCATTCATTGGATGGGGCGCTGTCGGCACCGTCGCCGAGTGCGCGTTGCATCTGTACCGTGTCCAGCCAGCGACCGTGCTTGCGGCCAAGGCCGCGGAACACGCCAACCAGCTCAAAGCCGAAACGCTCATGCAGCTTGATCGACGCGGTATTGGTGGGTTCGCCGATCACCGCGATCATCTGCCGGAAGCCGCGTGCGGTGCATTCGTCGATCAAGGCCTGCATCAATGCCTTGCCAACGCCTTTGCCCTGGAAGCGAGCATCGACATAGACCGAGTTTTCCACGGTCCATTGATAGGCGATGCGGGCACGGTAACTGTTGGCGTAGGCGTAGCCGGCTACCTCGCCGTCGATGGTGGCGACGAGATAGGGAAAGTCGCGCGCGGTGATGTCCTGCATGCGCTGCGCCATCTCCGCCGCGGCGGGGACTTCGTACTCGTAGGTGTTGACCAGCTCGCGCACCTCCACCGCGTAGATCGCGGTGATGGCCGGGATGTCAGCGGGTGTTGCGGTGCGCAGCTGCAGGCTCATGTCAGGTCCGGTCAGTCGATGTAGCGCTTGAGCAGGTCGCCGTAGGCATCGATGCGGCGGTCACGCAGGAACGGCCAGATCCGGCGGACGTGCTCGCTGCGCTGCAGGTCGACGTCGCAGACCAGCAGGGTTGCATCGGTGCCGGCTTCGGCAATGAACTCGCCCTGCGGGCCCAGCACGTGGCTGTTGCCCCAGAAGTTGATGCCGGAAGCGCCCAGTGGCGAGGCTTCGTGGCCGACGCGGTTGCAGCTCAGCACCGGCACGCCGTTGGCAACGGCATGGCCGCGGTGGCTCAGCACCCAGGCGTCGCGCTGGCGGTTCTTCTCGCCCTGCACATCGTCCGGGTCCCAGCCGATCGCGGTCGGGTAGAGCAGCAGCTCGGCACCGGCCAGGGCCATCAGGCGGGCGGCTTCCGGATACCACTGGTCCCAGCAGACCAGCACGCCGAGGCGACCCACCGAGGTCTCGATCGGCTTGAAGCCGATGTCGCCCGGGGTGAAGTAGAACTTCTCGTAGAAGCCCGGGTCGTCGGGGATGTGCATCTTGCGGTACTTGCCCAGCAAGGTGCCGTCCTTTTCGAAGACCACGGCGGTGTTGTGGTACAGGCCGGCGGCGCGGCGTTCGAACAATGAGCCGACGATGACCACGCCATGCTTCCTGGCCAAGGCGCCGAGATGTTCGGTGCTGGGGCCGGGAATCGGCTCGGCCAGGTCGAACTCATCCACCGATTCGTGCTGGCAGAAGTACGCGCCGTTGTGCAGTTCCTGCAGCAGCACCAGTTTCGCGCCCTGCGCGGCAGCCTCGGCTACGCGTGCATCAATCACGGCCAGGTTGGCGGCGGCATCACCGTGGTTTCGTTCCTGCACCAGGGCGACGGTAAGAGGGCTGCGCGAGTTCATGCTGCGATCCTGCGGGGGAAAGGACGAATGTTAACGCGGATGTGCGTTAGTAACGTGGTCTGGGCTGAACGGAGAGCGCAGTAGGGCGCGCCCGCGGTTGCTTGTGCTTTTCAGGTAGAGCCGAGCCACGCTCGGCTGAACATGCAGGTAGCAGATCCGGATTGCGCGGCCCCGGAGCGAAAGGCAGCCGAGCGTGGCTTGGCTCTGCGCTTTGAACCCCTCTCCCGTTTGCGGGGGGAGAGAGGCCGCTTGCGAACCATTGGTTCGCGGTCGATCGAGCGCCTTTGCGCCAGCGCAAAGGCCGGCGCGCGGAGCTGGGGTTGGGGTGAAGGGGCTTTTCGCTGGTAAAGCCCCTGCCGAGCATGGCTCGGCACTACAGGTGTGGCGATTAGTTCTTCAGCAGGCCGGCTGGCAGCTGCATGGTGATGCAGTGCAGGCTGCCGTTCTGCCAGATCAGAGAGCGGCAGGGAACCTGCACGATTTCGCGGTCCGGAAAAGCCTGTGCCAGTACGTCACGCGCGACATCATCGGCGGCGTCGCCATAGGCCGGCATCAGTACCGCGCCATTGATGATCAGGAAATTGGCGTACGAGGCTGCCAGACGGCGGCCTTCGTCCAGAACCGGCTCGGCCCAGGGCAACGGGAACAGGCGGTAAGGCTTGCCGTCGCTGGTGCGCAGTGCGGCCAGTTCGGCGCCCATGGCCTGCAGCTCGGCGTAATGCGAATCCTGCGGGTCGTCGCAGTTCTGGTAAACGATGCTGTCGGCCGAGGCAAAGCGGGCGAGGGTATCGATGTGCGCGTCGGTGTCGTCGCCTTCCAGGTAGCCGTGGTCCAGCCACAGCACGCGGTCCTGCTGCATCCAGCTGGCCATGTCGGTGCTGAGTGAATCGCGGTCGCGGTCGGGGTGGCGTTCGTGCAGGCACTTCCAGGTGGTCAGCAGGGTGCCGGCACCGTCGGTGTCGATGGCGCCGCCCTCCAGCGCGAAGGGAATGCTGCGGACCTGCGCGTTGTTGAACACCTGGGCCTGGTCGAGCACGCCGACCAGTTGGTCATCGAGGCTGGCTTCGAACTTGCCGCCCCAGCCGGTGAAGCGGAAATCCAGCAGCTGGAAGCTGCCGTCGGCGCGCTTGAGGGTGATCGGGCCGGAATCGCGCAACCAGGTGTCGTCGTAAGGTGCGGTGACGAACTGCACACGATCCATGTCCACGCGGTTCGAGCGTAGGCGCATTTCCGCGTAGGTCTCGATGTCGTCATCGGCCACGCAGATCAGCACCGGCTGGTAGCGGGTGATGGCGCTGACCAGGGCGATGTAGGTTTCCTCAACCTCGGCCAGGCGCGCGGCCCAGTCGGTGTCGGCGTTCGGCCAGGCGATCAATACGCCGGACTGGGTTTCCCATTCGGCTGGAAAGCGGAGCGTTTCGTTCATTCTTCTCGGATGCGTTCGGCCCGGTCGGGCGTTGGAGGGGCAGGCCAGGGCCTGCCGCCTGGAAAGGGGTCAGCGGATCGGGGGCTTTGGCCCGATTTCATCCGGGCTGGCCTGGCGGGCTACCACGTCGATCACGCGCTGCTTCTCGAAATACACGGTAAAGGCCGGATAAACCCAGCGGTTGATGGTCGGCCATTGCCGTTTCTGGCCGCCGCGCGGATCCATGCGCTCGCTCGGTGCGCCGAAGCGGGCTTCCACCTCGGCCATGCTCTGGCCGCGGGCCGGGATGGCCTGGGCCGGCTTCTCCTGTGCGCGCTCGATCAGCAAAGTGTCAGCCTGCGCTGCCGGTGCGGCGGCAAGGACGGCGATCAGGCTCAGAATCTTGAATGCGTGCTTCATGGTCACATCTCCCCAGAGGACAGGTTGGGATTACAGCAAAAATTGACGATGAAAGTGTGGTCCTGCGTCGTTGTTGCTGCATGCACTCAGCCATGCGTCACCGCGGTGCCTGACCTGGTACGCAAAAAGCCGCCCGGAAGGCGGCTTTTTGGCGTTGCTTGACCCCTGAGGATCAAGCCCTGGCTTGCGCCAGTTGGCTCAGCGCTGGCGAGCCTTGAAGCGCGGGTTCGACTTGCAGATCACGAAGATCTTGCCGCGACGGCGCACAACTTTGCAATCACGGTGACGGGTCTTCGCCGACTTCAGGGAGGACAGAACTTTCATGACATACCTCGGCGGATACTGGTAAGGAGATCTTAGGAGCGTGGCCGCGGATATGCAGGGTAACGCCCGTTCAAGCCCGCCATTCTACTGGGTATTTCCGCGCCAGTTCAAGTGCTTGCGTGCAAACGGGTGCGGGCAGGGCGGTGCGGGGCGTTAGAATAGCCGGAATCTCGTTCCAGACAGGCGTTTAAATGAGCCAATTGCCTCCCGTTCTCACCATTGATGGCCCGTCCGGGGCTGGCAAGGGTACCGTCAGTCGCATTATTGCCCGCCAGCTGGGCTGGCATTACCTGGACTCCGGTGCGCTGTATCGCGCGGTGGGTGTGGCCGCCAGCTGGGCTGATATAGACACCTCCGATGCCTCGGCGCTGGTGCGCTGCACCTTTGACACCAAGGTCCAGTTCGTCGAGCAGGGCGAGAGCCTGCGGGTACTGGTCAACGGTAGCGATGCCACCGATGAGCTGCGCCTGGAGACGACGGGGGCACTGGCCTCGGCCATTGCCGCCATTCCCGAGGTCCGGGCCGCGCTGAAGGAGCGTCAGCGCGCATTCAGGGTTTTGCCCGGGTTGGTGGCCGATGGTCGAGATATGGGGACCGTCATCTTCCCTGACGCCCCATTCAAGGTTTTCCTGACCGCTAGCGCCGAGGAGCGGGCCGAGCGGCGGCATAAACAGTTGAAAGAAAAAGGGGTTTCGGTTAACTTTGAAGACCTCCTGCGTGAGATCATGGCCCGCGACGCCCGTGATGCACAGCGCGCAGTGGCGCCCCTGAGGCCGGCCGATGACGCCATCCTCATCGACACCAGCGGTATTGGCATCGACGACGTCGTTGCCAAGGTGCTGGGTCTGGTTTCCAAGGAAGCCTGATCCTCGCAGCGTTGAGTGCGGTCAGTTGATCGATCGCAGTCGTAGCAAAGATGTTGCAACAACCCGCTGCGCAATGGTGCGTGGTGGGCTTTTTCATTCACATTCGGCCGCTGTCATGGGGTCGTCCAACAGGCTGGACAGTACGGGTTTTCGCAACAGATCCGCTGTCCATATGTTCAACTGAGTAAATCTAATGACCGAATCATTTGCAGAACTGTTTGAAGCCAGTCAGGCCAATCTGGCCAAGCTGAAGCCCGGTGCCATCGTTATCGGTACCGTCGTTGAAGTCCGCGGCGACGTGGTCGTGATCAACGCCGGCCTGAAGTCCGAAGGCATCGTGCCGATCGAACAGTTCCGTAACGACGCTGGTGAAATCGACGTGGGCGTGGGCGACCAGGTAAAGGTTGCACTGGACTCGATCGAAAACGGCTTCGGCGAAACCGTCCTGTCGCGCGAGAAGGCAAAGCGCGCCATGGTGTGGGACGAGCTGGAAGAAGCGTTGGAAAAGAACGAAACCATCACCGGTCGCATCAGCGGCAAGGTCAAGGGTGGTTTCACCGTGGACATCAAGGATGTCCGCGCATTCCTGCCCGGTTCGCTGGTCGATGTGCGCCCCGTGCGCGACCCGGCCTACCTGGAAGGCAAGGAGCTGGAATTCAAGCTCATCAAGCTGGACCGCAAGCGTAACAACGTGGTCGTGTCGCGTCGTGCAGTTGTCGAGAGCGAGCACTCGGAAGAGCGCGAGCAGCTGATGGACAAGCTGCAGGAAGGCGCAATCCTGAAGGGTGTCGTCAAGAACCTGACCGATTACGGCGCATTCGTGGACCTGGGCGGTATCGACGGCCTGCTGCACATCACCGACATGGCATGGAAGCGCGTGCGCCATCCGTCCGAAGTCGTGAACGTCGGCGACGAGCTGGACGTGCGCGTGCTGAAGTTCGACCGCGAGCGCAACCGCGTTTCGCTGGGCCTGAAGCAGCTGGGCGAGGATCCGTGGGACAACATCGCACGTCGTTACCCGGCCAACAGCCGCGTGTTCGGCAAGGTCTCCAACGTGACCGATTACGGCGCGTTCGTTGAGATCGAGCCGGGCGTGGAAGGCCTGGTGCACGTCTCCGAGATGGATTGGACCAACAAGAACGTCAACCCGTCCAAGGTTGTCCAGGTTGGTGATGAAGTCGAAGTGATGGTGCTGGACGTTGATGAAGAGCGTCGTCGTATCTCGCTGGGCATGAAGCAGGTTGCTGCCAACCCGTGGGAAACCTTCGCTGCCATCTTCAAGAAGGGCGACAAGGTTTCCGGCCAGATCAAGTCGATCACCGATTTCGGTATCTTCATTGGCCTGGACGGCGGCATCGACGGCTTGGTGCACCTGTCGGACATCAGCTGGAACACCACCGGCGAAGACGTGGTTCGCAACTTCAAGAAGGGCGATACCCTGGACGCAGTGGTCCTGGCCGTCGACCCGGAGCGCGAGCGCATCTCGCTGGGCGTCAAGCAGCTTGAGCAGGACCCGTTCGGCCAGTACATGGCTGCCAACCCGAAGGGCTCGAAGGTCGAAGGCGTCGTGAAGGAAGTTGACGCCAAGGGCGCAACCATCGAGCTGGCTGACGGCATCGAAGGTTACGTCTCGGCACGTGACGTCGCCAACGAGCGCGTCGACGACGCGACCCAGTTCCTGAAGGTCGGCGACAAGGTCGAAGCCAAGTTCGTGGGCATGGACCGCAAGGGCCGTACCCTGCAGCTGTCGATCAAGGCCAAGGACGATGCTGAAATGCGCGAAGTGCTGGAGGAATACCAGTCCTCTTCGGCATCCAGCGGCACCACCCAGCTGGGCGCCCTGCTGCGCGCACAGCTGAACGGCAACAAGTCCGAGTAATCGGCTTCCTGTTGTAGATTTGACCTGGCGGCCCGGACATCAGTCCGGGCCGTTTCAGGGTAAGACCCTGCCATTGACGAGTACGCAATGACCAAATCCGAATTGATCGAAATCCTCGCGCGCCACCAGGCGCACCTGAAGGCTGATGATGTCGATCTGGCGGTGAAGTCGTTGCTGGAAATGATGGG
>Ga0308157_10001567_pt1 | contig 45333 bp, 37 predicted proteins | sample PhyBR1_FD_201035 | JGI IMG/M metagenome (GOLD analysis project Ga0308157, IMG submission 201035) | Phyllosphere microbial communities from UC Gill Tract Community Farm, Albany, California, United States - DLSLB.R1 | ecosystem: Host-associated > Plants > Phyllosphere > Unclassified | place: USA... | reverse complement strand
AACAAGGCGGTCGCGCGCGTCCGGCACAGGCAATACTGGCCCGAAACAAATGTAGGAGCGGGTTTACCCGCGAAGCGCCGCGCGGGCGGCGCTCGATCTCACAGGCGCTGCATATCTTCTGACAAACACCTGTCAGCCCTGATGCGATCCCTGTGGGAGCTGGCTTGCCGGCGATGGGCTGCAAAGCAGCCCAATGGCTGCCACCAGGGCTTGACTGCCTGGCATTACCCGGCTGCCGCGCTTACAGGAAGGTGAATACCTGCGATGCCGGCAAGCGCGACTTGCCCAGGCCGGCATTGAAGTCGGCCTCACTGCGATAGCCCAGGCAGAGCATCACCACGCTGGTGAACCCCCGCTCGCGCAAGCCCAGTTCTGCATCCAGCAGCTTGCTGTCGAAACCTTCGATGGGCGTGGCATCCAGCCCCAGTGCCGCAGCACCCAGCAACGCCGTACCCAGGGCCAGGTAGGTCTGCTTCTCCATCCAGTGCTGCACGTCCTTCAGATCAAAGCGATGCAGGTCAACGTAGTGACGGCGGCTCTGGTTTTGCGCCGCGCGCGCCTGTTCGTCCCGGAAGCGCCCGTCGGCGGCCTCCTGGTCCAGCACGCTGTTCAGGTGCGCTTCAGTCATTTCGGTACGGGTGCAGAACACGATCACGTGCGAAGCATCGAGCAGCTTCGGCGTGTTGTAGGCATAGCCCTGCGAGGTGCTCTGGGCCAGGCGGGCCTTGCCTTCGGCGCTGTCGGCGACGATGAAGTGCCAAGGCTGGGAATTGACCGAGGACGGGCTGTGGCGCAGTTGCTCGAGCAGGGCATCGACCGTGGCCTGGGGAATACGGCGTGAGGCATCGTAGGCTTTGGTGGTGTAACGGCGCTTGGCCAGCGAGACGGTATCCATGCAACGACTCCAGGTATGAGCAGTGAATTTGCCGCTCATCTTATCTTTCCTGCAGAAAAGAAAAACCGGCACAATGCAGCAACACTTTCGGCCCTGGAGTGAAAATGCTGCGCATCGCAGACCTTGAGCTGTTCGCCCGTAGCAGCGTGCTGGGCAGCTTCACCGCCGCTGCCCACGAAGCGGGCTTGCTGCCTGGCCAGGTGGCTGCGGCCATCAAGCGCCTGGAGCGCGACCTGGACGTGCGTCTGTTCGCCCGCACCACCCGCAGCCTGCGCCTGACCGCAGAGGGCGAGCGCTACCTGCCGACCGCACTGAATGTGCTGGAGAGCCTGCGCCAGGGCCACGAGGACCTGCATGGTAACCCTGATACCCTGCGCGGTACGCTGCAGGTGTCGGCGCCCTCCGACATGGGCCGCAACATGCTGTTGCCATGGCTCAGCGCCTTCCGCCGCGAGCACCCGGCGTTGCAGGTGCGCTTCTTTCTCTCTGACCAGATCGCCGACCTCAACCGTGACCCGGTAGACGTGGCCATCCGCTATGGCCACAACCAGGACGCCAACTACATCGCCCTGCCCCTGGCTGCCTGGAACCGCCGGGTGCTAGTCGCCTCGCCCGACTACCTGGCCCGGCACGGCCGCCCACTCACCCCCGATGCGCTGCAGCAGCATGCATGCCTGTTGTATATGCAGCACAACCGGGTCTACGACAAATGGCAACTGGGCAACCGCACCGTGCAGGTGCGCGGGCCGCTGGTCAGCGACGACGCCGACGTCATCCGCCGTTTGGCCGTACAGGGTGAAGGCATCGTGTACAAGTCGTGGCTGGACGTCAGCGCCAACATAGCCACCGGCGAACTGGAGGTCGTTCTCCCCGAACTGCCCGGCGAATCGACCCCGGTCACGCTGGTGTGCCCGCATCGTAAACAGCTCACCCCGGCGGTGACCCAATTGCACCTGTGGCTACGCGAGCGCTTCGAGGCGTTGCGTGAACCGGCACTGGCCAGCGGCTGCACAATTGTTCCAGACTGACCTCAACCGTTACGCTAGGGTGGCCTTTTGAACCGGCGACATGCCCCCATGAGCAACTGGATAGACTTCAAGCAGGACGCCGACACCGGCATCGAGTCGGTGCGGGCGCATTTTGTCGGGCATGCCTACGACCCGCACTGGCACGACAGCTTTCTGGTGGGTGTCACCGAACAGGGCGTGCAGCAGTTCAATTGCCGCCGGGTGCGCCACCGCAGCACACCCGGGCAGGTGTTTCTGCTCGAGCCTGGCGATATTCACGATGGCCTGGCCCCCACCGAGGAAGGCTTCACCTACTCCACGTTGTACCTGGACCCGCTCTGGCTCGACCAGCAATTGCGGTCGCTGTTCGAGCACGCGCCGGGCGGCAGCCTGCCGAGCTTTGCCGATACCCTTTGCCATGACCAGCGTTTGGCAAGCGCCACCGCCCTCGCCTTCCGCGCGGTTCATGACCAGGACTTGCGCATCGTCCGGCAAACCGCCACCGACGAACTGCTTGCCCGCCTGACCTGCCACCTGCAATGGCGCCGGCGCATCAACCCCGACCCGCGCCTACCGCTGAGCGCGCAGCGCGCGCGGGACTACCTGCATGCCAACCTGGAACGCGACATTGGCCTCGACGACCTGGCCCAGGCCTGCGGCATCGACCGTTTTCGCCTCACCCGGGCGTTCAAGGCCGCCTTCGGTATTGCCCCTCATGCCTACCTCATCCAACTGCGCCTGACCCGTGCCCGGCGGCTGCTCGCCCAAGGCCAGAGCTCGGCGCAAGTGGCCGTGGCCTTGGGCTTTGCCGACCAGAGCCACCTGGGCCGCTGGTTTCGCCGCGCCTACCAGCTGACACCGGCCGACTACCGCAGGCGCTGCTCAAACCTTCCAGACTGAAGCGCCTGGCAACAGCGAGCATGGGGCTTTGATGCTTTGGAGCGTTCCACATGTCTCAGCCGATGCTGCCCTTCATCCTGTTTGCTTTGGTCGCCAGCCTCAGCCCGGGGCCAACCAACCTGTTGATCCTGGCGCACGGCGCCCGCCTGGGCCTGCGGGCCAGCCTGTTGCCGATCCTGGCGGCCTGCTGCACGGCAGCGACGATTGTGCTGCTGGTGGGCCTGGGGCTGGGCGAGCTGTTGCTGCGCCACCCGCTGGCACAGCCACTGATGAGCTGGGCCGGAGCGCTGTGGTTGAGCGGGCTGGCGTGGAAAATGCTGCGCAGTGCCGGGGCACCGCTGCACGCAGGTACGGCTCAAGGCTTCAGCGCACTCAGCGCCGCCTTGCTGCAGGCGGTCAACCCCAAAGTGTGGTTGATGGCCGTGGCGGTGGTGGGGGTGTTTGCCGCCCCCAGGTTACCAGTATGGCAGTTGGCGTTGGTGTTCTGCCTGATTGCCCTGCCGTGCATGGGGGCATGGGCGGTACTGGGGGCAGGCAGCGCCCGCTGGTTGCAGGCGCCGCAGCGGTTACGGGTGTTCAACCAACTGTTGGCGGGGCTTTTGCTGATTTCAGCATGGGCGGCGGTGCTGGCCTGACGCCCTCCCACCGGTTTGGGCTGCCCCTGCAGCCCATCGCAGGGCCTGACCGGTCAGTGCGGTAACGCCTCTCGCAAGCGCCGGGTGCTGGCCACTGCCAGCAACAACGCGACCACCGCCACACTACCGCCTACCAGGCCGATGTACGCCACATCCAGCCGGCTGCTGACAATGCTGCCCAACAGTGCCCCGCCCCCAATGCCGATGTTGTAGATACCCGAGAACAGCGCCATCGCCACGTCGGTCGCATCAGACGCCAGCTTCAACGTCTTGGACTGCAACGCCAGGCTGAAGCTGAGGATCGCTACCCCCCACAACATGCTCAGCCCCGCAAACACGTAGAAGTTGCCTGACAGAGGCAACAGCAACAATAGGCACGCCGCCAGCACCCCCATCGAGCCCAGCAGGAAACCCTGCGCGAAGCGCTCGCTGTAGCGGCTGAACAACACTGAACCCAGTACCCCTGCACCCCCGAACAGCAACAGCAACAGCGTGGTGCGCTCGCCGCCGATCTGCGCCACGTGCAGAGCGAATGGCTCGATATAGCTGTATGCGGTGAATTGCGCAGTAATCACCAGGGTCACCAGCAGGTAGGTGATGACCAGCGCCGGGCGCCTGAACAGGACCGGCAGGCTGCGTAGCGAGCCGGAGTTCTGGCTGGGCAGCAGCGGCAACGACTTCATCAGGCACAACATGGTCACCAGCGCCACACCGGCAATGCTCAGGAAGGTGATGCGCCAGCCCAGCGCCTCCCCCACCACACGCCCGAGCGGGATGCCAAGCACCATGGCCAGGGTGGTGCCGGTGGCCAACAGGCCCAACGCCTTGGCCTGCTGCCCCGGCGGCGCCACGCGCACCGCCAGCGAAGCGGTAATGGCCCAGAACACCGCATGCGCCAGGGCAATGCCGATGCGACTGACCAGCAGCATGGCGAAGCTCTGCGACAGCCAGGACAACAAATGGCTGACGATGAACACCATAAACACCAACAACAGCAAGCGCCGCCGTTCGATGTTGCGGGTCAGCAGCATCATCGGCAGAGAGGCCAGCGCCACCACCCAGGCATAGATGGTCAGCATCAGGCCGACCTGGGCAGTGCTCATCTCGAAGCTGCGGCCAATGTCACTGAGCAGCGCCACCGGGACGAATTCGGTGGTATTGAAAATGAAGGCCGCCAGGGCCAAGGCGATGACGCTAAGCCAACTGCCGCTGCCCGTGCCGGGTGGCAGGTGGCTGGGTACAGGTCCGTTCATTGTAGAAAGAGAGTCTCCGCGAAAAAGCAACAGGTCGCGCGCCAGCGCCCCGCTTTACGGGCTTGCCGACGTACGCATTGTCATGAATAGGAATGCCGGCATGGTACGCGTCACACCCGGGGCTAACAACCGCAAGTCGGGCATAAGGAGTACCATGCGCGCTTGAAGTGAAACACGTTGCAGCAAGGAGCCCGCCCCACTCATGGATAAGCAGTACCCCCAGCAGCAATGGCAGCAGGCGGTCATCGCCTATGCCCAGGCCGTCAACGACTACGTCGCACAAGGCCGTGCCCAAGGCTGGGACAACCTTCAAGCGCCACAAGTGCCCGCCACGGAACACCTGCTCGACGCCTGGCTGGCGGCGCTGCAGGCAGCCAACCGCCCGGGCTGCAGTGAGCAGCAGCGCCAAACCTTCCGCGAAGCCTGGCCGCCTGCCCACCAACCGCTGGTGCCGTTGCTCGACAAGCATGGCCAGGGCATCAGCAATGTCCTGCTGCTGGACGACGGTAGCCTGCTGGCGCGCATCGGCATGCCGCACGACAAAGGCCAGGTGCTGCGTATCGATCGCCATGGGGTCACCCCGGTGATCGGCGTCGAGTACTTCGGCCGCTGCCCGGCCCGCCGCTACTTTGCCCTGGGCAATGCCGAAGGCGTCCGGGTGACCGCTGGCTGGGGCGGCCCACAGGTACAGCGCCTGGCCTGGCCGACCGGCCTGGAAGGGTTGCCGGCCGGCTACCCGTTCGAGCCGTTCGACCTGCCACCCGCGCCCACCGCTTTGATCCCCTTCCCGGACGGCCAACGCGTACTGCTGGTCAGTGCCGATGGCACCTTCGTGTTGGCCAGCGACGGCGCAACCCGCCTGCTGCCGCACCAGGCGCGGGTACTCGACGCCCTGGCCGAAGGCACCGAGCCGGAAGACATCAGCCTCGGGCTGAGCATGGAGCACGGCACGGTGTCGGCGGATGGCCGCTGGGTCGTGGTGGGTGAGCAAGGCAGCCGGCACCTGGTGCTGGACGACCGGCTCAGGTTGGTGGCCGAGATTGGTCCCGGCAGCGAATACCCGCATTTCGCGCTGTTCAACCAGCGGGGTAACCAGTTGATCCTCAACGCCTGCCACTTCTACAGCGGTGCCACGCTGGCGGTACGGGTAGCCGACCTGCCGGGGCTGCGCACCGATTACTACAGCCAGGACCCGCGCACCCCACTGGTGCAGGATGGCGCGCGTGTCTATGCCGGGGCGGCCCGCACTGGCGAATACATCATCGGTGATGCCTACGGCTACCTGCGGGCCTTTGGCGAAGATGGCCAGGAGCATTGGCAGCACTACCTGGGCTCGACCATCAGCGCCATGGACATCAGCGCCGACGGGCGTACCCTGGTGGCCGCCAGCCATGCCGGGATTGTGGCGGAGATTGCCCTGGACAGCGGCCGGCCGGCGTGGCAGATCGGTACCGGCGCGCATGGGGAGGTGCGCCGGTGGCTGTTCTGGAAGGGCTGGGACAAACCGCTGGCCTGGTAGCCAAGCCTGCCCCGGCAGGCCAGCGCCGGTCGCTTCGCGGCTTGCCCGCCAAGCGGCCGACGCAGGCCCCGATCAGGCCTGCAGCGTGGCCATGTCGATCACGAACCGGTATTTCACATCACCGGCGATCATGCGCTCATACGCCTGGTTGATATTGCGGATATCCAGCATCTCGATATCGCAACGGATATCGTGTTCGGCGCAGAAGTCCAGCACTTCCTGGGTCTCGGCGATACCGCCAATCAACGACCCCGCCAGCACCCGACGCTTCATGACCAGGTTGGCCGCATGCACGGCCGGGTCGATCGGTTCGATAAGGCCGACCAGAATGTGCACCCCGTCGAACTTCAGCGTTTCCAGGTACGGGTTCAGGTCGTGCTGCACCGGAATGGTATCGAGCAGGAAATCGAAACGGTCGGCCGCAGCGCGCATCTGCTCGGCATCGGTGGACACGATCACATGGTCGGCGCCCTGGCGCCGCGCTTCTTCGGCCTTGGCCTGGGAGCGGGTGAACAAGGTCACTTCTGCGCCCAGCGCCTTCGCCAGCTTGATGCCCATGTGGCCCAGCCCGCCCATGCCCAGGATGCCGACCTTGTGGCCCGGGCCGACACCGTGGTGCTTGAGCGGCGAATAGGTGGTGATGCCGGCGCACAGGATCGGCGCGGCGCTGGGCAGGTCCATGCCGGCCGGAATGCGCAGCACGAAGTGCTCGCTGACCACGATGCTGCTGGAGTAACCGCCCATGGTGTTGCTGCCGTCGACCCGGTCCGGGGTGGCGTAGGTCATGGTCGGGCCTTCCTGGCAGTATTGTTCCAGGTCCTTGGCGCACGCCTCGCAGTGGCGGCAGGAGTCGACCATGCAACCCACGCCGACCAGGTCACCTACCTTGTAGGCGGTAACCTGTTCGCCCGTGGCGGTGACGCGGCCGATGATTTCGTGGCCAGGCATCAGCGGGTATACGGCAATGCCCCATTCGTTGCGCGCCTGGTGGATGTCGGAGTGGCACACGCCACAGTACAGGATCTCGATGGCGACATCGTCTGGGCGCGGGCTGCGGCGCTCGAAAGTCATGGGGGCCAGGGGGCTGGTAGGGGTTTGGGCGGCGTAACCGATAGCGGTATACATGCTGGACCTCGCTGTAGAGTGAAACGATTCAGTGATGGAATTGTGCCCCCCATTCGCCCCCGCGCCCACGGCAGATTCTCCGGCATGCATGCCTGATTCTCCGAACCTGCCCTTATGCTACTGGCGCGATACCGTCAATCTGCGATCATTAGGCTGTCTGATCCTCTGCCCTGGTTCATCATGCAACTGACCCGCCACGTCGATGCCAACGCGCCCCTCTGCGCCCTGATCCGCTGCCTGGCCACGCGCCCGGGCTTCGTGCCTACGCACCTGCCTCAGGTGCAGGTACTGAGTTGGGACCACTATGTCGCCAGCAGCCCGCAAATCTACGAGCCCAGCCTGATGATCCTGGCCCAGGGCAGCAAGCTGGCACGCCTGGGGCCACGCACCCTCGAATACGGTGCTGGCCACTACCTGGTGCAGGCGTTGTCAGTGCCCTTCATGTGTGAAACCTTCGCCACCCGCGAGGCGCCGCTGTTGGGCGTGGCGGTGGACATCGACCGTGGCGTGCTGGGTGAACTGGTACAAAGCATGGACCTGGCGCCAGACCCTGCCGTGCAGGCGCAAACACCGCAATCGATGACTTCCGCAGCACTGGATGCGCCCATGCGCGACAGTGTGGAGCGCCTGCTGCAGTGCCTGCAGGACCCACTGGATGCCAAGGTCCTGGGCCCGGCGAGGGTGCGTGAAGTGCTTTACACCGCGCTGCGCGGCCCGCAGGCTGGGGTATTGCGGGCGCTGGTGGAACAACAAGGGCACTTTGCCCGCATCGGCGCTGCCCTCGCCCACTTGCGCGAGCACTACAGCGAGCCCCTGAGCGTGGAGGCGCTGGCGGCACGGGCCAACATGAGTGTGTCGACCTTCCACGAACACTTCAAGCGCTGCACCGACATGGCGCCCATGCAATACCTCAAACGCCTGCGGTTGCTCAAAGCCCAGCAAATGCTGATCGGCGAAGGCCTGGGTGTTGCACAGACGGCGCACCGGGTGGGCTACCAGAGCACGTCGCAGTTCAGCCGCGAATACAAGCGCCAGTTCGAACGCAGCCCAGGGGATGAACTGCCTTACCAGAGCTTGCCGGTTTGACTGAAGGGCGGCGGGCAATCACCCGTCAGCCACCAGGCGTGGCACTGGAGGCCGCCAGTGGCCATTGCGCCAACGGCCAGTAGGCGCCCTTGCGCGATTCATACAACGTGAAGTGCGGGGCGCCGAGGAAAAACGCCGGCGCACTGCCGGCCTCTGGCAAGTGGCCCCGAAAATCCCTGGCAAGCGTCAGGTGGGGGCGGTAGTCGCGCTTGGCAGCTTGCCCGGCAAAAGGCAGCAGCGCCTGCTGCAGGCCGTACACCAGGCGCATCAGCGCTGCTGGCACCTGCTGCGCCTCCAGTACCAGGGCGCTGGAGCGCTGCCACACCTGCAAGCGGTCAAGTGTCAACCGGGGTGCCCTGCCCGGCAGCGCCAGGTGATCGACCGCCGCACAAATCGCCGGCACCAGGGCGGCATCCACATCGCCCAGGAACAGCAACGTGACATGAAAGTTGGCCGCCGGCACCGGTTTGCCGCTGCGCAGGTTCAGGCCGCGACGGAACTGGGCCAGGGCCCTGCGCTGGACATCGCTGACCGGCAGGGCGAAAAACAACCGCTTGAACGGGCTGCCGCTGGGGCGTACATCATGAACCATGGTGACTCCTGGGCATGAAACGTTTGCGCACGACTGTAGGGCATTACACCAATGTCGGCCCACGGTTTCGTAACAATAAGTACAAACTGCCCACATGATTGTTTATGCTGGCGGGCTTATGCCATGGCGCATGGCCTTATTTTCGACAAGTAACCGTCCATGAAAATTGCACTCGTCCTCCTCTTCGTTCTCTCGATCGCGTACGTTCACCTGCGCGGTCGGGTCCGTCACAAGCTGACCCGCCAACTGGGCGACCACTCCAGCTTTTTGGCCCCGATCAACAGTTTTCTGTACCTGTTTTCCAAACACCCGGCCAAGCCGTACCTGCCCGTCGAGGCCTTTCCCGAACTGAAACCGCTGCAGGAGCACTGGCAGGAAATTCGCGAAGAAGGCCGGCAACTGCTGCAGGTAGGCGAAATCAAGAAGTCCGACAACTACGACGACGTGGGCTTCAACTCGTTCTTCAAAACCGGCTGGAAGCGCTTTTACCTGAAGTGGTACGGCGAAAGCCACCCGTCGGCAATGGCCCTGTGCCCACGCACCACCGAACTGCTGCAAGGCATCGGCACGGTCAAGGCGGCGATGTTCGCTACCCTGCCACCGGGGGCCAAGCTGGTGCGCCACCGTGACCCGTATGCCGGCTCCTACCGCTACCACCTGGGCCTGGACACACCGAACGACGACGCCTGCTACATCGATGTAGACGGCGAGAAATACTCCTGGCGCGACGGTGAAGGGGTGGTTTTCGATGAAACCTACATCCACTACGCGGCCAACAATACCGAGCACAACCGCATCATTCTGTTCTGCGATGTCGAACGCCCGCTCAAGTACCGCTGGGCCAGCGCCTTCAACCGCTGGTTCAGCCGCAATGTCATGGCGGCTGCCGCAGCCCCCAACACCGCCGGAGACAAGACCGGCGGCATCAACCGGCTGTTCACCCGTATCTACAAGATCCGGGAACGCGGCAAGGCGTTGAAAAAGCGCAATCGCACGCGCTACTACCTGGAGAAGTGGGCGGTGGTTGCAGCATTGCTGCTGGTGTTCATCTACATCTGAGCCCGTGTGTTGCCAGCGGCCTGTGCAGATGGTGTAGCCAAAGGCATGACTGGGCATGCACCAAAGTACAAGCCGCACGTTCGCCGCGCGTCGACTAGCCTGAAAGCTCCATTCGCAACCACCCCAAGGTGACCACGATGAGCATGATGGACTGGGATGCCTACCGAAAGCAATTGATGGCCGGCATCGGCGATCTGAAGCAACTTTCCCCCGACACCGTGGCCGGCTACATGACCGCCAGCGGCGCCGGGGCCAAAACCGGGCATCTGGACGCCAAGACCCGCGAACTGATCTCCCTGGCCGTGGCGGTAACCACCCGTTGCGACGGCTGTATCGCCGTGCATTCGCAGCAAGCGGTGAAGCATGGCGCCACCCGTGAGGAGATTGCCGAGGCGTTGGGTGTGGCGGTGGCGATGAACGCGGGTGCCGCGCTGGTCTACTCGGCCAGGGCCCTGGATGCCGTGGGCAAGGCCAACGGTTAAAACCTAACGGCGCCGCCCTTGCGCGACGGCGCCGTGCCCCGCAGACTGTGCGGCTGAACCCGCGCAGGAACCCGCATGATCCACATACGCCCCATGACGGCCGACGACTTCGAGCGCTTCTGGCCCACCTTCCAGGCCACTGTCCAGGCCTGCGAAACCTACGCCTACGACCCGGCCCTGAGCTTTGAACAGGCCCGCCACCTGTGGCTGGAGCTGCCTTTGCGCACATTGCTGGCCGAAGAAGAGGGTCAACTGCTGGGCTCGTACTACCTCAAGCCCAATGCGGCCGGGCCCGGTGCGCATGTCGGCAATTGCGGCTACATGGTCTGCGCCCAAGCGCGCGGGCGCGGCGTGGCCAGGTTGATGTGCGAGCACTCGCAGAAACTGGCGCGCCAGGAAGGCTTTCTGGCCCTGCAGTTCAACTCGGTGGTCGCCACCAATGAAGTGGCAGTCGCCCTGTGGCACAAGCTGGGGTTCGAAACGGTTGGCCGCTTGCCCAAGGCCTATCGCCATGCCCGGCTGGGGCTGGTGGACTGCCTGGTGATGTACAAGTGGCTGGCCGATGAGCCAGTGGCAGAAAAGCCGCCGCTGCTGATCGGGCGCAAGAATATCGAAGCTCGGGTTTCGCGGCGGCGTGGGCGCTGAGGGGTCGAAGCGAGGCTGACCTCTTCGCGTTCACCCGCAAAGAGGGCGGCCTGGTTGACCCACTGTGCTCAGAAAGCCAGGCCTAGCTTGAAACCGTACTCCTCGCGCTTGAGCTCGGTGTTGTCGGCCAGTAACGTCTGGTCGTCAAGCTGGTATTTGGTGCGGGTGTAGTACACGCTGGCCTGGATGGGCAGGTTGCCTTGCTGGTTCATCAGCAGCGTGAACTCGGCGTAGGGGTTGGTACGGTCTTGCATGTCCGCATCGTCACTCCCATAGTGCCGGACATCCAGGTCGACCTCACCATTGAGCGTGCGCCGAACCCCTGCTTCCATGCGCAGGGTAGCCGAGTCGAACTGGTGGTTGTAACCCAGCGCTGCCTTGGCAAAAGGCGCTTTGTACGTCAGCTCGGTTTCGATTCGGCGGTGTTCGGTCTCCAAGCGTGACCACATGTAGCCACCGCCCACGATCACATCGACGAAATTACGCGCATCCACCGCCGCACGCCAACCCAGGTCCAGACCTGCCTGACCCTCTTTGAGTTTGTTGTCATGCCGTTCGGCATACTTGCCCTCGGCCCCTACCTGGTAGATGAAGCCGGACTCCGCAGTCATCTTGTTGCCGAAGTTGGCAAAGATCCCGCCTTCATCCACGTGTTCGGTCTGTGTTTCTCGGCCACCCTCGAACTTGAATTCATCGTAAGCGCCGAGTATGCCAACTGTGAACAATGGCTCGGTACTGGGTGCAGCGGTGACTGCCAGCGGGCAGCCCATAAGGGCCAATAGGCAGGTGTGGCGCAGCAGGTTGTGACTGAACATGCCGTGATGTCTCCTTGACAGTTAAACGAATCGCAAGCTCTTATCGGGATTGATGTCAGCCGCCAAAGTTCGAAATAACCTGCGCAATCTATCCAAAGTCCGTTGCCCGTCACACGCTACCCAGCCATGTTCAAGGTTGACGACGGCACCGCCAGGTGCTCAGATGCGCGCCAGTTTCAGGTGCCCTGCGCCGCCGCGCGCAGGGTGAAACGGGAAGCCGGTGCATCGTGTTTATCACGACAAGTCCGGCGCTGCCCCCGCAACGGTAAGTGAGCGAACCCTTCGAGATACCACTGTGCTCAGGCATGGGAAGGTGAAGGTTTCATGCCCCTCGCAAGCCCGGAGACCGGCCTGAAGCTTCACTTGGCACCCCGCGGTGGGCGGGCGCAGGCCGGTATCCGTGCGCGCGCCTGCCTGTACGGAGCCCTCCTTTGCGTGTTTTCCACCGGGATCCATTCATTCCTGCAGCAGTGGAACGACATGTCCCGTATGTTCAAGCTTCACCCCCTGGCGGCCTTCCTGGCCGTCACGCTTCCGGCCCTGGCCGATGAGCGCGGCCCGCAGCCCCTGCCATTGCCCTCCACGGCCATCACCGACACCCTCGATAGCCACGCCAGCGACTTGGCCACGCCGACCCAGGCTGGCTCGCGCCTGGGACTCAGCGCTTTGGAAACGCCAGCCAGTACCAGCAGCATCAGCACCGAGCAGCTTCAGCAGCGCAATAACCTGACCGTGCAGGACGCCGTAACCCGCTCGCCGGGCATTACCTTCATCGGCTCCCCCGGCGACGGTGGCACCGGCCTGTCCGCCCGTGGCTTTGCCGGGCACGGCTCGGTCATGACCTTGTTCGACGGCGCCCGCCTGTTCACCGGAGCCGGCACCCAGACCTTCCCGGTCGACCCGTGGATGGTCGAAGGTATCGACGTGCTTCGCGGCCCGGCATCGGTACTCTACGGCGAAGGCGCCACCGGCGCGGTGGTCAACGTCATCCCGAAAAAACCGGTTGCCGGTACGGTGCGCAACCAGCTGCGGCTTGGGTATGGCAGCTGGGACCGCCAGCAACTCGGCCTGGACAGCGGTGGCAGCCTCAGCGAGCGCCTGAGCTATCGCCTGACGCTGAACCAGCAAGCCGGCAATGGCTGGGTGGACCGCACCCCCTCACGCAGCCTGGCGCTCAGCGCGGCCCTGCGCTTCGATGCCAGTGACGACCTCAGTTTTACCCTGGCCCATGAGCGCGGTGCGGCGCAGCCTGCCAACTACTACGGCACGCCGCTGATCGACGGCCATTACCGCAGCAGCCTGCGCAAGAAAAACTACAACCTGCAAAACGACGAGCAGCGCTACGACGACCAGTGGACCCGCCTGACCACCGACTGGGCACTCAACGACCACCTCAGCGCCAGCAACCAGCTGTACTACATCAGTAGCCGCCGCCATTGGCGCAACGCCGAGCAGTATGACTGGGACGCCGGGCGCCAGCAGCTGCTGCGCGGCAGCTACCTGGAAATCAAGCACGACCAGGAGCAGTTCGGCGACCGCCAGACCTTCACCTTCGACCACGCGCTGTTCGGCCTGGCCAGCAGAACCGTGCTCGGCGCCGAATACAACAAGGTGCGCTTCAACGTCGACAGCAATAGCCCCTACAACGATGTCGGCGGGGACTACATCGACCCGTGGCAGCCGCAGCCGGGCGTATTCCACAGCAGCTCGCCGCTGCGCCCGCAAAGCCTGTCCACCACCCATACCTTTGCCCTGTTCGGCGAAAACCGCCTGCAACTCACTGAGCGCCTGTCGCTGGTGACCGGGGTGCGCCGCGACCAGCACCACATCGACCGCGACAACCTGACCAATGCCAGCCGCAGCGACCGCAGCCTGCAAGGTGGCAACTGGCGTGCGGGGCTGGTGTATGCACTCAGTGACGCGCTGTCGCTGTATGGCCAGTACGCCACCAGCGAGGATGGGGTCAACAACCTGATCAGCCTCAGCCCCGGCCAGATGCACTACGACCTGACCAAGGCGAAACAGACCGAGGTGGGCCTCAAGCACCGTTTCTGGGACGGGCGTGGTGAATGGACCTTGGCGGCCTACCACATCGTCAAGCAGAAGCTGCTGGTAGCCGATCCCCTTACGCACGAGTCTCAACAAGCTGGCCAGCAGACGTCGGACGGGCTGGAGGCAACCATGGAACTGGCACTGGCCCACCAGTGGCGGGTGTCAGCCAACGCAGCGCTGCTGCGCGCCCGGTATGACGCGTTTGACGAACAGGTGGGCGCAGCGGTGCAGGACCGTGCCGGCAACCGCCCGGCCAACGTGCCTCGGCGCACCGCCAACCTGTGGCTTAGCAAAGGTATTGGCCAACAGATCGAGGTGGGGCTGGGCGCGCGCTATGTGGATGAACGTTACGCCGATATCGCCAATACCCAGAGCGCCCCAGGCTATACCGTGGTCGACGCCACGATCGGCTGGCAGGTTCTGCCGCAGGTGAAACTGGGGTTGCAGGTGAACAACCTGTTCGACCGCGAGTATGTGCAGGCGGCGTTCAGCGGCCAGCAATGGCTGATGGGAATGCCGCGTGCCTGCTTTGCCACGGTGGACTACAGCTTCTGAGCGGCGCAGCCCGGGTTGGCTTAGCGCAGCTTCACCGCGAAAAAGCCAACACGGCGCTGAGCAAAAAGCCTACCCGCCCATGGCCATATAGATATAACATAACATTTCATTCACACCTGTTCTCATCAGCGACCCTCCATGACAAGCACCAGCGCCACCCCCACCCAACTCAACCAGCGCCTGCAGAGCATCGACGCCCTGCGCGGTCTGGTAATCCTGTTCATGCTCCTGGACCACGTGCGCGAAACCTTCTTCCTGCACCGCCAGGTCAGCGACCCGATGGCCATCGATACCACCGAGCCGGCACTGTTCGCCAGCCGTACCCTGGCGCACCTGTGCGCGCCGGTGTTCGTGCTGCTGACCGGGCTCTCGGCCTGGCTGTATGGCGAAAAGCATCAGGGCCGTGGCGATGTCGCGGCGTTCCTGTTCAAGCGCGGGCTGTTTCTGGTAGCGCTGGAGTTCACCCTGGTCAACTTTGCCTGGACGTCCCAGCTGCCGCCCACGGTGATCTACCTGCAGGTGATCTGGGCCATCGGCATCAGCATGCTCGCCCTGTCGTTGCTGGTGTGGCTGCCACGCCCGGCGCTGCTCGGCCTGAGTGCCGTCATCATTGCCGGGCACAACCTGCTCGACAGCCTTCACTTTGCCCCGGAGTCCGCTCTCCACGTGCCCTGGGCGATTCTGCATGACCGCGGCTGGCTGATGTTGTCCGACACGCTGCGGCTGCGCACGTCCTACCCGGTACTGCCGTGGATCGGGGTGATCGCCCTGGGCTACTGCCTTGGGCCATGGTTCGCCCGCGGCAGCCAGGCCGGGCCACGTCAGCGGTGCCTGCTGTTTGGCGGGCTGCTGGCGCTACTGGGCTTTTTCGTGGTGCGCGTGCTCAACGGCTACGGCGAAGCCGCGTGGCGCGACTACCCCACGTTCACACAAACCCTGATGAGCTTCTTCAACCTCACCAAGTACCCGCCTTCGCTGGTGTTCCTGGCACTGACCCTGGGCTGCGGCCTACTGTTGCTGCGCGCATTCGAGCGCGCAGGCCAGGCCCGCTGGATCAGCGCCCTGGCGGTGTTCGGCGCAGCGCCGATGTTCCTCTACCTGCTGCACCTGTATGTGCTGAAGCTGCTGTACCTGGCCTGCGTGGCGCTGTTCGGCCCCAACCACGGCAGCCACTTCGGCTTCGACGGCGTGGCTGCGGTATGGTGCGTGGCGCTGTTGCTGGCGGCTGCGCTGTACCGGCCGGTGCACGCGTTCGCCCGGCTGAAACAGCGGCGGCGCGACCTCCGCTGGCTGAAGTACTTCTGAAAAGCGTTTTCACCCGGCGGCGCGATGGTCTACCATGCGGGCCGCCGGTTTCCATCACGGAATCAATAGGGAATCCCCGGCCCGCCAACACGGGCCAAACGGAACTGCCCCCGCAACTGTAAGTGCCGAGCCTGCTCCATCGACGCCACTGGGTGTACTACCCGGGAAGGCCGGAGCCGGGCCGTGACGCACCAGTCAGGAGACCTGCCGGCCTACATTCACCAACCGGCGGGGTGCCCGGGATTGGCCACCTGTGTTGCCTTTGCCGCTGGCGAGGGCGCGGTGATGTCTGTCCGTGCGTTCATTCCGTGAACTGTCCGATAGGAGATCGCCCAGCATGCTGCCCCGCTTCGCCACCCTGCTTGCCGGCCTCAGCTTCAGCGGCCTGGCCCAGGCCGCCGCCACCCAGTACCCGCTGACGGTGGACAACTGCGGTAAGCCGCAGACCTTTGCCCAGGCCCCGCAGCGCGCCGTGACCATCGGCCAGGCCGGCACCGAAATGCTCTATGCCCTGGGCCTGGGTGACAAGCTCGCGGCGAGCTCGCTGTGGTTCAACAATGTGTTGCCCGAATACCAGGCCGTGAACGCCACGGTACCGCGCCTGGCCGACAACGAACCCAGTTTCGAGGCTGTGGTTGGCCAACGCCCGCAACTGGTGGCCGTGCAGTTCGAGTGGATGGTCGGGCCGCAGGGTGTGGTCGGTACGCGCGAACAGTTCGCTGAACTGAACATCCCCACCTACCTGTTGCCCTCAGACTGTGAAGGCAAGGACAACCTGATCGGTGCCGACGGCACCCGCCTGCAGGCGTTCCAGGTCGACAGTATCTACAAGAGCGTCAGCCAGCTGGCGGAGATCTTCGATGTACAGGCGCGCGGCGTGGCCCTGAACGCCGAGCTCAAAGGCCGCCTGGACAGCGCCCGCGCGCAATTGGCAGGCAAGGACCTGTCGGGCACCTCGGCACTGTTCTGGTTCTCCAGCGCCGACCTGGTCATCGACCCTTACGTCGCGGGCCGCCAAGGGGTCGCCGACTTCATGCTGCGCACCCTGGGGGTGCGCAACGTGGTCGAGTCCAGCGAGGAATGGCCCACCGTAGGTTGGGAAACCCTGGCCAGGGCCAACCCCACCTGGCTGATCATCGCCCGCATGGACCGCCGGCGTTACCCCGCCGACGACTACCAGAAGAAGCTGGAATTTCTGCGCAGCGACCCGGTAACCCGCAACATGGACGCGGTGAAGCACGACCGCATCATCATCCTCGACGCCGACGCCATGCAGGCGGGCATCCGCCTGTTCCGAGGTGTGCAAACGTTGGCGGCCGCTTTTGCCAGCGGTAAAGCCAGCCAGTGATCAGTCGACTCTCAACCTGTATCGGCCTGGCCGTGGCCGCACTGCTGGCGGCCCTGCTCGCCGGCACCGCCATTGGCGAAACCGGCCTGGCACCGCGCGTGGTCGGCCAGGTGCTGGCCAACCAGCTGTGGCAAGCCGGTTATCCGGTCGACCCGATCGATGCCGGGATCATCTGGAACTATCGCCTGACCCGCACACTGGTTGCGGCGGCCTGCGGTACCGGCCTGGCCACCTGCGGCGTGATCCTCCAGGCGCTGCTGCGCAACCCCCTGGCCGAGCCTTACCTGCTGGGGCTGTCCGCCGGCGCTTCGACCGGTGCCGTACTGGTTGGCCTGCTGGGCCTGGGCAGCCTTGCTCTGAGCATGTCGGCCGGCGCTTTCATCGGTGCCCTGGCGGCATTTGCCCTGGTGCTGGTGCTGGCCCGCGCGGCAGGCCCTGGCAGCAATAACGCCCAGGTGATTCTGGCCGGTATCGCCGGGTCGCAACTGTTCAATGCCCTGACGGCATTCCTGATCACCAAGTCGGCCACCGCCGAGCAGGCACGGGGCATCCTGTTCTGGCTGTTGGGCAACCTCAGTGGCGTGCGCTGGCCCGCAGTATGGCTGGCCGTGCCAGTGGCACTGTTCGGTTTGCTGATGTGCCTGTGGCATCGCCGCGCGCTGGATGCCTTCACCTTCGGCGCAGACTCGGCGGCTTCGCTGGGGATACCGGTGCGGCGCACCCAGTTACTGCTGATCAGCTGCGCGGCGCTGGTAACGGCCGTGATGGTGTCCATCGTCGGCGCCATCGGTTTCGTCGGGCTGGTCATTCCGCACGCCCTGCGCCTGCTGCTCGGCCCCGGACACAGCCGCCTCCTGCCTGCCAGTGCACTGGGCGGGGCACTGTTTCTGATTGCCGCCGACATCTTGTCGCGCACGCTGATCAGCGGCCAGGTCATACCGGTGGGCGTGGTCACCGCGCTGCTTGGCGCGCCGGTCTTCGCGCTGATACTGGTCAGCCGCCGGGGTCGCCCATGACGGTCATGGCTGCATTACAACTGGCGCCGCTGAGCTGCCAGGGTCTTGGCCTGCAACTGGCAGGTAAACGCGTGCTGCACGACATCCACCTCAACCTGGTGGCGGGTGAAACACTCGCGATCGTCGGCCCCAACGGCTCAGGCAAGTCTTCGCTGCTGAAGGTGCTGGCCGGCCTGCGCCCGCCGGCCTGCGGCAGCGTGCAGCTGATGGGCGAGCCACTGGCAGGCATGCCACGCCGGCGTGTGGCCCAATGCCTGGCACTGGTTGAACAGCAGGCCGACACCCTCGATGCAATCAATGTGTTCGACGCGGTCGCCTTGGGCCGCACGCCGTGGCTGTCAGCCATTGCGCCGTTCTCCAGAGCGGACCGGGCGATTGTCGAGCAGGCACTGGCCGACCTCGACGCCTTGCACCTGCGCGCTCGCCTTTGGGGGGCGTTGTCCGGTGGCGAGCGCCAGCGCGTGCATATCGCCCGCGCGCTGGCCCAACGGCCGCAGGTGCTGCTGCTCGACGAACCGACCAACCACCTGGACATCCAGCACCAGCTAAGCCTGCTGCAACAGGTGCAAGCCCTGCAGGTGACGACCCTGGTGGCCCTGCACGACCTCAACCAGGCGCTGACCTGCGACCGCGTTGCAGTGCTCGACAAAGGCCGGCTGGTCGCCCTCGGCAGTCCGTTCGAGGTACTGACGCCCGAGTGCCTGCTGCACACCTTCGGTGTTCATGGCCATTACCTCACCGACCCCTGGGACGGCACACGCATCTTGCGCTTTCGCGCCCCCTGAGCTACCGGCAGAAGCCTGGGTAGCCCAGGCGCCTGGCCTGCTCAGCCCAAGCGCAGTTGCATGTGGGTGGTTTGCCAGACCGGGTCTGGCTCCACATCCACGACAGCGAAGCCTTGCCGCTCCCAGAACGTGATGGCCCCCGGCAGGAATGGGTGGGTATGCAGGTAGAGCCAACCGATGCCAGCCTGCAGCGCCTGCTGGCGCAAGGCGCCGAACAATGCGGCGGCAAGCCCGCGCCTGCGGTACGCCGGCAGCACGAACAGGCGCACCACTTCAACTACGCGCTCGCCAGCATAATCAAGCTGGCCGAAACGGTGGTCGTAGGGCAGGTAGCCGATCACCCCGACCAGGCGCTCACCAACCCGGGCTTCCAGGAAGCAGCCCTCGCCCTGAAGGTAGGTTTCGCTGAAATGCGCCAGGTCCCGGGGCAATGGTGCATGGGCCAGCGCCGGAAACAGCTCGCGGCGCGCGCTGTCGACAAACGCCAGCACTTCGCCAATGGCATCGCGGGTAACAGGTTGCAAAGTCCAGTTCGGCATCAAGTTCAAGCCTGAATGTTGGGTGCACGGTTCTAACCCAGCCGGCCGTACAAGGCAAATCGCAGGGCTCGTCGCGGCAGGGCTGACCTCGCTATAATCGGCAGCCTTCACTGCCCGACCAGGCCACGCCATGCCTCGCATCCAGAAGTTGCTGTTGCCGCTGTTGCTGATTGCTGCCGTTACCGCCTGCGACCAGAAGCCCTCCCGTGAAGAGCAGATTCTTGCCCAGCTGCCGCTGCAGGATGCGTACACCCACAACATCGAACGCATGGCCGGGCTGCTGGGCCGCCAGCACCCACGGCTGTCGCGTGCCACCATCGAAGATGTGCTGCGCAAGCACCTGACCGTAGAAGACCAGCGCCAGGACCTGTTCCGCCTCTACAGCACCAAGAACTTCAGCGACGCCGAGTTCGCCACCATTGTCGCGGCCACCCAGGACCCGGCCAAGGCCCGTGCCCTGGAAGATACCGATGCCGGTCGGCAACTGAGCGATAAACTCACCGGCTTGATGCGTGAAACCGCCCGGGACCCGAAGGTGCAAGCACTGGCCGAGCAACGCATGCAGCAGGTGCAAGACGAACTGAACGCCTTGGAAAAGGCAGGTTCATGAGCGCGACTGGCACGGTCGCTTACGTTTCGTAACCCCATTCGAACATTCGAGGTCAGGATTGCCACACGCCAAGCACGGACTGCGCCTGGATCTACGCACACTCATTCTGGTGCTGTGCGCCCTTACTGCCGTGGTCATGCTGTGCGCCAGCTATTTCGCCAGCTACCGGGTACAGCGCCAGTTGCTGATCGACCACGCGCTGGAAGCCAACCGGGTGTATGCGGCCAAGCTGGCCAGCATCACCGATGCATTCATCGGTAATGCCTTGCAGCAACTGGCGTACAGCGCCAGCGAGCAAGGCCGGCATCTGGACGATCCCGCCGCCCTGCAACGCGAGACAGACCGCGTGCTGGGCCAGAGCATGGCCTTCAATTCCACATTCGTGATCGATGCCAATGGCGTGCTGCTGGCGATATCCCCCGCCCCGCTACGCCACATGGTCGGCACCCGGATGCAATCACCCGGTGTGCAGGAGGCATTGCAGGAGCGCCGCGCGCTGGTGTCGACACCCTACCTGTCGGCGGCCCACAACCTGGTGGTGGCGCTGACGCAACCGGTCGTCGACGCCAACGGCCGCTACCTGGGGTACGTCGGTGGCAGCCTGTACCTGCGGGAACGCAACATCCTCAACCGCCTGCTCGGCGAGCACTTCTACAAGGACGGTTCGTACCTGTATGTGGTCGACCGCAATCGCCGGCTGCTCTACCACCCCGACAGCCAGCGGGTGGGGACCGTCGTGCAGGGCAATGACCTGATCGACCAACTGACCAACCTGGGCAACGGCACCCGCCAGCTGACCAACAGCCAGGGTGTAGAGATGGTCGCCGGCTTCGCCACCGTGCCCAGCGCCGGCTGGGGCGTGGTGGCACAGCAGCCTCTGGCGCAAACCATGATGCCGCTCAGCCACCTGGTGTTGAACGTGATCGGTACTTCAGCGCCGCTGGCACTGATAGGCTGCGTGCTGCTGTGGTGGCTGGCCCTGACCATCGCCCGCCCACTGTGGCAACTGGCTGCAGGCGCCCGCTCGATGGACCGCCCCGGCACCGCTGAGCGCTTGCATCGCGTGCGGGCCTGGTACTTCGAGGCCGCCGAGCTCAAGCGCGCCTTGCTGTTCGGCTTGAACTTGCTGCAGGCGCGCATCGGCAGGCTCAACCGCGATGCCCAGACCGACCCCCTGACAGGCCTGGGCAACCGCCGCAGCCTGGAGCTCAACCTGTCGCTGCTGGAAGCCGAAGGCCGGGCATTTGCAGCCATCGTGCTGGATATCGACCACTTCAAGCAGGTCAACGACAAGCATGGGCATGTGGTCGGTGACCAGGTGCTGCAGCGGCTGGCCGAGCTGATGCGCCGCTGTTGCCGCGAGGGTGACCTGCTTTGCCGCACCGGCGGTGAAGAGTTCCTCATGCTGCTGCCTGGGGCCAGCCTGGAGGTGGCCGCCGCGGTCGCTGAGCGCCTGCGGGTGACGGTGCAGGAAACGCCGATCCAGCCGGTGGGCGCGGTGACCCTGTCACTGGGGGTGGCCCACTGGAACGGCGAGCCGGGGCGCGAGCCGGAAACCGTGCTGAGCGAGGCTGACCTGGCGCTGTACCGGGCCAAGCAGGAAGGGCGCAATCGCGTCGCTGTCGCCTGATTGCCTGGCGCCCGCGGCGCTGCTGGGTACACGCCGTGTCGATGGCGGTTGATTCAGGTATCCCGAGGTCGTCCTCGACAAAGCGCCTTGCGCTGCCCGGCTATCTACTGGCAGGCATAACAATGATGGGGCGGCCAGACCGCACCACGTTCATCATGCCTGCCAATGGAATCGGAGACCCCCGCATGTCCGCACCTCATGAGGTATCCCCCGCCACCCTGCGCAGGGTGATCGCCGCCTCGGCCATCGGCAACTTCGTCGAATGGTTCGACTTTGCCGTATACGGCTTTCTCGCCACGCTGATCGCCAGCCAGTTCTTTGCCAGCGAAGACCCCAGCGTCGCCTTGCTCAAGACCTTTGCCGTGTTCGCGGTGGCCTTCGCCTTGCGCCCCCTGGGCGGTATCGTGTTCGGCGCCCTCGGCGATCGACTGGGGCGCAAGCGCATCCTCTCGCTGACCATTTTGCTGATGGCCGGCTCCACCACCCTGATCGGCCTGCTGCCGACTTACGCCAGCATCGGCCTGGCCGCGCCGGTATTGCTGACCTTGGCGCGCTGCCTGCAGGGGTTTTCTGCCGGTGGCGAATACGCCGGGGCCTGCGCCTACCTGATGGAGCACGCGCCCAACGACAAGCGAGCCTTCTACGGCAGTTTCGTACCGGTTTCGACCTTTTCCGCATTCGCCTGTGCGGCGGTGATCGCCTATAGCCTGGAAGCCAGCCTGTCCAGCGAAGCCATGGCTGCCTGGGGCTGGCGCATTCCGTTCCTGATCGCCGCGCCACTGGGCCTGGTCGGCTTGTACCTGCGCTGGCGCATGGAGGAAACCCCGGCGTTCCGGGAAGCCGTGGCCCAGGGCAAGGAGCACGAGCATTCGCCACTCAAGGAAACCCTGCGCCACCACGGCCGGGCCATTCGCAACCTGGGGGCGTTCATTTCGCTGACGGCGTTGTCGTTCTACATGTTCACCACCTACTTCGCCACCTACCTGCAACTGGTCGGCAACCTGACCCGGGCGCAGTCGCTGCTGGTCACCACCGTAGCCCTGCTGTTCGCCGCCATCGGCTGCCCGCTGGCGGGGGCGCTGTCGGACCGGTTCGGGCGGCGCAAGACCATCGGCTTCACCTGCCTGTGGGTGATGCTGTGCGTGTTCCCGGCCTACTGGCTGGCCAGCTCCGGCTCGATGCCGGGCGCCCTGCTGGGGGTGATTCTGCTGGCGGTCGGGGCGCTGTGCAGCGGGGTGGTGACAGCGGCATTGCTGTCGGAGAGCTTCCCGACCCGGACCCGCTACACCGCTTCAGCCATTACCTACAACGTGGCGTATACGCTGTTCGGTGGCACCGCGCCGCTGGTCGCGACCTGGCTGATCGGGCAGACCGGCAGCAGCCTGGCGCCGGCGTTCTACCTGGTGGTGATTGCGTTGGTGGCTTTGGTCGGCGGGCTGGCGTTGCCGGAAACTTCCCGGATATCGCTGCATGATGAAGCCAACGCCGTGGGTGTAGGCCAAGGCGTTCACGGCTCGGTTTGAGATCCTGGGCTGCTGTGCAGCCCATCGCGACACAAGGCCGCTTGTGTCTAGAGAGGGGACCAGAAGCTGGAGTGAAAGCGGTGAATGACAAGCTGAATACCGCAGGTGCCTAGAGCACGTGGGAGCGGGCTTGCCCGCGAACACCGGCGCAGCCGATGCCAGACACCGCGTCGCCTGCTTCGCGGGCACGCCCGCTCCCACAATGAATCGCGCAGGCTTTTCAAATTGAGAAAGACAGTTGCTCCTGCAAGTACGGCGGCAACTCCAAGCCAGCGCAGGCCCTGTGGGAGCGGGCGTGCCCGCGAACACCGGCGAAGCCGGTGCCAGACACCGCGTCGCCTGCTTCGCGGGCAAGCCCGCTCCCACTATGAATCGCGCGGGCTTTTCAAAATTTGAGAAAGACAGTTGCTCCCCCGAGGCACACCCTGCAGGGTGGAGGTGCGTCGCGATGGGCCGCCCAGCGGCGCCAGGGCTTTACCCCTCCTGCGCCTCTTCGCGCCGATAAGCCCATTGGTACAAGGCCGGCAATACCAGCAAGGTCAAGGCAGTCGAAGACAGAATTCCGCCAATCACCACGGTCGCCAACGGCCGCTGCACCTCCGCACCGGTGCCCGTCGCCAAGGCCATGGGAATGAACCCCAGTGACGCCACCAGCGCGGTCATCAGCACCGGGCGCAAACGGGTCAGCGCGCCCTCCTCGACCGCCGCACGCAGCGTTCGCCCCTGCTCACGCAAGCCGCGGATGAAGGCAATCATCACCAGGCCATTGAGCACGGCCACCCCCGACAGGGCAATGAAGCCCACGCCAGCGGAAATCGACAAGGGAATGTCGCGCAACCACAGGGCCAGGACGCCCCCTGTGAGGGCGAACGGAATCCCCGTGAACACCAGCAGGCCATCCCTGAGGTTGTTGAACATCATCAACAGCAACGCCATGACCAGCAGCAAGGCCACCGGCACCACCACTTGCAGGCGCTCGGCCGCCGATTGCAGCTGTTCGAACTGGCCGCCCCATCGTGTCCAGTACCCAGGCGGTATCGGCACCTGGCCTCGCAATACCTGCTCGGCCTCCTGCACGAACGAGCTCAGGTCGCGCCCCCGCACGTTGGCGCTGACCACCACCACCCGCTTGCCGTCTTCGCGGCTGACCTGGTTCGGCCCCAGTTGCAGGTCGAGTGTGGCCACCTGCGACAGGGGGATGAAGCCGATCTGCCCGGTTCCTGCGGCCTCACTGGCAGGCACCGGAATCAGCAGGCTGGCCAGCCCCTCGACGTCGGTACGCAAGCTTTCCGACAGGCGCACCACCATGTCGAACCGCCGGTCACCCTCATACAAGGTGCCCGCCTTGCGGCCGCCCACGGCGGTGGTGATGGCATCCTGCACATCGCCTACGTTCAGGCCATGGCGAGCGGCCTTGTCGCGGTCGATATCGATGGTCAGCACGGGCAGGCCCGTGGTCTGCTCGACCTTCACCTCGGACGCCCCCGGTACGCCCTGCAGGCTGCCAGCGATCTGTGCGGCAGTACGGTTGAGCACCTGCATGTCGTCACCGAACAGCTTCACCGCCACGTCACTGCGCACACCGGAAATCAGCTCGTTGAAACGTAACTGGATCGGCTGCGACAACTCATAATTGCTGCCGGGAACACTGCTGGCGGCGCGTTGCACCTCGGCGATCAGCGCCTCGCGTGACTTACCGGGGTCGACCCATTGCTCACGCGGGCGCAGCATCACGTAGGCATCGGAAATGTTCGGCGGCATCGGGTCGGCAGCGATCTCGGCAGTACCGGTACGGGCGAACACCCGCTCCACCTCGGGCACCTGGGCGATGATGGCCTGCTCCAGGCGCTGCTGCATGTCCACCGATTGCGACAGGCTGGTGCCCGGCACACGCAGGGCCTGCAGGGCAAAGTCACCCTCGCTGAGGCTGGGGATGAATTCACTGCCCATGCGGCTGGCCATTACCCCGGACAACAGCACCAAGGCCGCTGCCCCGGCAAATGCACGCCGGCGCCGGCCCAGCACCCAGGCCAGCACCGGCGCATAACGCTGCCGCGCGGTGCGCATTACCAGGCCCTCTTCTTCCTTGACCTTGCCGGTGACGAACAGGGCGATCGCAGCGGGCACGAAGGTTACCGAAAGGAGCATCGCGCCAAGCAAGGCGATGACCACGGTGAAGGCCATGGGGTGGAACATCTTGCCTTCGACCCCGGTCAGGGCAAAGATTGGCAGGTACACCACCATGATGATCAACTGCCCGTAGATCAGCGGCCGCCGTGCTTCACGGGCGGCGGCGAACACCTCGTGCAAGCGCTCGCTGCGCGTCAGCATGCGGCCATGCCGTTGCTGGGCATGCGCCAGGCGGCGAATGGCGTTTTCCACGATCACCACCGCGCCGTCGACAATGATGCCGAAATCCAGCGCGCCCAAACTCATCAGGTTGGCGCTGACCTTGTTGGCGAACATGCCCGTGAAGGTGAACAGCATCGACAACGGAATGACCATGGCGGTTATCAGTGCCGCGCGAATGTTCCCCAGGAACAGGAACAGCACAGCGATCACCAGAATGGCCCCCTCGATCAGGTTCTTCTTCACCGTGGCGATGGCCTTTTCCACCAGGTTGGTGCGGTCGTACACGGTCACCGCCGACACCCCTTCGGGCAGGCTGCGGTTGATCTCGACCAGCTTGGCAGCGACCGCCTGGGATACCGTGCGGCTGTTTTCGCCGATCAACATGAACACCGTGCCCAGCACCACCTCGCGGCCGTTTTCGGTCGCCGCCCCCGAGCGCAACGCCTCGCCAAGGCCTACGTGGGCAACATGACTGACGCGGATCGGCGTGCCGCCCGCGCTGGAGATGACGATGTTGGCGATATCATCGGCCGAGGCCACCTGGCCAGGCGCGCGGATCAGCAACTGCTCGCCGTTACGTTCGATATATCCCGCGCCGACGTTGGCGTTGTTACGCTCAAGCGCCGCGATCAGGTCGTTGAGGGTAAGCTTGTAAGCCGCCAAGCGCTTGAGATCCGGCGCAATCAGGTACTGCTTCGCGTGCCCGCCAATGCTGTTCACCTCCGCCACCCCAGGCACGTTGCGCAACTGCGGCTTGATGATCCAGTCCTGGACCACGCGCAGGTCGGTTGCGCTGTAGGGGGTGCCGTCTTCCTTCACCGCCCCCTCTTCGGCTTCCACCGTCCACAGAAAAATCTCCCCCAGCCCGGTGGAGATCGGCCCCATGCCAGCCTCGATGCCTTCGGGCAGTTGCTCGCGCGCCACTTGCAGGCGCTCGTTGACCAACTGGCGGGCGAAGAACAGGTCGGTGCCGTCCTCGAAGATCACCGTGACCTGTGACAGCCCCGAGCGCGACAGCGAGCGCGTCTGCTTCAGCCCGGGCAGGCCGGCCATGGCGGTTTCGATGGCGAAGGTGATGCGCTGCTCGGTCTCCAGGGGCGAGTAACCGGGTGCGGCCGTGTTGATTTGCACCTGGACGTTGGTGATATCCGGTACGGCGTCGATCGGCAACTGCCGGTAGCTGTGAATGCCCACCGCGGCCATTAGGACCACAGCCAGCATCACCACCAAGCGCTGCTCGATGGCAAATTGGATCAGGCGTTCGAACATGCAGGCATCCCCCTGGTCAATGGCTGTGCTCGGCCGAGCCTTTGCCCAGCTCCGACTTAAGAACGAAGCTGCCGGCGGCAGCCACCTGGGTTCCGGCGGCCAGGCCGCTGGTGATTTCCACCTGCCCGGCATCGCGGCGGCCGGTGGTTACAGGTCGAGCCTCGAAGCCCTGCTCGGTACGGGCAAATACCACGGTCTGCGCGGCCAGGCTTTGCAGGGCGATTTCAGGCACCACTACCGCAGCCTCGAACCGCTCGAGGCTGACCACAACATTGACGAACAAACCGGGGCGCCAGGCGCCGTCAGGGTTCGCCAGGCTGGCACGGACGGTGGCGGCACGGTTCTGCTCGCCGAGCAGGCTGCCAACGTAATTGACCTTGCCTTCGACCTGGGCTCCCAGGTCTGGCGCGCTGACCGTGACCGTACGGCCGGTTCGGACCTTGTCCAGCTCACGCGGTGCCACAGCGAAGGTCGCCCACACCTGGCTCAGGTCAGACAGGGTGAAGGCGTTGCTGGTCTCGTCGACCACCTCCCCCACGCTCAGGTGTTTCTCCACGACCACGGCGTCGAACGGGGCGCGCAGTTCATAGCGGTTGCCGGCACCTGCCGGCCCTACCGCGGCGACCTTCTGCCGGGCATTGGCCAAGGCGATTTCGGCCTCCTGCAGCACCTGGCGCGCCTGCAGGTAATCCTGCTCGGCGCTGATGCGCTCCTGCCACAGCTGTTGTTCGCGCCGCAAGGTCAGGCGCGCCAGCTCAAGGCGGCGTTGGGCAGCCTGTTGCTCGCTGCGCAGGTCAGAGATCTGCTGGCTGGCGATTACCGCCAGCACCTGCCCGCGCTTGACCGCCTGGCCCAATTCGGCCTGGACCGCCTCGACCACACCCGGCACCCGTGGTACCACGTGGGCGGTGCGGTCCTCGTCAAAACGGATTTCACCGGGGAAGCTGATGGCTGTACCCAGCGCACGCGGCCCGGCAGCAACCAACTGCACACCGGCAGCCTCGATCTGGGCAATGGACAGGTGCACCTGCCCTTGGTCAACGTCGTGCTCTGTTTCTGCATGGCCTTCAGCGGCGCTCGCCTCGCCATGTGCATGGCTTTCTTCAGCTGGCTGGGCAGTGGCTGCCTGGCCGAGCGTACTGGTCCAGGCCAGGCCACCGAGGCCAAATGCGGCCAGGGTGGCTGCCAGGAGGGCCAACTTGCGTGGGTTAGTCATTGCTGCTCCTGCTGATCGTTGGGTTGCCCAGGTCATCGAGGTCGCCGTAGATACGCTCGACCCGCGCGCGTGCATCGGCCGCCCAGGCCAGGGCCTCGAGGTACAGGCCACGGGCCTCGATCAACGTGCGCTGGGCATCGAGTACATCGAGAAAAGCGAACTTGCCCATTTCGAAACCACGGGTCGCGGTGTCCACGGCTTGCTGTGCAGCCGGCAGGATGGTGCGGTCGTAGGCCGCCACCTCCTGCATGGCCGTAGCCCATTGGTCGACCGCGCTGCGGGTTTCGCTGCGCAAGCGCAGGGCCACGGCATTGCGCAAGTCACGCGCCTGGTCGGCACGGCGCGCAGCCGCCAGCACGTTGCCCTGGTTTCGGTCGAACAACGGCAGCGGCATGGACAGGCCAACCACGTTCACCCGCTCGCGCTCTTCGCGGCTGTACTGGCTGCCAAGGCTGACGGTGAGGTTGGGAATGCGCTGAGCCTTTTCCGTGCCCAACGCCGCATCGCCACGCTCGACCTGGGCGGCGGCCAGGCGCCACTCGACCGTTTGCTCGACGTGGGCGAGCAAAGTGTTAGTACTGGGCGCGGCCCCAGGCGAAAGCTTGGCCGCCTGCAAGGTGTCGAAGCTGGCCAGCGGGCTGCCGGTCAAACGCGCCAGGGCCTGGTAGGCCACGCTACGCTGGGTTTGCGCGCGGCGCAGTAAGGCCTCGGCCTGGGCCAGTTGCACCTGGGCGCGGGTGGCCTCCACGGGCGATGACTGGCCGGCAGTGACCCGCCCCTGCACCACCCGCAACCCGCGGGCGGTCAAGGCCTGGGATTGCTGCGCCAGCTCCAGCGCGGTCTGTGCCCGCAAGGCGGCATGGAACGCCTGGACCACATCGGCACGCAGGCCATTGCGCTGGCGTTCCAGGTCAAGCTGGGCGATCGCCTGACCGACGCCGGCCGCGGCGATGCGTGCAGCGCGCTTGCCGCCCAGTTCCAGCGGCTGGCTGAGGGTGATGGTGGTGGTGCTGGTCTCCCGGCGCGTGTCCTCCACCTCCCACGCCAGCTCGGGGTTGGGCAGTAACCTGGCCTGGCGCCATTCGCCGTCGGCAATGCCGATTTCGCGACGGGTGGCAGCCAGTTCCGGGTTCTGGGCAAAAGCGGCGGCCAACGCCTGGGGCAAGCTCAAGCGCTGGCTGGCGTGGGCGCTCGTAGCGCCAACCAGCAGCAGGCAGAGCAAGGCGAACTTGCGGGGGATAAGCACGGAACAGGTCCTCGTCGACGAAGGGTGGCGAGAGACTGTAGGGAGGGCTGGTTATCGGGGTGGTGGCATGAAAATTACAATTCTGTAAGGCGTGCAGCATGTGCGCCAGTGCGCCTTGGCGGCGAACGCGGTTCGATAATCGCCCACTTTCCCGGCGGAGCGGCTCCCCTCAATTGACGAAACTAACCAGTCAGTACAAAACTAGGCACATCCAACAACAACAAAGCGAAGCCCGTCATGACGCCCCTCATTCTCGTGCTCAACGGCCCCAACCTGAACATGCTGGGCACCCGAGAGCCGGCCCAGTATGGTTACGAAACCCTTGCCGACCTTGGCCAACACTGCGCCGATACTGCCAATGCCCACGGCCTGGAAGTCGAATTCCGGCAAACCAACCACGAAGGTGAACTGATCGACTGGATCCACGCCGCGCGCAATCGCTGCGCCGGTATCGTGATCAATCCAGGTGCCTGGACCCACACCTCGGTAGCCATTCGCGATGCGCTGGTGGCCAGCGAAGTACCCGTCATCGAAGTGCACCTGTCCAACGTGCACAAGCGTGAACCGTTCCGCCACGTGTCGTTCGTTTCGTCGATCGCGGTCGGCGTCATCTGCGGCTTGGGAAGCTACGGCTACCGCATGGCCATCAGCCACTTCGGCGCACTGCTCAAGGAGCGTGCAGCATGAGCCAGCCTGCCATCCTTGCCGGCCTGATCGGCCGGGGTATCCAACTCTCGCGCACCCCGGCCCTGCACGAGCACGAAGGCGATGCCCAAGCCCTGCGCTACCTGTACCGGCTGATCGACGCCGACCAGTTGCAACTGGACGACAGCGCCCTGCCCGGCCTGCTCGACGCTGCGCAGCACACGGGTTTTACCGGCCTGAACATCACCTACCCGTTCAAGCAGGCGATCCTGCCTTTGCTCGACGAGCTGTCGGATGAAGCGCGCGGCATCGGCGCGGTCAACACCGTGGTACTCAAGGACGGCAAGCGGGTTGGCCACAACACCGATTGCCTGGGCTTTGCCGAAGGTTTGCGCCGCGGCCTGCCCGATGTGGCCCGCCGCAAGGTGGTGCAGATGGGAGCTGGCGGCGCGGGCTCGGCGGTGGCGCATGCCTTGCTGGGCGAAGGGGTAGAACAGCTGGTGTTGTTCGAAGTGGATACCGCCCGCGCTCAGGCACTGGTCGACAACCTGAATGCGCATTTCGGTGCGGGACGGGCAGTGCTTGGCGGCGACTTGGCCACGGCATTGGCCGAGGCGGACGGGCTGGTCAACACCACACCGGTCGGGATGGCCAAGCTACCCGGCACGCCGCTGCCAGTGGCGCTGCTGCATGCACGGCTGTGGGTAGCGGAGATCATCTACTTCCCGCTGGAAACCGAACTGCTGCGCGCTGCCCGGGCGCTGGGTTGCCGCACCCTGGACGGTAGCAACATGGCGGTGTTCCAGGCCGTGAAAGCATTCGAACTGTTCAGCGGGCGGCAGGCCGACGCAGCGCGGATGCAGGCACATTTCGCCAGCTTCTGCTGACTGACCCAGGCCTGCGTGGCAACGGCCCTGAGCAAGCTCAGGGCTGACACGCGGTCAGTCTTCCAGCGGCTTGGGCGCAGCGGCAGGCTTGGCGGGTTTGGCAGGCTTAGCGTCCTTGGCCTTGGCTTGCGGTGCGGCCGCCACCGGCTCCGGTGCGGTCACCGCCTTCTCGCTGGCGGGCAGCGCATCGACTGCCTCGAAGATCGCCTGTGGATCAAGGGCGGTGTTGTCTTCATCATCCTTGAGAACATGCCGCCCACCATCCTTGCCAACCAGAATCACTTTGGTGCCTTTGCTCGCCCCCAGCTTCAGTTCGCGGATCAGCGCCATGGTGGTTTGCTGCTCGAGGTTCTTGTCCTCCCGTTTACCCATCATTTGCGCCACGCTGTACAGCACCAGGCTGCGCTCCTTGAATTTTGCCTGGGTAGCCGGGTCTTCGAGCGCTTTATTGAGCCCACGCAGGGTGGGGTCGGCGCTGCTCGGCGCAATGACCACCAATGGCCGCGCCTTGCCCAGTTCCTTGGCCAACGGTGCATCACTGTCGGCGGCATGCAAAGGGCCGGCAAGCGCGAGCAGGGTGGCGAGGGTCAGTGAGCGGACGAGCATGCATATCTCCTTATTCTCTCGATAAACCAAAGACTACAGATCATGGAGAAAGATCCGACGCGGGAGCCTAAACCAACAGCCCATGGCGTGCTTGCCGCAAAGGTAACTTCCGATTTCCGTGACCGGGCGGCGACGCCTGTGCAAACATCCCCGCCTGGTCTGAGCATAGCGCATAGCCGCCAGCCAGCGCCGCAGCGCCGGCCGCTTTACCCCGTCGAGCTGTCGCCAGGCGCGTTTCTGTCCAGGGCTTCGAGTGTCAGTTGCAACAGCACCGCATGCTCACGCTGCTGATTACGAATGTGCAGCCGCTCGATCTGCGCTTCTCGGTTGCCCAGCGCCACCAGCCGCTCCAGTTCATCATGCATGTCCTGCGGCACTTGCAGGCGAGCAGGGAAGCTTTCCCGCAGATAGTCCTGCCAGAAGCGTTGCCTGGAAAGGTATTCAGCCACGCCGTCGCGGGTCTGCGCTGCCAGCACGAAGGCACGCGCCGAGCGAATATCAGTGTCCTGCAACCGGGCAATACCGGTATACAACATCGCCCCGGGCTGGGCGGGCAAATCCAGGGCCGTCCGCAAGGCAACACGGTAAGCCAGGGCGAATTCGAGCGACTCACTGCCAGCCCCCAACCGGCGGGCATGTTCTGCAGCGAACTGGTCGAGCAATGCCAAACGCCACAACCGCCCGCCGAGCCACAACAAGCCCTGCTCCGGCGGGCGCCCACCCTGCTGGCGGCGCGTACGCCAGATCATCAAGCGCACTTCCAGGTCAGCGAAGCGCGCAGTGGCGTTGTCCTGGCAATCTGTGGACGCGGCATGCCCGAACAGCTCCAGCCGCAGGGCATCGTCTTCATTCATTGCTTCGAACATTTCCAGCACCCGGGCAGCCAGCGCACAGGCGGTAGAGGCATACTTGAACGCGCCGGAGGTGGTCAGCACGGACAGCGTCTTGAAAAAGTCGTCCGATACTTCTTCGGCCTCCAGATGAACCCACAACGCGGCCATTTCATCGCGATGCTCCGCCGCCACCAGGTCCAGATAACGGAACCGGTACGGCACGCGACTCGCCTCTAGCCAATGCCAGCTGGAAGACGCCTGCGATGCAGCCGCCAGCAGGTTACCGGACAGTTCAACCCGGCCAGCACGCCACAGTCGCGACTGATGCAGCTGGGCAGGCAGCGCTGAAATACTGTTATCACTGAGGTCCAGCGTGTGCAGTTGCGGTGCGTCCAGCGTGCCGTAGGGAAACTCCGGCAATTGCGTGCGTGACAAGTGCAAGGCGTTGAGCTCGGTCATGGCGAACACGGAAAATGCCCTGCGCAACGGGTTGTCCGACAGGTTCAGGTAGACCAGGGACCGGCAACCGGCCAGGATCAGCGCCTGGCTTTCGTCGAGCGCGATTCGGTTGCCGGACAGGTCGAGCACCTCCAGCCTTTGTACCAGCATCTGGGGCAGCGGTAAGCGCCTGAGCCGACAGTTGGTGATTTCCAGGTTGCGCAAGTTGGGAAACGCCTGCAGGAAATCGTCGGGCACTTGCTCCAGACGCATGGCGCGTAGGGCCAGTATGGACACGTGCGCGAAACTCACTTGCGCTGGCAAGCGGGGCAGTTGACGCAAACGGCTGCGCGTCTGGGTCAGCATGAAGCGCCCCTGCACAGCCCCCTGTTCCTGCAACTCGGGAACGAGCAAGCGCCAGCAGTCGAGCAAGCCCTTTCTGAACTCGCGTCTGGCCGTCAGTTCAGGGGTGGCAAAGGCATTGAAAACCCATCTGTCCAGGTGCGTGTTGAGCTGTCGATATTGCGCCTCCAGGTCGTTCAACCTGGCCTGTGCATCGGCTGACGCCAACCATTGGCCGACCTGTTCATCGCTGAAAGCCGGGTACAGGTCGCGCAGGCGCGCTTGCAGCGCCCGTGGCCTGAGCCGCCCGAGCCCAGCCCAGAACCTGCCGCCGGCCATGGGGTAGCCAATGCGGCCGTCAGCGAGCCGCAGGGGTGCCAGAAAGGCCCCGCGTCGCTGGCCCATGCCAAGGGCGGCCACCACGGCTGGCCGTTGGCTGAACGCAACCTCTGCCAACGCCTCACGCAGGGCGGGTGCGAACACAGCAGGCTGCCTGTTGGCCGCTCGTGCTTCGGCGTCATAAGCCGCCGCCAGTGTTTCGAACAGCTCCCCGGCAGCACCGGCATTGGGCTGGGCACGGTCGTGCAAGCGAAACACACCATGCTGGTGCAGCAGATCGAAGGTTGGCCCCACGCCTTCGATCGTCAGCAGCGGCTCGCTGGCCTCACCGTCGAACAAGCGCCAGCCAGGCCCACCGGCCCCCGGCACACGCCCCAGCAGGTTCAGCACAACCCGCGCCAGGTCGAGATTCTGCGGGGTATCGATGCGCAGCGCCTCAAAGACCCGCGCGGTTCGAATCCGCGTAACCTGCAGCCTTGCCGCCTCGGCCATGAACAGCGGCACGCGCCCGGTCTCTTGCAGGCACTGCAGGTCGTCCTCGCTGGCATTGCGCATCACTTCCCTGGCCGCCAGGCGGTGCAGGCTGGCGAAGGCCCGTTGCAACGGGCAAGGGGTTGGCGTGCCGGTGTTGTGCTCCTCGTACATGGCTTGCAGCAGCTCGCGGCGCCCGGCCCAGGCCACTTCAGCCAGCGCGCGCGCGTGCCTGCCTGCAGCCTGGGGAAGGCTCAGCACCCGCGCCAGCAATTGCTGATCGGCGGTGGCGACACCTTCGCGCAGTTGACTGACCAACGTGTGGATCCGCCCGGCGAACAACAGCCGCTGCACCGTGTCAGCCAGCGCTGCCTCAGGTGCTCGGCCATACACATGCCATGCCCGCAAGTGCTGGTCGTCCAGCCCGTGAATCGCCAGCGCCTGGTCGATCTGCTGGTCATCGAGGTCGCTGTAGGGCTTGCCCAGGCGGCGGAACAGCTGGCGCGCGTCTTCCCATTCGGCGGGCTGCTCGCACCACAGCCGCCACGCACCGGCGCCATTGTGGCGGAGCAATGGGGCATAGCCCTGGTAAGGGAGCAACTGCCATTGTTCATCGTCCGTGCGCCACGCCACTTCATACCAGTGATCGTCCATGCTGATCCAGCAGCGATCGGCCAGGCGATACACCCCCTGCTCGTCCGGCACTGCGGTAGCCGGCGGGGTGCCACAACGGTAGGGTGCAAGGTCGGTGTTCCACAGTTTTTCCTCGCCACCTGGCAGCTGCGCCGGCACCAGTGGGTCCACCATGCTCCAGGCACGTCGCGCCGCCGCGACAACAGCAACGGTTGCACCGACTGCCAACAACCCTTTGCCCACATTCAGCAGGTGGGCCAGCGCAGCATTGCGTTCGTTCTGTTGCCAGTCACTGACCGCCTGGAAGCTTTGCTCAAGCAGTTCCCAGGCCATCACACCCAGCATCACCGCGCCAATTGCAGGCACGAAAAGCCCTGCGATGCCGAGCAGGGTTCGCCCTTCAGCCTGTAAACGGCGAGCATGCTCGGCCTGAGCCTCGCGATCGAGCATCGCCACTGGCGGGGCGATGATTGCCGCGTCATCCTTGACCTGCGCTACCCAGTCATCGGCCAGGCTTTCGAACAGCGGTAAACCATAGGCATGCGTCTGTTCATCAAGGCTGCGGGTCGCCCAGTGGGTGACATCGTCGAGCCGCTCACCCACAGCAGAGAAAAACCGCTGGCTGTCGCGACGGCGCACGAAGCGGCTGAAGAAACGCCGGTAGTCGTTCTTGCGCAAACGCTTGCCAAGCACCCGGCGGGCGTAGTGTTCCAGGTCGTTGCACACGCTCCAGGGGCCTGAGGGGTCGCCAGGCACATACACCAGGACGTACTTGCTGGTGTTGTAGAGCGTCCCCTCGGCAATGACATCCAGCACCACAATCTGCTGCATGCGGCAACCAAACAGCTCCAGCCGGCGGACGCTGACCGGCGACCCCGCGAGGGTGCCAAGCGTGTCATGCATGCACAGTTGCACCACCCAGTGCAGCTGGGCCGCGCTCAACACGCCCTGTGCGCTGGCTGCAAGCGCATCGGCCAGCATGCCATAGCGTTGGCGGCGAACCAGCAGCTCGCGCACGCTTGGTTGAAAAACACCCGCCAGGTGCGCCTGGTACTGCTGGCCAAGGTCCAGCGTGCGGCACAGCCTGACGAAAGCCGTTGCCGATAGCTCAGTACGCGTGGCGCCCAGCGTATCGACCAGGCAATTTTTGCGGGGCTGATCATGCTGCTCGGCCTCGGTGAAGTTGCCCAGCGCTGCCTCCAGCAGCGGCGTATCGTAGTAATCGCTGTCGGCGACCGGAAGCCGACCGGTCACATAACTGATGGTCGGCGACGTGAAGTAATACCATTGCCGCAGGCACACGCGGTCGACATCCAGGGTGCCAAACCGGGCCAGCGCCTGCTGCAGCAAAGGCCGGCTGAAGTCATCCAGGTTGCGCACCTGTGCCAGGGCTTGCGCCAGCCCTTCCCGGCACGCCAGCAACTGCGACAGTGCCTGGCTCAGCAGCCGGTAGTCGGCCACCGTCAGCTTCGCCATCCAGGCCGGCAGCCGCTGTGCAATGTAATGGTCCTGGCATGCTTGCGCGATGGCAAGCGCGTCGACCGCATTCGAAGGTGAAGTGGATTTGCCCTGCATCTGTGCCTCCGCGATGGCGTTGAGGCTAGAGTTTGGGCAGGTTCAGGGCACGCCGACGGCTAGCTATCTACTACCCGTTCAGAACAGCAGCAGTTGATGGTCGATCAGCCGCGCGAAGTCGTCGCCGACAAAAGGCAGGATGGCATCAGCCACCGGCTGCAACTGCCGGCTGATGTAATGATCATGGTCGATGGGGGCTTGCAGGTTTTCCAGCGGCTCTGGGCCTGCGGTGGTGATCACATAGCTGATCCAGCCGCCGCGCTGGTACTGCAGCGGGCGGCCCAGGCGCTTGTTGTAGTCGTCGGCCAGGCGTGCGGCGCGCACATGGGGCGGCACGTTGCGCTGATAGTCGGCCAGTGGCCGCCGCAAGCGCTTGCGATAGACCAGCAGCTCGTCGTTTTCACCCGCCAGCGTGCGCTGTACATAGTCACACAGGTAATCACGGTACGGCTCACCACGAAACACGCGTGCGTAGAGTTCCTGCTGAAACTGCCGAGCCAGCGGTGACCAGTCGGTGCGCACCGATTCCAGGCCCTTGAACACCATTTCTTCAGTGCCATCAGGCCGCTGCCTGAGCCCGGCATAACGTTTCTTGCTGCCCTCGTCGGTACCACGGATGGTGGGCATCAGGAAACGCCGGTAATGCACCTCGAACTGAAGTTCGAGGGCGCAGTCCAGGTTCATGCTTTCGCGCAGGTGTGTTTGCCACCATTGGTTGACCCCGGCCACCAGCTCGCGACCGATGCGCACCGCGTCTTCCTCGACATGGGCGCCCTTGAGCCAGACGAAGGTGGAGTCGGTATCGCCATAGATCACGTCGAACCCCCGGGCCTCGATCAGCGCCCGGGTCTGGTGCATGATCTGGTGCCCACGCAAAGTGATGGACGAGGCCAGCCGGGGGTCGAAGAAGCGGCAACCGCTGGAACCCAGCACACCGTAGAACGCGTTCATGATGATCTTCAGTGCCTGGGACAACGGCGAGTTACCCTCGCGTTTGGCCGCCTCCCTGCCCTGCCACACACGCTCGACGATGGCTGGCAGGCAATGCTGGCTGCGGGAAAACCGCCCGCCACGAAAACCCTCCACCGAGTGGTCATCGTCAGGACGGTGCAAGCCTTCCACCAGGCCCACCGGGTCGATCAGGAAGGTACGAATGATTGAGGGGTACAGGCTTTTGTAATCCAGGACCAGCACCGAGTCGTACAAACCAGGGCGCGAGTCCATCACGAAGCCGCCGGGGCTGGCTTCGTCCGGGCGGCTGCCCAGGTTGGGCGCCACGTACCCCAGGCGGTGCATAGGCGGTATGTACAAATGGCAAAACGCGGCGACCGACCCGCCGCTGCGGTCCACCGCCAGGCCGGTAACCGATGAGCGCTCCAGCAGGAACTCAAGCAGGCGGGTGTGGGCGAAGATCCGCGTCACCAGTTCACAGTCCTTCAGGTTGTATCGCGCCAGGGCCGGTTTGTCTTCGGCGAAGCGCCGGTTGATTTCGTCCATGCGCTGGTAGGGTGTGTCGATGGCTTTGCCTTCGCCGAGCAGCGTCTGGGCGACGTTTTCGAGGCTGAACGACGGGAAACTCCAGGTAGCCGAGCGCAGCGCCTCGATGCCATCGATCAACAACCGCCCCGGGGCGTCGGCGAATACGTGGCCACCGCCGCCCTGGCTTCGCAAGGTCATGGCTGCGCCTCTACGCCCCAAGGCAAGCGCTACCTGCAACGCCTTGGCGTGCTCATGCAGCACGCGCAGGTCGAACTGGATCAGGTTCCAGCCAATGATCGCGTCGGGGTCGTGCCGCGCCATCCACCGGTTCAGGCACACCAGCAGCTCGGCGCGGTCGGCGCAGTAGTGCAGATCGAAGTCCACCCCCGCTGGATCGCCGTTGGGTTTGCCTAGCATGTACACCTGACGCTGGCCACAGCCCTCCAGGGCGATGCTGTACAACTCCCCACGTTCGCTGGTTTCGATGTCCAGCGACACCAGGCGCAGCGGTGGGCGGTAACCTGCCAGCGGCTTGAGCTGAGCTTCGCAGAGCACGCCCTGTGCATCAGGCTTGCCGGTGAACTGCACGGGGGCGGTGATGAAGCGCTCCATCAGGTAGCGTTCCGGTGGGCGTATGTCGGCTTCGAAAACCTCGATGCCGGCGTTGCGCAGGCGTTGCTCCAGTTGCATCAGTTGCCGGTGCTGGCGGCAATACAGCCCCATGACCGGGCGCTGGTCAAAGTCCTTCAACTGCAAGGGCTTGAGTTGTACACCTGGCTCTTTGGCCAACAACACCCGGGCGTGTTCAGCCTGGGCCAGCGGGATGAAAGCCACCGAGTCCTGCGGGGCAAGGCGCAATTGCCGGGGCCCCTGATCGGTAGCCAGCCAGAACTCCACGCAGGTCCCTTCGGGCGTGTCATGCCAATGCCGGGTCAGGACGAAGCCCTGCTGCAATTCCACCGCATCTACCTCTGAAGCGTATGATAAGGCGCCGATTCTACCGCTACCGGCACTGCCAGCGGTGGCTGGGCTGCCCCTGCAGGCGCAACCCAGCCCATGCAGCCCGTCACTGGAACCGGTACGCCAAGCCCGCCCCCGCATACCATGAGCGCCCAGGCGCGGCCTCGTAGTAGCGCCCGTTGCTGTCGCCGACGATCACCGACCCCACATATTGCCGGTCGAACAGGTTGTCCAGGCGCACCAGCTGGTGGAATGTCCACGGGCCGACATGCTGCTCGAAGCGCGTACGCCAGTTGAACACGGCATAGGCCGGCGCCGCCTTGGCAGTGTTGCTGTCGTCGACATACACCTTGCTGCGGTACTGCCCTTCCAGGCCCATGCTGACCGCCGCCACCGGCTTCCATAGCAGCTCGCCATACAGGTTGTCCTGGGGCACACCTGGCAGGCGGTTGCCACGTGCAATGGTCTGGCTGACGTTTGCGGCATAGCGCGCATCGGTGCGGGTATACACCACACTTGCCTGCCACTGGTCGCTCCAATCCTGCTGCAGGCGGGCCTCGAAGCCACGCCGGAGGGTACGCCCAGCATTGCGATAGCTGGTTCGGCCGTCCGTCGCACGGTCCACGACAATTTCGTCGTCGGTATGGATCTCATAAACGGCGGCATCCAGCCGCGTGCGCTCGCTCAGCCGGTACTTAAGGCCCGTTTCATACTGCATGCTGGTGGCAGGCTTGAGCCCGAAGTTGAAGCCTTCGTCCGCGCCCGGTGCATAGGCCATCTCGGCCTGCGTGGGGGTTTCGAAGCCTTTGCCGACACTCACGTAACCACGCAGATCAGGGGTGAAGGCGTACATCACAGACAGTGAAGGGGTAGCTTGCTGATACCGTTTGGAGCCGCTGGCGTCACCGTTGGCCAGGTAATGGTCATCGACACGCATGTTCATGCTGCTGTAGCGCAGCCCCAGCTCGCTGGTCCAGTTACCGATTTCCCAGTGCGCCTGCAGGTAAGGGTCCAGGCTGGTGGCGGTGTCCTGCTCGTCACGTCGCAACTCGCCTTTCACACCCAGCTGGTCAGCGCTGAAGTTCTGGTAGCCACGGCGGTCATCCTTGCTCTGGTCGTAATCGGCGCCAAGGGTCAGGGTAAGATTGCCGGGCACCTGGGCAACCGGCTGGATCCAGCGCAGCGTACCGCCCTGGAACTGCCGATCGAAGTCGACCACACCACCCCCGCGCTGGCTGTTCGAGACCACCGTCTTGGGGATGGACAGGTACTGCACCACCCGGCGCTGCCCGGCGTACAGGTTCAGCTGCAACGTGGCGTCACCCACGTAGCGCTCATAGTTCATGCCCAACTGCTGGTGGTCGATGCTCTTGCGCGTGTCATAGGTTTGCGCCACTGCCGCGCTGGAGCGCGGGTCGTGCTTGTAGGCTTCCCAGGTCTGCCCTAGTGGGTCCTGGGTGCCGTTCTGTTCCAGGCTGCTGTAGATCAGCGCCAGGCGCGATTCGCTATCCGGCTTGAAATGGACCTTGGCGAAGGTCTGGTCACGGCGCGCCGCGCTGTGGTCACGGTAGCCGTCGGTGTCCATGCGCGACGCATCCAGCAGGAAACCGGCCGTGTCGTTACCGCCCTCGGCGGACAGGTGGTTCTTGTTGAAACCGTCGCTGCCGAAGGTGGTTTCGGCACCTACCTGGGCAGGGCCCTGGCCGTCGCGGCTGAACATCTGGATAACCCCACCGGCGTTGCTGCCGTACAGGGTAGCGGCCGGGCCGCGCAACACCTCGATGCGCTCGGCCACATCCAGGTTGAGCGTGGCCGCTTGCCCTTGACCGTCGGGAGTACTGGCCGGGATCCCATCGCTGATCAGCTTGATGCCCCGCACCCCGAAGGCCGAGCGGGCGCCGTAGCCTCGCGAAGAAACCTGCAGATCCTGGGCGTAGTTTTGGCGGTTCTGCACCACCAGCCCTGGCACCTTGCTCAGCACTTCCGACAGGTTGACGCCCAACTGGCCGTCAGTGCCACGGGACAAGTCGATGGTATCGACCGAGAACGGCAGGTCGAACGTACGGGTGGGCAGGTAGGCACCGCTCACCACCAGCGGCTCGATCACCACGGCAGTGGGTGCATCGGCCCAGGCATCGTCAAGCGCACTAAAGTCGCCTGCAATCAGCAGGACCAGCCCTGTAGAGGTAGGAAAACGAGAAAGAAATCGATACATGCGCAGCTTCCGAAAATGGCCGCCATTACACCAGACCCGCATCGACAGTGCGAACCCTCTGGCCAGCCTCGCCGGATTTTCCCTGACAAGCTGTTGCGAAATTGCTTACGCTGAAATACTGTACGCACATACAGCAAAACAAGGATATTCCTGTGTCCAGCACCGCCTCCGCTACCCCAAGCAGCTACGTTCAGCTGGGTGTTCGCATCCAGAAGATCATCAACAGCCCCACCGCCCAACGCAGCCGCGCGGCGCTGATCTTCCGCCTGGAACAGGAAAGCCCGGACGACTGGGAAACCTTGCTCGAGGAAATCGCCGAGAACGACAACGTCACCCTCGCCCACCGTGATGATGGCGGCGTGCAGATTTTCTGGACGGTGCCGAAGGAAGACTGACCACGCGTGGGCGTTGCCACTTCAGGTACGTTTCAGGAGGCGTAGGGCCATTCGTCCGTTCAACTGTACGCATCCCGGAGCATGGCGGTCTTTCAAGAACACCAGCCAGGGGCAATCCTCTTATGCAACAGCAACTTTCAATTTTCTCCATGGCCGTGAGCTGCAGCCTCTTGTGGGCCTGCTCTACCCCCGAAACCAGATCGCCAGTGGAAACACCCGGCAGACCCGAATCAGCAATGACTCAACTGCTGGAAGCCGGCGCAGCAACGCTGCAATCCAAGCCGCCGATCGAGGCGATCAACGCCTACCTGGATGGCTTTCACTTCTACAACGGCCACCCCGATGTCCAGATGGAGGCACATCATTACTGCAGTATCCTCAACGAAGATGTCATCCAGTGCGTCATTTTCGATGGTAATGACAAGGCAGCGAAGATCATGGGCGTCGAGTACATCATCGATGAGGCGCTGTTTGCGGGGCTGCCGGCCAAGGAAAAGGCCATGTGGCACAGCCACGGGTATGAGGTCTCGTCTGGCCAGTTGATCGCTCCCGGCATCCCTGCAGCCGCGGAGCACGCCCTGATGAAACGACTGGCCCATACCTATGGGAAAACATGGCACACCTGGCATACCGATCAAGACAAAGCTCTACCGGTGGGCGTTCCGCAACTGATGATGGGTTTCACTGCCGACGGCCAGGCGAACGCGACGATGGTCCGACAGCGAAATGGGCGTTTGGGGGTGGATACGGCAACGACCAAAGCTCAGCGCGCCGATATCCGCATCCCCAAAGCGGATCCCCAAGCGGATGGCTGGCAACACGGCAACGTCATCCAACTCACCGACCCCACAGGTGCTCATCTGCATCGATCTGCAACACCGACGCCACCAGGCAGCAATAGCCGCTCGAGCAAATAACTGTTTGCGTGGTTTGGACGCAGCGTTGATTGGGCGACCGAACTGGCGGGTGGTCAACCGTTGCCTTTGCGCTAAGCCACCCGTTTGACGCCATGGCCCTTATCCGTGGCCAATCCCCTTGCCCGACTGATGCCCCAGGCCAACGCTCGGGTCATTGATTCACCGGGGCGAGCTTCGAAAGCTTCTTCATGCAGCGCCATTCCCGATGCTGCGTACACCCCGATGAACAGCTGCGTCTGGCCTGTGCGCGAGAGCCTGACCTGAATATCTAGGCTGGTGCCGTTGTCGAGCTGCTCGTCATGGGTGCGATGATGAAGCACTGGATCGGCCCAATTCCAAAAAACATCACCACGAATACGCATGCCGCCCTCCTACGACTTTAGTCTTATATGGGACTTTAACCATAGCAAAGCGGGACGGCAGTTCAATGTCAGAGGTATGACTAATGAAGGGTATCGGACAACTGGCCCATGGTCCGATACCCTTTTTTCCTCGACAGGTTCCCTGACATATTGTCCTGACGCTTGAAAGCACGAATCACTGCAGGATGTTGCCGACCAAACCCGCACGCACTGACCCGGGCGGTAACGCCATGGGTAGGTCATTAGGCAGCACCGCCCCCACGCCGAACACACTTATGGCCATTTTTACTCGAAGGGCGCGCCGCGCGAGGCGCGAGTCGGCCTCAAAGCCGGCCAACGCAATTTTCATCGAACGTTCAAATCCTGATTCGGCTGGGATCTTGTCCTCTCTTCGTAACGCGTTCATGGAACACTCCCTTTATTCGCCTTTGCCGTTGACCAGACCCGATCCGAGGTCTGCACCTGTGACTGGGTCGCTGGCGGGATCGGACGCCGTTCGCAGTTTCATGGCCTCCAGTGCCGCAAGGTCGGAAGCGGACAGGTCCACCGAGGCGCTGCCATCGCCACCATCCACGGCAGCCGAAGGATTCTCGACATACTCCCATTCTTCCCCTTCATTCCAGGGGCCCCTCACGTTCGGCTCGCCGGACATGTTGAAATAGGTGTTAGTGAACTCCGGCATTCCCGGAAGCTTGCCCTGAGGGAAGTTGGGCTGAATGGCGTGCAACGCTTTCTCGAAAGAAAGCTGGTGAGCGATTTCGCGAGTCATCAAGAACCCCAGCGCCTCTTTCACACCAGGATCATCCGTCACGTTCATCAGGCGCTCGTATACAATCTTGGCCCGTGCTTCAGCGGCGATATTGGAGCGGAAGTCCGCAGTAGGTTCGCCGATGGTGTCCACATAAGCGGCACTCCATGGGACCCCCGCCGAATTGGTGAGCGGAGCGCCGGCACCGTATAGGATGCTGGTGATATGTGAATCATTACCCGCGCCATTAATCGCTCTGTACAGCGCCCCTTCTTCTTCGACGCCTTCAGCAAGCCGGCCTTTGGCACCTTTGTTGAGCATCACGATGATGGAACCGACAATCTCCAGGTGGCTTAATTCTTCGGTCGCGATATCCATGAGCAGGTCTTTGCGGCCTGGATCCTCTTCAGCCAGCGCCTGGGTGAAGTAGCGGCTGGCTGCGGCCAGTTCGCCCTGGGCGCCGCCGAATTGCTCCAGTAGCAAATTTGCCAAGCCTGGATTGGGCTGTGCAACACGCACCGTGTATTGAAGTCGTTTGTTATGGATAAACATAGGAAATCTCCAACGGTTAACCAGGACGCAAAGACGTCCTGTGTCAATCGTGTGAGTTGCAATGCTTGGCGCCGGTGCGACCTCGCGTACCCTTGGCAAGACGAATGGCGCTATTGGCAAAGTTCAGAAATTCAGTTTGAACCCTGGTAGGCAAATTATCAGTGCCCTTCAATTGAGTGCCTGCAGATAAGCGCTGGCTTCCTGATAGCGGGCGAGCCGCGCCCTATCAGCGGGGCCTGGGCAGGGGATACGCGAAAGATCGCTATTGTCGGCCAGGTCAGCCAGTTTGACCGTGCGCGCCAGCGGGTCGTCGCCCAGGCGAACGACAAAGTCCTGATAAGCTTCACCCTCACGCCGGCTGAGCGCCAGCAGGGCTGCCAGAATCTTCAGCGCGAAGCCCTCCTTCGCCAGGTCGGAGAGGGTCAGCGGGGTATCCTCGATCACATCGTGAAGCACCGCAACAATGCGCTGTTCCGGTGTGGCAACCCGCAGCATCACGCGTAGCGGGTGAAGGATATACGCCGCCCCACCCTTGTCGTATTGCCCTTCATGCGCCCTGGCGGCCACGGCTATGGCCCGCTCCAGTGTCGACATCCGGCGCCCCCCATTTCAGCCTCTCCCTACCCAAGCATAGCCAATGCTGCGCGGAAGGTGCCTATCATGCGCCATGGGGAGCGTTAGCCGCGCAGGGGTCAGCGCGCTGCGCCGTGCTGGATGACCACCGAGTCGGTGCCCAGTTTGGCCATGACTTCGTCGCGGCGGGCCTGCGCCTCTTCGCGAGTAGGGAACGGCCCCATCAGCACCACCGGCTTGCCATTGCGGTATTCCACCGACGACGGGATGCCCTTTTCGATCAAGCGGGCCGTCATGTCGCTGAGCGCGCCCATGTTGGCGCCCTGCACCACCTCGACATCCCAGCCTTCGGGTGCCGGCTGGTCGGCCAGCGCTTCGGCACGACGCTGCAGGTCGGCACCGCCGCACAGTTCGCGGATACGCAGGTTGTTGCCGGTTTCGTCCACGATAATGTCGTACTGGCCATCGCGTTTGAACGCCACGTAACTGCGGTAGGCCTCATACTGCCCGGCATCGTCCTTGCCACGGACCTGGCCGCAGATGGTGCCCTGGGTGTCGATCCGCACGTTGCCGAACTTGGCCGTCTTGGGGTTGTGCAAGTGTTCAGCCACCTGCTTGTGCACGCCCTCGACCTCGTTCTCACAGCCCGCCAGGGCGAGCACTGCCATTACCACAGCCAGTTTACGCACGCGTGTACCTCCAGTTTCGAAGGGGCGGATTCTAGCATGCTGCGCGCGGGCCGAACCGTGACCAAAGGTTACAGGCTGCTTCACGCGCAATTGAGTAGGAGGCGGGTTCACACCCGCCGTCCTCTCACACCACCGTGCGTACGGCTCCGTACACGGCGGTTCAAGCTATGCGGCTAAGCCGGTTGATCGTATCCAGTATCGAGACCAGTCCGAGT
>Ga0308157_10001565_pt1 | contig 45390 bp, 44 predicted proteins | sample PhyBR1_FD_201035 | JGI IMG/M metagenome (GOLD analysis project Ga0308157, IMG submission 201035) | Phyllosphere microbial communities from UC Gill Tract Community Farm, Albany, California, United States - DLSLB.R1 | ecosystem: Host-associated > Plants > Phyllosphere > Unclassified | place: USA... | reverse complement strand
AGCCGAAAAAGAACAACAAAAAAAATACACTCAGCTTCCTATGCAACTTCTCATTAGTCCTACTCAGATTTCGATTGAGACCAATAAGAATACAGCACTTTTGAAAGCAACGGTAAATCGTTTTGGCAACTATGAACTGAAAGGCGAAAAAATAATCTGGTCTGTTGATGCTAAAGACAAAACTTTTGTAAACCTAAAACCCAATTCTGACGGAAGCGAATGTGAAATCATTCCGAACAATCCAAATGATGACGTTCGAACTGTGATTATCACTGCTAAAACTTCTTCAGGTTTAGAAGCGGCTTCTGTGATTTATGTGGCTCCTCCAAAATTAGAAAGTCCAAAATTTAAAGAAATTCCACGGCTTTCAAAAATCAATAATGGAACTCTAAAAGTGCATTATAAATTAGATTCGAACTTTAAAGATCAGTCTCAAATAAGTTGGTTTAGATGTACTGATAATAAAGGAAGTAATACAATCGAAGTTTCTGTATCTCGAAATGATATTCCGCTAGTTCAGTATCCTTTGAATAATGGTGATGTGGGTTATTATATTATGGCTTCGATTGCTCCGAAAAATAGTCGAAGTGATGCTGGAAAATCTTTAACAATAGTCACGGAAAAGCCAATTTCATCCAAAGATATTGTTGCTAATAAAAATTTGCTTTCCACTAATTTTAAAAATAATTCGACGAAAAATCAACTTGAAATTATTCCGGGTTTTTGGACATTCAAACCATTTGAAAAGGAGGGAAGCGATACTGCAAAAGATGCTTGGCATTTTGGAAAAGGTGTAGATGGAGCAGACAATCAATATGGGCTTTTGCAAACAGGGCGTAGCGCAACTTTGCTTTATACTCCGATCGAGAGAAAATATACCGATATGAAATTGCAATGGAGTGTGACTCCTTTTAAAACAGCTGGTCAGGGTTTTAGCGTTGCTCATTTGTACATGGATGTGCTGATCAAATTTGATACTAAAACGATGAGCGGTTATGCATTGCGCTTCATCAGAACGACCAAATATCATGACGCTGTAGACTGTGTTTTATTAGAATATAAAAAAGGAGTTTCAACGGAGATAAGTACAGCCAAAACTACTACTGCCTTTAAAGGAACTTGCACTATTAATCTCGAAGTTATAGGAAATGAATTAGTGGTAAAAGCGGTATCCAATATTGCTGAATCGGAACAAAAAAAATCGGAAGATGTTTCGGCGGATGTTACATTAAAAGCGGCGATTAATTCAAATGATTTTGGAGGTTTTGGAATTCTTTACAACGGAGGTTCTCCAACAATGATAAATGAAGTAAGTGCAGAATGGAAATAGTTTAAAAATCAGTGTTCAAATTATCCAGTGAACTTTGTCCATTCTCTGATGATTTTTTTATAACGGTCATATTTCCGTTAAGTTCCATCACCACAGCTTTGACTTCGCTCATTTGGTCAATTCCAGCATTGCGGATTGCGGCATAAACTTCATCTTTGGTAATGGTTTCGCTTGACATTATTTTCTCCTGAAATTGTCCATTGTAGAAAACAATTTGTGGAACTGTATTGATAATTTTCTCCATTTTTACCGATGACCTGGCTGATAAAGCAAAAACATATTGCATAACAATAATCAGGAATAATACAGTTACACCTTCAATTAAAGGCACGATGGTAGCCATCATATAAGACATAGTTGATCCCAAAGCAATGGTTACTACAAAGTCAAAAGCATTTAATTTGGCAAGTGTTCTTTTTCCAGAAATCCTTACAAAAAGAAATAACGTAACAAAACCTATAACAGTTGTCATTGCTACGTAACCTATACTTTGCCAGTCTTTAAAAAATACTTCTTCCATTTGCTAATATAATTCAGATTGTAGAGGTTTTTAAGTAATTACAGTTTACAAAGAAAGCCTGCGAATGGCAGACTTTCTTTAAATAGCAAACTACTTACGACAAAGCAATTAGGGTATTGTTTTTAGTTTTCGTTTGCTAATAATTTATGCAGGCTGGTTTGTAGAACCAGAAGTAGAAGAATTTGTAATGTTGCTTAGTTTATCTTTCAATGTATTCAAAGCATCAGACTTCATTCCTGCTATTTTATTTCTTAATTCTTCTCCTTTTTCCGGAGCAAATAACATTCCTACTGTTGCGCCAATTGCCACACCTGTCAATAATGCGCATATTCCTTTTGTTGATACCATAATGTTTAATTTTTGTGTTAGATAATCTATTTAATTATCACTTTTAATTTTGATTTGTTCTTAAAAGGAAAAGGTTTTAAACAAGCCCAAAACCTGTATAAATAAAAGTTGTGGGCTTATTTTCTTTATTTGATTAAAGAATTTAATTAATCCTTATTTTAAGAATAAACTACTCAATTATTTTTTAGCTGGGCTTTTCTTTACAGCTTTGGTAGTTTTTTTATCTGCAGCTTTATCGGCAGAACCTTTTTTCTGATCTGACATTTTTTTACTGTCATTTGATGGTGTTGTTTTCATGATGTTAGATTTTAAATAATTACTATAATCCAAATTTAGGACTAATGATTCATTTCGATTTATACAATTGAAATTGGTAATTATATAATTATCAGGTTTTTGATTTATGGTTTGTCAATTAAAAACATTTTTATAAAAACTATTGAATAATACAGTAATAGGTAAAAGTTGCCACTAAACCAAAAATAACATGAGCGAAAAACAATTGGAGATAATATCCTTTGAAATCTATTGATGGTTTAAAATTTGAAAGTTTAAACATAATCACCCAACCAATAATGCCGATTATCCCACTAATTGCACCTAATAAAAATGCATTTGCAATTGATATCGTTAAAATATCACGTGACCATAAAAAATGATAAGTCAGTACAAATCCAAATCCAATGGCGTAGTGTATTAGCCAGGCCATAATTTTTTTAGATTTATCCGAAACTTCAATGTTGATGCTTTTAAGTATAAAAGTTAATAGTACGGGTTCTTTATACAATTCTCTAAAACTTTCGGAAACTGCATAGCTAAATAACGTCATTGCAGATGTTGCTACAATTGAAGCGATTAGAATTTGAAAAAATATATTAAAATCCATGATAGAGTATTTAAAAATGATGAGGCTTTTATGGAGTTGCTGTTAGGCTAATTTTTAGGTACTTTCTTTTCTTTCAAATTTGAGATTGCCGGGCCGCAGGCAACGTGACCTGAAGTATTAAATCTTGATCCGTGAAGAGGACAATCAAAAGTTTTTTCTTCATCGTTCCATTGGAGAATTCCTCCCATATGCGGACAAACAGCACTGAATGCAGATAGTTTTCCATAAGAATTTCTGTAAACAGCAATTTTTTCAAGTCCGTTATTTATGATGGCACCACAATTTGCGGGAAGTTCAGCTGTTTTAGAAATATCGGCATTGAGCCAGCCTTTGACCATGTTTGCGGTCATATTACCAACTTCCTGCATATATACGTCACCTGTTTTCCATGTAATGCGAGCAGGATCATATAATTTTTCCCAGGAATTACTTTTTCCAGTAATTAGGTCACTAACCAGGATTCCGCCAATAGTGCCGTAATTCATTCCGTTTCCGGAATGTCCGGTAATTATAAATATATTTTTGTCTCCGGGATTTTTTCCAATAAAAGCTAAAGAGTCAACCGGTTCCATAATTTGTCCAGTCCATTGGTATTGAACTTCAGAGAAATAAGGAAAGTGCAACTTTGTCCATTGAATTAAGTTTTCAAAGCGTTGATGTTCGGAAAGGTTTTCCTCATGGGCTTGCCCGGTTTTATGATCTTCGCCGCCACTAATCAGTAGGTCATACTCATCATCCAAAGGTTGCAGCCTTACATAATGATAAGGTTTTGTTGGCCACTTAGATTCTTGGTTTCCAGTGTCCCACCACATAGCATAGGGCAATGTTTCTTTCGGTATTTTGGCACCAATTACATAAGTTCTGTAAGCCCATTGTTTGGTGTGAATTGTGAAAATATTATTAATTGGCGTATTGGTTGCCACAACAATTTGTTTGGCCGAAATTGTAAATCCATTGCAAACCGCTCCATTTTTTGAAATTTTTTCCGCTTTTGAATTGGTATAAATTTCTCCGCCCATTCTTATTATTGCATCGGCAAGACCTTTTAAATATTTTAAAATATGAAATTGAGCCTGATTGGAGAATTGAATCGTCCTTCTCTGTTGATCCGTTTTGAAAGAAGGTATGTCATTTAGAATTTTTGTTTCCAGTTCCATCTTCATAGTTGCAAAATATTCTTTTTGAAGATTTTCTGGCTTGTCATTTTCTGAAGGGAATAAATAACCATTCACAATTTTATAATCGCAATCTATTTTTTCTTCTTCAATAACAGATCGTATCCAATTAAGCGCTTTTTTGTGACTAGAGGCTATTTCTTTAGTAACTTCTGTGCCATAGATTTCTTCGAGTTCAAAATAGCGGTCATCGAGAGCATGAGTAATTTGAGCAGTTGTCCTACCTGACTCTCCGCTTCCTAAATAGCCATTTTCAACCAAAATAGCTTTTCTTCCAGATTTGGATAAATTATAAGCTGTCGAAAGTCCCGCAATTCCACCACCAATAATTAAAATATCGGTTTCTTTATTTCCCTCTACTTGTGAATAAGACAAAGGTTGGACTGAATCAATCCAATAGGAATGGTGTTTACCATTCGTCAATTTTTCATCAATATCTTCCATACTTTTCATGACAATAATTTTTTTAATGTAGTTGTTATTATTGCCTCATCTTCGAAAGAATATCAGCAAAGTTTTACATAATATGGATATAAGCATAAAATACCCAAGTCATTACTATCAAATGTAAAGTCAAGTAGGATGTTATTTTTATAGAATTCAAGTTTGGATTTATATAATTTTAACAATAAGAGGTTTATGATTTATATAAAAAAAGCTCATGCACCAAGATTTAAGCATGAATAAGGAAGAGGAGAATTTAGATTATCCTAATGGAATTTTAAAACTTTCTTTGAAGCCCAAATGTTTTTCAGACATTAATTTGCGGAGAACATTTACCTCGGTGCAAATCCATTCGGCATTGTAGTCGAGATTATCCAAATATGGTTTGATACGATCAAAAGTCTCGTGTGAAATTCTTTTAGCAAGACTAATATGAGGAGTTTTGTTAGAAGATTTTACCAAACCCATTAGTTCAATTATAGGTTCAGGATTTTCGATATTTAAGTAAACGGTTACGCTATGACCGTGATCGAAAACATTCCATCCTTTTATTTTAATGGTAAATGGTTGGACAGAACCTATGAAACCTGAAATTGCTTGTGCAAAATCGGCATCGTCTGTCAATTTATCGGTAAGGGTTATGTGAGCGATCGAATGAAGATTTTTATCCCTGATATCTGTAATAGCGTTAAGATCTTTTTTTATTTTGGCAATATCCGCTTTTATATTTTCAGGGGGAGATAATACGACCAAAAAAGCGTAGAGAGGTCCAAAAAGAGAGGTTTGGTTATAAATTCGCTTTTTCATAATTAGCTCATTTTAACTTGTCCTAAAAAATTTTTTCTAATTTCTGCCTTCTGACATCTGCTCTTACTTCTCTTCTAAACTGTCAACGGCAGAAATTTGGTCAAGTATATTAGTCTGATTTGGTGAAATATAATTTTTGTTTTCAACTACATTTTCTTTCTTAAAAAGTAAGTCTAAAGCATTGTATAATCGCAACAAAACATCTTTATCTTCTTTTTTTATATCTAAAGCACTATTAAAATTAAAAACATAATTATTGGAATTTCGTACTTCTACTTTAATAGTTTTTGATGTGATTTTGAATTTGACTATATCCATTTGCTGCTAAAATTACTTGATGTTTTGCAAAGTTATTGTAATTAGGTTAATTAATTCTATACGTAGTTTAAAAGATTAAAAGAAATAAATTCATTATATAAAAGCTGGAATGAAATATAAAAACCATAAAGTTAATTTAGTTTCTCGGTACTTTCCATTCTCAGGCAATGTTCAGTGCCCAAATAAAGCGGATTGCCGTGTTTTTCGGACCAAAAACCATTAAGGAAATCTTTGGTAATACAGCGATAAACAGCAACGCCTTTATAGGTTTTTTTATCGTCACCTTTATAGTTGAAGTTGATTACCAAAATATCATCTTTAAAGAAACCGTAACCTTTTTGTTCTTGCGTATTATTAATGAGCCATTTGGCAACAATGCGATTATTTTCATCAAGAGATAATGTCAAAGTGCCTTTGTAGGTCATTGTCGTACTCTCATCCTGATTGCTTCCTGTTATAGAATAATTTCCAATTAATTCGTGTATTGTCATAGGCGCAAAATTATATATTTTAAATCTTTATTTGAATGATTTATTTAGATTAAACAATGTGCTTTTTACTGATAACGTATTTTTTTTAAGTCATCAATTTAAATGAATGAGCTCCATTTTCTGATCGGTTAATTCATTTTCTAAAAAGAGAACTAATTTCTTTTAGTATATTTAGCTATGGTTAGCCAATGGAACGAAATTAGAGCATAAATTTTATTTAAAATATTTAATTAAATGAATTATTATAACTGTCTTCAAATTAAAATTTTAGTTGTCTGTTTTGTAGTTGTGAGTACGTTTAACATTACGGCTCAAAACAATTATAATATTGATATTACAAAAGTGGAAAATAATATCTTGCGCGGGCATTTGGATTTAGGAGGGACTAATAATAAAGGCGAATCTATTGAAGTCAATAGTTTTTATTTAGAACACAATAATCAGCCGTTTATTCCGGTTATTGGCGAATTTCATTTTAGCCGGTTTCCGCATCAATATTGGGATGAAGAATTAAAGAAAATGAAGGCAGGCGGAATTACTGTAGTGGCAACTTACGTGTTTTGGAATTTACATGAGTTCAAAGAAGGTGTTTTTGATTGGAAAGCCGATTTGGACGTGCGTACGTTTACCGAGTTGTGTGCCAAAAATGGTTTGGGTGTTTTAATGCGTATTGGCCCTTTCGCTCATGGTGAAATGCGCAATGGAGGTCTGCCTGATTGGTTATATGGCCGCCCGATAGATGTGAGAAGTAATGATCCAAATTACTTGTATTATGTCAATCGTTTTTATCAGCAAATTGGCGGACAGTTGAAAGGTTTGATGTTTAAAGATGGTGGCCCGGTACTAGGCGTTCAGATCGAAAATGAATATCAGCATTCATCTGCTCCTTGGGGATTTACCTATACTGATGCTCCGAAAGAAACAACCGCTGCCAGACGTGATAGTAAAATTGTCCAAGACGGAGTTGGCATTAATGATAAAGGAAATGAGTTTGCTAATGTAGGCAAAGATCATATGAAAACCTTGAAAGAACTGGCAATCAAAGCTGGTTTGATAACACCTATTTATACCGCTACCGGCTGGGGATTTGCAACTATTGTTGAAAAAGGGTCTATTCCTGTTATGGCAGGTTATGCTTATCCGTTTTGGACTGCAGGAAACGATCCATCGCCCTTTTATTTGTACAAAAACATTCATCAGAAACCCGATTATTCGCCGGTGAGTTATGATGTTAATTTATACCCCTCACTTGCTGCCGAATTAGGGACTGGAATGGCAGTCACTTATGCAAGAAGGCCGCGCGTGCCTGGCGAGAGTTTTCTCCCGATGATGGTTCGAACAGTGGGAAGCGGAACTAACGGATTGGGATTTTATATGTATCACGGCGGAACGACTCCTTCGGTTGGTAATTATTTTATGTCCGAAGGTTCCGGGCTTAATAATAAATCCTATGATTACCAGTCTCCGATTGGAGAATTTGGAAATATTAGCAGTGGTTATAACTCATTAAAATTGATTAATTTCTTTTTAAAATCGTATGGAAACGATTTAGCGCCGCTTTATCCTATTTTACCAGAAACAAATGATAATATTAAACCTGAAAACACAGAAACTTTGCGCTATTCGGTTAGGGGTGATGGAACTAAAGGATATTTGTTTATGCACAATTTTCAAGATCATTTAAAAATGAATGATTTAAAAAATCTAACAATAAACATTAAAACCAAATCAGGGCATATTCAATTTCCAGCAACAGGAACTTTTACGCTTAAAGCAGGAAGTTCGGCTATTTTTCCATTTAATGCCAATTATGATGGAGTAGAAATCCAAATGGCGACGCTGCAACCTTTATATCGATTTGTAAATGCCAATAAACATTATAACATACTCGTTGCAGTCGATGGAATTACACCCGAAATGCTTATTAAAGGCAAAGTAAAAGTAAGTGGCAATGGCATCAAAACGATACAAAAAGGTGGCAATACACTAATAACGTGTACTATTGGCAAAATCAATGAATTCAAAGTGAATGGTGTTTCCTTTTTGGTCTTGCCAGAAAAAGAAGCTTTAAAAACGTATTTTACAGGAAAAGCAAATCAGGAGAAATTGATCATCAGCAACGCTTTAGTTTTAGATGAAAATGAAAAGATTAGTTTAATAAGTAATAATCAGGAACAAATCGATTTTTCGGTTTATCCTGCAGACTCTGGAGTAAAAAGTGATGGGATTTTAAGCAAACAGAAAGCCGGATTTAGCAATAGCAATTCTTGGCGTGTAAGTGTGCCAAAAGTAAGCCCTGCAATTCAACTGGTACAAACTGATGATAGTCATTTTGTATTAAAAGCAGGAAGTCTTGATTTGTATAAGTTAAATGATGTTTTCATCACTTTTGATTACCGGGGAGATCGAGGAATTTGTATGATGAAAGGCGTGTTGCAAACGGATAATTTATACACAAGTAAACCTTGGACTATCGGATTAAAAAAGTATCAGGAAGATTTGAAGACTAACGATATGTATTTCTATTTTATACCAATGCAAAAGGACGCGCCATATTTAAGTTATTTGGATAAAGAAGTGCTTCCTGACTTTGGAAATAAAAAAAGTTTTATGGAAATCAAACAGCCTCAAATTTCAGTTGAGTATAAAGTAAATGTTGAATTGAAGTAATACTAAGTAATAAACTCTAATGCGTTAATCCTAGAACAAATTCTGGATGAATTAGAACCAATTCGAATCAGAATAAGGTGAAATAAGCGCTAGTGCATAATACCGATTTAATTTTATTGCAAATGCTACAAATTCTTGGCACATAAATAATTCGTGTAATCCATTTACGAATTCAATTAGTGTAATCGTATCTCATTAACGGATGTTCCAACATTAGCATTTGGCTATAAAGGATTCCAGTTTTTCTGCTGGTAATTGTATAACTTCTCTCTGAAATTAAGTAATTCGTGCAGCTTCTGTCATTTGTACCTTTAATAAAAGTTAAAACGTTTAATATTAAAGATATAAGTTATGGCAGAAATTAAAATAGAGAAAAAAAAGCCCGTATGGCCGTGGATTGTAGTTCTGTTGTTAATCGCAGCATTTGCCTATTTCTTCTTTGGTCAGGATAGCCAAACGGAGGATGATAACAACATGAAAATTGAAAACACTACAAGTGTAGATAGTACAAGTACAGATACTGATACTATAAAATAATGCTGAAACGGTTGATTAAAAAATAACTCTACCTCTCAGTTTTTTTTTTGATGTATAACAAGCCTAACAGCTTATAAAATACGAAATCGCATTAAAACGATAGACATACATAACTCTCGCAAATTAATTATAATTATAAAAATATTATATGGAAAAGAAAGATAGAAATTTATACAGATTAGATGAGCTTTCAGATTATAAGATTGCTTCGAACTATTCTGATATAAGAGGATGGAAAATAGTAGATGCTGAAAACCACACTATAGGCAAAGTTGATAATCTATGGGTAAACAAAGATATGCAGCGCGTTGTTTATGTAGATGTAAATCTGGATAAACGATTAATAGAAGACAGTCGTAATGAGGTGCATGATGTTATTGCAAACGATAGTGGAAAAGAATTTGTATATAAAGATGGAGACAGCCACATTATTATTCCGATTGGGTCTGTAACCATAAATAAAGACACAAAAATTGTGATGGCAAATAAGATAGGTTATGATACTTTTAGAAAAACTAGCAGATATGATCGACAACACAATTTCGACAGAAATTATGAAAGAAATGTGTTGAATTCATACTACCCGGACGATGAGTCTCGTTACTTGTCTGATAGTGATGATGACAGCTTTTATAACCGCAGAGAATTTGATAATCATTAAGATTATTTTCGAATTATATTATAAGAGACCAAACATTTTAAAGAAAATGTTTGGTCTTTTTTATAAGTAAAAGTTTTTTAAATCAAAATTGACTAAGAAAAGCTTTTACTTCTATTTCAAAAATATCTAATGGAATTTGATGCTTCATTTTGCTATGGATATTGATTTTAATATCGGTCAATGCATTTCTGTTCTCTGAAATCCATTTTAAATTGTCGTTAGCTTTTATAATATCGTCTTGACTTCCTAGTGCAAAATGAAGTAAAGATGTTGCTTTTGAGATATCTAAACTTGGGACATTCTGTTTTACACTACGATAGGGTAATGCAGGGTTAAAGAGTAAAGCAGCTTTATTTATAGTGTTAGCAATATAATAGCTCATAAATCCTCCCATACTGCTTCCTATTACAACATCAATTTTTTCGTGTTTTATCAAATTTAAGAGCAATTCAAAAATATCTGGATTGTTGTGGTAATCTAAATCAGGTGCAATAACGGTTCCGAATTGTTCTAAAATGGCTCTTTTTGCTGGATTTAATTTGCTTTCCAATCCGTGTAAGTATAAAATAGTCATGTTTGTTTATTAGAAATGATACTTTATTGTAATAATAAAATTATAGATTATTTTCTAAACTATTCTTTCCTATTCTTTTTATTTGAGGAATAAAATAAATCTATAAACAAGCTATTAACGACTAAGTTCTTCTTTCTGCATTCTAAATCTAGGCAATCCAATCTCATGTTCTCTTGGATATGGTGCACGATGCGTTTCACTAATATCTTCCCTGAGGTTTTGTTGCGTTTTGAATTGATAATCTTTTGCATCAGTATATCTCGGGTCGGGGACAAAAGGCAGTTTTGCCATTTTCAAAATCGTAAGGGTAGGGAAGTGATAATCTACTTCTACCATTCCTAATAGTAAATAACAGCCACCACCCTGAAATGGATGTTGTTCTAAGTTGTCAGGAAAATGTGCGGTATCAAAATAAGTTCCCTCATGGTCAATCCAAGTTCCAAAATACATGGTCCCTTTTACTGTTGGAACCTGTTTTCTTGAAATTAGATAACCCACCATGCGGACTTGTTTTTTATGAAATTGGGTCAAATCTTTGGCCATATGATCTCCTCTGAATTTAGTTTGCAATAAATCAAAAGGGGTATAGGATGTTGGGAAATCCAAAAGTTCAATTTCATCAAACGCATCTTCAAATGGAGAACGTTCCAAAGTCGGCAGCTTATATTCCTTAATAGATTCCTGCAGTAATACTATTTGATGATCCATAGGAGCTGAATTGTACAATAAACTTGCCAAAATCAATAACTGATTTTTGGTTTTCCCTGTATCACGAAAAGCACCAATGAAAATCAAAATTTTCAAACTTTCCAATCCAATTCTTATCCGGTTGCAAAAATCTTCCAACGAAACATATTTCCCATTCAACTCGCGTTCTTTTAAGATAGCTTCGGCTAATTTAATGGGTAATCCCTGCAAATGCATAAACCCCAGATAAACATCTTTTCCATACAAAGTGGTGGTAAATTCACTTTTATTCACGCATGGATTATGGATAGTCGCGCCAGCCATTCTCGCTTCATGCACATAGACTTCGGTTCTGTAAAAGCCGCCCTGATTGTTGATCACAGCAACCATAAATTCAATGGGATAATAGACTTTCAAATACAAACTTTGGTAGCTTTCCACGGCGTAGGAAGCCGAATGTGCTTTGCAAAAGGAGTAACCCGCAAAAGATTCTATCTGTCTGTAGATTTCCTGACTTAACGTTGGTGAGTGTCCTTGTTTGGCACAGCTGTCAAAAAAATGATCTTTTACTTTCTGCAAAGCTGCGCGAGACCGTCCTTTGCCACTCATGGCTCTCCGAAGAATATCGCCATCGGCAGCGGGCAATCCTCCATAATGCAAAGCAATTTTAATCACGTCCTCTTGATATACCATTATGCCATAGGTTTCCCCTAATTGCTCTTCAAAAACCTTATGGAAATACTCAAATTGATTCGGATTGTTGTGCCTGAAAATATATTCCTTCATCATTCCGGACTTGGCGACACCGGGACGAATGATTGAAGAGGCAGCTACTAATATTTTATAATTGTCACATTTTAATCGTCTCAATAAACCACGCATTGCCGGGCTTTCGATATAAAAACAACCTATCGTTTTTCCTTGTGCTAAATAGGTATTGGCTTTGGCTTCATCCTTTGATATTGAAGTATCGCGAATATTAATTCTAAGGCCTCTGTTTTTTTCAATCAGTTTCACCGTATCGTCGATATGACCAATGCCACGCTGGCTTAAAATGTCAAACTTTTCAAAACCAATTGCCTCGGCTACGTGCATGTCAAAAAGCACAATTGGAAAACCTTTGGGAGGCATTTCGAGTGGTGTGTAATTGGTAATAGGTTCTTCAGAAATTAAAATTCCACAGGAATGCATACTGCGCTGGTTGGGATATTTTTCCATCATCATTCCAAATTCCTGCACTTGCTTCACCACACTGTTGGTTTGTTGCAACCGCATCGGATTTTTGGCCAAATGATCTAATTCCTCTTTTGGTAATCCAAATACTTTGCCCACTTCTCTGAAAATGGAACGGTATTTAAACTCGACATTAGTGCCACAAAAAGCCACATTCTCATAACCGTATCGATTGAAGATATATTCCAGAATAACGTCTCTTTCCTGCCAGGACCAATCAATATCAAAGTCAGGTGGACTTTTGCGGTTTAAATTCAAAAAACGTTCAAAATACAAATCCAGTTCAATAGGGCAGATGTCTGTTATTCCCAAACAATACGCAATGATGGAATTTGCTCCGCTTCCTCTTCCAATATGCAAAAAACCCCTGCTATTGCTATAACGGATAATATCCCAGGTAATCAAAAAATAACCACTGAACTGCAATTCATCAATGACTTTGAGTTCTTTTTCTACCCTGTTCAAAGCAGCCGGATGGTTGTCTCCATACCGCCATTTCATTCCTTGATGTGCCAAAGTAGTCAGCAAAGCAATGTCACTTTCGCTAGAATTAGTGTAATGCTTTTTGTTTTTGGGAGTATCAAAATCATATTGAAAATCACAACTGTCAATAATCATCTGGGTATTGGCAATTATTTGCGGATAGTCTTTGTAAACGGCTAAAATTCGCTCAACCGAAACCATCACTTCACTAGTTGTGGCACAATCCGAGTCAGTAAGTTTGGAGAGTAATGTGTTGTTATCAATTGCCCTGAGTATTTTATGCAACTGATATTCTTTTTTGGTTCGAAAAGTAACAGGCTGCAAAATAACCAATCGTGAAAGGTCTCCCTTATAACTAAAAAGCTGCCCAACTTCTTCCGGACGAATTCCAATATATTCATTGGATTTCAATTCACTGGGTGCATTTTCAAAAGAATAAATTACAAATACCGATTCAAATTCAGGAGCGCGTAGAGGCAGAGGAGTGTTATTGAAATTATGATGCGTCAAAAACCGATTCATTTCCGCTAGTCCGCTGGTATTTTTAGCCAAACCAATATACCGAAAGGCATTGCCACAGCGAAATTCCATTCCTACTAGTGGTTTTATATTCACCGCTTTACATTGAGTAATAAAATCATAAATTCCGGTTACCGTATTAATATCAGTAAGTGCCATAGCAGTAACTCCACATTGTGTTGCTTTTTCAATAAGCTTTTCCAATGGAATTGTTCCATAACGCAGCGAATGAAAGGAATGGCAATTGAGGTACATAATATTCTTAATTTTTAATCAGATCACTCCACCTTCTTTAGGATTGGAGTAAGAAAATTTAATTTGTGATAATTTGCATAATTCGTAGTTAGAAAAAATATCAGGGAGAATCATTATAATCGGTGGCAGAAATTTTATTTCTTTTCAAAATAATATCCTTTGTATTAGGCTTCATAATAGCTCCAGCACATCGCATGACCGCATCAAAGCCATAACGACTTTTCATTTTATCCATAGCTGCATAAAGCGATAACATTTCCTGAGTATCTTCAAAAAGGTTAATTTGGTAAGTCCCTCTAACCAAACCGCTAAAACGAATTCCAACCAATCGCAAACGCATTCTTCGTTGATAAACGCTATCAAATAACCCGAGTACTTTCTGTGTGAGTACATGATCTGCTGAGGTATAGGCAATTTTACACTGTTTGGTTTCCGTGTCAAAATTGGCATACCTGATTTTAACCACAACGATCGAAGTTAACCACTCTTCGGAGCGTAACTGAAAAGCCAGTTTCTCCACCATACCGTTTAAAATGGCTTTAAGCTTTACAATATCAATGGTATCTTGGGTAAAAGTATGCTCAGTTGAAATGGATTTTCGTTCAGTATAAGGCTCTACGGGATTATGGTCGATACCATTGGCTTTTTTCCATAATTCAACTCCATTTTTTCCAATCATGCGTTGCAAAACTTCAGCCGGCATTTCAGATAAAGTTTGTATGGTTCGAATACCTATTCGGGATAATAACTGAAAAGTAACATCACCGACCATCGGAATTTTTTTTATAGATAATGGATTCAAAAAAGATTGAACCTGATCTTCTGGAATATCCAAATTTCCTTTGGGTTTTCCTTCTCCAGTTCCAATTTTGGAAACGGTCTTGTTGATCGATAAAGTATAACTAATGGGTAATCCGGTTTCTTTGAAAACACGCTGGGCTAGTTCATTCGTCCATTGATAACAGCCATAAAACCGATCCATTCCGGTAATGTCCAGATAAAATTCGTCAATACTGGCCTTTTCCATAATTGGAGCATTTTCCTGAATCACTTCAGTTACCGTATGAGATAATTGAGAATAGCGCTCCATATCTCCTTTAATCACTTTTGCCTGCGGGCAAAGTTTAAGAGCCATAGAAGTAGGCATAGCGGAACGCACTCCAAATTTTCGGGCTTCATAAGAACAGGAAGCCACAACACCACGATCGCCGCCGCCTATGATTAAAGGAATTCCATTCAATTGAGAATTATTCAATCGTTCACAGGACACAAAAAAAGTGTCCAAATCCATATGTACAATTGCCCTTGTCATTTCACTTGTTTTTGAGTAAACAAAATTAGTACAGATAAGGACAATTTTTTATATATTTGTTGTTCCAAATTATAACAAAGTACTTATGTCCTTATTTTCAGACAACATACGCGCGTTACGGGTTAAACACGAAATCACCCAGGAAAAAGTAGCAGAAAGCCTTATGATTACTAGGAGTAGATATGTTAAGTATGAAGATGGCAGTTCGGAACCACCTTATGAAATATTGAAGAAAATAGCACAATATTTTCAAATTAGCATTGACTTATTATTGTCAGTTGATATCCGAAAAATTGATGTCGAGACATTAATAAAACTCGAAAATAACCGTTTGGTTTTACCCATTCAGGTAGATCAATTCGGAGAAAATCAAATAGAAGTCGTCACTCAAAAAGTAAAAGCAGGTTATTTAAGCGGTTATGCTGATCCAGAATATATCGAACAATTACAGCAAATTTCGTTGCCTTTTTTAGGAGCGGGAAAATATCGCGGATTTCCAGTAGAAGGAGATTCGATGCCGCCACATGAGGATGGCGATATCATAATTGGTCGGTATGTAGAAAATTTAGGTGAAGTCTTGGATGGTAAGACGTATATTTTTATAACCAGAAACGAAGGAATGGTTTATAAACGATTAAACAAAAACAAAAAGAATGAGCTTGTAGTTTCTTCGGATAATTACTTTTATCCAGCCTATGAAATAAAAGCTTCTGATATTTTAGAAATTTGGGAGTACCAATGCAGTATTGCACGAAGCGATAAAAAATCCGAAGCATTGGAAAGCATGAGTATCAAGAATATGTTTGTTGAGCTCAAAAATGAAATAAAAGAAGTTAAAGAGAGTATTGCATCATCACTTTAAAACGATTAAAACTTTCATATGAAATCAAAGTACAATTTAAATAGGTTTGTAGAAGCACAAAAAAATACCTATTCGACTGCTTTACTTGAAATTCAGCAAGGAAAGAAGCAATCGCATTGGATGTGGTTTATATTTCCACAAATAAAAGGTTTGGGATTTACAGATTATAACATATTTTATGGAATTGAGAATTTAGAGGAAGCACAGGAATATTACAATCATCCCATTTTAGGCAAGCGCTTAATTGAAATTACCAATGCGTTGTTATTACTCGAAAACAAAACAGCACTCGAAATCATGGGACATCCCGATGAAAAGAAACTAAGATCATCTATGACTTTGTTCAGTTTATTGCCAAATGTTTCAGATTGTTTTCAATTAGTTCTTCAAAAATATTATGACAACAAAAAAGACGATAAAACGCTACAAATTATTACAGGATTAAATAGCAAATAAAGTCATTTTCGCTATTTAGTTAAACTAATAATTATATTAAAGAAAGATAATTACTTTCCGATACAAAAATTAGCAAAGATATTCCCCAACAACTCATCATTTGAAACCTGCCCGGTAATCAACCCAAATTGATATAAAGCTTCACGAATATCCAAAGCAATCAAATCACTGGAAAGATTTGTTTCTAGACCATATTTCACATTCTGAATTTCATCTAAAGCTTTTAATAAAGAATCGTAATGTCTTGTGTTGGTTACAATTGTCTCATTATTTCGTAATGCTCCGGTATTGACAAACGAAAGCAATTCATTTTTTAAATCATCAACACCAATCTTTTCTTTAGCAGAAATATAAATAGTTGTTGGGTGTTGGCTATCAGTTGTTAATTGTTGGTTGATTATTGATTGTTCCTGCTGTGAAAGTTTATCCGATTTGTTGACAATAATTAAAATCGCTTTTTGTGGAAACTTGTTTTTTATTTTTCCAATTTCAACTTTTAATGAGTTTAGTTTACTATCAACAAGCAACTGATAACCATCAACTAAAAATAAAACCACCTGAGCCTGATCTATTTTCTCGAAAGTTTTCTGAATTCCAATGCTTTCTACATAATCTTTAGTTTCACGTATTCCGGCCGTATCGATGAAACGGAAACCAATTCCGCCAATAACCAACTCATCTTCAATTGTATCACGTGTAGTTCCTGCAATTTCCGAAACAATAGCGCGTTCCTCGTTCAATAAAGCATTCAGTAATGTCGATTTTCCAACATTGGGTTCCCCCACAATGGCAACAGGAATACCGTTTTTAATCACATTTCCAACAGCAAACGAATCAATTAAACGTTTAAGAACAAATTCAATCCGGTTTAATAATTCATGAAATTGCGTTCTGTCAGCGAACTCTACGTCTTCTTCGGCAAAGTCCAATTCTAATTCGATTAACGAAGCAAAATTCAAAAGTTCCTCTCTTAACTTGGCAATTTCGTTAGAGAAACCACCACGCATTTGTTGCATTGCAATTTGATGGGAAGCTTCATTGTCTGACGAAATCAAATCAGCTACCGCTTCTGCTTGTGACAAATCCAATTTGCCGTTCAGGAAAGCTCGTAAAGTAAATTCACCGGGTTCTGCCATGCGACAACCTTTTCGCAATAATAACTGAATAATTTGCTGCTGAATATAAGTCGAACCATGACACGAAATCTCAATAGTGTTTTCGCCTGTATAGGAATTGGGATTTTTAAAAATGGAAATCAACACCTGATCCAGTGTTTTCTCTCCATCCACAATATGTCCCAAATGTAGCGTATGTGTTTTTTGTTTAGTTAAATCTTTGTTCTTTATAGACTTAAAAACCGAATTAGCAATAGTAATGGCATTATCTCCAGAAACTCGGATTACAGCAATGGCGCCTGCTCCCGAAGCAGTCGCGAGTGCAACTATAGAATCGTTTTTAATCATAACTAAAAAATTTCTGCAAAAGTAAACATTTTTTTTGGCTTTAGTCTTTAGTGGTTAATCCTGCTTTCAACACATCTAATTAATTAAAGACTATTACCAAAAAACTCCAACTGACAATTATCATACTCTATCTGTAGTAAATTTTGTAACTTTATATATAATATGGATTTTCAATTAAATAAAATAAGTATGAAGAAGATATTGTTTCCAACGGATTTTTCAGACGTTTCGCAAAACGCGTTCATTTATGCTCTAAAATTGGCCGAAGTCTTAAATGCCGAAATAATAACCCTGCATGTTTACGCGGTAGATTCACCACAATTTATAGACATATCTGCTTATTTACAAAAAATTTATGGGCGTAAAGAGTTGCGTGATTTTGAAAATTACAAAGACGAAATCCCCGTTTTAAGAAGCATTGCCGAAGCCAATAATCTAAGCCATGTTCCTATCAAAAACGTTCTGATTCAAGGGAATTTGATTGCAGAAATCCTAAAGTTTTCCAAAAACGAACAAATAGATATTATTGTTACCGGAACCAAAGGAATTACCCAGTTGCGCCAAATATTTTTCGGCACCACCACGACCAAAATTATGGACGAAGCCCAAACATCGGTACTGGCTATACCGGGAAAATGCCAATTCCAGCCGATCGACAAAATACTTTTCACCACGAGATACCACATCGATGACATAGAAATTTTAAAAAAAGTAAACGATTTAGCCAAACTGTTGAATGCGCATGTCGATTGCCTTAATATCAAACCTGCACATAAGGCTTACAATGATGACTTTATAGTCGATTTCAAAAACGTTTTCAAAGACCAAAACGTTGCTTTCCATTCCGTTATAAGTGACGATGTCGAGGGAGCGATTTTAAATTTTATTCAGCAAAACCAAATCAAAATGATAGCCGTTCACACCAGACATAAAGGCTTTTTTGAAAAATTATTTCAAGTAAGCCTTTCCAAAAAGCTAGCGATAGATATTAATATTCCATTATTATCCGTTAAATAAATACAAACGTTCTAAATAAGTTGGGAGTGACCCCGTTGAGCAAAGGGGCTTACTTATAGCAACGCATATACAGCCCCTTTGCTCAACGGGGTCGGGCTATACGCGCTACTTCGGTAGCCAGCTGCTATCCCTCACGCAATCTCAGAACACGACAACTTTTGGGATTAAAAGAAGGACCGCAAATCAAATACGAAACGAATAACATTACTAAAACTTTTAAAATCACATACAATGAAAAAGATATTATTTCCAACCGATTTTTCTGATGTCGCTAATAATGCTTTTATACACGCTTTAGAATTTGCCAATATCGTCAAAGGAGAACTTGTGTTATTGCATACTTTTGAATTGCCAATTATTGAGAGCCCTTTCACACCAGACAATTATTATACACTTTATGATTCAATGCAGTTGGGACAGTTTGATGCGTTCAAAAATCAAATTCCGAAACTTCGTGAATTAGCCCAACAACGACATCTGGAAAATATTAAACTAAGCCACAAACTCGTAGAGGGAGATTTGATTTACAGTATCCGAAGAGCCATAGAAGAAGAAAATATTGATTTTGTAGTCATGGGAACTTCTGGTGCTACAGGCTGGGAAGCTTTTTTTATTGGTTCCAATACCGGCGCAGTTGTATCCGCAGTAAATGTTCCAGTACTAAGCGTACCCATCGAAGCCGAATTTACCAAAGTTCAAACTATTGGTATTACAACTCGCTTTCGAGAAAAAGACAAAAAAGCTTTGAAACAGGTATTGAAAATTGCCAAGAAAGCAAATGCAAACGTAAAATGTTTGTATGTGAAAACCAGCAAATCGGATGTAACCGAGGAAACTATTAATGAATGGAAACAGCAGTTCGAAAGTGAAAGTGTCCAATTTTTAATTACAAACAGTGATTTGGTCAAAGAAACTATTTTGGATTTCATTTCTAATAAAAATATAGACATTTTGGCTATGATTACCCATAAACGAAACTTCTTTTCAGAATTGTTTAACCCAAGCCTAGCTCAAAAATTCTCAAATATTTCAACAGTCCCAATTCTAGCAATGCATGAAGAGGAATAAGATCACAGAATTTAGATTTTAGAAAGCAGTTTGTAGGTGAAATTTATACCAAGTACACTAATCCTAACAGGTTTTAAAACCTGTTAGGCATTTACTTCTGGTAGTTTCTAAATACTTTTCACTTTCCAAGAATAAAAGCTAAGATCCAAAAGCCAATCGCCAGTCGCCAAAGGCCCAAAAGCTTTCAAAATTACTTACATTTGTATATCAGTAAAAGAAAAAATGGAAGTATACAAAAGCAATAGTAAAGAACATTCACAGGATTTAAAGGCAATCAATTCTAAATACAATACAATCAGTTTTTTTAGGTTTATAAGTGTTATACTTTTATTAGCAAGCCTATTCTATTACATAAAAACCAGTGAAACAGTATTTGTCATAACAGCAATTATACTATTTGCTGGTTTTATTATTCTGATGCGAATTCATTCTAAATTATCATTTCAGAAAAAAGTAAAAACCGCCCTCGTAGCTATCAACGAAAATGAAATCACCTATTTAGAAAGAAAATCACTCCCATTTGAAAATGGTGCCGAATTCAATGATTTTCATCATCCTTATGCTTATGATTTGGATATTTTTGGCGAGCATTCATTATTTCAAAATTTAAATAGAACCGCCACTTTCATTGGAAAGAAAACCTTGGCGAAACAACTTTTAACACTTTTGCCAAACGATGAAATATTAAAAAATCATAAAGCAGTACAGGAATTAAGAGAGAAATTAAATTGGCGTCAAGAATTTTTGGCTTTCGCCAAAATCGGACAGGACAGCGAATCATTTTACAAAACCTTACTGAAATGGAGTGTTTTCAACAGCAAGCCTTTGTCTAAAGTAGCTGTAATAATTTCATATTTATTTCCAGCGTTGTTCTTCGGATGTTTTTTAGGTTATTTATTGACTTCTAATCTTGTTTTGCTGAAATATGTGTCGGTTTTATTTGTAATTAATCTAACCATTTTGGGCAATTTCACGAAACGAATTCAAATGGAAATTGCTCAATCTGATAATATTAACAAGATCATAAGTCAATATAGTTTATTGGTTCAGAAAATTGAAAATGAAAGTTTTCAATCCGAAAAGTTAATTGCTTTACAACAGAAGCTATATTTTAAAAACCAGAAAGCGAGTCTACATCTTCAAAAATTAGCCGAGTTATTTTCTAAGATGGAAAGTATTGGGAATTTTGTGACAGCCATATTGTTTAATGGAACTTTTCTGTTCAATATTCATGTTTTAAAAGCAATGATTGCCTGGAAAAAGGAGCATGCAATTGTACTAGAAGAATGGCTGGAAGTCATCGGTGAATTTGAAATGCTCAATAGTTTGGCGAATTTTGCTTACAACAATCCTGATTTTGTTTATCCAACACTAAATTCTGATTATGAAATTGAGTTTTCAAATCTCAGTCACCCTTTGCTAAATCCAGCAACTAGAGTAGGGAATGAGGTGCAGTTTCAGCCGCAATCGTTTATGATTCTGACCGGTTCAAATATGTCTGGGAAAAGTACTTTTTTGAGAAGTTTAGGAATAAATATGGTGCTTTCAGGAATGGGTTCACCCGTTTGTGCGAGTAAGGCAAATGTACATCCGTTGCCAGTCTTGGTTTCGATGCGACTTTCCGATTCTTTATCGGACAGTGAATCGTATTTCTTCGCTGAAATCAAGCGTTTAAAACAAATCATGGACGAATTGGAAGATAATCCTGCTTTTGTTCTTTTAGATGAAATTTTAAGAGGAACCAATTCAGACGACAAACGCAACGGAACAATTGAAGTGGTTAAAAAAGTAATTGCCAAAAAAGCCATCGGAGCCATTGCGACGCACGATATTGAGGTTTGTCTAACCACCAATGAATATCCAAATATTCTAACCAACAAATGCTTTGAAGTCGAAATCAATAATAATGAATTACACTTTGATTACAAGCTCCGTGATGGTATTTGCAAAAATAAAAGCGCCACTTTTCTAATGCAAAAAATGGGAGTGATTTAGAAAGAAATTTCAGTTGGTAGTTTTCAGTTGGCAGTTTTTTTAGACAAGAAAAGATGTTAACTAACTTTTTGTCGTAACATTGGTTTTAAGTAACTTTTGAGTGTTATTTTTGCACTTTAATTCATATCGTTATCGTATTTTACATCGTAATTCGTAAATCCCAAATCGTAAATCCAAAATGACACGAGACCATTATATTCCCTTTAATAAGGAATTCTTACTCGAGCAACAACTTGCAGCTTTCTCTGATGACCCTAAAAAGGTTGATAATTATAAGAAGCTATTCGATATTATAGAACATTACTATCATTACGAAGCTTTTAATCTTAATCGAAAGCTAAAGAAAAATTATGCCTTATTTGATCCAGATTTAAGTCAGCATGAAAAAGAAAATTTTATAGGGAAAAGTGATTTTTCGGTTTTCAAAGAAACACTTTTAAAGGTTCTGGATCATAGTAATTACACTCGTATTGATAAAGAAACGCTGGACAAAGCACTCCAAAATTCAGACTTAATTGGTTTGGATTTGACGATTGATTTCAATGCCTTCAAAGATTATGAATTGTATGTTCGTGGTGAACATAAAGCTAAAGAGAAAGTGACAAAATTCTTTTTTTGGAAAAAAGAAGTAGAAATTGAATACTATGATCGTGTGATGGTTTACCTCAATTATAGCGACACTGATTATTTGAAAGAGAAAAAAGTAAAACTAAAAGGTATTCCAATTGAGCCAGGTTCAATCGCTTTGAAAATATTCAAACGCGTTCCTAAAAATGACCTGGAAACGATTTTTCCAAATGCCATACCAAAAATGTCTACGACAGACAAACTGCTTTTGTGGGTTCCTGCTATTTTTGGTGGAGTTTCACTATTAAGTGCTAAAGTAATCCCTGCTTTGGTTGGTATGTACAGAGCGTATCAAACAGGAGAAGCTATTGATTTATTAAATAGCAAAACCTCTTTAAATCAAGGCTTAATCGCGTTGGGAATTCTATCTGCTTATTTATTTCGTCAATACAATAACTATGTGAATAAGAAAATAAGATATTCTAAAATGCTTTCAGATAGTTTGTATTTCAAGAATTTAGGAAATAATAGTGGTGCTTTTTACTCACTGCTCAATTCATCCGAAGAAGAAGTATTAAAGGAAACTATTTTGGTTTATTCTTTTTTAGACAAAAGCGAAAAGCCTTTATCGGCAGAAGAATTGGATTCTCAAATTGAATCGTGGTTTCTCTCAGAATTGAATACCAGTTTGGATTTTGATGTAAAAGATGCTTTAGCTAAATTAAAAAATATTGGTCTTGGCAAGGAAACGAATGGAAAATGGGAGATTATTTCATTAGAAGAATCTCTGGTTCAAATTGATGCGTTGTGGGACGGAGTTTTTGATTATAATTAGAAATGTACTTTTAGGAATATTTTTTTAGCTCAAATTATCATCAATGAATTGTGCCTAAAAACTACTTATGATTTCCCATAACAAAATTGTTTGATAAAATTTAACTTCCTTGTAATAATTAAGAAGAAAATTGAGTTTAAATCAATAGAACTTTAAAAAATATTAATAGGGAAAATATGGAAAGAAAAATAGTAGTTTTAATAGCATTTTTTATAATAACCGTTTCTTGTTCTAGTGATGATGATGAGAACGGGAATATAATAGATAGAAATCCAATCACTAATAATCAGAAATCATTAGGAACTTCTTCTCATGATTTATTATCTGATGATACTTTCAAAAGTATGGTTATCGAAGTGGCTTATGTTCAGGGATATGAACCTTCCGCGACGACGATTAATAATTTAGTTAGTTTTTTAAATGAGCGACTCAATAAACCTCTTGGTATAAATGTTGTAAAAACTCCAATTATTTCACCCGGAAAAACAACGTTTAGCAATCAGGATATTATAGCAATTGAAGATGCTAATAGAACAAAATACAATACCTCGAATCAAATTGCAGTCTGGGCTTTTTTCGTTGATGGAGACTCAGATGGGAATACTACAAATAGTTATGTTTTAGGAACTTCTTACAGAAATACTTCTTTTGTAATTTATGAAAAAACTGTTCAGGGACTAAGTGATAGTCCTTTTGAACCTAACAGAAGTTTACTCGAAACGACTGTGGTTGAACATGAGTTTGCACATTTACTTGGGTTGACTAACTTAGGAGCCAAAATGCAAACCAATCATGAGGATGCTGAACATCCAAAACATTGTAATGTAGAAAGTTGTTTAATGTATTGGGAATCAGAATCTGGTAATAGTATCGGTAATATGATTTCGGGAGGAACGATACCAAAACTGGATGCGCAGTGTATAGCAGATCTCAGAGCTAATGGCGGAAAATAGATAGAGGAACAAAAATAAAAGTCAAAAAAAAACCAAAACTCTGGTTAGGAAGTTTTGGTTTTTCGGGTATAAAAAATGGTTTTGGTTAGTTTCGTATTTTAGGATAACTAGCTGTTTAGCATTACTGGCATTACAAGCATCGTTACAGTTTCGCCTTCTTCCAATCCGTCAATAGGAGTAAGGATTCCGGCTCTATTCGGTAATGACATTTCAAGCATAATCATATCTGATTGTAAGTTGTTCAACATTTCTGTCAAGAAACGAGAGTTGAAACCAATCTGCATATCATCTCCTTGATAATCACAAGTCAATCTTTCTTCTGCTTTGTTTGAGTAATCTATATCTTCAGCAGAAATATTCAATTCAGCACCAGCTACTTTCAAACGAATTTGGTGTGTAGTTTTGTTTGAGAAAATTGCAACACGACGTACTGAACTCAAAAATTGAGAACGATCCATCATCAATTTGTTTGGATTCTCTTTTGGAATAACCGCTTCGTAATTTGGATATTTTCCATCAATTAAACGACATAGTAAAATGTAGTTATCAAAAGAAAAAGTCGCATTCGAATCGTTATATTCTATTTTTACTTCAGCATCAGATGTGCTTAGGATACTTTTTAAAATGTTCAAAGGTTTCTTTGGCATAATAAACTCAGCGACTTGAGATGCTTTTACATCAGAGCGAGCATATTTTACCAATTTGTGAGCATCTGTTGCCACAAAAATTAAACCTTCTGGAGAAAACTGGAAGAAAACCCCAGACATCACCGGACGTAAATCATCATTTCCAGCTGCGAAAATAGTTTTACTAACCGCAGTTGCCAAAACATCTGCAGGAACTAATGTTACTGATGGTTCGTCTAAGTTTACTGATTTTGGGAATTCTTCTCCAGGAGCGTACGCTAAAGCATATTTACCTGAATTAGAGCTAATTTCTATAGTGCTGTTTTCTTCAACTGTAAATGTCAGCGGTTGCTCAGGAAAAGTCTTAAGGATTTCCAATAATAATTTTGCAGGAACCGCAACGCTACCTACGCTTGTAGAGTCTATTGTTAATGTAGCAGACATAGTAGTCTCTAAATCCGAAGCCGAAACAGTTAATTCGTTATTATTTAATTCAAATAAGAAGTTGTCTAAAATAGGCAAGGTATTATTGCTATTAATGACACTACCTAAAACTTGTAATTGTTTTAATAAGTACGAACTCGATACTATAAATTTCATCTGTATTGTTTTGTTTTTAATGGTGTACTATTTTTTAAATAAAATTAGCTATACACTTTACAAATATATTGTAAACTATTCTAGTATTGCAAATTTTTTATTAACATCTAATTGCTATATTTTCTTTTTCTTAAGAATGTAAATGCAAGGCCAAATAGCAATAAAATAAGGATTGGAAGCCCGATAGTTATGAATTGTGTAAAAGTATAGTTTTCATATACTTTTTCTTTATCCAATAAAGGCAAATCAAGATCTTTTCCTCTAATGTTAATAAGTCCGGTATCATCTAATAAATAATTGACGCAATTTATCATAAAATCTTTGTTGTCATATAAATTGCCGGATCGTTGATCATAACCCAATTCGACTGGCTGTCCAGTTTTATCTAATTGGTTTTTGATAATATCACCATCAGCAATTATGATCATTTTGCTGTCTTTTTCATTGTTTAAAAATGATTTGTCATCAAATGGCAATACACGATTTTCAAACATCGAATGAAAAGAACCTTCTAATAAAACCGCCATTGGAATATTTCCTTTATTCAAATAATCCGCTGGGGAAGTTTGTTCCGAAACTATATTCAGGCTGATTTGGACAGGTGTTCCTATTTTTTTGGAATAAGGTGAAGATTGAAGTAATACTGTTTTTTTTATCCCGTTTTTCAAAGTATCCATTGCATTGGCAAAATCAAATTTGATTCCGCCCAAATTTTTCACAATAGCATGTTTGCTGATCGGATACACTTGAGGCGCAAATTTCCAGTTGAAATCCTGATAAGTTGTACCGCTTCCTTGCTCGCCACTGGCCAATTTTATTGGACTTCCTTGTTCATCCTTAACTAAGTCAGGATTGATACGAACTCCGTATTTAAAGAACAAATCATTCAAATTCAAATCTTTTGGAAAAGCTAATGTTGCACCAGTTGGATTGTAAAGGCTGTCCATTTCGGCATTAACCTGATCGATTAACCAAAGCGTTTTTCCGCCATGAATGATGAATTGATCTAAAACAAGTTTTTCTTCATCAGTAAAAGCTTCCGTTGGCTTAGCGATTACAGCTAAATCATAATCTTGTAATGATTTTAAAGTTCCGGTTGGATTTTTAGCAACCGAATCCAACGTAAAAGGACCAATAAAATAACTCTCACGAACCTGCATCAGGAATTTTGCGATGTAGCGTTCTGGTAATTCTCCGTTTCCTTTTATAATAGCAACTTTCTTTTGTTTTCCTTTAGAGATTTTATTAATTCCATCTGCTATTGAATATTCCAGATGTTGTACAGAACCAATTACCTTTTGTGTAGTATTGGTTCCCATAATGTTCTTCAATAATGGGATATTAACCTCTTTATTATTGTAAACTGCAATTGCCCAAGGAAAAACCATCGACTGAGATTGCTTTCCTTTGTCATCAACTGTTATATTTATTGGAGTAAGACCTTTTCGATACAACTCTTTAATTTTATCCATACTTTCGTCTTTGTTTTCCAAAGGATCAACAAATTCGATAATGATGTTAGAATTATATGCTTGAAATTCTTCCAAAAGTTGTTTCGATTCCAGTTGTAAACGTCTGAATTCAGCGGGAAGCTCACCTTGTAAATATACTTTTATAGATAATGGGGCTTTTACCTCTTTAATAATTTTTAAAGTAGTAGGCGAAAGGGTATAACGATGATCTTTCGTTAAATCAAAACGATGAAAAAAGAAATTGCTAATAATATTTAAAAGGAATATAACCGCAACAGTAATCAATAACGATTTGGAGTTTTTTATATTGAATGCTTTCATTACGACTTGATAGATTTTAAATTAAAAACTGTAAAAGAAAGGAACAAAACTGCGATGCTGACAAAATAGATTACATCCCGTGTATCAATAACTCCGCGGCTCATACTTTTATAATGATCCTGCATTCCAAAATATTCAATAAATGAAGAAAAACTTGGTAAGATTGAAGCTAGTCCTTGAAATCCAAAATAGAAAAAGAAACACAAAAACACGGCAATAATAAATGAAACAATCTGATTTTCAGAAACTGATGAAGTGAAAATCCCAATAGCTGAATAAGCCGCAATCAAAAATAATAGTCCAAAATATGATCCAAGCGTACTTCCCATATCTATATTTCCTTCAGGAGAACCCAGATTCCAAATGACTCCTACATAAATAAATGTTGGAATAATTGCCATTATGATTAATAGAAAAGCACCTAGAAATTTTCCATTTACAATTTCCCAAAGACTAATAGGTTTTGTTAGCAACAATTCAAGCGTGCCTTGCTTTTTTTCATCCGAGAAACTGCGCATGGTTACGGCTGGAATTAAGAATATTAATATCCATGGAGCTAAAGTGAAAAAAGGTGTTAAATCGGCAAATCCAGTGTTTAAAACATTATAATCTCCTTCAAATACCCAAAGAAACAGTCCGTTTCCAATTAAGAAAAGGGCAATTACCAAATATCCAATTGGTGATCCAAAAAAGGATTTTATTTCGCGAAATACGATTGACTTCATTTTATTTATTTAAAAGTTTAAGGTTTAAAGTTTAATTCAACGAAACTAATTTATTGACGCTCCAAGCCTCAGGTTTTGCATTGAATAATTTTTTTGTAAAATTCCAAACAGAATAGAATAATTCTGAATGCCGGTAATTTTCTAAATCACTTTCTGTTTCCCAATAGCTGTAAGTGAAAAAGATACCCTTATTGTCTTTATCTTGATATAATTCCAAGAAACGATTTCCAGGAGCATTACGTATTTTCTCTTTCATTAATTCGAAGTTTTCTAGAAAAGCAGGGATATTTTCTTCATGAAAACTCATTTTTACTATTCGTACAAGCATATTGTTTTTATTTTTTGTTTAAGACATTATTTTAAACAAATTTTATGGATACCACATCTCTATAATTAAGACCAAGTAATGTACTGGCCGAACCAACAGTTAACGGATTGCTTCTAAAAATTGCTATTTCTAAAAATCCAGCTTCATTGAAAATAGCTAATTTTTCTCCTTCATAATATTTTACGGGATACTTATCCGAAATGGCAATCGCAGAATAATATGGTAAAATATTCTTTATCGTTTGTGTTTTAAAAGCGATTTCATAAGGTCTTCCTTTAGCACATTCCAGGAACTGCTTTTTAGAAATATTAGTCACGGCATTACCAAAATGATCAATATATATGACATTTCCTTTTAGTTGTGTCCCGTCTTCGGCGAGAACTACTTGCAAATCGGTTACTTGTTTTAGGCTTTCAATTTCTTTTCCGATTACACTCAAAGCTCCACCTTTGGCAAGATGGCAAGCAACTTTTACAAAAACATCCAGATCAGTAGCTTCATTATGCAAACGATCGTGGATGGTTATGGTGACAATTTTTTGTGGAATTATCTTTTGCGAAAGCATACTTAATATGCCATTATCAGCTGCAATAAAGAAATGATCGTTCCATTGCATCACCACATGTTTATTTTCTTTATTAATTTCCAAATCGACTCCTATAATATGAACCGTTCCTTTCGGGAAACTATTATATGAAGCTGAAATTATGTAACTAGCTTGTGCTGTGTTAAATGGATCTATGTCATGTGAAATATCAACAATTGAGGCGTCAGAATACTCGGATAGTATTTTCCCTTTCAAAGATCCAACAAAGTGATCTTTTAAGCCGTAATCGGTAGTAAGGGTAATTATTGACATAAAATTGTTTATAACTATTGCGTTTTGGAGTATCCGAAACTTATTTTTTCTTAAATTTGAGAAATGCAAAGCTAAAGTATTTTATACTTTATTTAAACACAATTTCATTTGAATTAAAACAAAATCCATGTCCAGGTTTATTTTTATTTTATTTCTTTTCTCTTATTGTCTAAACGCATTTGGTCAAGAAGTTTCGCCGAATTATAAAAAGGTAAATGATAAAACCGTATTCATTATATCAACTCACGTTGACAAAGACCAAAAGACTGTTTTTTTTAATGGAGAAAAAATTGATTTGTTGCTTAATAATAATCTTTGTGAATTTTTATCACTTAAGCAATCTGATTTATTAAGCGAAGAAATACTGAAAAAATTTAAAGGTATTGCATAATTATTACTAGAGCCCCAAATTCTAGAAAGATGTTTTTTAGTGTATTTCCCATTTAGAAATTAAAAACTGTGATAAGAGTATCGCAGCGTAAAGATCAAATTGATTTAATCTCAATTAATAACTTAAAAACTTCTTATTTTGAACGAAAGAATTATTGAGCTCATCGACATTGCACCAAAAGAATTTTGGGGCACCCACGACTCTCACTTGGAGTCAATCAAGAAATTTTATCCAAAACTAAAAATCGTAGCAAGAGGTACGACTCTAAAGGCATTTGGTGACAAAGATATTTTAGACGAATTTGAAACGCGTTTCCAGCGTCTAATGTTACATTTTACCAGATACAATACTATTGATGACAATGTTATTGAACGAGTGATTCAAAGTGATTCTCAAGAAGAAACACGTGCATTTGGGCATGACAAAATTTTGGTTCATGGTGTAGGCGGTAAAATTATCAAGGCCATGACACCTAATCAGCAATTACTGGTTGATACTGTAGAGAAAAATGATATGGTTTTTGCTGTTGGTCCTGCAGGAACTGGTAAAACATATACCGGTGTTGCGATGGCTGTAAAAGCACTTAAGGAAAAACAAGTTAAGCGTATTATTTTGACAAGACCTGCAGTTGAAGCTGGAGAAAATTTAGGTTTTCTTCCGGGTGATATGAAAGAGAAGCTGGATCCTTACATGCAACCTTTGTATGATGCTTTACGGGATATGTTGCCAAATGAAAAACTGGAAGATTTTATCTTAAAAGGAATTATTCAGATTGCTCCTTTGGCATTTATGCGTGGGCGAACTTTGGATCATGCCTTTGTAATTTTGGACGAAGCGCAAAATACGACACATTCGCAAATGAAAATGTTTTTGACGCGTATGGGTAAGAATGCCAAGTTTATGATTACCGGAGATCCTGGCCAAGTCGATTTGCCGCGAAGAACAATTTCAGGACTTAAAGAAGCTTTGTTGGTCTTGAAAGATGTTGACGGAATAGGTATTATTTATTTGGATGACAAAGATATAGTACGTCACCGATTGGTTAAAAAAGTAATTGACGCTTACAAACAAATCGAAAATAATGATTATTAACAATCGTTTTGATTTTTTAAAAAGGAAGAAACTCAGCTATTAAGTTTCTTCCTTTTTTAATTTATGTTCGTCAATAATTGAGATTTTATTTAAAGTTAATTTATCTACATAATTAAGTTAAATGAATCTTGTAACTAACAGACTTTTTTGGGTATGTTGTTGTAAAACAATAAATTTGCAAGGATTAAAATGAAATTGAAATTAAAATGTTGAAACCAAAATTTAAAGTTATAATAAGCGATTTAGACGGAACATTACTTAACTCAGATCACACAATATCGGCCTATACCAAATCTGTTTTTCAAGAATTACACAAACAAAATTATCTTATTATTGTTGCTACTGGCCGTCACCACATGGATGCTATGTCGATTATCAATAGTTTGGATTTTCCTGTTTATTTAGTTACCTCAAATGGTGCGCGAATCCATTCTCCACAAAAAGAACTTTTATTTTCTTTTGATATGGATGGGAATTCGGTAAAATCAGTTTTGTCATTGGATATTGATCCAGAGATTACCACTGTTTTATTTAAAGAAACAGTTTGGCAAACTTCGAAAACGAATAAAAAATTAAATGCTTTTCAGAAAGATATGGCATATCCACCTCAAGTGGTTGATTTTGCTGAGCTGGATGATTATAACGCTATAAAAATATTTTTCACCCATGATGATCATCAAAAATTAGTGGATCTAAAAGAAAAAATTCTGATGAGCCATTCAGAAGAATTTCATCACGCTTTTAGTTTGCCGATTTGCTTAGAATTTATGGATAAATCAGTGGATAAAAGCGTGGCAATTTCAAAAATACTTGAAATGGAAGGGTATACATTTGAAGACGCTATTTCGTTTGGAGATGGTTTTAATGATGAACGAATGTTGAATGCTGCAGGACTTGGGATCATTATGGGAAATGCCCCGGAAAATTTAAAAGATAAATTGCCTCATTTAGAAGTGATTTCAACTAATAATGAAGATGGAGTGGCAAGATATTTGACAGCGATTTTAGATGGATTCAATTTCACACATTAATAAGTCTAACTATGAATGATTCTTTAGAAAAAATTAAACAGAACTGCATTTCGGGGATTCTGTTTTTATTACCGGTTTTAATTTTATTGATATTAGTAAAAAAAGTATTTGGCTATTTTGCAAAGTTCGGAGAGGGAATTGCTAAGCTGACAGGATTGGATCAGCTTTTAGGTGAAAATGCCGCCAATTTTATGGGAGCTTTGATATTATTCATTTTTGTTTATATCTGCGGTTATTTGGTTCGATTGGCTTTTTTTCAGAGAATTAGTGAAAGTATTGATGCCAAACTTAAAGAGGTAATTCCAGGTTATGAAAAGCATAAAGAAATTGCAACAAAAACTTTGATTAACGAACCAAAAGAAGAAACTGATTTGCCAATTTTAATCAAGTTTGGAGAGTATTGGCAGCCTGGTTTTTTAGTAGAGGAAAATGCTGAAAGTGCAGTTGTGACAACACAAAAAACCGATGGGAATGAAATTTATATCGTACCGGTTCAAAATATAAAAATCCTTAAAGAGACTTCATTAGATCAATTGAAATCAAGCATTAAATCTTCGGGAAAAGGGCTTTTGGCTTGTAAATAGAACTTTTGGTTTTGCTTGCGTTCTCTATTAATTAGTTTTAAATTTGCAACCATAAAAAAATAACAACACAACAAACTACCAATGAGTAATACAATAACCACTACCAATTTTAATTTTCCAAATCAAAAATCTGTTTACCGAGGAAAAGTTAGAGAAGTTTACAATATCAATGACGATTTACTGGTAATGATTGCTACTGACAGGCTTTCGGCTTTTGATGTGGTTTTGCCAAAAGGAATTCCTTATAAAGGTCAGATTTTGAATCAAATTGCAACCAAATTCATGGAATTGACTCAGGATATTGTGCCAAATTGGTTGGTTGCTACTCCAGATCCAAGCGTTGCTGTTGGGCATTTATGTGAGCCTTTTAAAGTAGAAATGGTAATTCGCGGTTATCTTTCAGGTCACGCTGCTCGCGAATATGCTGCAGGAAGAAGGCAAATTTGTGGCGTTACAATGGCAGAAGGTCTAAGCGAAAATGATAAATTTCCTGAACCAATTATTACGCCTACAACCAAAGCAGATAATGGAGAACACGATGCTGATATTTCGAGAGAAGCTATTCTTGAAAAAGGAATTGTTAGTGAAGAAGATTATTTGGTTTTAGAAAAATATACAAGAGCATTATTCCAAAGAGGAACTGAAATTGCAGCTAGTCGTGGTTTGATTTTAGTAGATACGAAATATGAATTTGGTAAAACTAAAGACGGAGTAATCGTTTTGATTGACGAAATTCATACTCCAGATTCTTCTCGTTATTTTTATTCTGAAGGATATCAAGAAAGACAAGCTAATGGCGAAGAACAAAAGCAATTATCGAAAGAGTTTGTTAGACGTTGGTTGATTCAAAATGGATTTCAAGGTCAGGAAGGACAACAAATCCCAAACATGACTGACGAATATATCGAATCGGTTTCGGATAGATATATTGAATTATATGAAAATATTTTAGGGGAAAAGTTTGTGAAAGCTGATATCTCAAATATCAATGATCGTATAGAAAAAAATGTTTTAGCTTATTTGGAGCAAAGATAATAGTCAAATAAAAATTATAAAAAAACCATAATTCATTCATTTGAGTTATGGTTTTTTTATTCTGCAAGGTCTTTTTCATTTACCATTTATGATTTGTAAGAATATGAAAATTAACCATTAAGGAATTAAGGTTCATTAAGATTAAATTTCTTAATCTCTTAATGCTTTAATTTTTATGTCTAACGGTAATTTAATGGAGATAATATCTTAAAAATCTAATGTTTCTATTTAGCCCCGATAGAAGTGGAAATCCTTTTATGCCGGTGTTCGGCATAAAAGATTGAAACGTATAGCGGGTACTATGTTTCTTAAAATGCCTAATGTTTCTGCTCCTAAAAAAACTCTTCACAATGGAAGAGTTTAGATAATTATTTTTTGGTAATGTCTTCAAGAACTGCTTTGTTTTCGTAATTGATGACTTTGATTATGATTTCTTGGTTTTTCTTTGTTTTGCCTTCAATTACGTATAGTTTTCCTTTTTTATAAGGAACGTTACTTTGATCAAAATCAACATCTCCAAGTTTTAGAGTAGTTCTAATATCGGTAGTGTCTATCCATTTTTGAGATAAAATAACAGAAGCCTTATCGGAATAAAAGAAAGGTTTTGTGCTTAAATCTTTTAAAACTCGGGCGTTTGGGAAATAGTTGCAACGGGTATCTTTCCCACTAAATATAGCAGCTACGATAAATAATCCCATTATTAAACCTACTAAATAGTAAGCAAAACGTTGTATGAAGTTCATATTTTAAATTTTCGGCAAAGGTATGGGAAAGTTTACTTAAAAAACAATTAAATTAATGTCGTTATCAGGCAAATCAAACCAATCGCCAATTGCTTTGTTAGTAAGGATTCCGTGATATAAATAAACACCATTTTTTAAGCCTGAGTTGCAACGGATAGCGCTTTCGATTCCGCCATCTTCGGCAATTTGCAACAGATAAGGAGTGATAATGTTGCTGATAGAAAGCGAAGCGGTTTTAGAATAACGCGATGGAATATTGGGTACACAATAATGTAAAACATTACTTTTTACAAAAGTTGGACTTTCGTGAGTCGTTACTTCTGAAGTTTCGAAACAACCTCCGGTGTCAATGCTGATGTCGACAATTACAGCACCTTTTTTCATGTGCTCGACCATGGTTTCGTTGACAACAACTGGGCTACGCTCTAATCCTCTCATAGCGCCAATAGCAACATCGCAACGACGTAATGCTTTGAGTAAAGATTTTTGCTGAATGGTTGAAGTGAAAATTCGTTGATTTAGATTGTTTTGTAAGCGTCTGAGTTTTGTAATTGAATTATCAAAAACCTTAACACTGGCACCAAGTCCTAGAGCTGTTTTTGCTGCGAATTCTCCAGCAGTTCCTGCGCCAAGAATTACAACTTCGGTAGGAGCAACTCCTGTAATATTGCCAAATAAAAGTCCTTTTCCAAATTCATTGGTTATCATTAATTCGGCGGCGATTAATATAGATGCGGTTCCTGCGATTTCGCTTAATGATCGAACGGCAGGGTAGGAGCCGTCTTCATCTTTTAAATATTCGAAAGCAAGTGAAGTTACTTTTTTTCGTGATAAAGCTTCAAAATAAGCTTTTTTTCTTGTTTTTAATTGAATGGCAGAAATTAAGATAGTCTTGGGATTCATCAACTCGATTTCGGCAATTGTTGGTGGCTCTACTTTTAAAATCATTGGACAGCCAAAAACTTTTTTAGTGTCCTGACTAATTTCGGCACCAGCATCAGCATATTCTTTGTCAGTATAACTAGAGCTTAGCCCGGCTCCAGCTTCTATCATTACTCGATGTCCTTGGTAGGTAAGTGAATTCACGGCATCTGGCGTTAAGCAAATGCGTCGTTCCTGATAGCTATTCTCTTTTGGAATTCCTATAAAAAGTTTGCTTTTGTGTCTAGCGATTTCTAGTTTCTCCTCTTGAGGTAGTAATTGTTCTTTTGTGAATGGGCTTATAGACATTGATACATTGAAATTAGTGGTACAATTTACAAAAAAGATTCAAAGTATAAGGTTTTTCAATAGCTTAATTGGTTATGAAAAGGTTACGAATGTTAGATTAAAATCTTTTCCATTTTGATATCGGCCCTTTCGTAAACGCCTGCTTCTACTGGGATTTCCTGAAAACCAAAGCTTTCGTATAAATGTATTGCCGGCAGTAACTTTCGATTAGAATAAAGAATCAATTTTTGAATTTTGTTTTGTTTGGCTTCGGTTATACAGTGTTCCATTAATTTTTTACCAATTCCAAGACCTTGACTTTCTTCGGATACTGCCATTTTGGTTAATTCAAAAGTATTGTCGTCAATTTTCAATAAAGAAACCGTACCGATAATTTGGTTTCTATATTGAGCATAAAAAATCATTCCGCCTTTGTCTATTATTTCTTCCTGAGGATTGGATAAAACTAATTCGTCTTTTGGCTCTACCTTGAAATATTTGTTTAACCAAGCTAAATTTAAAATTTTTATCGCATCCTTAAATTCGGTTGAAAAAGGAATAATGAGTATTTTATAATTTTCTAAACTCATAATTCGAGTTATTTTAATTGTAATAAGCGTTCACCACTTGGAAGCAATTCAATTGTGATTGTAGTATGTAGTTCTGGAATTAAACTTTCAATTTTTTCAGACCATTCAATAAAACACCAATTTCCAGAGTATAAATAATCTTCGACACCCATGTCTAATGCTTCTGTTTCCTTTTTCAATCGGTAAAAATCAAAATGATAGACTGTTTGATTGTTTTGAGTCAGATATTCATTAACTAACGAAAAAGTTGGGCTGCTTGTCGCTTCAGTTACACCCAATGTTTTGCATAATTGTTTGATTAAAGTAGTTTTACCAACACCCATTTCGCCATTAAAGAGGATTACTTTATTTGGGTTTTTATCTAAAATTTGTTGCGCAATTGCTGGTAGTTGTTCAATAGAAAATGTAATTGTCATCTTATAGTATTCGATTTATTTTTTGATTAAAAGACCACGAATTACACAAATTTCCAAAAATAAATATTTTAAAAAGCTTATTTAAATTGGAGAAATCACTTCGGATTTGTGTAATTTGTGGTTTAAAAGTTTAAGGAATTATCTATTTCGGGTTAAAAACAAGAAAAGGAATAATCATTTCTTCTAAAGATATTCCCCCATGCTGATAACTGTTTTTGTAATAACTCACATAATGGTTGTAGTTGTTGACATAAGCCAAAAACAAATCATTTTTTGCAAAAATATATGAACTACTCATGTTGATAGCAGGCAAACCAATTTGTTTTGGCTCTTTTACAGCATACACATCTTTTTGTTCGTAAGTTAAACTACGACCTGTTTTGTAGCGTAAATTTAGACTTGTATTCTTGTCACCAACCACTTTTGATGGATTTTTTACATTAATAGTACCATGGTCTGTGGTTAAAATTAATTTAAATCCTAATTTTTGCGCTTGCTGAATGATTTCTAATAAAGGTGAATTTTTGAACCAGCTCAAAGTCAGGGAACGATAAGCTTTGTCGTCTGAAGCTAATTCTTTTACAACATCCATTTCGGTTTTGGCATGCGAAAGCATATCAACAAAATTATAAACCACTGTAACAAGGTCGTTATCTTTAAGGGATTTAAAGCTTTCGGCAAGTTTTTTTCCGCCAGCCATATTAGTGATTTTGAAATAATCTTCTTTTAAATCCAATCTCAGGCGTTTTATTTGAGCAGTTAAAAATTCTGCTTCATATAAATTTTTACCTCCTTCGTCCGGATCATTTTTCCAATATTGCGGGAATTGTTTTTCCATTTCAAGAGGTGTTAATCCTGAAAAAATGGCATTTCTTGCATATTGGGTAGCCGTGGGAAGTATTGAAAAGTAAGGTACTTCTTTTTCGAGTTTATAATAATTAGAAACTACATTCTCAAATGATTTCCACTGGTCGTAACGCAAGTTATCGATAACAACAAAAAGAACTGGTTTGTCTTTTTTTAGCTCAGGAACAACTAATTCCTTGAATAAATTATGAGATTGTATTGGTTTATCTGCCTTTGGTGCAAACCAATCTTCATAATTACGTTCTATGTATTTTCCAAACTGAGAATTGGCTTCGACTTTTTGAGACTCCAGAATTTCAATCATTCCCTGATCGTTGATATTTTCAAGTTCTAATTCCCAAAATATCAATTTTTTATATAATTCTACCCAATCTTCATAGGAGTTGACCATTGCCATTTCCATGGTTATTTTTCGGAATTCTTTTTGATAATCTAAGGTCGTTTTTTGAGAAATCAGTCGTGAATTATCTAAGTTTTTCTTTAAACTCAATAAAATCTGATTTGGATTTACGGGTTTTATAAGATAATCGGCAATTTTGGAACCAATTGCTTCTTCCATAATATATTCCTCTTCGCTTTTGGTAATCATTATCATCGGAATGGAAGATTTTTTTTCTTTCATTTCAGATAATGTTTCCAAACCGCTCATTCCAGGCATATTTTCGTCAAGAAAAACAATATCAAAATTGTTTTCGTCAAAAATATCTATAGCATCGCGTCCATTATTACAAGTGGTGACGCTGTAGTTTTTTTTCTCAAGAAATAAAATATGTGGTTTAAGCAAATCGATTTCGTCATCGACCCAAAGTATTTTTATATTATCCATAGTTGATTCATTTTTTGTGCAATTTAGATTTATAGAACTTAAAAAATATTAAAAATAGTATAAAATTCAACAAAAATAATAGGAATTAATTCAAATCATCAGTATTGTACTAGTTTTTATAATTGATTGTTAATTATTTATGGTTAGAAGATTTTTTAACTCTTTTACAAATTAATTTCCCTCAACGGATGATTAATTTGAGTGGTATTAAAATAGTATTTTTGCAACCTAAAAATTGAAACTATGTTGTTCCTTATTCTAAGTATTATTTGCAGTGTAACCGTTGGCGTAATTTTTAAAATAGCCCGAAATTATCAAATTTCGACCACACAAATAGTAGCTTTTAATTATGCATTTGCACTAATATTGTGTTATTTATTTTTTAGTCCAGACTTGACGATTTTAGATACTTCATCACCTTGGAGCGTTTTTGTTTCATTGGGAATTTTACTTCCAAGCGTCTTTCTTTTTTTAGCAGCTTCAATAAAATATATGGGAATTGTGAAAACGGATGCAGCCCAACGATTATCGCTGATTATTTCGATTTTGGGAGCTTGGTTTATTTTTGAGGAACAGTTTAATACATTTAAATTAATTGCACTTTTAATTGGATTTCCTGCGCTGTTATTGATACTCAACAAATCTACAGAAAATAAAGAAAGCAAATGGATTTATCCTGCGATTGTACTGGTTGGTTTTGGTGTAATTGACCTTCTTTTTAAACAAATCGCTCTAAATTCCAGTGTGTCATTCACGACTTCATTATTTGTTATTTTTTCAATTTCATTGTTAATAATGGTTGCTTATAATTGTTACGAACTGTTTTCAGGCAAAGTCAAAATGAATTTTAAAAGTATCATTTTTGGAGGATTAGTGGGGATTTTCAATTTTGGAAACATCTTATTTTATCTCAAAGCACATAAGGCTTTTGCTGAAAATCCATCTACTGTTTTTGCTGGAATGAACATGGGAGTGATTGTTATTGGAACACTAGTTGGTGTTCTTGTTTTTAAAGAAAAAATTACCAAATGGAACGTAATCGGGCTTTTGTTGGCTTTATTGGCGATTGTATTTATTGTGGCTGCTCAGTTGAAATAGAGTTATTTCACAGAGATGCACAAAGTAAACACAGAGATACGCAAAGTTTTTTACAAGGTTTATTTTGTGAAAATATTTTCTCAAGCAACAGGATCTTTATTATTATTTAAATATTCTTTGTGAAACTTTGTGTCTCCATTGTCCATCTCTGTGAAACCATTTTTTTTGCTATCCGCATTTTATTATTATATTTGGCCTTCGTAAGCAAATCTTGATTTCACTTGGATTTGTTATAATCTGATAAAAAATAATTATTATCTAATATGAAATTACTAGAAGGAAAAGTAGCCATTATTACTGGTGCAAGTCGTGGAATTGGAAAAGGAATTGCTGAAGTTTTTGCCAAAAACGGAGCGAATGTTGCCTTTACTTATAGCTCATCTGTAGAATCTGCACAGGCTTTAGAAACTGAATTAAATGCTTTAGGAATTAAAGCAAAAGGATACAAATCGAATGCAGCTGATTTCAATGAAGCACAAACTTTTGTTGATGCTGTTTTGGCTGATTTTGGGACAGTTGATATTTTGATAAACAATGCCGGAATCACTAAAGATAATTTATTAATGAGAATGTCTGAAGCTGATTTTGACCAAGTTATTGATGTAAACTTAAAGTCGGTTTTTAATATGACTAAAGCGATTCAAAAAACATTTTTGAAACAACGTTCAGGTTCAATTATTAATATTAGTTCTGTTGTTGGTGTGTCTGGAAATGCTGGTCAAACAAATTATGCTGCGTCAAAAGCAGGTGCAATTGGTTTCACTAAATCTGTAGCTTTGGAATTAGGTTCTCGTAATATTCGTTGCAACGCTATTGCTCCTGGATTTATCGAAACTGAAATGACTGCAAAATTAAGCGAAGACGTAGTAAAAGGCTGGAGAGAAGGAATTCCTTTGAAACGTGGAGGAACTACCGAAGATGTTGCAAATGCTTGTTTATTCCTAGCATCAGATATGAGTGCTTACATTACTGGACAAGTATTGAATGTTTGTGGAGGAATGTTAACATAAAAGATTAATTGTTTATGGTTTGTTGTTTATTGTTCTGCAACCATAAACTATAAACACAAAACTATAAACAACAAAATAAATGACTACAAACACTATTCTATTAATTATACTTTCATTAGTAATAGCAGGAAGTTTGTCGTTTTTTCAATATTTATATAAAGTCAAAAACAAATCTAAACTCAATTTGTTTTTGACTTTTTTGCGTTTTCTGACTATTTTTTCGGTGCTGTTGCTTTTGATAAACCCAATTATCACAACCAAAAAACTAGAAGTAGTCAAAACGCCTTTACCAATCGTTATTGATAATTCCAGTTCTATATCTTTTTTGAATGCAAAAGATAAAGCAACTGAATTATCACAAAAATTACTTTTAAATAAAGACCTTCAGGAAAAGTTTGAAGTGCAATCCTATCTTTTGGATTCGGATTTTAGACAATCGGATAGTTTGAATTTCAACGGAACTCAAACCAATTTGGATTTGGTTGCTAAAAATTTAAAAAGTATTTACAAAAACGCTTTCTACCCAACCGTAGTGATTACTGATGGAAACCAAACATCTGGAAATGATTATGTTTATAGTTTTGATGAAAATCATAAAGTTTATCCTGTGGTTTTGGGTGATACCACTAAAGTTTTAGATTTAAAAATCAATCAGCTGAATGTAAACCGTTATGCCTTTTTAAAAAATAAATTTCCTGTTGAAGTGTTTTTGCAATATTCAGGTGATAAAGCTATAACGGCTAATTTTTCTATTACACAAGGAAATGAAGTGCTGGATAGACAAAGTATTTCGTTTTCATCTTCTAAAAAAACAGCTGTTGTAAATGTTCTTTTGCCTGCCAATAAAGTGGGCTTGCAAATTTACAAAGCTAAAATCGAATCTAAAGTAAACGAAAAAAATACCTTTAATAATATCAAAAATTTTGCTGTTGAAGTAATGGATCAAAAGACAACAGTTGCGATTGTTTCTGCTGTTAATCACCCTGATATCGCTGTTTTTAAGAGAGCAATTGAATCTAATTTACAACATAAGGTGGTTTTGGTTAAGTCTAATGAAATCAAATCGTTACAGGATTATAATATTCTTATTTTGTATCAACCAACTTCAGCATTTAAATCTGTTTTTGATGCTAATGCCAAAGCCAATTTGAATACATTTGTTATTACAGGGACGAGTACAGATTTTTCTTTTTTGAACCAGGTGCAAAATAATTTTGTTTTCAAAATGAGCAGTCAGGATGAAGATTATCAGGCTAATTTTGATACTCATTTTAATCTTTTTGAAGTGGAGAATATCGGTTTTGAAAATTTCCCTCCTTTGCAAAATAGTTTTGGTACTATAACTCCAAATGGTGAAGTAAATGTATTGCTTTCTGCAAAAATCAGAAATATAGACACCAAATCTCCTTTGCTGGCTTTTACAGAAAACCAAGGTAGAAGATCGGCTTATTTATTCGGAGAAAATAGCTGGAAATGGAATATGCAAAGTCATGTTGATACGCAGTCTTTTGAAAAATACGATCTTTTTATCAATAAGATTATTCAATATTTAGCTTCTAATAATGCAAAAAAATCATTGGTAGTAAACCATGAAAGCTTTTACAACTCAGGAGAAGCTATCGAAATTACCGCTCAATATTTCAATAAAAATTATGATTTTGATGAAAAAGCGCGTTTAACTATTGCAGTAACTAATGTCAAAACAAAACAAACCAAGAATTACGACCTTTTAAAAAGGAATGCTATTTATAAAGTTAATCTAGACGGACTTGCAGCAGGCAGTTATAATTTTTCTGTAAAAGAATTGAATTCAAATAGTTCTTATTCTGGTCATTTTGAAATCCTTGATTTTGATATCGAAAAACAATTTGTAAATCCTGATGTTCAAAAATTACAGCAATTAGCCGCACAAACTAAAGGGGCAGCTTTTTATCCAAATCAAATAGATGCTTTGATAAAAACTTTGTTGGAAAATAAAGAATACAAAGCAATTCAAAAAGACATTGTAACCAAATCTCCTTTGATTGATTGGAAATGGCTGCTTGTTTTGATTGCTATGTTCCTTTCTACAGAATGGTTTGTCCGCAAATATAACGGGATGTTGTAATGCGCAAGTAAGATTAACGCTGAACGCATATGATACCTAGATTAAGATAACTTAAAAAAAATAGATTATCTTAGCTTCATGAAAATGAAAGAATCTATACAAACGAGATTAACAGAATTTGTAGCATTATGTAAAAGTCATAATGTTAAAAATATTTATGCTTTTGGTTCTGCTGTTACTGAAAATTTCAATGATGAATTAAGTGATATTGATTTATTGATCGAAATTGATGCTGAAGATCCTATCGTGCGTGGTGAAAATTTGATTGATATTTGGGATAAACTTGAAGATTTCTTTCAACGAAAAGTGGATTTATTGACCAATTCATCCATTAAGAACCCTATTCTTAGAAAAAATATAGATACTACAAAAATCTTACTTTATGACGGAAAAGAGCAAAAAGTATCTTTCTGATATCTTAATGGCAATAGATCTAATTCGTGAATTTACTATTGATATTACAGATTTTACAATTTACGAAAAAGACAGAAAAACTCAAAGTGCTGTTGAAAGACAATTGGTAATCATAGGAGAAGCTTTAAATAAATTAAGACAAATCGAATCTGAAATTATATTTGTAAATGATAAACAGATCATAGGCTTTCGTAATCGTTTAGTCCATGCTTATGACAGTATCGACAATTCTATAGTTTGGGTAATTATAAATCGTCATTTAGAAAATTTAAAAACAGAGATTGAAAACCTACAAAACTTATAGATTTTTTAGTTTCCAAGTTTTATAAAAACTCGAATTTGACAAAAGCACATTATGGATTTTAGATTAAAAGTTTTTTTCACTGTCGCCACTCGTTTGAGTTTCACTAAAGCCGCAGCCGAATTATTCATCACACAGCCTGCGATTTCCAAACATATTCAGGAACTTGAAGAAGAATACAAAATCAAACTATTTGATCGTAACGGTTCTAAAATAAAGCTGACAAAGGCTGGGGATGTATTATTAAAGCACACCAAAAATATATTTGAGATTTACAGAGAAATTGATTTTGACATGAGCACCTTCCTTAACGAACGTAAAGGTTTGTTGCGACTCGGAGCGAGCACTACAATTTCTCAATATATAATTCCGCCATTATTAGCACGTTTTCACCAAAAGCTCGAATCCGTAAAGGTGAGTTTACTTAACGGAAATACAGAACAAATAGAAAGTGCCTTACTCAATAAAGAAATTGAAATTGGAATAGTCGAAGGCCAATCTAAAAATCAATCTATAAAATATACGCAATTTATTAAAGATGAGTTGGTTCTGGTTTGTAATCCAAATAACCCTTTAGTTCGCAAAAAAGAAGTTACTCCAGAAGACTTGAAGTTATTACAATTCGTTATGAGAGAGCAAGGTTCTGGTACTCTCGAAGTTATTGAATATGCATTAAAACCTTTTCAGATAAAAATCGATCAGTTGCAAATGGAAATGCAATTGGGAAGTACTGAGAGTATAAAGTCTTATCTGATAAATTCCAATTGTGTTGCTTTCATGTCAATACATGCGGTATCTAAAGAATTAAAAAATAACGAATTACAAATAATTGATGTTGAAGGTTTAACTATTGACCGTTATTTCTATATCATTACTTTACAAGGAAAATCAGATTCTCTTTCTGAATTATTCATAAAAAACATTTCGAGCTATCATAACTTAAAGTTATAATAGATTATTTTAAACGATTGGCGCTGTCTGGTTTTTAGGACGACATTTGCAGTATTAAATGTTACCAATCATGCAAGCAAATAATATCGAAACCCCAGTATTTATTAAAACCAATGCTACTGTACAACAAGTAATTTTTGTTGTATTTCTAATTCTTTGTTTATTTCCAATTATTTCACCACCTATAGCTTTGTTTTTGGGCTTGGTTGTTGCTAATTTATCAGGACACCCTTTTTTACATTTAAACCATAAAGCGACCACTATATTATTGCAAATTTCAGTAGTAGGTTTGGGTTTTGGAATGAATGTTAACAGCGCGGTTTCAGCAGGAAAGGAAGGGGTTATTTTTACAGTGGGTTCTATAATAGCAACCATTACTTTAGGAACGCTTTTAGGAAAGTGGTTTAAAATTCAAAAGAAAACGTCTCATCTTATTTCTTGCGGAACGGCAATCTGTGGAGGTAGTGCTATTGCAGCCATCGCACCAGTAATTAAGTCCGATGAAAAGCAAACATCTGTGGCTTTGGGAGTCATTTTTATTCTTAATTCTATTGCGTTGTTTGTATTTCCTGTAGTTGGTCATTGGCTGCAAATGTCACAAGCCGATTTTGGTATGTGGTGTGCTATTGCTATTCATGATACAAGTTCTGTTGTGGGAGCTGCAAATAAATATGGAACAGAAGCGCTGCAAGTAGCTACAACAGTAAAATTGGCAAGAGCATTATGGATTATTCCTGTGGCTTTGATTACTTCTTTCGTTTTCAAAAATAAAAGCAGCAACATAAAAATCCCTTACTTTATTGGATTGTTTATTTTGGCAATGATTTGCAATACTTATTTTTCCCCTGTTGCAACTGTTGCACCATATTTTGTTTCTATTGCAAAAGTTGGTCTTACAATAACTTTGTTTTTAATAGGAGCAGGTTTGAGCCGTACGGTTTTAAAATCTGTTGGGATGATGCCATTATTGCAAGGTGTTTTACTTTGGGTAAGTATTGCAGTTGGAACTTTATTGGCTATTCTATATTTCTAAAAAGATATCTTTTTCCTTTTTATCGCTATGAAATTTGCTCTGAAATAATCATAGTAAAGTGAAAAAAGCAGAACGATTGCTGCAATGAATAGTGTTTTTAATTCCAAATATCCATATATAAATCCACCAATAAAACATCCTAAAAAGAAAAAAGATATAATGGAAAGCCTTAGATAAATAATGGTTTTTAAAGCGGTTCGTTCTTCTGCTTTTTTGTAAAAAAACAATTGTGACAGTTCAATTCCTAAGTCAGTAAAAAGACCTGTTAAATGTGTAGTTCTAACGGTAGATTTTG